>Ga0326597_10002510_pt1 | contig 27328 bp, 17 predicted proteins | sample RVTome_12_FD_203789 | JGI IMG/M metagenome (GOLD analysis project Ga0326597, IMG submission 203789) | Soil microbial communities from uranium-contaminated site in the Upper Colorado River Basin, Wyoming, United States - RVT100D185 | ecosystem: Environmental > Terrestrial > Soil > Contaminated >... | reverse complement strand
CTTCCCGTCCGGGTGAAGAGCGGGACGGGCTCCGCGGTCATCGACTTCAGGTGGGACGGGAAGAACATCAGCGGCGCCGTCTGTGGGGACATGGAGATCCAGGAAACCGTGGCCGGCCAGGTGAGGCCCGACGAGTACCCGGTGGCGGGTGCGCTGCATCTCGCGGCGACCAGTCAGAGGATTCTCGCGTCTCCGAGGTTCCCCGAGGTGAAGATCAACATCAAGGTGCAGCCCTCCGCCGCCTCCTGGGCCGCCGTGCAGGGAATCCTCGACTCCCAGGAAGGGCTGTGCGGGTGGGTCGTCGACAAGGTGGACATCCTCGGACTCCTGCGGAAGGTGATGGACAGAGGCTTCGACGTGCGCCTCCCCACCGAGAAGATCAAGCCCGTGGCCGTGCCGGTGGGGATCGCCCCGACGATGACGGTCCGCGACCACGAGGTCACGGTCGCGGTCAAGGTCGGCCAGCTCGCCATCACCGATCACATGATCTGGCTGGGGGCGGACGTGGCCCTCGGCGACGTGGTGGGGGCCGAGGCGGCTCCGGGTGAGAAGGCGAAGGCGGGCGACCCCGGGGGGGGCACAGCGGCGGGGACGGCGAAGGACACGGGTGCGTGGCGGCGAGGGCAATGAAGCCCGGGCCGCGAGGAGGCGTGAAGAGGGCCGCCTCTCGCCGGATGCGACGCCCCGCGCGTCTCGTGCCTCGCGGGGTGGCTCTCTTTTCGCGCTCCTGGTGGCGGTCTCTCCCGCCGCCGCCGCGGCCCAGGACGCCCACTACTGGACCCTCCAGTATGGGCCGGTGGCTCAGGTGCTGGGCGGCCAGGTCGTCGGGAGCACCCGAGACCTCTCGGCGACCTACTACAACCCGGGTGGCCTCGCCCTCTCCGAGGACCCGGAGAACGAGCTTCAGAACGCCTTTGTCCGGGGACGTCCCGGCCGAGTCCGGCTCGTCCTGGGCCGTGGCCGGCGGCATGGCGTGGCGCAACAAGCGGAGAAGGATCGACGTCACCGCGGAATGGTTCGCTCCGGTCGATCCCTACACCATCCTCTCGGTCGAAGGGGCGGGGACGGGCGGCTCGTCGCCCCGGGCGTTCGCCCAGGAGCTGAAGTCGATCCTGAACGTCGGGGTGGGCTACGAGCACCGCTTTGGGAGCGGCGTCCAGCTGTTTGGAGCGTTCCACACCGACCTCTCCGCCGCCCTCGACGACCAGGACCGAAACGTGGCAACGGCGACCTGGAACCTCTACCACCTCAGCGCGGGGAGCGCGTTCAGAGTGGCCGGATCCCGGCTTCACCGTCGGCGCGAGCTATGCGTTCGGGGGCGACGACGTCCGGTTCGGGGGGGGCTCTCCTCCGGGCACGCCGGTCCTGGGCCCGGGCCAGGACACGAAGGTGAGCTACAAGCGGCTGACGTTCATCGTGGGCTTTCTCTTCGGGAGCGAGCGGTAGGTCCGTGTGAGGACGGGCCTGGCCGACAGCGTCCCGTGGACGACGCTCGGAGTATGATCTCCCCGGGGGTCGGAGCACGCGTCCCTCCGTCTCGATCCGGGCCACCGCCACCGCATGGGCGGGTTGCTCTCGAGCCTGGCCCGCTGAACACAGTCCCCGACCGCAGAGTGAAAAGAGGAGGAGCCGATGGCCGTCGCGAAAGTCAGCGAGATCATCTCGTCGTCCCCGAAGAGCTTCGAGGATGCCGTCCAGAAGGGCATCGCCCGCGCGAACAAGACCCTCAAGAACGTGCGCGGTGCCTGGATCGCGGAGCAGAAGGTCGAGATCGAGAAGGGGAAGATCAAGGAGTACCGCGTCGCCATGCGGGTGACCTTCGTTCTCAAGGACTGATCGGACCCCGCGCTTCCGTCGGCCGGGTTGGCCGTCTCCCACCTGCGCGCGGTGGGAGACGGTCGACATCCTCTCCGCCGGCGAGGCCGGGAGAGTCGTCCCCGCGTCAGCCTCCGAGACGCGGCAGATCCCTCTGCACGGACGACGCACGCCAGCGGTCCGGTCGAGCGACTCTGCGCCGGGAGCCGGGCTTGGCTTCAGAGCGATGCTATGGCACGTCGAAGTCGAGCTTGACGCGCCGGGGAAGCCAGACCGCCATCTCTCCCTCTCCGCGGTGCGCCCAGACGTGGTATGGCACCGCGAGGAAGTCCTGCTCCCGGGTGACCACCGAGCGTCCGTCGTCAGACGGATGGAGACCGAGGGCTCGCCCCGTGATCACCGTGACACCGCCGAGCAGATCGTCGCGACGCTTGGCCGCGAGGGGGGCGTCGTCCGGGAGCACGAGGTTGAAGACCCCGCCCCCGTTGTCGACCGACTCCGCGCAGTAGACGATCGGGCCCCTCTCGAGCGCGACGCGTCCGGCGTCGGCGGCGACGCTCTCGTGACTCCTCACTCGGCGCACCGGCATCGGGAGGGCGAGCTCGACGGTGTCTCCGGCCTTCCAGCGGCGGTCGAGAACGGCAAAGCCGTCTACGAGGTCGTGTCTCGTCGGCGTGCCGTTGACCCTCAACGTGTAGCTCTCCGTCGTGCCACCTTCGTACCGGTACAGATCGCTCGGCACCGGGCGGCCCTGCGCCCACCCCGGGACCCGCACCCGGAGGGTGAAGTGGTCCTCACGCGCCGGCTCCACCGTGATCTTCACTGCCCCGTCCCATGGATAGCCCGTCTGCTGTCGGATCCCGATCCGCAGGCCATCGAGGTCGACCTTCGCGCCGCCGGTGAGGAAGAGGTTCACGAAGAGATCGCGCGCCCGGGTGGCGTAGACGTAACCGCCGATCGAGGGGAGGAAGCGGACGAGATTCGTCGGGCAGCACGAGCAGTCGAACCAGGGGCTGCGGCCGGCCGCCTGGCCCTGGTTGAACTGGACCTTCCCGTCGGAGGCGAGCGGGTTCGGGTAGAAGAATCGCTCTCCGTCCAGCGACACCCCGGAGAGGAGGCCGTTGTAGACGACGCGCTCGACGACGTCGAGGTACTTCGCGTTGCCGTGGAGCAGGAACATGCGGTGGTTCCACATCGCGAGCGCGATGGCGGCGCAGGTCTCGGCGTAGGCGGTGCGGTTCGGCAGCTCGTAGGCGTCGCCGAAGCCCTCGTTCCCGCGGCGCGCGCCTATGCCTCCCGTCAGGTACAGCTTGCGCGAGACCACGTCCTCCCAGAGCCGATCGAGGACGGCGAGGTAGGACGCATCGCCGGTCAGGGCGGCCACGTCGGCCATGGCCGAATACATGTACCCGGCGCGCACGGCGTGCCCGACCGCCTCCGACTGCTCGGTGACCGGCACGTGGTCCTGGTTGTAGGGACCGTAGAGGGTGCGCCCCTCGGCCCGTCCCCTTCGGTCGAGAAAGAAGCGAGCGAGATCGAGGTACCCCGTCTCCCCGGTGAGCCGGGAGAGCTTCACGAGGCCGATCTCGACCTCCTGGTGGCCCGGCACGTCGGGTCGAAGGCCGGGGCCGAAGACCCGACGGAGCAGGTCCGCGTTGCGCAGCGCGACGTCGAGCAGGGTGCGCTTGCCCGTGGCCTGGTAGTGGGCCACCGCCGCCTCGTACAGGTGGCCGGCGTTGTAGAGCTCGTGGCCCCTCGCCACGTCCGCCCAGCGCGGACGGCTGACGCAGCAGATCGGCTCCTCGGCGAGGGTGCCGATGGAGCCCGCGGTGTAGAGGTAGCCGTCTTCTTCCTGAGCGGCGGCGATCTTGGCGACGACCTCGTCGAGGTAGCGGTCGAGCTCGCCGTCGGGCCGGAGCCGCAGCGAGTACGACGCGCCCTCGATGACCTTGTAGACGTCCGAGTCGTTGAAGCCGTAGCGGCCCTGGAACTGGCCCTCGGCCAGGCCTCCCGCCACCGCGAAGTTCGCGATCCGCCCCGTGGTCTCGCACTTGTCGAAGTCGTGGCGGAGCGTGACGGTGCGGTTGGTCTCGACCCGGGGTGACCAGAAGCCGTCCTCGACCTCGACGGCGGTGAAGGGGACGGGCTGGATCGGGTGGTCGGGATCGGGAGGGCCGCCGAGGCTCGGGGCACTCACGGCGAAGGAGAGGAAGAGGATGAGCAGGGCCCCCGTGCCCCGGCGACCGCTCGCGGATCGGGCGGGAGCCGCCGCGGGAACGTGGTGAGCCCTGGCGTGGTCGGTGGGCATGGGCGTCCTCCTCGAGAGGCCTCGATGCCGGGGATCCTCCGTCCTCTCCGGCACCGAGTCAACCCTTCCCCCCATCGCCGAGGCGCCGTCCGGAGAAGATCGCTTCGTGCTCGACTATGCTACGCGACGAGAGGTGACCGAGATGGGCTGCCCCGATCCACACTCTTGCTTCGACGAAACCCAGCCGCGGGCTCGACATCTCGAGCTCGAGCTCGATGTGGACTTCGGCCGCCGCATCATCGAGGGTCGCGTCGTTCTCGTGCTCTCCGGCTCCTCCTCCGGCGTCCTCGACCTCGACACGAAGGGCCTCGAGATCCGGTCGGTCGGTGTCGAGGACGGGGCGGAGGTCCCCTTCACGCTCGCCGACGAGGCGCCCATTCTCGGGCGGCGCCTGCGCCTCGACCTCCCGCCCGGGACGACGCGCGTGGTCGTGGAGTACGAGACCTCCCCGGCCGCGACCGGCCTCCAGTGGCTCGAGCCCGGCCAGACCGCAGGGGGCACGCATCCCTTTCTCTTCTCGCAGCTCCAGCCCATCCACGCGCGCACGGTGGTGCCGGTGCAGGACTCCCCGCGGGCGCGGGTGACGTACAGCGCCGAGGTCACCGTCCCCGAGCCGCTCGTAGCGGTCATGTCCGCCGCCGCCGCCGGCCACCAGCCGGGAGCGCGGAGCGGGACGCGGACCTTCCTCTTCGAGATGCCCCAGGCGATCCCGCCGTATCTGCTCGCCCTCGCGGCGGGAGAGCTCGAATCGCGCGACCTCTCCGCCCGGTCGCGCGTCTGGGCGGAGCCCGCCACCGCCCTTGCCGCCGCCTACGAGTTCGCCGACATCGAGGACATGATCCGCACCGCCGAGGGGCTGTTCGGTCCCTACGAGTGGGACCGCTACGACATGATCGTGCTCCCGCCCTCGTTCCCCTATGGCGGCATGGAGAACCCGCGCCTGACGTTCCTGACCCCGACGTTGCTCGCGGGGGACCGCTCCCTGGTGGACGTCGTGGCCCACGAGCTCGCGCACTCCTGGACCGGCAACCTCGTCACCAACGCCGACATGGAGCACTTCTGGCTGAACGAGGGCGCCACGGTGTGGGCGGAGCGTCGGATCGTGGAGGCGCTCCACGGTGAGGAGGCCGCGGTGCTCGGCTGGGCCGTCGGGGAGAAGGCCCTCGAGTCGGAGTTCGAGCGATTCGGACGCGAGGCGCCCGAGACCCGACTGCGCGGCGAGCTGAGGGGAACCGACCCCGACGACGTGTTCTCCTCGGTTCCCTACGAGAAGGGATCCCGGTTCCTGGCGCTCCTCGAGCGGACGGTGGGTCGGCCGCGGTTCGACGGCTTCGTGCGGCGCTACATCGAGCGCTTCCGTTTCACCTCGATCACCACCGAGGAGTTCGTCGCCTTCCTCGACGCGGAGCTGCCGGGGATCGCCGGGCAGGTCGACGCGCGGGGCTGGCTCTACGACCCCGGGATGCCGGAAAACGCTCCCGTCTTCCGCTCGGCCCGCCTCGAGTCGCTCACCGCGCTCGGAGAGGGGTTCGCCGCGGGGAAGAGGCCGAGTGGGGACGACGTGGCCGGCTGGTCTCCGGCGGAGACGCTCGTCTACCTCCAGCACGTGCCTCGACCCCTCGAGGCCTCTGCCTGCCGCTGGCTCGACGAGCACCTCGAGCTCACGGGACGGGGGAACTACGAGATCCTCGTCGAGTGGCTGACGATCGCCGCGGCCTCGGACTACGATCCGGCATTTCCCCGCCTGCGGGAGGTGCTCTCGAGGATCGGCCGCATGAAGTACCTGCGGCCCCTGTACAAGGCGCTGGGCGCCCATCCGCGCACGCGCGACCTCGCCCGGGAGGTCTACGCCTCGGCCTCCCCCGGCTATCACGAGCTGTCGCGCCGCGCCTCCGAGGCGGTGCTGTCGCAGTACCCCTCCTCGTGAGCTGTCACCGTCGCTACGAGAGCACGCTCCGGGGTCGCCGCTCCGCGCGCTCCAGCCTGATCGGCCGCAACGGCAAGACGATCCGGCCGATATCGGCATTCACCGAACAGTCGCGCGCTCCGGGCACCCCGGCGCGTCCCTTCGATCCCTCGGTGACACGACACCAGGAGCCCTGGAGAGAGACGAGAGATGACCATCCACGACGAGCGCCTGCCCGACAACGCGTTCCGCGAGCTCGGGCCCGGCGAGAGATACACGCCGGTGGTCCCCGCCGACCGGGTCCTGCCCGAGGTCACCCTGCGCTCGGTTGCCCAGGGGGTCCTCTGGTCGATCGTCTTCTCGGCGGCCGCGACCTACATCGTGCTCAAGCTCGGCCAGGGAATCGAGTCGGCGATCCCGATCTCGATCCTCGCCGTCGGCTTCTCCGCCCTCGCCGCGCGCACCCTCGCCACCCGCGCCTCCACCCTGCTCGAGAACGTCAACGTGCTCGCCATCGGCGCGACGTCCGGGATCGTCGCCGGCGGCTCGGTGTTCACGATGCCGGCCATCTTCATCCTCGGCCTCGAGGGACGGTCGTCCTTCCTGCAGATCTTCCTCGTGCCCCTCCTCGGGGCGGTCCTCGGCGTCTTCTTCCTCGCCCCCTTCCGCCGCTACTTCGTCCGCGACCTGCACGGGAAGCTCCCGTTCCCCGAAGCGCGGGCCACGACCGAGATCCTGATTGCGGGCAAGCGGGGAGGCCGCAGCGCCGTCGTGCTCAGCTACTCGGCGGCGCTGGCCGCCGTCTTCGACTTCGTGGGGCCCTCGATGAAGGGCTGGGCCGAGAACTTCTCGACCGCGGCCATCCCCGCCCTCGAGAGCCTCACCAGCCGGACCAAGGCCGTCTTCACCCTGAACACGTCGGCGGCGGTGTTCGGCCTCGGCTACATCATGGGCCTCGACTACGCGTCGATCATCTTCGCGGGCTCGATGGTCTCGTTCTTCGTCCTCGTGCCGCTCTTCGCCTGGCTCGGCAAGTTCATCCCCGGCTCGATCTCGGCGGGGGTCTCCCCTCTCGCCAGCCTCGGTGCCGAGGACATCTTCTTCGAGTACGTCCGGCCGATCGGCATCGGTGGGATCTTTGCCGCGGGTCTGCTCTCGATCCTCAAGATGTCGCCGGTCATCCTCCAGGCCACGCGGCAGGCCGTGGTCGAGATCGCGCGCCTCGTGCGGGGCAAGGCGGGCGCGGAGGGAAGCGAGCGGACCGACCGGGCGCTGCCGATGTCGGTCAACCTCCTCGGCATCGCCGCCACCGGCCTCGCCATCTTCCTGTACTTTCGGTTCTCCGTCCTCGCCGAAAGCCCCCGCGCCGGCTTCCTCGCCCTCACCGCGACAATCCTCGCCCTCGTGATCGCGTTCCTGTTCGCCGCGGTGTCGGCGTGGGCGATCGCCATGATCTCGATCACGCCGATCTCGGGCATGACCTTGACGACGCTGATCGTGACCGCGGTCGCGCTGTCCGCGCTGGGGCTCGCGGGGGAGGCGGGCATGCTCCAGGTGCTCCTCATCGGCGGGGTCGTCTGCACCGCCCTGTCGATGAGCGGCTCGCTGGTGACGCAGTACAAGATCGGCTACTGGCTCGGGGCCACTCCGCGCAAGATCGAGATCGCGAACCTCCTCGGGGCGGTGCTCGCCTCGGCGGCCACGACCGCGGTGATCCTGCTGATGGCGCAGGTCTACGGCTTCGCCCCGGGGCCCGAGCACGCGACGCCATTGCCCGCCCCCCAGCCCAACGCCATGGCCGCGGTCCTGCGCGGCGTGATGGGCAGCGGCGGGGCGCCGTGGTTCCTGTACGGGATCGGGGGCGTGTTCGCGGTGACCTCGGAGCTGTGCGGGGTGTCGGGCCTCGCCTTCGCCCTCGGGATGTACCTGCCGATGGAGCTGAACTCGCCGCTCGTGGTGGGCGCCCTCGTGGCCTGGCTCCTCAGGCGGTCGACCTCCGACGAGCCCCTGGCCAAGGCGCGCCACGACAAGGGGACGCTGATCGCGTCCGGCTTCATCGCCGGGGGGGCGCTCGTCGGCGTGCTCGCGGCCCTCCTGCGCTTCGTCGGGGAGTCGGCCGGGATCGTGATCGTCCCCGACCTCACCAAGGTGGCGATGCTCGGCATCGGGGCCTGGCTCGAGGTCTGGGGGAACTGGCTCGGGATCGTGTTGTTCCTGCTGCTCGGCGCGTACGTGTACGGGGACTCGCACGCCGAGCGGGCGGAGTAGCGCCTCCCGGGACGTGCGGGGCGCCGGAAACGCTCCGGCGCCCCGCGGGATGTCTAGTCGATCACGGCCTGGGGATCGCGAAGTAGTTCCGCAGCGCGTACTCGGTCATGGGCCGAATGTAGAGTTGGGCCTGGTTGGCGATTCCCCCGAAGCCGGGACCGAGGTACCAGATCGCGGCGCCCTGCACCTGCGGGTGGGCGGCATAGAGCGCGGCCGCCCACGGCAGATCGACCGAGAAGGCCTGACCCACGGACGGGACGTTCTGGTACCCCCAGCCGAACTCGGTGACGAGGACGGTGGGTCGGCGCAGGCTGTACAGGTCCGCGATCTCGAACAGCTTCTGGAAGCGCCCCCCGAGGTACGGATAGCCCGCGGAGAGGCTGTCGGTCGTGAAGCTGTACTCGTGCAGGGCGATGGCGACGCGCTCGGGCTCGTCGGAGGCGAGCTCGAGGAGCCGGATCATCCACGGTCCCTCCCAGTGCACGGGCTCGGGCTCGCCCGAGGACCAGCCGAAGGCGGCGTAGTTGAAGCCCTCGGCCATGGCCATCAGGGCGGTGTGCCAGCTGAACTCCGCCAGCCACTCGGAGCGGTTCTTGTCGACCTCGTTGATGGTCTCGATCCAGATCTGGCTCTTGTAGGGCTCGAGCTCGGGGGGGAAGGCGGCCCGGTGCCGCTGCCAGTGCTCGACGGCGGCGTCGTAGGGCGTCTTGTTGTAGTCGGGGACGTCGGGGTTCCAGCCGGTCCCGACGCTCTTGCGGTAGACGAGGACGTGGGGGACGCCGCTCGCCGCCTTGAGCTGGGCCGCTTCGAAGATCGGCCCCGCGGAGTCGGCGCTCTTGAGGAAGAAGGGAACGCCCGCCGCGTCGAGACACCTCATGTAATCCCCTAGCCCGGTGGCGTTGCCACCCGGTCCGACGTGGAACCCGGTCTTGACGAAGGCGAGGTCCTTCCCCTCCTGGTCGAGCTGGGCCCGGATAGCCGCGAAGTTGAGCGCACCCGACGGACAGTAGTCGGGGAGCGGGGGCGGTGGGGGCGGTGGGGGGGGAGGCGGAGGCGGCGGCGGAGGAGGAGGAGGCGGCGGCGGCGGAGCATCCAGGCGAGTCACGACGATGTCGTCGAACCGGGTGCCCGTCGGCAGCCCGCCGACGTTGCCGCTCTTGAGGATGATGGTGGCGACGCTGGCGGCCGCGGTGAACCGTGGAGCGTTCGCGACCGGAGCCGTCGTTCCCATCGTGCCGGACCAGCCTCCCGGCGTGGCCCAGGTGTCGTTCTTGTAGACGAGCACGACGTCGCCCTGCGAGGTATTGACGTCCTGGCCGTTCGCGGGGAGGCGCGCTCCGTTGATGACGAGGACCTCCGCCCACTGGTTCTGCGCCACGGTCGGGCTGCTCGCCCAGAAGCCAGCGACGTCGATCAGCGAGCCGGCCCCGCCGGTCGCGAACTGCTGGTAGAGGCCCCCGTTATGGCTGGCGCTCTGCACCTGGAGCTGGCCGCTCGCGACGGACGGGTTCAGGGTGCCGCGCTCGGTCCAGACCAACCAGTTCTGGAGCCCGCTCGCGAAGTCCCCGTTCTGGACGAGGTTCGGCGCGACGACGGGTGCGTGGCTCCCGTAGGCCTCGAGCTCGGGGATGCGGGCGTAGTTGTCGATGCCGGCGTCGAGGACGTAGAGCCGCACGTGGCGGGTCCGAACGACGAGGGCGAGCGTCGTCGTGCTGGTCGGGGCCTGCGCCGCGTTCGCGACCGTGGCGAGCGTCGTCCACGGACCCGAGAGGCTCGTCCCCGACTCGAGGCGGAAGGACTGGGTGTTGTAGTAGGCGGGCTCTCCTCCCGCTCCGGCGTGGCGGACGATGAAGCCGGTCACGTCGACCTGGGCCCCGAGATCGAGCGCGAGCCAGCTCTCGGTGGACGCTCCGTTGCTCGTCCACTTGCTGCCGGCGGTGACGACGCCGTCGTAGGCCTTGTCGCCGCCCGTCGTGGTGTTGAAGGTGCTGCTCGCCGACCAGGCCACGCTGTTGCGGGCGAGGTTCGTCCCGCCGGGGGTCGGAGGCGGAGGAGGAGGCGGCGCGCTCCCGGTCGGCCAGCGATACCCGGCCGAGAACGCCTGGTCCATGTCGGCGAGGATCTGGCCCTTGTAGGAGCTGCCGTCGATGTTCCAGCCGTCGCACCACGCGCACCAGCGATACAGGTTCACGGCGCGGTAGATCGGCTTGCCGCTCGCCGCCGCCTGCTGGTTGTAGCGGTTGATCTCCGCGTACACCTCCTGCGCCCAGCCCGGCTCGTAGTGCACGTCGGGCCGCTCCGGGTGCCCGCCCTTCCAGTAGTAGATCCCGTTCGCCTCCGTCGCGTAGAGCGGCAGCGAGTAGAGCTCCTTGGGGATGCCGAGGTCGACCCAGTCCTTGTAGACGTAGAAGCTGAACGAGAGGCTCTGCCCCCCGGCCGTGACCCGCTGCGTCGAGTGGATGTCCGCGTACGTGTAGCCCCGGGAGTTGATGTGCAGCGCGATGCCGTCGATCCCGCCCGAGGCCCGGATCGCGGTGAGCATTCGGTTCAGGTACTGGACCCAGTTGAGGGGGTTGGCGTCGTGCGTGTAGCCGCAGGTCGAGCCGGCGTTGAAGGGCCCGGCGAAGGGCGCCAGCGCCTGCGTGATGACCTTCGCGTCGGGCCGGACCGCCTTGATCGCGTTGTAGACCTTGCGATAGAGCGTCGCGTAGCTCTCGGGAGACACGTAGCTCGCGTGGCCGCCGACCGACGGCCACTCGACGGCGAGGTTGGTCTCGTTGCCGATGACGAAGTGGGTCGCTCCCCGCGTGGCGGCGACGTAGTTGGCGGCGCGTTTCGCGAAGTCGTCGTAGCGGTCGGGGGTCGGGATGTTGCCCTCGGGGCAATAGCCGTTGTTGAGCCGCACGATCACCGCGTGCCCCTGGTTCGACATCCAGGTGAAGTCGTCGCCGCCGGTGTCGTTGGGATTGGCGCCGATGGCGATGGTGGCCGTCACCCAGGCCTTGGCGCCCTTCACGCTCGCGCGGTCCAGAAACTCTTGCTGCCCGGTGTCGTGGTCGTGGATGCCGTAGAGGAAGGGTTGCTCCTGCGCGCGGGCGGCGGAGGCCCCGCCGAGGCACAGCAGCAGAGCGACCTTCGTCAAGACGGCGGCGGCGTTGTTTCTCATCGTCTACTCCGGGAACGGGCTTGCCTGCGTCGGCGCGCCTCTTTCACTGGATCCGTCGAGCACCGACCTGGACACCCTGGTCCCGTCGCAAACGCCAAGAAGCAGACCTTCACGGCCTCACGTGTCGCTCCCACTGTATCGCCGCCCGTCGGCCTCGTTCCACCGAGGCGGCCGACGTCGGTCTGCTGCGGTTGGCTGAAGGGACGGTAGCCCAGCCGCCTGGGGAGGGGCATGACCCGCGAGTACTGGTTCACCCAGTACCCTGGTACTGGTCCGGGTCCGTTTGTGACATCGAGCGTTCACCAATGAATCGCGACCTGTGTACCCCGCCGCGCGCGCCCTGCCGGTCGTCACCGACAGCCGCTGATGATGCGAGGAAGAGCTTCCCGAAGGGCAGCGGCGTCGGTTGCATCGCGTCCACTGAGAGCCAGCCGTCGTTCTCCGACGGCCTCAGCTCCGAGGCTTTGCCGCCCATGAGCAGGGCGGCGTGTCTGAGGTGCAGGGTCCGCGCGAGGCGCTTTCCGAGCAGCTCCGAAAGCGTGTCCGCATCCACGACGCCGGAGAGAGCCTGGGTGATCTCCCCCAGGACCGCGGCGTAGTCGTACCAGCCTCCGTAGATCAACCGGTCGGCGACGCGCTGCAGCCGGTCGCGCAGCGGCGCGAAGAGCATCGCGATCAGCAGGACGACGAGGCCGCGAAGCCAGGGGCGGTCGGTCCACGGCAGCAGCCGGGGCAACCCCACACCAAGACCGAGGTACACGAGGGCGAGCGTCGACAGCAGGACCAGGTGCACCACGCCCCGGTGAACGAGGCGCTCCAGGCGCAAGAGGTTGTGGCGCTGGATCGCCGCGACGTACGCGACGGGAATCAGGAGCAGGAAGGGCAGCGTCAGCTCGTAGGGTACGAAGAAGGCACGGTCACGGCCAAGGATCTCCGGGACCACCGAAAGGCCCGCCGCCGGCGAAACGCCGCCGACGGTGCCGAAGACGACGAGCCGTATCCGACGCCGATTGGCCTCCGAGGTGCCGGAGCGATACGCGCGAATCAGCATGCCGAGCCCCAGCAGCGTGGCGAGGGCGGCGTACGCGCGACCGGCGTTGAGGGTCAGGAAGTACCACTGGATGTCGACGTCTCGATTCCACCCCGGGAGGTAGAGAAGCGGCAGCGCCAGGGCGATGGCGTAGAGCGCCAAAAGGAGCGCGCAGCGACCTCGAAAGCGGCGTGGCGCCGGGAAGTGAAAGTGGAAGTGCAGACCCACGGCAGAGCCGAGGGCCAGACACAGGCTGAGCCAGAGGAAGGCCCAGGGACGGCACAGCATGGCGAGCCAGCCCACGGTGACCAGCGCGGCGAGAGAGTGGGTGAACATCAGGAACAGCACGACCGTCCGGTCGTAGGGCTTGTGCGCCCACACCGTGAAGCCGAGCAGGGCAAGGCATAGGGCGATGAACAGCATTCCCAGGCCATGCAGCCGCTCCAGGAACGGTGGCGCGATCATCCGCACCTCGACGGAGCGGACCTCTCCCGAGCGGAGCACCGAGAGAACCAGCGTGTCCCCGATGGCGGGCGCCGCGTAGGCGTCCAGGGCGCGACGAACGGACAGCCGGGTGGCGATTCCCCCTATCGCGACAATCGTGTCCCCGCGACGCAGGTCGGCAGCGGCGGCCGGTGTGCCGGAGAAGACCGCGGTGACGCTCCCCGTGCCATTCACCCAGAAGAAACCGCTGAAGGGTCGCTGCAGTCCGGCAAGGGCCACGCTTCCGATCAAGGCGACGACGAGAAGACTCAGCGTGGCGGCGGGAACGACGGTGCGGAGGCGATATTCTCCTTCCGGCCTCTCACGGGACTCGGGCACCGTCGGGCTGGCCGTCATCGTCACCAGTACCTCTCTGCCGAGTGGTCCGCGTGAGGCCTTGTTCGCCCCACTCGGCTCGGTCGGCCGTGATGCTGAGATCAGCGACCGACGTCAATTCTAAGAGGTACCGTGCGAATCAGGGGGCCGGGGGATGGCGAAGGAGGTCTCGGGGCGTAGAGGATCAGGCGCCGACCTCCTATCCGACGTGATCGGTTTGCGATCGACGACGTGAGATAGACTCTGGGCCGGCGCTCCGGAGCGCGGTTGCCACGGCTTCGGGGAATCGCACCAGAGGCGGTCGTCGGCCGGGAAGAGAAAAGGGGTTCGAGATGCAGCGCAACGCCGTCGCCGTCTTTCTCGTCTTCCTCGTCTTCTTCGTCATCTCGCTGCTCACGAACATCCTCAACTCGCTCATCCCGAACATCATCGACGACTTCAGCCTCACCCAGTTCGTCGCGAGCCTGGTGACGTTCTCCTTCTTCATCGCCTACGGGGTGATGTCGATTCCCGCCGGCGTCCTCCTCGAGCGCTACCGCGAGAAGAAGGTGCTGGTCGCCTCGTTCGCCCTCGCTTTCGTGGGATCGGTCACCTTCGCGACGGCGCCGCGGTTCGGCGTCATGCTCGCGTCGCTGTTCCTGATCGGCATCGGCATGGCCATGCTGCAGGTGGCGATCAATCCCCTCCTCCGGGTGGCGGGCGGCGAGGAGCACTTCGCCTTCAACTCGGCGGCCGCCCAGCTCATCTTCGGCCTCGCGTCGTTCGGGAGCCCATGGCTGTACTCCTACCTGGTGATGGGGCTGCGGGCGGAGGAGCCCGCGAACGCGCTCCTCGCCGTCCTGTCGCGGATGGTGCCCGCGGAGCTGCCGTGGGTGTCGCTGTACTGGGTCTTCGCCGTCATCACGCTCGTGATGGTCCTCGTCTGTGGGTTCGTGCGTCTGCCCGAGGTGGTGCTGAAGGAAGACGAGCGCGCGGGAGCGGTGGCGACCTACCGGGAGCTGCTGCGCCGGCCGACCGTCCTTCTCTACTTCGCGGGCATATTCACGTACGTGGGGACGGAGCAGGGGGTGGCGAACTGGATCTCGCAGTTTCTCGAGACCTACCACGGCCTCGACCCGGTGCGGGAGGGGGCGGCCGCCGTCTCTCTGTTCTGGGGGCTCATGACCGTGGGGTGCCTCCTCGGCCTCCTCCTGCTCAAGCTCTTCGACAGCCGCCGCGTTCTCGTCGGCTTCGCGGGAGCGGCGATGGTGACGCTGGCCTTCGCGCTCTTCGGCCCGGCCACGGTGTCGCGGTGGGCCTTCCCCCTGATGGGCTTCTGCGCGTCGGTCATGTGGCCGATCATCTTCTCGCTCGCCCTCAACTCGGTCGATCGCCACCACGGGGCGTTCTCGGGGATCCTCGTGACCGGCATCGTGGGCGGGGCGCTGCTGCCGCCGGTGGTGGGGGGGCTCGGCGACCTCTTCGGCCTGCGCACCGGGATGATGGTGCTCTTCGTGACGCTCGGCTACATCCTCTCGATCGGTCTCTGGGCCCGGCCCCTCGTCTCGAACGAGACGACGTCGCTCCGGTCGCTCCTCGCGGCCCTCCTCCGGCTCAAGCGCGGGTAGTCACCGCAGCGCGCGACCCGACGAGGGGCGGCGTCGGCGAACTCGCTTCGAAACCGCCACCCTCGTCAGCGGTGGCGGCTCTTCCTGGGGGCCGTCCTGTTTCGGGCGGTCTTCTTCTTCGTGGCCTTCTTCTGGCCCCTGGCCACCTTCTTGCGGGCCGTCTTCCGCCCGGCCTTCTTGACGCCGGCCGTCTTTCGCCGAGCCGAGCGCTTCCGGCCCGCGGCCTTCTTCCGGGATGCGGTCTTCTTCCGGCCCGAGGCCTTCTTCTTCGACTTCGACGGGCCCGTCTTCTTCCGCGCCGCCTTCTTTCCGGCCCGCGGGCGCCTTCGGCCGGCCGGGACGGCCTTCGGCGGGGACAGCCGCGCCTTCCGGACCGCTCTTTGCCGTGGTTGCTCGGCGGGCGAGGGCACGCCGAACCGCCCCACCGTGGGTCGGGCCACGCGGGCGAGGTCCTGGTACCGGAGTCGGATGGCCTCGGCGTGGGTGCCGGCGTTCGCCACGATCGACTCGTCCCGGGTGACCTCTTCGTCGACGTACGTCGGGAGGTCGTAGAGCCGGCCCACGGGGGGCATGGCTCCGACCTCGCATTCGGGGAAGAGGTCCCGGAACTCGGCCTCGGTCGCGAGCTCGCAGCGCGTGGCCCCCGCCACTCGGGCGAGGGCCTTCTCGTCCACGAGGCGGTGCGCGGGCAGGGCGGCGATGGCGTATCGCCCGTCGAGCCGCACCACCACCGACTTCACGAACTCCTTCCCCGGAACGTGGATCCGAGCGGCCAGCTGCTGCGCCGTGAACGCCGGGTCGTGCCGCACCACCTCGAAGGTGACGCCGTTCTCCTCCAGCAGGTTCCTGAGGCGTGTCGAGATCATTTCGCCTCCTTCGACGCTATGGATTGCCGTCGTCGCGTCTTGACGGCTTGCGCTTCGAGGGTATCAGAACCCCGCTCTCCGGGGACCCCTTCAATTCGTAGAGGAAGATGCCCCGGCCCACCCCGGCGGGATCGCCCACCTTCGCCATCTGGAAGGCCATGAAGCGCCCGTCGTCGCGGACGACCGGGTTCGTGGCCTTGAAGCCGGGGAAGCGGTTGAACTCGGTCAGGCGCTCGACGCGCCCGCTGCCGTCGAGGGCGAGGCGCCAGACGTCGATGTACTGGTGGCCGGCGCCCTCCATGCCGTTTTCGCGATCGGTCTCGATGGTCGTCCACGCTCCGTCGGGGAAGATCCCTTCCGGCTCCTCGTACAGGTCGGGAGTGCGGGTGTAGTTCGTCGTCTCGCCGGTGGCGAGGTCGACGCCAAATGCCTCGCTCACGTTGTAGTCGTACGTCGAGAACGTGAGCTCGCGCGCGTCGGGGGGCCGGAAGCTCTGCGACTCGAGCGTGCACGCGAAGGGCAGGTCGCGGCTGTCGAGCACGACGCGCTCGTGGGCGAGCCGGGGACGGTCCTCGTCGTAGACGATGTCGGCCTCGCGGATCTGGGACGTCCCCTCGGGGAGCCGGTCCGGGTACTGGCGGTGGGTGATCGTCCACGCGATGTGGAGCCTTTGGCGGGAGACGGCGGGACCCTCGGAGCACAGCGTGCCGAGGGGGGTGGGTGGCGCTTCACCGTCGGGGTCGAGCACCGAGAGCTCGGCGTGCCCGCGGCTCCATCCGGGGTTCGCGGGATCGAAGGTCGGGGCACCGGAGAGCAGGACGTGCCCGTTCACGAGGTACAGCGCCCGCGTGTAGCCGGCGTGGGGATAGCCTCCCGTGAGCAGTCTGAGCTGGCCGCTCTCGACGTCGATCTCGTATGCGTCGCCGTACGTCTTCGACAGGAAGAGGATCCGGCGGCCGTCGGGGGACCAGTCGGCACGCTCCCCGAAGAGCGTCAGACGCCGGATGTGCGGGGGCAGGTGGGCCGCCGGGCCCTCGTCTTCCGCCGCCCGGGTGATTCCAAAGACGCCCAGAAGCGCCACCGGGATGAGCAGGACCAGCGCCCGCCAGATTCGTCGCATCGCTCCCTCCATCCTCGGCCCGAGGATATGCCATCGCGCCGTTGGACTGGAGGGATATCGTCCATCGGTCGTCCTCCGGCCGCGTCAGTGGGCCGACGGCTACGCCCGTCTTCCCTGCATCCCTCACGACGACGTCCCGGGAAGTGCGGGCGCGGTGGCGTGGGCCTCCCCGCACGGTCTTCTTCAGCACCGTCTCGAGGAGGGGTCGGGCCCGGGCCACGCGTCGCGTGCGGATCAGGAGGTCCCAGACGGGCTCGCACTTCTTCCAGCCGATCGCATAGGCGGCGTGTCGCAGGGCTCCCGTCAGCGTGGGCTTGGTGAAGGCGCCCCTGAGGATCGAGCGGTAGCGGTAGAAGTCGCGATAGGCGCGCCAATAACCTCGCTCGAGCTCGCCGGTGCTCATCCGGGCCGGCTGAAAGACGGCGTGCCGGGTGTCGTAGAGGTCCCAGTCGCGATGGCGCAGCCGTCCCTGCGATTCCATTCGACGAAACAGCGCGGTGCCGGGGTACGGCGTGAGGACGTGGAAGGTGGCGGTCTCGAGCCCGTGCGTCACCGCCCACTCGACCGTCCGGTCGAAGACGTCCGGCCCGTCCTCGTCGAGCCCGTAGACGAAGCTCGCGTTGACCATGACCCCGAGATCGTGGAGGCGCCTCACGGCGGCGGCGTAGTCCCGCCCGAGGTTCTGGCGCTTCCCCTGCGCCCGCAGCCCCGCCGGGTCGAGCGTCTCGAACCCGACGAACAGGCTCCGCAGGCCGCAGGCCACGGCCTGCTCGAGGAGCCCGGGGCGAAGCACCGAGTCCACCGTGCCCGCCGCCTGCCACAGCCGCCCCATGCCCCGCATCCCGTCGAACAGAGAGGCGGCGAAGCGGGGGTGGCCGAAGAGGTGGTCGTCGAGGAAGTAGAGGTGCCGCCCGGGCAGTCGCTCGATCTCGGAGAGCGCGGAGTCGACCTCCTGCACGTAGAAGGAGCGGCCGCCGGCGAAGAAGGCGTCCTTGTAGCAGAAGTCGCACGAGTGCGGGCACCCGCGCGAGACGACGATCGAGTTCGGCACGAGGTACATCTCGCGCCGGATCAGATCCCGGCGCACCGGGGGCAGGTGCTCGAGCGTGCGCACGGTCGACCGGTAGATGGGCGCCGGGCGGCCGGCCCGGAAGTCGGCGAGGAAGCGGGGCCACGTGTCCTCGCCGGGGCCCACGAAGACGGTGTCGGCGTGGGCGGCGGCCTCCCCGGGGAGCGCCGTCACGTGGAGGCCGCCCAGAGCCACGTAGACGCCCCGGGCCCGATACCGATCGGCGATGGCGTACGCCCGGCGCGCGGACGTGACGTAGACCTCGATCCCCACCAGGTCCGGCTCGTCCTCGAGATCGAGGTCGTGGACGTGCTCGTCCTCGAGGACGACCTCGTCGTCGTCGCGCAGGTAGCCGGCGAGAGTCGCGAGGCCGAGGGGCGGAAACAGCGCGTACTTGACCGGTCGGAAGAAGGGGCTCGTCGCCTCGGTGAGGGCGGGGAGGATGAGCTTGACCCTCATCGAGACACCTCGCACCCGAGCGCCGCGAGCGACACCTCGCGCTCGCGGGGGCCATCGAGCTCGACGAGGAGCACCCGCTGCCAGCGGCCGAGCTGCAGGCGGCCGGCGGATACGTTCAGCGTCTCCGTCGCTTGCAGCAGCGCGGCCTTGGCGTGGGAGTGGCCGTTGGGGCGCTCGTCCGGAGGGACGCCCGGTCGAAGGTGGAGCGCGTCGTGGGCGTAGCCGGCCCCCCGGGAGGCGAGGCGCTCGAGAAGCGCGAACAGGTCGGAGACGAGAAGCGGCTCGTGCTCGTTCACGAGGAGGGCCGCCGTCGTGTGACGGCTCTGGACGTTGACCCATCCGAGGTCGAGACGGGCGGCGCCGACGAAGGCCTCGATCCGGGGCGTGAGGTCCACGACCTCGAGGGGAGCCGACGTGGAGATCTCGAGGAGGGTGGTCGCGCCGACGAGGGTCGGCCCCCGGCGCCGGCGTCGAGCCGCCCGCCACCGCGCGGCGTTCCCCCGGTCGAACAAGACGTGTCCCTCCATCTCTCCTCCTTCCGGGCCGCGCCGCGGCCCACTCCGCACCCAAGATCGGCTCGCCGCGGGGCGCAGAACTGACGGAAGGGTGAGGGAACGCTCAGGAGGGGATGAGGGACGAGGAGCAGGAGCCGGGCTCGGCTGCCGCGAGGTCGGTCAGGGGCTGGGATCGAGAACGACGGGGATGGACGGCGGGAGCCGGTCAGGATTCGTCCAAGGCCCGGCCCCCCGGCAATCCATCGCCATGGGACGGCGCGGGAAAGCCGGGAGCCGGTCGACCGTGCGACTACTGCCGGTCGTACACCGCGACGGAGCTGGCGGCCTGACCATCCGCGCCGGTCGGGGTCTGCGTCACCGTCAGGGTCTTGCCGTCGTCCGAAACCACGACCTTCGCCGTCATGGTCTGCTTTCCGCTCATCTTCCAGACGTTCTCGTAGGTGTTGTCGTCGATCCGCTTCGGGCTCGCGATGTCGGCGGAAGTGTTGCCCGTCCAGGCCACGTCGGTGCCGTCGAACTTCGAGGTGAACCCGGCTTGCATGGCCTTGCCCTGCGGGTCGGTTCCTTCCGCGGTGAGCTTGATCCCGGCGGGCGTGGACTCGAACTTCAGCGTCTGGGCACGGGTGACGTCATCCGAGCTGAACGTCGACTTCGCGGTGTTCAGCTTCCAGGTGCCCACCCAGTTCTCGCTGGCGAAGACTGACTGGCTCCCCATCAACGTCGCGACGCAGACCAACAGAGACGACACGAGCAGATTCTTGCGCATCAATTACACCTCTAGGTTTTTCGGGTATTCGCGTGGATTGCGCGTCCGCAACTGGGTGGCGCCACGAAGCCGAATTCGGCCGGCGCAGCCACCGGGGCGCGCTCCACGCACGACTCTACGTGACCTCCCTTGACAGCACTAATCGATTGTCCGATCGCGATTCATCGGGCCAGGTCGATGCTCGCTCGGCCTCCGTGCTTCGTCGGACCGATGTCGAATTCGGTGACAAGACACTAGCCGGAAGCCAGGAACCGCAGCAGCTCCTCGTTCACGCGGTCGGCTTCGTCGTGCTGGACGAAATGCGTGGCGTCTTCGAAGAACACCAGGCGCCCCTCGTCGCACAGGTCGATGCTCGGCTGCGCCATCTCCCGGCCGAGGGCGATGTCGCGTGCCCCCCAGAGCATGAGGGTGGGGACCGAGACCCGCGGTCCGGGAAGCCGGAGAGAGGCGGAGCGAAACGCTGCCCGGTACCAGTTCACCATCGCGGTGAGCGCCCCCGGCTGCGCCCACGCCTCGCGGTAGCGGGCGAGGTCCTCGTCGGTGAAGCTCCCACGCCGCGCCGTGCGCAGAATACGCGCGGCATTCCGAAAGCCCTCCCGCGCCATCCAGCGCTCGGCGAGCCCGGGAAGCTGAAAGAAGAAGATGTACCAGCTCCGCAGCGTCTGACGCGGGTGGGTGAGGAGATACCGCCGCATGACCATGGGGTGGGGGACGTTCAGGATGCCGAGTCGCTCGACACGCGCGGGCTTCGCCAGGGCCAGCCACCAGGCCACCACCGCTCCCCAGTCGTGCCCCACCACGAAGGCCCGCTCGCGTCCGGCTTTGTCGAGCAGACCGAGGACGTCGTCGCCGAGGGTCTCCAGCCGGTAGGGCGGGACGCCCACCGGCTTGTCGCTGAGGTTGTAGCCGCGCTGATCGGGGACGAGGAGGCGGAAGCCCGCTTCAGCCAGAGCGGGGATCTGCCTCCGCCAGCCGTACCAGAACTCCGGGAACCCGTGGAGCAGAACCACGAGGGGACCGTCCGGGGGGCCGGCCTCCACCACGTGGAGGCGCGTCCCGTTCGTCTCGAAGAGCCGCTCGGTGGCTCCGGCGGGCAGGGACATGGGCGCGGATCTCCTGCCCACGGAGCCTAGCACGACGGCTTCCCGCGCTCGGCGGGGCGACAGCCTGTCTCAGAAAGGGGCTGCCGGTGTCGACGAGCTCGAGGTCGACACGGAAGGAATCGATCTCACCGAGGCCGAGAGAGGCCGCCGGCCGCCACCCAGCCGCTCGACCACGCCCACTGGAAGTTGGAGCCCCCGATCCTCCCGTCCACGTCCAGCATCTCGCCGACCAGGAAGAGCCCCGGCCGGAGGCGCGACTCCATCGTCCGGGTGTCCACCTCGGCGAGGGGCACGCCCCCCGCCGTGGCCTCGGCGAAGTTGTAGCCCCGGCTGTCGAGAACGGGCAGGACGCGGGCCACGAGGCCGCACACGAGGGCCCGGCGTTCGTCGCGTCGCAGGCGGCCGAGGGGCGTCTCGGCGAGGCCGGCCTCGGAGGCGATGGCCTCGGCCACCGCCGAGGGCAGCCACGGCGAGAGGGCGCGCGGGACGACGAGCCGCGGGCTCGCCGCGGACATGCGGACGAGATCCCACTCCACCGCCGCGAAGTCGCGGCCGGGGAGGAGGTGGGCCTCGAGCGTCGGGGCGCGGCCCTCGAGCCGCGCCCGGAGCCACGTGCGCGAAACGTCGAGCACGGCCGGGCCGCTCACGCCGAAGTGCGTCCAGAGAAGGGACCCCGCGCACCTCTCGAGGAGCCGTCCCCCGGCGCGGACGCGGAGCTCGACGTCGTGCGCGACGCCCGACAACGGGGCGTGGAAGGATCCGGAGAGGACGAGGGCAACGAGGGCGGGCGTCGTGGGGACGATCGAGTGGCCGAGCGCTTCGGCCATGCGCAAGCCGTGGCCGTCGCTCCCCGTCTTCGGCAGCGAGAGCCCGCCGGTGGCGAGGACGACGTGTCCCGCCTCGAGCGACTCGCGGGCCGTGCGCACGACGAAGGCCCCGGCGGTCGCCTCCACCGCGTTCACCCGCTCCCCCGCCCGCAGCGTCACCCCCCGGCGCGCCGCCTCGTCGAGCAGCGCCCGCAGCTACGACCGAGGACCGGTTCGCGTCGGGGAAGAGCTTGCCGTGCTCCTCTTCGTGGAGGGCGACGCCGATCTCCCGGAAGAAGGTCTGTCGCGCGCACGATCAGGATCCGGGCCGGGAAAGGCGCCGCGGCCGGTGGGTCAGGCCGGCGGCGAGCCCTGCCCCGAAGAGCAGGCCCTCGGCCGCCCCGAGGACGGTGCGGGTCCGGGGGCCGAACCCGCTCTCGCCGAGGGGGGGAGAGAAGGCCTCGAGGCGGACCTGCGTGTCCGGGAAGCCGGCGACCACCGAGCGCAGGCTGGCCGCACCGAGTCGGAGGCCCCCTGCGCACAGGAGCGCGGCGGCGATGGCGCACGTCGCGCCGGTGACGAGACACGAGCGGACGCGGGACCACCCGCGAGGCGCGGCCATCCCTCCGGCGGCGCGTCGCGTCGACAGGCCGTAGCCGAGGCCGGCCGCCGCCCCGATCACGAGCCCCTCGACCCCGCCGGCGAGGCTCGGGGAGGGGACGGCGAAGAATGCCTCGACGAGGGCGTCGGCTCCGCGCCGGGCGAGCGCGCCGACAGCCCCGCCCCCGGCCGCGCCGAGAACCACCAGGGCCAGGGTCCGCCACGAGCGCACGAGGGCCTCGGCCGCAGCCAGGCCGCTGCCGACGCCGGCCGCGCCCAGGCCCGCCATCAGGGGGCCGACGAGCCCCAGACCCAGGAGGAGAGGGAAGGGGGGCCACCCGCGGCCCTCGAGCCCGCTCATCAGGAGCCCGCCGAGGAGGCCCGCGAGCCATCCGGCGAACGCGCCCCCCAAGGAAGCCGCCGCCCAGCGCGCTCCCACGAGGCGAAGGGCTCGCCGGACGCGCAGGCCGGCGAGGGCCGCCCAGGACCGCGGGCCGGCGCCCGGGCCGAGAAGGGGCACGGGTCCGGCTCCGGCGATATCCCATCGGCTGTCCCGGAGAAACGCCCACGCCCTGGGCTCGGCGGCGCCTCCGCCGAGCCGGGAGAGTGCTTCGACCGTCCCCAGCCGGTGCAGCATCTCGGCCGCCTCGCGCCGCTCCTCGTCGGAGCTGCCTTCGGCGGAGAGCCGCGCGAGGGCGGGCGCGAACGGGTCCGTCGCCCGGATCTCGCCTTCCCCGGAGGACGAGGGGGGCTCCTCTCCCTCCGTCACCACCAGAGCGGCGTCGTCGACGTCGCTCTCTTCTCTCACCGGGCACACGAACTGATAGCCGTGCCGGGAGACCGTGCGGATGAAGACGCCCCCGTCTCCGTCCTCGCCCAGCGCCCGGCGCAGGGTGCGCACTCCCTGGGTCAGGGCTCCGTCGGACACCACGACGTCCGACCACACGCGGTCGAAGATCTCCTGGCGGGGGAGGGCCTCCGAGCGTCGCTCGACGAGCAGCAGGAGCAGGTCGAGGTAGCGGGGGATGAGGGGCACCTCTCGTCCCCGGTGGCGCAGCGAGCGGCGGGTGGGGGAGAGGACGAACTCCCCGAACCGGTAGCGCCGAGGCGGACGGGTTCCCGTGGCCATGCCCGCCGCCATCCTAACCGCTCGGACCCGCCGAGCCGCGACCCGGCAAGGCCGCCCGGTTGGAAGAGGCGGGACGAGAGACGACAATGAGGCGCCATGTCCACCTCTGCTTCCCTGGACTTCCTGGCCCCGCTCACGCTCTCGGCGCTGGCGACGGGCCTGCTGATCTACTGCGCCCGCATCTGCGACGTGTCGCTGGGCACCGTTCGCACCTTGATGGTCGTCAACGGAAGGCGGCGGATCGCGTTCGCATTGGGCTTCTTCGAGGTGCTCATCTGGGTGATCGCCGCGGCCAAGGTGCTGCGCAACCTCGATCAGCCGTTCTTCGCCGTCATGTACGCGCTCGGGGCGGCCTCGGGCAACTTCGTGGGGATGACCATCGAGCGGCGTGTCGCCCTCGGCGATCAGATCGTGCGCGTCTTCACGCAGCGAGGCCAGGACGTGGCGGCGCGCCTGCGCGCGGAGGGCTTCGGGGTCTTCGAGATCGACGGGCGCGGGGACCTGGGTTCCCTCGGGCTGCTGTTCGTCGAGGCTCGACGGCGCAATGCGATGCGCGCCATCGCACTCGCCCGGGAGGCCGATCCGGGCTGCCAGTACATCCTCGACGACGTGCGCCTGACCTCGACGGTGCGGTCTCATCTGCACGAGCCCACCGGCTGGCGGGCGATCTTCAAGCGGAAGTGAGGGGAGAGATTGACACGCTCCCCCTCCCCCCACGTGGGGAGGGGATAGGGGTGGGGGGTCGATGAACGAACCAGCGAATTCGACGTCCGGATCTCGGTGGAAGCCCGGGAGCCGAGTGCGTAATCTCCAGGGTATGGAAACCACGGCCACCCCGGCCCCGGCGGAGATGGAGCGTGCCTTCTACGACAGGGACGCTTCCTACGATGGGGTCTTCTTCACCGGCGTTCGCACGACGGGTATCTTCTGTCGTCCGTCCTGCCCGGCGCGAAAGCCGCTGCGGCAGAACGTCGAGTTCTTCCCGTCGGTCGGTCGCGCCCTCTTTGCCGGCTACCGCCCCTGCCAGAGGTGCCGACCCCTCGAGGCCGACGGCCGCCCGCCCGAATGGGTGGAGCGGCTCCTCGAGAGGGTCGATGCTTCCCCCGACGCGCGCGTCCGCGCGGCCGACCTCCGAGCGCTCGGCCTGAGCCCGGAGCGAGTGAGGCGCCATTTCCAGAGAAGCTTTGGCATGACCTTCGACGCCTACTGCCGGTCCCGGCGCCTCGGCCACGCCTTCGCGAGGCTCCGGGAAGGGGCCGACCTCGACACCGCGGCCTTCGACGCCGGCTACGAGTCTCTCAGCGGGTTCCGCGAGGCGTTCTCCCGCCACTTCGGTGCCCCCCCGGGTCGGGGTCGGACAGGCGAGTGCATCCGGGTCGCGTGGGTGCGGACCCCGCTGGGCCCGATGATCGCGGGCGCCGCGGACGAGGGGCTGTGCCTGCTGGAGTTCACCGACCGACGGATGCTCGAGCGCCAGCTCTCGATTCTCGGCCGGCGCTTCCGGCTTCCGCTCGTGCCGGGGGAGAGCGAGCACCTGACCCGGGTGAAGGAGGAGCTCGGCGAGTACTTCGCCGGCGGTCGGCGGGAGTTCGACGTTCCCCTGCAGGTCGTGGGATCGGACTTCCAGCAGAAGGTGTGGACGGAGCTCCAGCGCATTCCCTATGGCGAAACCCGCTCCTACGCGGAGATCGCTCGCGCCGTGCGCTCTCCCGGGGCGGTTCGCGCCGTCGGGCAGGCCAACGGCATGAACCGCATCGCCGTCATCATCCCGTGCCACCGCGTCGTGAACGCGGACGGCCGCCTCGGCGGCTACGGCGGCGGGCTGTGGAGGAAGCAGCGCCTGCTGGCCCTGGAGCGGGGTCAGGGCGCGCTGGCGGGCTGACGAGGAGTCACGCCTTTCGTTCCGACCGTGCCGCGGGCGGCGGCGACCGGGGCACCGCGGTGCCTCGGCGAGCAGGACTCGTTGTGACCCTCGCCACCAGCCCCTCGCACCCGATCCACACCAGAATGGCGCCGGTATCGCATGGCAGGGGGGGGCACGTCCGAGTCTCCGGGCGAGGTGACGCGCCTGCTTCTTGCCTGGCGCGAGGGCGATTCCGACGCGCCCCACCTCCTCTTCACTCTCGTCTACGAGCAGCTCCGGTATCTCGCCCGGGCCCAGCTGCGCCGCCGGGGGCCTGACCAGTCACTCGGCGCCACCGGCCTCGTGCACGAGGCCTACCTGAAGCTCGTCGGGCACGAGCGGCTGCAGCTGCGGGACGGGGGTCACTTCTTCGCCCTTGCCGCGAAAGCGATGCGCCAGATCCTCGTCGACCGCAGCCGCCGCCGGGCCGCCCGGAAACGTGGCGACCCCGCGATGGCGCAGCCCATCGACGACGCGGTCCTGCCCGTCGCGGCGCAGTCGGAAGAGCTGCTGGCCCTCGACGAGGCCCTGACGCGCCTGGAGAGCCTGGATCCGCGCCTCGCGCGTTTCGTCGAGATCCGCTTCTTCGCCGGGCTCACTCTCGACGAAGCGGCGGAGGCCCTCGAGGTGTCGCCTCGCACCGCCAAGCGCGACTGGCAGAAGGCCCGTGCCTTCCTCAACCGGGAGCTGGCCGCGCGATGAGAAGGGAGATCACTCCCGAGCGCTGGAAGAAGGTCAGCGCGCTCCTCGACCAGCTCCTGGACGCACCTGCTTCGGAGCGCGCGGCCCTGGCCGCGAAGCTGGCGGGGGAGGACGCGACCCTGCGCGACGATCTGGTGGCTCTCGCTTCCGCCGCGGACGAGGAAGGGGTGACATTCTCGAGCGCTCGCTCCTCGACGGTGGCCCGTTCGTGCCTCTGCGGGGGCAGCCGCTTTCCCGCGAGACCGCTCGCTCCATCGACGAGGACGTCGTCGAGGGGACGACCTACTACTGCCGTTTGCGCTCGAGGACGAAGGGCGGCGAAACGGGAGACCCTTCGCCCAGCGCCTGGGCCCAGGCCCGCAGCGCCGGCCTGCCCGCCGCTCCCGAGGGGCTCGCCGCGGAAGCCGGCCGCACCCGCGTGCGCCTCGCCTGGGCGCCGGTCCCGGGGCCCGTCTCCGGCTACCTCGTCGAGCGCCAGACCGCGTCGGGCCAATGGGCGCGGCTCAATCCCGACTACTCGGCCGAGCCCCGCTTCGACGATCACGCCGGGCCGCAGGACGGAGCGGTGCTGCGCTACCGTGTGAGCACCCCCAGCCACCGCGGACAGCAGAGCGCGCCGAGCGAGGTCGTGACCGTTCGGCTGCCCGACACGGTGCCCCCGCCCGAGCCGCGGATCGTCGGGCTCGGGCACCAGCCGACCGGGGTCGTCCTGAGCTTCCTGCCCGGCGCCCCCGCGGCCTCGACCGCCGCGTTCCGCGTCCTCCGCAGCGAGAGGCGAGACGAGCCGGGCCTCGTGCTCGGTCCATCTCTTCCCGCCTCGGCGAGATCGTTCACCGATCCCTCGGCTCGTGCCGGCGACACGTACTTCTACCGCGTCGTGGCGGTGGACGAGGCCGGGAACAGGAGCGCGCCTTCGGCACCACTGCGGATACTCGTTCCCTGGCCGGCGGTCGGCCCGGCGGGGGCGCCGCGTGTCGAGGCCGGGGCGAAGTCGTTTCCCCACGTGCGCGTGCTCTGTCCCGAGCCGTTCCCCGTTCTCACCGTGGTCGTGGAGCGCCGCCTCGAGGACGAGGAGACGTTCGTCGTCCTGGGGACCCTCGCCGGCGGCGAGGTCGAGTTCCTCGACGCGCGGCCGGCGGTGGGGAAGAGCGCGTCCTACCGTGTCGTCTATCGGGACGAGACCGGGCGCGGGGAGCGCCATCCCCCGCCGTCGAGATTCGTCCGTCGAAGCCGCAATGACGATCCCGGCCCGGTCCCACGGCGGGGCTCGAGTCCGGCTGCTCACCCGTGCCCCGGCTCGCCCCCAGCTCCCGGCGGAGCGCGGGGCACGGATGCGATCGAGAAGAGGGTTGATCGCCGTCGCGGAGGAGG
>Ga0326597_10002509_pt1 | contig 27330 bp, 30 predicted proteins | sample RVTome_12_FD_203789 | JGI IMG/M metagenome (GOLD analysis project Ga0326597, IMG submission 203789) | Soil microbial communities from uranium-contaminated site in the Upper Colorado River Basin, Wyoming, United States - RVT100D185 | ecosystem: Environmental > Terrestrial > Soil > Contaminated >... | reverse complement strand
TGGTTTTATTAAAAATGAAGACCTGGAAATAGGAGATATAATCTTAGATGATGTTGGAAAAACAATTCTTACTAAACATGGAGAAAGAGAAGTCGATAGAATTATCAGAATCCAAGCAAGAGGCAGACAGATAGCGGGTTCTCCAGATCATATTCATTTTGTATGGGAAAATGACTCTTTAGTAAAAAGAGCCTTGGAAGATATATCTATTGGCGATTATGTTTTTATCCCTAAAGTCCCGGAAGGCACATTTACTAAAGCTTCCGTAGGTCCACGTCCAAATAATAGGCTAAAATGGTGGAAAGAAGAAATGGAGATAAACGAATCAATAGCACGAATGATGGGGCTGTATTTGGCTGAGGGATGTATGCATTTTGATAATAGGCTAAACGACTATAGAAAGGTAATATGGACATTTGGCGAGCATGAAGAAAGTTTTGCAGACGAAGTAGTTGCAATTCTTGATAGCTTGGACCTTGTGGCTTCAAAAAGACTTGATATATGTCAAGGGACTTATGGGGAATCTAGGTGCTGGAGAGTCGAGGCAGGTGGAAAGGGTATTTGTGAGATGTTTTTTGCTGCACAATTGGGATGTGGGTCTCATACAAAAACAGCGCCTATGCTTCCTAATAATTTGGCTAAGCATCTTATTGGCGGTTGGCTAGATGGAGATGGCTCGTATTATGATGGCACTATTTGTGGTCATTCTGAAAGCACAGATTTGATTTATGCTATAGATCGGATGTTATTGGCTTTAGGTATTTGTGCCACAATAAGTAAAAATGGAAAAAGACTAACTATAGCGACTCGTGAACAGGTTCAGGAGGTATGTTCCTGGACAAAGAGATTGAAGTTTGATTCTTCAAGATATGTAAGAAAAACTGCATATACATTTCCCACAATGCGACCGATCGATAACGGTTGGGCTGTGAAAGTTGTCAAAATTGAAGAACTAGAGGGGCAAACGGTTATTTGCATGGAGACTAAAAGTGAAAAATATATTGCAAATAACATTTTGACCAAAAACTGTTTCCCAAAAGATGTTTCTGCGATTGCTCGATATGCTGAGAAGCTAGGTTATGATGCTAGGTTAATCCAGGAAATTTTGCTATCTAATGACCGCATCGGAGAGCTTCGTAAGAGCAAAAAGAGCTAACATGATTCTTGGTATGCTGCTACATGGACACGACCTGGGTGTCGCTCTTATCGACGATGACGGGCGTCCTGTAGCCGTGTATGAGTGGGAACGAATATTTGGCGAGAGATACTGTATGACGTACTCCGTCTTTTCTTTTAACTGTATGATGACTGAATATCCTCGTAATAGGCATATGAGGGAAGCAGATGCTTTTGTAGATAGAACAAAAGTATTCTGGGACAAATACGCAAAAAATATAACTAAGGTAGGGCTTTGCGCTACTCTTTATATAAAAGATCATATTTATCTAGAACATTGTAGATGCCTTTTACGAGTTTTGAGAGAGAGATATGGCAGTCATATCCCTCAGCATCCTGTTTTATTTAACCATCATGATTGTCATGCAGCGGTTGCATTTTATAGTTCGCCATTTGAAGAAGCTAAAGTATTTACTTTTGATGGCGCAGGTAATGATGGATTTACAAAGCTTCATCATATGTCTGAAAACATCATAGATCATGTCGCTGCATATAAAGACCGATTTGGCCATTCATATGATTTACTTGGTCGTCGAATAGGTAACTATGAAGAATTCTGGCCCGCTCCTGCCATTTCTGGTCGTCTCATGGGGCTAAGCTCCTATGGAAAGTTTAATGAAAAACTTTATGATGAGGCAAAATCTTTCTTTGAATATGTTTCCAGGTACGCTTGGCTCTCTCCTCTCGGCTGGAAAGAGCTAATGATTGAGTACAGTAAATACACTAAGAGCGAACAACCAGACTTATATCATCTTGGAGAATCTAATGGGTGGATGGCGAAAAACTATGTTTATAGTTTCCAGATGATGTGGACTGATAGGGTTATCGATATTCTCAAGCAGCATGTCGTCAAGGACGAGCCTTTATGCCTGAGCGGGGGATGCGCTATGAATGGCATAACCAATCATGCTATATTTAGAGAAATATCAAACAACTTGTATATTCCGCCCAATCCTGGAGATTGCGGTCTTGCGCTTGGCGCTGCTTTTGCTTATCGACAGTGGTTTGAACAGAAGCCTCGTAGTTATTTCGGTCCAATCGATCCCTACATTGGTGTACCTATCTTAGATATTGAAAATCTTGATAAGTACCGTGCCCGAGATGATTACAAGGGCAAAGTCACGCTCAAAGAAATAGCAAAGCATCTTGCGAATGGGAAAATTCTTGGAGTCATACAAGGCAACAGTGAGATAGGGCCTAGAGCGCTAGGCAATCGTTCAATTCTTGCAAATTGTCGTAAAAAAGAGGTCAAGGACCGTCTCAATAGAGAAATCAAGTTTAGGGCCTGGTACAGGCCGTATGCGCCGGTGGTAAGACAAGAAGATGTGGATAGATACTTTGAATTTAATGCAGCTTCTCCATATATGTCGCAGGTTGTGAAAGTAAAAGACAAAGTGAAAAACAACATTCTGGGCATAACCCATGTCGATGATACAGCAAGGTTGCAGACGGTCACGAGACAGCAACATCGTTGGCTTTACGATTTATTGACTGAATATGAGAAATTCGAGGGTATAGGCGTGTTGCTGAATACTTCGTTCAACTCTAAAGGGCGACCGATGGTCACAAGGCTTAAAACTGCATTTGATACGCTGGACTCCACAGGGTTAGATGGAGTAGTTGTCGAAGGTAAAGAGTTGTGGCTAAAAAGTGTGAAAGATACAATCACTTGAGCAGGAATGTCGATATAAGTGAAGCAAAGGCAGAGTTAGCTATGTCCCGTCGTAGACAAGAAATACCAACAGTGTTCCCGTATGAAGTGACAGACATCATCAAGATGGACGACATCTATACGATCATTAATTACGTTCAACTTAGCCGTGAAACTTGCAAGTTCATTGCGGACGAGACCGATGCACTGACGATGGAGACTTTATTCAGAGACGTAGAAATGACATTCGAGACAAAAGCTCACAAGAATGGCATTCAGTTTACTGTCTTTCCCGCTCCCGAAAGGGAAATCCCCGAAGAACAGATTATTTTCACTGATGAAGATTTCCCGGACGAAAAGATTGAACCGGGTCAATGCTTTTGAGCATCGAGTTTGTAATCCTGCTTGAGTGGGATGCTTGATGTTCTTGTTATAACATAGGATATTCCAATGGAACCTACTCGTCGTGTCGCAAGTTTCCTCGGTCCACGAGGAGAGCGTATTGAAGCCCTAATTGCTATTGATCCTGCTACTAATGAAGATTTAGATGCTGGAGCTATTGCAGATATGGAAAGTAATGAACCCACAATTGTATATGCTGGTGTTGCTACGCTAATGTCAGCTATTCCTACGCCGCAAGGCCCCGTACCTGCCATCCCAAACGAGATTCGTTTCCCGATTATCGCCGACGATCTCGAATCTGCCATTTCGCAGTATGCAGACGAATTGCAATCGTTTATTGAAAGTCTTAAGAAAGAGCAAGAGCAGGCGCAACAGAGACGTGCGACCGAAGAACTTTATATTCCTAGCCCTGCTGAGTCTGAAGTTATCAATAACCTTAAAATTACTGAATAACACAAAGGAATCCAGCTATGAAGCAGGAGTACGAGCGCATTGTTCGTGTGGTGTGTGGAGATGACTGGTGTGGTCAGCACAAGACGCCTGATGAAAAAGATGGTGGTTTTGGCATTGCTATGGTCCTTGCTTTTTTGCGAGGAACCCCTGCAAGACTGTCTGAACTATCTAAGGAGATAGATGTTCCTCATTATGTCATTGAGATACCGTTTAGACGTTTGCATCTAAATGGCATTTTTAATGCTTGGTCGTGGGTTCTTCATGAGCCCTTGCTAAGAGGGCAGAATCACTCTGCTGAGGATGCTCATAAAGCGATGCTCATTTGGTGTCATGTTGCTGGCTTGTCGAGCGGGTTTACAGGCAAGGGTCTAACCCGTTCTGAGCTTTCAGAAAGGAAAAAACAACGCAATGTCTCCTGAACGGTCTATAGCAATTGCTTTCATCAAACAGTTCCGTAAGAACATGGACGACATGCTGCGTCCATTCGGCAAACCTGCTGACATAGAGAAGCATCTAGAAGACAGTTTAGAGCCATATGTTGCTTATCAGCTAGGGCTTGATGAGAATGTAGATGAAAAGTTGCTGGACAGTATCAAGAGCGTTGTCCTAGCTATAAGCGAATCTCTGATTGAGGTTCAGGCACCTTTGTATGAAAAGCTTCTGACTGCGATAGTTAGCGATGTTATGCATGATATCGAGATTCACTTGAGAGAGAATTATAATCAGGAAGACTTAGAGTATTTTGCAGAAATAGTGAACGACGAAAGAATGCAGAGGCTTTTGGGCGACAATGCTATTTTTGATATGTTGCGCACCGCGCATGGACATGCAAAGAAAGAACTTACTGCATGCACTTATAATTTCCTAAACGATGAAGATGGCTTTTCGCCAATGATGATGGACTACATGCTGAAGTTTGGATTGGGGCGTAAGCCCGAAGATTCGTAATGCCGATACATAAGGAGAAACAAAGTATGGCAGTAAAAATGCGTATTAATAGACGTATCGTAAACAGTAAAAGGCACACCACTGGATATATCGTAACTGGTGGTCGTCGTGTAACTCGTGCCCAGGCTGTTCGCATGGCTCGCAAGGGCGAGCTTTCTGGTGTTCGCGCTGTACAGGGCAATGGGGTAAGCTATATCCAGTCTACCACCAGCCGCAGCCTGTATGACCTTCCCATTGAGGTCACAGCAGCCCACCGCTAATTTACAGCGGGAAGAATCTTAAACAAGGGGAGTGACTGCTTGACGCTCCCCTTGTTTATTGGTCGATAGAGGTATAATGCCAAAATATTTAGTCATCATCGAGGGGCCGGGTAAGATTGAAACAAAGGATTTGATAAATCAACAGGAAGATATGAGATCAGTTTATGAATTGGAAGTTTTTGGTTATTATAGAAGGTCCAGGTAAACTAAGAAAAGTTTCTTCTATTTTGGGCAAAGACTATAAAGTTGTTGCCACAAAGGGTCATTGTGTAGACCTGCCCGCTAAGGGTAAAAATATATCTGTAAAAAAGGATAAAGCCACAGGCGATTATTCTTTTACTCCAAACTATCAGATACTTGATGATAAGAGAGAGATAGTTAGCGAATTGGTAGATTTAGCTAAGCAAGCAAAAATTGTTTACCTAATGCCAGATTGTGACCGCGAAGGCGAAGCTATCGCATGGCATATTGCAAACCAGCTTCCCGCTGGCGTCAATATGGTTCGTGTTACGACAAATAGTATAACGAAAACAGAGATTGCTAAAGCTCTTAAGAAAACGAGATCGATTGACCAAGACCTCGTAAATAGCTATGAGGCTCGGCGCATTCTTGACCGTCTTGTTGGATATGAATGTTCATTCCTAACGACGCAGGCAACTGGTGGTCGTTCAGTAGGTCGCGTTCAGTCTGCTGCGCTCAGAATTCTGGCTGACCGAGAAAAAGCAATTCAGTCGTTCGTTCCGGAAGAGTATTGGGAAATCAAAGCAAAACTGCTTTCCAAGAAAGCGGAGAAGCTTGTGGTTGACCTTATTGACCCCAAAGCTAAGGACATCAAGAATAAAAAGGCAGCGGAGACCATCAAAGTTGCTTTAGAGGGCAACGAGACAGAGGTAACGAAATATGACCAGAAACAAAGAGTTTCTAGACCATACGCTCCATTTACAACCTCTACCATGCAGCAATCGGCAGTTTCGATACTTGGACTTTCTCAAAGCCGTGCGATGCGTGCTGCTCAAGGGCTCTACGAAGACGGTCATATCACATATCATCGAACGGACTCTATATCGATTTCGTCAGAGGGTATCAAGAATATCAGAGGTTACATACAAACGAACTTTACGCCTAACTACTATCCTTCAAAACCCAACCTCTACAAGACTTCGGCAAAGAATGCTCAGGAAGCTCACGAAGCTATCCGACCGACCGACGCTAACGTCATCGGTGTAGGGCGAGATACCGACCAGAAGCGACTCTACGAGCTTATATGGCAACGTGCCGTTGCTTCGCAGATAACTGATTCCGTATCAAATCAGGTTACAATCCGTTTTGAAACCAAGAAGTATATTTTTGGCATATCAGGTTCTAGCCTTGTCTTTGATGGATGGAAAAAGGTTTGGTCTTACGCGCTGTCGAAAGATGTCCAGCTTCCTGCCCTCAAGGTTGGCGAGAAGCTTAATATATCTAAGGTATCAACTGAACAAAAGTGGACACAGCCTCCACCAAGATTCTCTGAGGCTTCGATTATAAAAGAGCTAGAAAAGACAGGTGTCGGTAGGCCGTCTACCTATGAGCAGACGATGCGTACACTCAAAGACCGCGAATATATCGAGCTAACAAAGAAGGCATTTCATGTGACTGACCTTGGTTTGCGTGTTAGTGACTTCTTAGTCAGGTCTAACTTTTGTTTTATCGATTTGAAGTTTACCGCTGACATGGAGGACGACCTTGATGAAATCAGCGCTGCTAAGAAGACTAAAGAGAAGGTATTGAATCTCTTCTACAAGCGGCTGATGCAAGATATGGAGGTTGGTCGCAAAATGAAGGACACGATTAGTCAAACGACTGTGCCATGTCCTGATTGTTCCAAGATGTTGCTGAAGAAGTTCGGTCGTCAGAGTGTTCCATTTTTTGCATGTTCTGACCGCAAAGAGTGCGGCTTTACTGCGAACATCGGTAATGATGGCAAGCCTGAAAAGAAAGTAGCAAAGCAGGTCATTCTATCTACTTACAAGTGTCCTATTTGTGATGAGCTTATGGCAGAGCGACAAAGTAAATATGGCAAGTTCTATGGATGTTCAAAGTTTCCCTCCTGCAAAGGGATGAGAGATGAAAATGGCAAAGAGGTCAAGAAATCTACGGGTAAAAAGAAATGGTCTAAAAAGAACAAAAAGACAACAAAGAAAAAATGAAGCGCAGAGTGTCTAAAAATTTGATACAAGCAGAACGACTGCATAAGCGAGTATGGCGCGCTGCAAATGAAGCAGAAGCAGCAGAAATACAGAAGCTTATCCAATTGCTTGACTCACAGTTGACTGTCAATGAATCGAACCGTATTCCTATAAAAAAACTGGAAGAGTTGCTAGAGAAGATCAGGTCTGAAGATGTCTCCTTTGATGAACTCGGAGAAATGGACCCGAATCAGTTATTTGAGTTCATAATAGGTGAAGAAGCAGATGAAGAGTGAAATACGAAGGCTAAAAGCAGGTAAATATTATTCGCCCTGTGAAAGTGTCCTCTTACAACTGAAAACATCCGATGATGGTGTAATAGTTGAGATGGCGGATTTTGATGCCAATATCTTCTATGCGTTTACGATTGATGATGAAAAAGTGGTCAAGTTCGAAGTAGACGAACTAGCAGCACAAGGAGAACAATAGATGCCGCAGATTGCCCCAAACTATGAAGAGAATCCAGAGATTATCGATATCGCCGACGATTTGATTACCCTGTATCCTGAGCTATTCGGTGGGACCGACTTAACTCGTATCGCTGCATTCTCGATTACCAACAAGGACCGCAAAGAAGGTAAGTCAATTTGGGAGATCATGCCCGTCAAGGCTCCTGCCAATATTCTTTGCAACAAGGATTACATTATTGCTGTTTATATGAACAGCTATGAGATTCTTGATGATACGCATAAGGCCGCGATGGTTGCAGACATTCTCTGTACGATTCCTGCTGAGGGCAAGGGTAAGCTTGTGCCCAAGGATGTCAAAGAACATGGCGTGATGATTCGTACGCTTGGAGTTGACTTCATGGATAATCCGGATCTTCCAGATATCCGTAAAGGTATTACTGATTGGGTCAGAGGCTAAGGAGAAAATAGATGAGATTTCAAGCTATATCAAGAGATGATTACGGTCAAACTGCTATTATTGGCACGCATGATACGATAGAGGGCGCAATCAATCAGTGCCGCGATGAAGTAACAAACCTGAACTTTTCGAATGCGCTGACAACCGACAATAAGTTTCGTTCGATTGAAGCGTATATGATTGACATTATTAATGGCGCAGGTGACGTTGTAAACGATGTTGTTTACATGGGGGATATGACTGTTGGACAACATCAATCTCTTAATGTTAAGACTGGCGAAAAGTCCATGATTGATGATGCAACTAAGTTACGCATTTACATTGGTCGAAACGAGAACAAAGATTTCTATCTTGAAAACTTCAAGGGTGAGCCTGTAACGACGCTGAAGGACGAAAATCTACAGAATAAGACTTATTTCTTCGTCAAGGGGATATGATGACCTTAGTTTTGGCTATCTCTGGAAAGAAACAGAGCGGTAAAACAACTTGGGTTAATCGTTTTGAGGAACAGTATAAATATTGTGGCTGGGATATTCGTTCTTATTCGTTTGCAGACCCTCTTAAAGAGTTTTTGATTAACTCGATGGGCCTTGAATATAATCAGTGCCATGGAACTGATGAAGAAAAGAACTCTCCTACCGTTTATCGGTGGGAAATGTTGCCTCAAAGCATACGGTTAGCCAATGGCAATAAAAATGGCTTTATGTCGGGCCGCGAACTGATGCAGATATTTGGTACAGACGTTATGAGACAGATGTTCGACGACTGTATTTGGGTCAATGCAACATTCAGGTCTATTTTGAGAGATGCTCCTGATATTGCTTTAATTCCTGACACTCGTTTTCCTTCGGAATTGCGAGCCATTTATGCGAACAACGGATACGTGATTCGTTTAATGCGGAATGTATATATACAAGACCGCCATCCTAGTGAAGTAGCCTTGGATGACTGGGATTGGGCCGAAGAACCCTCTATGAGTAGTAGCTCGTTGTTGGTCCCTGATGGCATGGGAATAGAAGAAACGTGGAGATACACGGGGGCTTTCATTGATCAGCTATTGATTATGCATGGGCTCAACCAGAAAAAAGGTTCAAGATGAGTAAAGACGCATTCGCCAGAAAATACCGTCCCAAGAAGCTTGCCGATCTTGTAGGTCAAGAGCATGTCGTCAAGGTGTTATTAAACTCCCTAAAGCAAGATAACTATCATCATGCCTATATCTTCGCGGGTAAGTTTGGTTGTGGCAAGACATCAACTGCGCGTATTTTTGCGGCTGCCGTTAATAATCCAGGCGGGGCATCCGCTGAACCTGACCTCAGTTCAGAGCTTATCAAAAGAATTTTCGAGGGTAAGCATCCTGACATCAAAGAGATTGACGCGGCAGCGAGCGGTAGCATCGATGGCATCCGTGATTTGAAAGAACAAATCAAGTATGCTCCCATGGAATGTAAGTATCGATTTGTTATACTTGATGAGTGCTTATCAAAAGAAACCCGTGTTGATACGGATATTGGTCGTATTCCCATCGGAGTAATTGTAAACAACAAACTTACTCCCAAGGTCAAGAGTTATAATCATGATACTGGCAAGGTTGAATACAAAGAAATAACTGGGTGGTTTGTAAACTCTGGTAAAGATGTTTATAAGGTAGCGTTTGAAGGAAGGGGCGCTGTATATGCTTCTGACGGACACTTATTTGCTACTCCAAATGGCTATTTTCCATTAAGGAATCTTAGAGTTGGAGATCAAGTACTAAGAGTAGGCAAATCTATTTTGCCAGTTCAGCGCCAAATAATTTTAGGTTCCCTATTGGGTGATATGAATATTCAGCGAAATAGTTCCAAATCTCAAAAGCGAAAGGATGCGATTTGCCGAGCTAGACTCAAAATGGTTCATTGCCTTAAGCAATTTGAATATCTTGAATTTAAAAAAGATATTCTAGAACAAAACTCTTTGTTCTCATTTTCTAAAAGGGATTTTTTACATTCAGGTTTTGAAGGTTATGAACCAAAACCCATGAGAACATATACTTCTAAAACTTCATCAGCTTTGTCTGAAATCTTTACAACCGTAATAGATACATCAAAAAAAAGACCTTGTAAAACCATCACTAGAAAATGGCTAGATCAGATAGATAATTTAGGATTGGCTATTTGGTTTTGTGATGACGGATCAGTAAATAGAACAAAGACTAAAAATGGATTTAATCCTGTTGTCTCTTTTCATACACAGGGGTTTACAAAACAAGAAAATAAAGTTATTGCAGAATGGCTAATATCGAAGGGCTACAATGCCAATGTTAGATCATCTGGTAAGAGAAATCTTTGGCAAATAAATTTGACTACAGATAGTTCTAGATTATTTTTAGAAAATATATCTGCTTATGTTCATGCATCTATGAGGTATAAACTAAAGGATATTGATGGTTTGGCGGATTTTGATATTTCTTTGTATGATAATGAAACATCAGATTCGTCTGAAGTAGTTACAGAAGTAATAACCACTATTAAAAAATTAGGTTATAGGTCTAGAACTTATGATCTAGAAATTGAAGATAACCATAACTATTTTTGTTCTGATACACTAGTTCATAATTGTCATAGACTAAGTGGCGCGGCGGCTGAAGCGGCCCTGAAGATGATCGAAGAGCCACCCTCGAATGTTATCTTTATTCTTTGTATTGCGGAAGGGCAAAAGGTATTCACTGTGCAGGGCTTCAAGAATATTGAAGAAGTTCAACCAGGAGACGAAATATACACGGAAGAGGGCTTTTCCCGAGTTAAGGCTAGATACGACAAAGGCGTTGCTAAAACGGTTACGATTATGACTGAGCGAGGATCCCGTATCCGGGTTACTCCTAATCACCGTATGAGAGTCTTCGATGGCAATAATATTGTTTGGAAAGCGGCTTCAGATTTATCTGAAACTGACCAGTTGCCAATATTCCACAGTTACGCTCAGTCCATGAATAGTGCCAGTGGCCTTTCCTCAGATGAATGTGTATTCCTCGGTCGCTTGGTGGGAGACGGATACTATACGAACGGGAAGCTCGGTATCCTTTTTAATAATGACGAGTTATCGTATGGTGCAAATCTTCTCAATAGACTCGGATATGCGTTCAAGGACTACGCAACCGAAACATGTCATGACCTCTACATTTACGATAGACCTAATATTAAGTCTAGATATGGCTTAGAAGACTATGAACGTGGTAATAAGGTTCTGCCTAAAATCGTCTATTCGATGAATAGTCAACAGATCGAGCAGTTCCTTTCTGGTCTTATCGGGGCGGACGGAAGTGTAGACAAGAACGGCTACCGACGACTTTATTCAAATAACATGGAGCTTATGAGTGAGCTTAAAAACGTTCTTAATGCTCATGGGTATCATGTAAATTTGAGGGAGACTTATAGAGAAATTATTGATCCATCTCCTTTAACCGGAATCAAACCCGGGACTTACAAGTCCGGTTGTATGCTATTCTTGATGAGGGAGCCAAGTATTCGCATTTCGAACAATTTAAGACAGGATTGGGGTGATTTATACCCATCCTGTAGAAGGCTGAAATACAAGACGGGCAACGGAAAGTTTTACCATCTCCGTCGAGACATGCTTGAGGGTGTCCCAGGAGAAACGGCTGCTTACTTTAGAAAATCTTGCAGCTTTGAAAGAGTGAAATCCATTGAAATTGATGATTCAGTTCCTGTGTATGATCTTGAGATGGACAATGCCTCCGAGTCTTTTGTGGTCGAAGGTTTCTCTGTTCACAATTGCACGACTGACCCGCAGAAGCTCAAGGATACGATTCATAGTCGTTGCTTGCCTTTGCGTTTCAACGCTTTGTCATGGAACCAGGCGTTTCAACACCTATGTAAGGTAGCTGATGCAGAGAAAATTGATTACGATGAGGTTGCATTGAAAATTGCAGCACGAAAGAGTAAGGGGTCTGCACGCAATGCATTACAGAATCTACAGATGTTGGTTACATTCGCCGGTGAGGGGAATAAAATTACTTCTGAAATTGCTCAACAAGCGCTATCGGCCATTGATGAGAACTTTTTCTTCCATTTGGTCGATGCTATAGTGAAACCTGACGCCGGAGAAGCCATGCGTATCGTTGACAAACTACTTGTTGACGGACGCGATGTCGGGGAAGTCTTGGATGGTCTTGTTGGACATTTGAGAAACTTATTAGTTATTACAACCGCCCCTTCGACTCAGGGTTTAATATACCTGACCGACGATGAGCAAAAGCGTTACATGCATCAACGAAATAGCCTTCCTAGTGGTCTCGCAGCAGCCTTCATTATTGAGGCTCTTGAGAATCTAGCAGAGACATCACGGAGTATTCAGCTAAACCTGAATCCGCAAGTCATGCTTGAAGGTTTTGTTGTTAAGACAATCATGAGCGCAGCAACTCTGAGACGAAAGGACACCTCACGGAGTCAAAGTACGAATGCCTCAACCCAACCGCAAAAAGCGGAATGAGGTCAAGGAAAAAGTAGCCAAGAAGAAGATAACGACGAAGAAAAAAACTGAGAAGAAACTCAGTGTTGAAGAACAAGAAGCCGAGAGATGCAACGAGCTAATCTTGATTATCCGCGAATCAGATAACTTAGATAATACCAATGCTGCTTTTGAGGAAATAGTCTATAGACTAAAGCCTCGAATACAGCGATTGGTTAATAGGTTTAATATCGCTGGACTTGGCAACGATGATATTATGCAAGAGGCGCTATACGCCTTGCGATATAAGGCTATCAAGGATTATGATGCTGAGAGAGGAAACGGTACTGGTTGGTCTCCGTTTGATAAGTTTGCCATCCTTTGTATAAGGCGACACTTGTCAACAGAGTATAAGGCCAGTTATCAGAATAAGAAAAGAGTCCTCAATCAGAGCATGTCTCTTGACCATGAAACTCGCACCAGTTCAGACGACGATTTATCATTAATTAATATCGTTCCGTCTGATGATCCTAACGTTCTAGTGAGCGTGATGGAAAAGGAATACTATCGAGACCTGATGGGTCGGCTGCTAAAAAGCCTATCAGCTTTCGAGAAAGAGGTTTTCCTATTATACGCCCAGAGATACTCTTATGAAGAGATTGCAGCCAAAATTAACGAAAACCGTGCCAAAATCAAAGTGAATATCAAGGGAATTGATAATGCTCTGTCGAGAATAAAGAACAAAGCGCGAGTAATTTTGATACAATACGAACAGAACCAAGTTCCAGATGATAAAGATACAGATTGAAGGAGTAAGTTGATGAAGTTTAGCGTTCAAGTGAAAGATTTTGCAAGGGGCCTAGAGCCTGTAGTATCCGTTGCGGTGAAAGGCGTTACCAAAGAGTACGAGAACGCTTTCTTCATCACACTGATTGTTGATGAAAATGGTATTACTGGCGTTGCCGATGGTGGCAAGGTTAGTATCTATGCCGATATTACTAATTCACGTTTTGACAAGCTTAATTTTAAGCATGGAGTCAGCGGTGTTGCCACCGTTAAGGCTGCTGATTTGAAGGCCGTGCTTGCTTCGATTGATGAGAACGAAATCATCAATGTTGAAGTAACTGGCGATGATGATGCAGGCTGTGAGCTTATGTTTACTCTTGAATCGGACCCTGAGCAGTTCCAAACGTTACCTATCAACTCTGAGAATATTTCTCGTGATCGCTATATCGACGACTACATGGAAGCTGTAAGCGACGATGATGGCCTTCAAATTCGTCGAGACCTTTTTGCTTCAGGCGCAAGCGCTCTAACATTCACTCATGGCTTCGAAGAATACCGCCCTGCGTATCTCTATTGGGTCATCCGAGCCTCTAAAGATGAGTTACGCTTCGCCTCTGGTAGCGGTGGTCGTTTCGCTGTCCTTGAATATATCGGTCACGACCTTTCGAACGCAACCGATACCACGGCCCTCGTTGTCCCCAACGAGCAGACCCAGGTCTTTGTGGATATTGTTAGCAAAGTCAACGATGAGATGATTATCCTACACAAGACCGATAGACACCTTGTGCTCAAGACAAACAATTTTATTGCGGTTGCCTCGAACTACGACCCTGAGATTCAATGGCCTGATCTGGATGTCTTCCTCAAGAGAGAAAACAACCTTCGTCTGACTACTCGCGTTGGTAGTTGGCCGAACGCTGTCAAGGGTCTTGCTGCTACTTATAATGAGGATGCAAAAAAGGCCTTCGATTACCATGTTGCCAATCTCAACATTGACTTGACTGGTAATATTATTACCGCCAAGACTACAGGTTCTACGATGCGTTCGAAGCGCAAGATTAATATCGAGGATGTCGAGATTAAAGACAGCGATTCGATGAGCGCAGTCAACCTCAATTTCCTCTCGAAGTATCTCTTTGAGGCGTTCAAGAACGCATCTGATGATGAGCATGTTCAGATTGAGATTGAAAGCGAACTGAAGCCCGTTGTTATCCGCTACCACGCCGGACAGCAAGTCGGTGAGGCTGATGATTTCCGTAAACCCAACGGATTGTTTGGCGTTGATGAACGTTTTACTGTGTTCTTCGCGACCTTTACCGAAGATGACTAAATTACCCCTCTTCTGAGCTAGCGCTTGGAAGGGGTATTATCATGAGTGAAAAGAATAAACCCCAAGTGGCCTGGCTTTCTGGTGGCTACCATAGTCGTCGAGCCAGGCTTCGTTCTATCCGCGAGCGTTTTGAAGGTTTTGAGCAGGCTGAAATCGATGGCGAGATGTCTGTCGGTTATCTGATTCAGAAGCTTCGTGATGGCGGCTGTTTTGACCCGAAACGGCTTATCATCGTTCACGCTATGCCTCAATTCAAGGGCGTCAAGAAAAAGAACGTAGATGACATCATTAAGGTCATGTCTCGCATGAATGATGATTGCTTTGTTGTGTTCAATGGTCTTGATAAGACAAAAGACAAGGCCCTGTTTGAGTTCTCGCAGAAGAACGGCAAAGTCTACGATTTTGAGACTAAGTTTGAGCGTAAGCAGGCTGAGTTTTACATAGAAGACCGTCTTGAGGCTATGGGGATGAAGGCTGAGGCTGGCGTATCAGAAATGATTATCGAAAACTGCGCTTATGATGCAGCAGTAGGAGGCCTTGGCGCAGACCAGCTTGAAATGGCAATGCGGCGTTTGATACTTTATGTTGCTCCTGAAAAGAATGTTCGTGTGGTTGATGTAGAAGCAACTATGTACAGCTTTGATAACTTTGTGATTTGGGATTTAGTTAATGCCCTTGATGTTCGAGACTATGGCCGTTGCATGAGGATGCTGTCGCAAGCTCATTTGGTAGACCCGAATATACCGGCGGCAATTACACAAATGATGACGACTCTTTTGTGGCGATATCGTCTTATATTATTGCTTAGAGAGTCTGTGTCCAACGGAGCCTCACAACAGGAAGCGATGCTGCACGCCGCTGAGGTATATAAGCTCACAAAGACAGGCATAGGATTGTCAGCTAAAATGACATCTGAGTTATACAAAACCGGCGACAAGAGGGGTCAACCTCAGTCAGTATGGACTTATAACGTAGTTCGTAACTGTTGTGAAGGCATGTACGGCCGTACGTCTTCTCTTGAACTTTGGAATCGTCGAGATATATATCGTCTTATTATTGTGCTGCAAGAGGCTATGGCGCTATTAAGAGGAACTTCGGAAAACGAGTCGCTTATGATAGCCGATATGGTCTTTATGAAAGCTTGTAATCTGTTGCCTGATAAGCAGATTGAACAGGTCATGAAAGCATTCGAAAGGACTAAGATAGTATGAAGAACTTTGTTTCTTATAGTGCCTTCAATAAGACATCTATGTACATAATGCGTCAAGTTGTGGACCTTCAGAGGCTTATTGAACGATTGACTAATGATAATTTAGATCAAGAATTAGTTGATGAGATAGCTAAAGAAGTTCAGAAGTTAGATGGGCTCATCGGTGCTTATAAACAGGGTATGATTGATGTTATTCGAGAAATGACTTCAGATGAAGAACCTACTGTGACTGGTATTTCTGATGAAAATGGAGTTGAGATATAATGGCAGGTAAGGATGAGAAGAATCAAGATCAGAATCCGCCATTGGATGACTTAGGTATTTATAATGACCATATTATTGAGCTTTGCGCTTATGTCATCAAAACTTTGCATGATGATTACATAGACAAAGATGAATCACCTAAGCATTCTATCAAGGATTTGCGAGATTTAACTTTAACTTTACAAATGGCCTGGGAACTTTCAAGGGAGATTATTGATTTCGATACACGGCTCAAGCTTGAAGAGAAATATGGTCCATTGCCTCCTGATTTTTTTACGGATAGCAATGGGCCGTCGCTTGACATGGATGACATAGATGAAGAAGATTTCTTAGACGGTACCGATGACGAGCCCGATGAGGATATCTGATGTCAAATTATTACGATGTTCTTGGAATAAATAAGTCTGCCTCTGAGGATGATATCAAAAAAGCCTATCGTAAAAAGGCTATGGAGTATCATCCCGATAAAAATCCGGATGATGCAGAAGCAGAGATAAAGTTCAAAGAAGTTTCTGAGGCATATGAAGTTTTATCAAATAAGAATACTCGTCAGCAGTATGACCAATATGGAACGACTAACCCAAGGCGTTCAACTCCATTCCATAGTGATTTTGGCGACTTTTTCCGCACAGTTTATCGTGCGTCCGCTACTCGCAGTAATAATCGAAGTTACGCGGGGCAGACTGCCCGCGCTGTTTGTCGTTGCACGATAGAGGATATAGCAAGCAATCGCACAGTCCAGATACAGTTCAACTCAAACGATAGATGTTCTGACTGTCGCGGTAAAGGAACGAAGGACGGCGCTGACAAGGTAGAATGTACTGGGTGTTCAGGTAATGGTTTTGTAGAAGAAACATCTCATTTTACAGGAGTAGGCGAAGTCCGTATAGAAGTGCCTTGTCGCAAATGCGAGGGTAAATGCAAGATTATTAAAGATGAAGATAAATGCCCGAAATGTGCTGGTGTGGGTCTTATATTAAAGCTTGAGTCGGTTACTGTAGACCTGAGTCGCGGCGTAACTGATGGCGTGGTTATGCGATACAGGCACCACGGTCTATATGATGACCCGGTGGGTGTTCGAGGCGATTTACTGATTCAAATACAGGTGCAATCTCATGAGTTATTCGAGCTTTCTAACTTCGGTATTATGCTCGATGTTTCTTTGACCTATTCAGAGGCCGTTTTGGGCACAGAAATCATGATTCCTACGATTTTCGGGCCAAGAGCCATCAAAGTGCCAAAAGGCACGAAATCAGGCGATACAAAGGTGTTGCAGCAAATGGGTCTGGCCGATGAGAGAGGAATAAGGGCGGGTATGCTTCTAACATTTTTCGTGGAGACAGCAAATACCACATACGATAAATATAAGGAAGTTATTGAAAGCTTGAAAGAATTGGAAAATGAAGAAGTTTTACCGGAAACTTTTAAGCAAAGAGCCGTCATAGATGCATATTTAGCAAAGGAGACGAATAATGGCTAAAAAGAAAACAAAGAAAACAACTGCCAAAAAGACTACGACTATGCAGATTGAAGCTGAAGCATTGGCAGAGCCAGCGCGTAAGATGCGACCCAGCGCCGAAAGCCTTATATCAGATGGTGTAGTTTTTAATAAGTCGCTAAGCCATATGGCGAAATTTGCTAAGAACCAAAAAATGTGGCTTACTACCGATGATTATGTTGGCGAGTTTAGAGTCCATGATGTTCAAACTGACCAGGGCACCGAGTTCCGTCAGATCGTTTCTAATCGTGATTCGGTTATCGTAGAGCTTCATTATCTTCAGAGAGAATATGCTAAGGGCAATATTTGTTACATAGATGAAGAAGGAAAGGTTATACCTAATCCGAATGTTCAAGAATGAGAAGGTCTTTGTAAGTCTTTCTAGAAAATATTGATAGTTGAACTGGACGCAGCATAACCTGGCGTTTCTTAGAGAGGTCATGGAGTAGAAGTATGAAAATATTACTCTTGGGAGGTTGTGGGTTTATAGGTACAAACATAGCTCTTCGTTGCTTGGACGAGGGCTGGGACGTATGCAATGTTGATTGGGATATGAATCAAATCAACCGTGCCAATGAAGTTCTGCCAACTTACAAAATCTGTGCCGATTTCGCAAGCGATAAAATACTGAATAGAGTAAGAGACCAAGAATTCGATGTCATTTTGCATCAAGCAGCCGTACCACGAGTATTATATTCAGTCGAACATCCAGCCGAAACCAATGATGTTAATGTAACCAAGACTGTTCAGCTATTAGAAGCGGCGGCAGGAAACTGTCGTCGTTTCGTTTTTGCTTCATCGTCTTCTATATACGGTGGAACAGAAAACTTACCAACACCAGAGACGGAACCATTGAATCCGCAATCTCCGTACGCTTTACAGAAGCGAGTGGGCGAAGATTATATTCGAATGATGTGCGAGTTCTATGATTTGGATGCTATCTGTCTCAGATACTTCAATGTATTTGGGCCGCATCAGTTTGCAGATAATGCATACGCAACTGTAATCTCTGCCTGGTGCGGCGCGGTGTCTCGCGGCGAACCGCTGAGGCTCGATGGAACTGGTGAGCAGAGCCGCGATATATGCCATGTTCAGAACGTAGTCAATGCCAATATTCTTGCCGCGACTTCAGGTAAAAAGTTCAAGGGCGAAGCTTGTAACATCGCTTGCAATGACAGAATTTCTCTACTTGAGATACTTGATGTATTTAAGAAGCGATGGAATGTAGAAGTGACTCATGCCCCTCCTCGTGTGGGAGACATTATGCATACTCGTGCTGATGTTTCTTACGCGAAGGAACTTATTGGCTATGAACCTGAAGTTCAGTTTTGGGATGGGCTGGAATCCACGTTTGACTGGTGGGGTATTTGAAACACAGTTTGAGCGTGGATGTATCGCCAGTCTTCAAAGCGATGAATCTGTCGTTCATCAACAAATGTTCTCACGATTAGATATCGCACAGGACAATCGCCCCAACGATAGTCGTAGAATCCATTCGTATCATCAAAATATTTGAATAGACTTTGATATTCTTCAGACCTTGCGAAATCGAGATTGATAAAATCAATGTTGGTGTAGTAGGTTATTGGGCACTGAGGCCAAAGGCCAAATGTGTCTGGTATACAATAATCATATGAAGCAGTCTGTTCTCCATAAGCGTTCTTTGGCTCTATGCTGTATTCGGTTAAATAGCCTTGCAACGTATGATAGAGATTGTGAATAAGAGCAGGGTCATCATAAGATAGAACTCGATATCCATAGAGCTTGTTGTTTCTTGACATATATTCAAATGGGTCTTCTTCTACGTCCGAATCAATAAAGGCATCTGTATCTATAATGCAAAGCCAATTGTATTCATCTAGTACGGGCTCAGTATAGCATAGACCAGATTTCCAACGATAAGCAGAGCAATCATTAATGTCCCATGTTCTCGGCCCGCAAGAAAAGATGGTATCATAGAATTCATTTGCTATTTGTTCTTTAACCATATTTGTAGAAATAAACCTGATATCAATATTAGGGATTTCTTTCAATACCCTGTTTTTTATACCTTCTGACAACTCTTCATGATGGAAGATAAATACAGGATGATGGTAGAAGCTTAACCAATGCTTCTTCATTTTTTTGAGACTATAGATAAGCCAATCTGTTCGTCCCTCATCTTTGAAGAATGGGTATGCGATAGCGCCTGTCTGCATTTATTTATTTTCGGCTATCAAGTCTATATTATTGACTAACTGTACACGACAAGCGTTACGAACATGATAAATTAAATCCGTAACGCTATTGAATACAAGGCCTTCTTCTTTATAGCCCTTGGTGGGATTTTTGACGAGAACTCTTGGTAACCAGTTGTTTAGTTTGCAAGAGCTAAATATCTTGTTGTCTTTTGAGAACACGCAACAATAGTGTTCGGTATCAAACGAGAGCAGCGTTACTTGGCGCATGATTACTCCTAGTTAAGGATATCATGAGTTCTAGTTGTTACTTGGCTCATCCTCCTTGGATTTGGTAGTTTTGTTACAGCAGTTACCGCAACAGTTTCCGGTTTGTCTCTGAGTTTGTTTCTTGTCGATTTCTCGGGTTATCCACCAACTCTGGAAGAACATGCGCACGATGTCCCACAGTATGACTACTGCTCCCATGACCAGTGCTGACAAGATAGTTTCCATAGTCGATACCTCTCACGCCATCATCAAGTAGCGATGCTAATAAGACATTACGGAATAAAGCTTTCCAAGGATGTCTACTAGGGCCGTCTTCGTCGTCCATTTACCCTGAATCTCCGAAAGTATTGTAGTTACCATGATAGCATTCGACAGATTTCGCCTATTCCCTTTAGCTAAAAAATACGAAAAAGAAGTATGAGTTATTCAATAATTATCGGCATTGATCCAGGCATCAGCGGAGCCGTTGCTATTTTCGAGGGTATTTCTTCTCCAAAAGTCTCGCTTTTCGATACTCCTACTTGGACAGAGAGCAAGGTCAAGAAGAAGAAAAAATCGTATATAAAGCATTACGATAAAGCGGCAATGGCGGACCTGCTGCGCCCATATACAGGAAAAGATGTAATTGTCTGCATGGAAAAGGTGGGGGCAATGACGGGCCAAGGCGTTACGAGTATGTTCAGCTTTGGTCGTGGAGTGGGGCTCTGGGAGGGCGTAATAGCCGGTCTAGGGTTTGATTATGAAGAAGTCTCTCCTTCAGTGTGGAAGAAAGAATATGGAGACAGGCTGATTCAGAAACGAGTTCCGAAACCCGATGAAGCAAAGCTCACGAGAACAGACCTCGCAAAAATGGATGAGAAAAAACGCAAAATAGTCAAAGATATTAAAAGAAAATACGAGGCTGAGAAGCGAAGAGGAAAGCAATCTGCAAAGGATACTGCCCGAGAATTGGCAATGGAACTATATCCGGAAACCAAGGATGACTTGTCTAAGAAAAGGGACTCAGACCGAGCAGAGGCGTTACTAATAGCAGAAAGAAAACGGAGAGAGCTAAATGCCTAGAGACAGCGACAAAGAAAATATGAGTAACATTCGTGAAGAAGTTCATAATGCAACGCATATGGATGGAATGCTTGAGCAGTTAGCCAGCGCTCTTATTAACGGGTCTTCTATTCAAAGCACGCCTTCTGCTCGTAAGACAGCATCAAGTCTTGGAGGGGGCGTTCCTGAACCTGAGCCCGAGCATATGGACTTATCAGCTTTGGCGGAGAAGATGCCCGTTGCTCAACCTTCTCAGGGCGAGCAACAATACCGTGTTGGCAAGGGCGGTAACTTAACAATATCGAACCCGTTTGCCAAGCAAGCTTCGCAGTCTTCTCAAAATACGACTCCTGATTTTGGCGACCTCAATGGAGTTGTTTACTCGATACTCTCTTTCCCTTTTTCAGAAAATAGAGACAAAGAGATTGCTCATATGCAGCAAGCTATCGATAAGCAAGCGAATAATGCACGTGCGACTCGCATTATGAGTAATACACAAAAGATTGTTAAGAACGCGAGCAGTTTCTATGCTGTTGATGGTGGCGGCGTTCGTATGGAATTTACGATTCTGGGGCAAAAATATTCGATGAGAGCTAGAGGGCCTTTCATAGGTAGCGAGGCTTTGTATCCCACGGTAGAGGGAGATAAGGTCGTAGGCCTTGTCACCCGGGAAGAGGATGGGCAGCTTGTCAATGTGACAAGTAGTTTCGAGATTTCAATTAGTGAAGGCTGGAAGATCGCTAGCAAATGAACTGGTATAAACAAGCACAAAGCGTAAATGATTTAAACGAGCGAACGCGCATTAACTCGCAGATTCGTAAGCTCGAAACTATTGCGGTGAAGCTCAACTATGCAGCTAAGCTTGTTTACCAGACACAGCGAGGGGCAAGGGAACTAATTGCTCCCTTGACCGCGCACAAGACCCTTTCTTCCTATCCGATTATTCTAGATGCATTGGCCGAAGCTGATTCTGCCGCGATGGACTCGCCACAGAGATTTGCTGAAGCTTGTTTTGCAAGCATAGAAGAAATCGGACATCGCATCGTTATGCTCAAGAAGCAAAGACGTGCATTGATGCATCCAGACAACTCTCATAAGGGTTTGTAGGAGAACGTATGAGTAAAGAGATCCAAAAAAAAGAAGAAGTGAATAGCGTTGAGCCGCTGGTCAAATATGTCGATAACCTATCAGGTAAGCCCGTTCACAATGCCCGTTGTAAACTTTGCAACTCAGAGTTTCGTGATGAGGCTGAAGAGCTATGGGAGAGGATGGGCAACCTTAACGCTGTCTATAAGATGCTAACCTCAAAGGGAGAAGACATACACAAAAGTTCGGTTCGCAATCACTTGATGAACCACTTCGCTCAGCCGTTTCGGGAAGAGCGGCTTAAAGAGTATGCTGAAGATGTCAAAGCCTGGTCTGAGATGGAGCAGTCTAAAGAAGAGAGGCTTGCATCTTATCTGATATTGATTGACCGACAAATACACAAGCTCAACTCAATGACTGATGAGAGTAGTACCGATGCAATGCGTAAAACCTCTGATATCGTGGTTAAGCTTATGGAAGAGGCGGCAAAGATTGAAGATAGGCTAGAGAAGCATAGGCAGCGGATGGAGCCTATACAAATCTTTGTTCAGAAGTTCCGTGATACGATGATGGTTCATCTTGAGAAGATGGATTCAGAAGATGGTCGCGTGGCTCTCGTGGAGATTCTTGATACTGTTGAGAAAGAAGCATCGGAGATTATTGTCAATGGATAACTACAAATTAGATAAAGAACGGCTTATGTCAAAGCTTGGGCAAGAACAACGCCAAAGTCAAATTCGAAGAGGTATGAAAACGAATACAAGTGGCGTCAAGCCAAAGAAGAAGGGCTGCGGTTGTAAACGCAAAAAAGGAAAGTAAGGTGGAAGACTTAAATCTCATAAGCGACTTCAGATTCATATTCCGTTCATGTGGCAATTATTCCGATGATCAAATCCGTCAGATTCTAAGAGGATTAGTCAACGTGCGCCAGATGGATGAATACCTATCTTCTGCGCCTAGACATCTGCTTCAAGCGATTAACGCTGGTCGCGAGTTCAACGGCAAGTGTGTATATGCTTGCGATGTCATACAGCTTCGTGAGATACTTTCTGAGCAGCACATAACTTCTCAGAAGCCAGTTGTTTTGTTTTCTCCACAAACTATCAAAAGCGTTATCGATGGCTATAACTGCCTTGTTTTATTGCGATGCGAAGCAAAAGATTTTAACTGCGAACATCTTAGAGCAGGTGGCATGGTCGTGTGTAATACACACAGCCTTGATGTCACCGGAAAGATTGCTGGTATTATTCTTCAGAAAGGCGCTCCCTATAAGGTCGTTCAAAAGATAGTTTCCGAAACGATTCCTGAATGCCCCGTCTATGGCAAGGCATTGATTCCTGGAGTGGATCAAACAAAAGTTGCCAGCACAGGTAAGAAGCGTCGATTTCGAGTAACATTACCTGCACTGCGTATTGTAGAAGAAGTAATGGCGGCCAGCGACTACGATGCTGTCAAACAAGCCCTGGCCGTTCGATGGGACCGCCATCCCGATAGCAGGACACAGCGTAAGCCTGCTCGTTACTCTGCGGATTATTGGCTTTATTCAGGTTTTTGGGATTATATTGTTAAAGAGTCATTGAGCGACATGAATATTAAAACAGCACAAGCAAACGCTCCAACTTTGAACTTAACTTCTGAAGAGCAAAAGGTCTTTCAAACGATTCTTGCTATCGATGCAGAGTTTGGCCTAGGTCAGCAGTACCGGGTCGCTGGCGGCTGGATTCGTGACCGCATCCTCGGAACTGAAAGCGATGATATTGATATCGCTTTAGACAGAATGACAGGACAAGAGTTCCGCAAGTATGCCGAGCAGTACGCCGCGACTCATCCCGATGCCGAGATAGGTAAGAGTTATGTTGTTGACCAAAATCCAGATGCATCGAAGCACCTAGAAACGACAGCGATACAGATTGGCCCGTTCAAGATCGATTTCGTGAACTTGCGAACCGAAGATTATGCTTCTGACTCTCGCATACCTGAAATGAGGCACGGAACACCCGAAGAAGACGCCTCTCGTCGTGACCTTACTATCAATTCCATGTTCTATAATATCGGAACAGGACAAATCGAAGATTATGTTGGTGGCCTTGAAGATATCCAGACGCTCACACTCCGCACGCCACTCGATTCAAAACAGACCTTTGAGGATGACCCTTTACGTATTCTTCGAGTTCTTCGTTTTCATAGTCGCTACGAAGGCTCTCAGATTGCGTCAGAGACTCTAGAGGGTATGGCTCATCCTGATGTCCATGAGGCTTATCGTAAAAAAGTGTCACCTGAGCGAGCAGGCCCAGAAATCATGAAGCTGTTCTCTGGCGCAACGCCTGAAGAATCGCTGCGTGTTCTTTACGACACTGGCATGGATGCTGCGTTGTTAAATTTGCCTGATTTTTCGAACTTGCATGGGCCAAATATGGATCAACGCAATCCAAATCATCAACTCAATTGGCGAGACCATACACTTCGTGTTGTCAAGAATCTTAACGATATTCTGGCGGAAAATGGAGTGGACGGTAAAAGGCGTTCGCTTGCTCTAATGGGAGCATGGTTTCATGACTTTGGCAAACTTCATCCAGAGATTGCTCGCCCAAAGGACGATAATCCCGACCATATGACTTATCACGGTCATGAAGATGTTTCAGCCGACCTTTCAGAAGCTTTTCTCAAGAGCATCGGCATCGGTAAGGATGACCGAGAGATTGTCAACACGATTGTTCGCGAGCATATGAAGCCGCATTCCTACGGCAAGGATTGGAATAAGCGACAGATGGGCAAGTTCCGCCAGAAGACAACAATTCCAGGCCAAGAGGATGACCAAGAGCTTTGGAAGATTGTTATGTGGCATGCTCACGCTGATGCAGCCGCAAAGTCTGAGGACTCTCAAATAACTGACTATCCTGAGTATCAAGACCGTTTTAACGCGATGAATGAATACATGAATGCTCCGCCTCCAGTAAAGCCACTTGTGGATGGAAGGACATTGATGCAGCTTTTCCCAACATTAAGTCCTAAGTCAGGTTTTATTCGATTCGTACATGAGAGGCTTCTTGATGAGCAAGGCGCAGGAAATATTACAGACGCAACCAGCGCTCAAGCGTTTATAGAATCGCTTAGACCAGAAATTGAGTCCACTTTCGGTCAACCTCAAACGGAGGCATTCATGTCAAACTGGTACAGAAGAAACGTCAAGGCAGATGCGAGTTCGGGCGCGAGCCCCGAAGGTTATAATGCCGGCCCTGAATCGGACACAGCGATGGACCGCCATCGTGACCAGAAGACAATGCTTCGTTATGAACCTGGCGAGAATAGCCGTTTCCGAACAGGAGACAAAGTGCGTCGTCGTCAAAATGGATTGGCTATGCCCCAAATGGCAGGTAAAGTGGTTAAGAAGCGAGATGGTATGCTCCATGTAAAATGGGAAGATGGCAAAACCGAAAAGTTCGATATGAATGATGTAGAACTACCTTTGCTGGTTGAGAGAGTCTAACTGAATGCCCACATCTGAGATAGAACAATTAACTTTTCAGGAGTTCTGGTTTGCAGGCGATACTCAACCGTTTTTTGTGGGTGATGCGACAACGCTTATCGAGCAGCCATGGGAAACTCTTGTAGACCTTCCTGCAACTCCTCCGCTTACCGAAAGAGTTACGGTGGAGATTATAGCTATTAGTTCAGGAGTTATTAGTGACCAGGTAACATACGGCGGGAACTATAAGCCTGTTGTTGAAGATATTGATGTTTCTGGCGATGGTCTCAATGATGTACAGGTTTCAACGATTGTTTCATCCTTATCAATAACGCCTGGCGCAAAGAATGAGACAGATGTTCTTGATTTCCAGATCACGCCTATCGCCGCCGCTGGCGCTCAACGGTTTACGGTTACAATTCCATATCAAGAGCAAGAGATTGATTATCCAGATGATACGATAGAAATTCCATTTATTCGCGTATATGAAGGGGCTAGTCCTCCTTCGGGCGATAACTGGGTCGCTGTTGCCAATGGAATCTTCACTGCAAAAGCAGGGATAGTGTCTGAAGATGTAGCTGTTCTCAGTTTAGAGAATACCGTTAATCCTGGCGAGCGAACTGTCGCAGAGCTTCGAGCAGGTAAATCTGGTGACTTGTTTACTATTCGATATGCAGAGGACGTTATTGGTCGTGTCGTCTTTGCTATGAATTATGCGCCTCCTGTAGAGCCGTTTATAACTGAAGCAGGCAAACGGCTCGGTCCCTATATTCAGTATGACGTTGTTGTGAATGCGGATACGACTTCGTTTACGTATGATCTAGGATTTGGTATCACTCTTGATCCTGATACTGCTAATGAAGAATTTGAGACTTTTCAGAATGATGTTTTTCTATTCAAATTGACCGGCGGCGCTGGTTTTAAGGTCAGTTTGAGTATGGTAGGTTTTAATGCTAGAACAGCTTGGCGATGGACAGTAAGTAATGAAGGTTCAAGATTCAATGGCAATGCTCTAACGATAACAAATAATTACTCTAAAAATCTATCTGTTGAGTTTAGAAATAACTCAGATGTAATCACCTTACGTGTTCAGGGCGAAGACGCTAATGGAGCATTCCGAGCCCTTGATATTGTTGTTACGGATTTATCTGTTGATGATTCTATTGCAGAGATTATGGCGCAGTTGCCTACAATACCGGGCTGGACAGATGCTTTGAGCTTCAACTACGATCCGGTATTCGGAGGCTGTCGTTCTGAGGTATTCTCAACAGATGAAAACTGTGGATTTGCTGTATGTGAGAATGAAAGAAGCATTATCGCAGGTACTTCAGAATCCTTTTATCTTGTTATACCTAGTTTCTCTACTTCAACGATTGATTTAAATATCAGTTCTGGCAATCTGACTCTAAATGATGTTACAGACGTATATGCAATATTCAGAGATAATTTTGATATATGGCTACCTATAACTCGTTTATATGATGTCAACATGCCTGACGCATGGAAAACTTCAAATGTAACTCCTTTGGGAATCTACCATAGTAGCCAGACTAGAAACTTTACAGATACTTCTGGTACAACAACAAGCATTTTTTGGCCTGCCGGAAATCCTTATTTTAGTCAGGGTGTTCCGCAGAACTTTACTCACTCAAATTATGCAACAATAGGTAGCTTTGTTGATGCAATAAATAATGACTTTGGGCTCTTAGGTTTCTTTGCTTCATCGGGATTATTCTATGGCTTTTTGCCAATGTCATATTATGTTCCTAAT
>Ga0326597_10002508_pt1 | contig 27351 bp, 18 predicted proteins | sample RVTome_12_FD_203789 | JGI IMG/M metagenome (GOLD analysis project Ga0326597, IMG submission 203789) | Soil microbial communities from uranium-contaminated site in the Upper Colorado River Basin, Wyoming, United States - RVT100D185 | ecosystem: Environmental > Terrestrial > Soil > Contaminated >... | reverse complement strand
GCCTGGCTGCTGCCTCCGTCGACAGGATGCGTGCGAATCTGACGCTCGTGAATTCCGCCTACATTGCGAAGATGGTTTCGGAGGTTCACGGAATCGACACGCAAATCGTCTTTCCTCCTGTCTCCGGGAGATTCCCGCAGGTGGATTGGGACCAGCGAGCGGACGGATTTCTCTGCGTTGGAAGATTCTCGGGCGAGAAGCGATTGGAAACCGTGGTAGACATCATCGCCAGGCTGCGCGCCCGTGGTCACGAGATCGTGCTTCACCTGATCGGCGACGAATCGGGGAGCGTATACGGCAAGCGCATTCGCGCGCTTGCTCGGCAAAACGAATCGTGGATCTGGCTGCATCTGTCCGTCTCGCGCGAGGAACTGATGGACCTGATGACCCAGAATCGCTACGGAATCCACGCCATGCTGGACGAGCATTTCGGAATCGCGGTCGCGGAGTTGCAACGCGCCGGATGCATCGTCTTCGCACCCAACAGCGGTGGGCCCGCCGAGATCGCAGCTGGCGATTCGCGTGTTCTCTACGAATCACCGCGAGACGCCGTTTCGAAGATCGAAGCCGTACTCGAGAATCCGGAACTTCGGGAGGATCTACGCGCCGGCGTCGCTCGACGGCGAGACCGTTTCAGCGTGGAGCGGTTCGTGTCGGAGATGCGTCGGATCGTCCTCGAGTTCGAGTCCGATGGCCCCGAGTGAGAGCTTGCCTCCCGATAGGACGCCGCAAGCGGGGAGGTCTTCGACTTGCCTTTGCGGCGTCGCGCGCTCCCATTCATGGGATCACGCGAGGGGCCTGGTGGCGAGTTGCTGGAAGGCGGCGTTGCGGGCCTGCAGATCGTCGAAGGGGGCTGCATCGACGACTCGACCGTCGATCAGGAAGACCAGTCGATCGCACTGGCGAACCGTATCGAGTCGATGGGCAACGATGATGAGCGTCTTTTTGCGTTGGAGACTCTGGATCTCCCGGGCGAGTTCGCTCTCGGTCTTGGCGTCGAGTGCGGCCGTCGCTTCGTCGAAAACCAGAACCTCCGGATCGTGATACAGCGCTCGTGCAACGGCCACCCGCTGCCGCTGCCCACCCGAAAGCCGGATCCCCCGCTCACCGACCACGCTGTCCAGTCCTCGCGGTAATCCCTGAACGAACTCTTCGATCTGCGCCATTCGAAGCGCGGTGACGACGCGATCATCGTCGATCTCGTCGTCGTCGATCCCGAAGGCGATGTTGTGCCGGATGGAGTCGTCCATCAGGTAGATCGATTGGGGGACATAGCCGATCTGTCGTTGCCAGGCCGAGAGGCGCTCGCGGATGTCGACGCCGTCCACCCGAACGCTTCCCGCAGTCGGCTCCAGCAGCCCGAGGATCAGATCCACGAGCGTGCTCTTGCCCGCGCCGGTTGCGCCAACGATCCCGACCGACTCGCCGCGTTTGATCGCCAGATCCACGTCCGTGAGCGCGTTGCGCTCCGCCCCGTCGTAGCGGAACGAAACCGCCTGCAGGGAGATCTCGCCGCGAAAAGGCAGGGGCTCGGGGGATCGTGCGGGATGTTCCAGCTCGGCGAGGTCGCGCCAGTCGCGCTGGATCTCATCCAGCGCAGCGGCTCCGAATCGGAGATTGTTCTGGTAGTAGACGATCCAGTGAAGAGACGGAAGGATTCGCAAGCCCGCGTAGGCGAACAGGCCGAGCAGGGGAACGACACCGCCCACACCGCCGCGATACAGGCCGATGATCACGCCCATCACGCCACACACGAAGAGTGTTTCCACCACCAATCGCGGCGCGACCTCCAACGCACCTCGTCTGACCTGGACGCTCATCAGCTCCCGCCAATTGCGGCCAAAGATCTCTGTGAAGAAATTCTCGCGCCCGAGGATCTTGACCTCTTTTACGCCCCCAAGGCCCTGTTGAAGGTTTTGCATGATCGAGGCGCGGAGCGCGTGGTTCTGCTTTCCCCATCGGCTGTGCGCGCTTTGCGTGAGTCGGAGCATTCCCATCATCGCCAACGCGACGGCTCCGCCCGCAAGTAGCGCCGCCAACGGCGCCGAGTGGACGACCACGGCCAGGATACCCGTGACGACGAGGATTTCGGCGACCGCCTCGGTGGCCGAGAGCAGCACGACGCGGGAGACGGTCGACGCCGAGTTCGTGGCGTTGCGAATCAGTTCCGCTGAATTGCGTTGGAGGTGAAAAGCGTAGGGTGCCCGGAGGTAGCGTCTGAGCAATTGGGTGGCGATCGACGCTTCGGTCTCCCCCGCGCAGCGCTGGCGCGCGTGAACCTCCATGAATCGCAGCGCGTTCTTGACGATGTAGAAAATTCCGATGAGCGCGGCGAGCGAGATGATCGGGCTCAGGTTCCAGCGAAGTGCTGCATCCCGAAGTGTGGTTGCCAACTGGCCCGTGTCGGATCCGGCGGGTTCGTCAATCAGGCGAATCAGCACGAGTACGGCTGCGGCGCCAATCGCCTCCATCGCCGCAACCGTGACGCTGATGGGAATCAGGCGCAGCCAGGCACGTCGCTGCTTCGCATCGAGAAAGTCGATCGCCTTTCGAATCGTCTGGATCACGGTCGAAGTCAGACCCTTCTCGCATCGTCCCGGTCCCGCTCGCCTCGGCCCATCAGCTTGCGGCGCTGGTTGTGAATCCAGAGCGCGTAGGCGCCGAGCGATCCGATGACGATTCCGTAGGCGGCGATCACATAGCCCAATCCAATCCTCCTCTGATCCGCGATTCTCGAAACGCGAAGTCGACGAACGGGTGCATCCGATCTGCTGCCCGGTTCGAAACAAACGCCGGTACCAAACGCGCAACCGAGCGCGGCAATCGAGCGCCTTGACCGAACGCCGTCCGCGCGATCCCCGAACGCGGACCCTCGCAAGGGGTGATTGTGAGTAGGTGGCGCCGCTCGCGCAACCTCAGGTCGCGGGGTCGCCTCCCGAGTCTCCGAGGCCTACATTCGTCGCCCGCCGCGAGGTCTCTCGCCGGGGATCCCGCAGGAGAATCCGTCATGAGGCCGATCTGGCAGCCCAGCCGGCAGCGGGTCGAAGCGGCCAATCTCACCCGCTTCATTCGGGCTGTGGAAGACGCATGGCGGATTCCGGTCGGCGACTATCCGACCCTCTACCGCTGGTCGATCGAACAGCCCGAGCGATTCTGGATGACGCTGTGGTCGTTCGTCGGGGTCGTCTGCGAACAGAGAGGCGATTGCGTACTGCGGGACGGCGATCGGATGCCCGGCGCGTGCTGGTTTCCCGACGCGCGCCTCAACTTCGCCGAAAATCTGCTGCGCAGACGCGATGGCGCTCCGGCGCTGGTCTTTCGCGGCGAGGACCGCGTCGCCCGATCGCTCTCCTTCGCGGAACTCTACGATGCTGTTTCGCGACTGAGGCGGCAGCTACAGGCGTGGGGGGTACAGGCTGGGGATCGGGTCGCCGGGTATCTGCCCAACATGCCCGAAACCGTCGTCGCGATGTTGTCGACGACCAGCCTCGGGGCGATCTGGTCGTCGTGTTCGCCGGATTTCGGCATCCAGGGCGCGGTCGATCGCTTCGGTCAGATCGAACCGGTGGTTCTGTTCGCCGCCGACGGCTATCGCTACGGCGGACGTTGGTGGGATATGACGGAGCGCGTCGAAGGGATTCGCGCGCAGATTCCCTCGCTGCGGAACGTCGTGATCGCATCCTACGCGGGATCGGGAGCGCCGGCCGAAGGCGTGCCGAACGCCGTCCGCTATTCCGACGCGCTCGACGCGTTCGACGCCGAGGCGATCGACTTCGAGTCCTTTCCGTTCAATCACCCCCTCTACATCCTCTATTCCTCCGGGACGACCGGGGCTCCGAAATGCATCGTTCACAGCGCTGGCGGGATCCTGCTCCAACATCTGAAGGAGCACCGATTACACGTCGATCTCAAGCCGGGCGATCGCTTCTTCTATTTCACGACCTGTGGTTGGATGATGTGGAACTGGTTGGTGTCGGGCCTCGCCTCGGAGGCGACCCTGTTGCTCTACGACGGCTCGCCCTTTCATCCCGATGGCAACACACTGTTCGAACTTGCCGAGAGCGAACGGATGAAGGTCTTTGGAACTTCGGCGAAATTCATCGATGCACTCGCCAAAGCGGAAATCGAGCCGGTCCGCACGCACGACTTGTCGAGTCTCGAGACGATGCTGTCGACGGGCTCTCCGCTGGTCGCCGAGAGTTACGATTACGTCTACTCGAAGATCAAACCCGACCTCTGTCTCGCGTCGATTTCGGGCGGTACGGACATCGTTTCCTGCTTCGTGGCTGGCAATCCGATCGGCCCGGTCTGGCGGGGTGAGATCCAGGTGCGCTGTCTCGGGGTAAGGGTCGAAATCTACGACGAGGGCGGGCGGTCCGTCGTCGGCGAGAAGGGCGAGCTCGTCTGCACTGCGCCGATTCCATCGATGCCGCTCGGTTTCTGGAACGATCCAGAGGGTGAGGCCTATCGCGCGGCGTACTTCGAGAGATTTCCCGGTGTGTGGTGCCAGGGGGATTTTGCGGAAATCAATGAGCGCGGGGGGATCATCCTCTACGGGCGGTCCGATGCGGTCTTGAACCCAGGCGGTGTCCGGATCGGAACGGCCGAGATCTACCGCCAGGTCGAGCAGCTCGACGAAGTTCTCGAGAGCGTCGCGATCGGTCAGGACTGGCGGGGCGACGTACGCGTGGTTCTCTTCGTGCGGCTTCGCGACGGCATCGAACTCGATGCGTCGCTCGTCGATCGGATCCGCACGCGAATCCGCGAGCAGGCGAGCCCGCGGCACGTTCCGGCGCGTGTGATCCAGGTGTCGGATATACCGAGAACCCGCAGTGGAAAGATCGTGGAGCTCGCGGTGCGCGACGTGGTTCATGGGCGCGCGGTCGCAAACCGGGAAGCGCTCGCCAATCCGGAAGCCCTCGATCTCTTCGCCGCTCTCCCGGAACTCGAAAGCTGAAGTACAGTTTCCGGCCGGATGGGTGGAAGAACGGAACAAGGGGCGTGGTTGGCCACGACCCGAGGAGGTCCGATGCGGTTTCGATCCGGTTTACTCCTGACCGCGGCTGCGATCTTCGGCTTTGCGGCCGTCGTACGGTCGCAGGAAAATTCGCCAGCCGTCACCGATCTCAGCATGGCAGAGGTCCTGTCGATTCAAATCGGCGACATCATCGACGCCCTGGCTCCGGCTCGCGGTGCGAGCATCGATCCGGGAGCGCCTCCGACGGTGCGCCTCCCCGTCTACTTCGAATTCGATTCGGATCGCCTTCGACCCGACGCGGTCGTACTGCTCGAGAGGGTCGGCGCTGCGCTCTCTGCCGAGGAGCTCGCCGCGTTTCACTTTTCCGTAGAAGGCCATACGGACAGCGTCGGCCCACCCGAGTACAACGATTTGCTTTCGAAGCGCCGGGCGGCGGCCGTCGAAGACTTTCTGGTGAGCTTCGGCGTTCCCCGTCAGCGCCTGGCGGCCGTAGGTCGCGGCGAGTCCGCGCCGGTTGCGCCAAACGAAAACCCGACGGGACGACAGCGGAACCGGCGCGTCGAACTCATCAACCAGGGAGCGCAGCCGTAATCTCCTCTCTGCCACGACTGGCGCCAATTTTCTTCGCGATCTGTTTCGCCCCTTTCCGGGTCGGCGCAGAGGAAGCGGATTTGATCGGCATGACGGGTCGGGCCGCCGAGCTGTGCAAATCGGGCGGCGATGCGACCGCCGCCCTACAGGAACTTCTCGTCGCGGTAGAATCCGAATACGGCGCCGACCACAAGGCCGCGCAGCTCGTCCGGTTGTACGCGGGACCATCGAATTGGACGCCGTCAGGGGGCGGAGCGCCCGATCGCCCGATCGATCCCGCGGTCGGCCGGGCCTTCAAGAAACTGCGCGCTTGCACACCCGCATCCGCGCCCGCTCGCGATGTGCTCCCCGAGATCAGCTACGAGCAACACCTCTCGGTTGCGCTGCAACTCTACGAGCGCGCCCTCTACCGCCCGGCGCTCGATGCGGCGCTGCTCGCCCGCGAGCACGCGGATGCACCCGAGACAGCTGCCGAACGGATGAGGCTTCACGATCTGCTCGCAAAGATCCAGCTCCAACTCGGCCGGCGCGACGAAGCCATCCGGGAAGCGGCCGCGGCGGAAGAGCTCGCCGCCGCGGCCGGCGCCACCGCGAACCGCATCGACTACGCGCGCCTGTATGCGGACGCCGGAGATCTCGAGAAGGCCCAGGTGCAGCTCGATCGCCTCGGGCCTGTCGTGACTCGGCCCGCGGACCGCGCCGAGTACGCCGAAGCCCAGGGAGTTCTCGATCTTCTCCTGGGATCGCCGCGAGAGGCGCTCGTCCATCTCGACGTCGCTCTCGAGGGCCACCGCATCAGTTACGGAACGGATCACCCCTCGACGGTCGCAGTGTTGCAACTCCAGGGTGACGCCTACCGATTGGCGGGCGACTTTCCCGCGGCGATCGCGGCCTATCGCGAGACGCTGCGGTTGCGGCGCGCGGCGCTCGGAGCCGGGCACGCCGAGACCGCGCGCACCCAGAACGCGATCGGTGTCTTGCAGGCGGATATCGGCGATTGGGAGAACGCAGACAGCGCTTTCGCGGCGGCATTCGACATCCTGCGGGAGCTTCCGGGAGGGGAGGAGCGCGTCGACACCATTACGGTGCGGACGAACAGGGCTCTCGCGCGTTGGGGTTCGGCTGAAGATCGCGCTGCTGCCGACCAGTATGCGGCGGCGGTCGCGGATCTTCGCGCGACATTGGGTGACGACCATCCTGGTGTCGCGGCAGCCGTGCGCAACCAGGCTCGAATGGAGTTCGATCTCGGCCAGGGCGATCGCGCGCAGCAGTTGCTCGAAGCCGCGCTCGGCGCACAGCAGCGCGCGCTCGGAGTCGATCACCCCGATCTCGCAACAACCCGTCTCTCGATGGCACGGCTGCTCGCCCAGCGAGGCAAACTCGATCGGGCTGCTTCAGAAATTGATCGCGCGATCGAGATCCTGTTGCGCTCTCTCGGCCCGGAGCATCCCGTGGTGGCGCGTGCGCGCACAACGCGGGCAAAAACCGCTCTCGCCCGCGGTGACGATGAAGTCGCAAAGCAGCAGTCGCTGGCGGCATCGCGCTCGATCGTCGTCTTTTCCCAGCGGACCTTCGGCGCAATCTCGGATCGGCAGCGGGCGCTGCTTTCCCAGGACAGTCACGAGGTGATCGGCGCGCTTCTGTCGGCGCGGAATATCGATCCAAAGGTGCTCTACCTCGATTTGCTTCCCCACCGCGATTCCGTGCTCCGAAGCATCGCTGCGCGCAGAGCGGGCGCGCGCGGCAATGCCCAGTTCGCCGCGGAACTCGACGAGTTGCGGCGGCGTTACCTGGCGGCAGTGCTGGGCCGCGGTTCCGACACCGCCGAGCGGGTCAAGTCGCTTGCGGCATCCATCGAGAATCTAGAGGTCTTGCAGGGCACACAAGGAGCCACCCGTCCGGCCGACGATCCCGCCGAAGTCCTGGGGAGCGCTTGCCGCAACCTTCCCCCCGACGCGGCGCTGATCAAATTCATCGCCTATGACCGGATTTCGAACGGCAAGGCCTTCGAGACCCGACCCGCCTACGCGGCCTTGATCGTTCGCGGCGACGGTTGTCGGGTGAGCCGGGTCGATCTGGGCGATGGGGCCGAGCTGCAGAAGTTTGCAGAGCTGTTTTCATCCGCGATGCGCGACCAGCTGATGGATGAGCCACAGGCGAGGGTCGAACTCAGTCGCATCGTGCTCGAACCCCTGATGGCCACGCTCGCCGGCGTCAACCGTTGGCTGGTTGTTCCCGACGGCTCGCTCTGGGGCATCCCGATCGGCGTATTGCCGGACCCCGAAGACCCGAGCCGCTACCTGTTGGAGCGGGTGACGATTGGTTATCTCACCTCGACCTATGAACTCGCGGAGGCGTCGATCGAAAAGGGTCGCGCCAAGGCGCTCGAGCGGGCGCTGCTCGTCGGCGCTCCGGAATTTGGTGGCAAGGAACACGGCGGCCCCGTGGTTCTGACCGACACAGGACCATGTCAACTGCCGCCGTTCGAAGCGCTCCCGGCCACCCACCGCGAACTCGACGAGATCAGCGAGTTGCTCACCGAGCCGCGCCGGCTGATGGGTTCCGAAGTGACCAAGCAGCGACTCGAAGGCGAACTCGCCAGCAAGCCCCGGTTGATCCACTTCGCGACCCACGCCTACTTTGCGGGCAACGCGGGTTGCGCGCGATCGGTCGACGACGAGGGGCTGCGCGAGAAGCCCGTCGCACCCAACCCGCTGCTGCTGTCCGGAATCGTATTGGCCGGCGCGAACCGGCCGACCCGCGTCGAATCCGAGGCCGAAAGCGGGATCCTGACCGCCTACGAGGTCGCGGGCCTCGACCTGGAAGCCGCAGATCTCGTGGTGCTCTCGGCCTGTGATACGGGGACGGGGTTGGCGCTCCGAGGGCAGGAAGTCCTCGGGCTGCGTTGGGGATTTCGCGCTGCCGGCGCCCAGGCGCTCGTCACGAGTCTGTGGCGTAGCAACGACGCCGCGACGAGCCGGATGATGCGGAGCTTCTACACGGCGCTGGTCTCCGAGGACCTGAAGGCCGACGCGCTGCGCGGCGCCGAAGCCCTGCGGCGCGCGAAACTCGCCCAACTCGAGAGCGAGACGCGCCTCGGAATCCGACGGCCGCTGATCTGGGCGAATTTCATCTTCTCGGGCGTGCTGTAGCGCGGGGCGTCCAGCCTCCAATCACACCGGGCGTCGAATCACACCGGGCGTCGGATCACACCGGGTGTCGGATCACACCGGGTGTCGAATCACATCGGGCGTCGAATCACACCGGGCGTCGGATCACACCGGGTGTCGAATCACACCGGGCGTCGGATCCAATCGAGCGTCGAATCCGACGGATCGCTGGATCGAACCGGTCGTTGGATCTGGCTGCGCGATGCTCGTTCGCATCGACCGGCCGCGTCGTTCGGCTTCAGAGGCTGCAGTGTTCGCCCGGGACGCTGCCGCCGCAGTCGGGCACTTCCATATCCGTGATCGAGTCCCGGATCTGGTCTTCCTGCCTCGGATCATCGAATGGATCGATTTCCGCCTCGATGTCGTCACCGCTCCCGGTCTCGATCGCGGGTGCGTCGTCGAGCGAAACTGGCGGCAGATCGACCGAGGCAACATCCACCGCCGCCACGCGCTCGGCGGCCTTCTTCTCCTGACCCATCCGGTCGATCTTCGCCGCGAGTTCGTGGAAGTTGAACAGACAGCCGCCGAGTGCGGCGAGATCCCGCTCGTCGACCTTGGTCGTCTCGCGCGCCTGCCCGCCCGCTGCGACCGTGAGTTGCTCGAGGCTGCCGATCGTCGTGCCTTCGGCACATTCGGGAATTCCCGCTTCCGCGGGGAGCCCGACCGGGGTGCAATCCAGCTCGTCGCGGCCGCGAATGTTGACCCGGCTGTCCGAGGAGGTGAAGGTCGTTTCGCCGGTTGTCGGATCTACGGTCACGTAGATGATCGTGCCGAGAATCGTCGCGATTGCCGCCGGGGTGTGGATCTCGATGCGCTCGCCGGCCTCGCGCGGTTCGACGACCATGCGCACGGTGCCGGATTCGATGTTCACGATTCGGTTGCCACGCCTCGCGTCCGTCGCGAACGAAATCCGGGTCTGGCCGCAGAGTTCCACCACCGCGTTTTCGTCCAGCAGAATCGAACAGCCGCTTTCGTCTCCGGTTTCGAGCCGCTCCTCGTCGCCGAGTTCGGTGTGGCTATCGAGGTCGCCCGTCGGACTCGAGGTCTCCCCCATCACGGACGTCAGAAATGCGTCCTTGGCCGCCCATGCACTCCCGGTCTGCATGCCGAGCGCACCGACGGTGGCCGTGCAGAGAAAAATCCATCTCATCTCAAAAGCTCCATTCAGCATTTTTTCTCTCCTTCCGCTGCTGCTCACGCGTTACTCGCTAGAAACGGTACGTCAAATAGCTGCCCACGATGGTGCGGTTGTAGTCGTAGAGCATGACATTCGAATTGTTGAAGGTGAACGAGCCCGCGATCGAAACCTGCCAGTGATCGCCGAGCGCTTTGTTGAGTTCGAACGTAATACGGCTCTCCAGATCGTCGCGCTGGTAGGCCACCGGCGGCGGCGGCGACAGGCCCAACGCGAAATAAGCGCTGTCGTGCCGATAGTCCCGGTCCGTCAACCGATACAAGACCGTGAGATCGACCTCCCCGGGCAGTTCGGCTCCGAAGCCGACGGAGAATTCCCAGGAGTCGGAATCGAACTCGGTTCCGTCGGTGTCCCGGAAATCTCCCAGCGCGCCAATCCGGAAGTAGGTGAAGGGCAGGAACTCCGGAAGATATGACCCCGGGAACAGAAACTGATTGAAGCCCACGACGTAGCGTTGGCCATCGCGGTTCAGGGCGGTAGCCGGTACTCCGGGGGGCGGTGCCACCACGAGCAGGAGCGATCGCTTGAAGTCCTCTTCGTGGAATTGGAAGTAGAGCTGGCTGAATCCCCAGTCGCTCTCGCGATACGAGACGGACGGTGTGACGCGGTTGAGTTCTCGAAACTTCTTCGTGTCGAAGGCGTCGATCCAGGTGTACGCGTAGTCGTAGCGGAGATTGAAGATCAGCGGATCGAAATCCGCGGAAGTCGTGAGATATCCCACGTGGGTCATCAGATCGACGAACGTCTCGTCGAAGTGGGAACTGAGATAACCGTCGTAGCCCGCGGTGGCCGAATAGCGCTCGTCTTCGTAGAGCAGATAGTTGCCGCTGATCCGATAGACGCCGCGGCCATCCTTGTGGCTGTTCAGCGGTCTGCCCGCGAGCGTCGGGTTGCTGTCGTACTCGAGGCCGGCGGTGACCGCGAGCGACCAGCGCCGCGCGGGCTCGCCTGCGGGTGCGACCTGCCTCGCGAGGTTGCGCGCCGAGTCGGAGAGCGGAGAGAGCGGCGACTGTTGTTCGACCTGCGCGAACGCACCCGCGGCCGCCGGGAAATCCTGCAGGTGCGCCTGGGATAGACCCGTGTAGTAGAGGGCCTGCGCGCGCAGGCTCTCATCCAATTCGACCGCGCGCTTCAAGAAGGGCAGCGAGTCCCGGTACGCGCCCGCTCGGTAGGCGCCAATGCCCGCAAAGAGCTGCGCGCGGGCCCGCTCGGGCTCGGCGGTCAGCACGCGGTCGAATTCGCTTCTCGCTTCGGCGGTCTTGCCGGATTCGAGCAGTGCCGAGCCGAGGTCGAAGCGGAAGTCGACGTCGTCGGGGTCGAGCGCGAGCGCGCTTCGGTAGCGCGCGATCGCGGCCTCGAAATCCCCGCGCTCCGCGGCGATCAATCCGAGGTAGTGGATCGCCGCGGTGTCCTCGGCGTCTTCCGCGAGTACGGCTTCGAAGGCTGCCTGCGCGGCATCGAGTTCGCCTTTGCCGAATGCGACGACACCCTGGTGAAAGGCGATCTCGGATTGCACCGACGCCGATGCCTGCAGGGGCGGCGTCGCGATCGCGAGTGCGAGAGCAGCGGAGATCCAAATGCGTCGCGCAAGCTGACGCGCCGAACGTCCGAGCTGCAACTGCGAATCCAAATTCCCGTCCTCCACCACAACGATTCAGAAGGCGCCGCTCGATCGGCCTGGCCAGAGTACTGCGCAGCGCGCTGGCGGCCGCTCGCAGATTCGCGCAATCGACTCTTCTGCGCCTGGGCCCACTCGCGCAGCGTCCGACATTGGACCAATCCGCAAACCGAGTGTCAACTTATTTCTTCAAGTATTTCAAGGGAGTAGCGCATTAGCGTCAGTTGCCGCCGACGCTCTGGGCCCGGGGCTTGAACGAATCGACCAGCGCATGGGTCATGGCGGCGAACGCTGCAACGAGCGTCGCCGCGAGCCTCTGGCCCGCCGACGCTTGGGCGTCATCCGATCCGGGTGTCGTTGATTCGCCGCTGAGCGCAGGAGAGTCGGCGCTTGCGGGGTCGTCCCCGGACGGGATCGGCTCCGAATCCGAAATCCAGAACTCGGCGACCGTCGTGAGCGCGGTTGCGAGGGCCGCGCCCGCGAGTGGAAGCAACCAAGGTCGCTGCCGTTCCCAGCCCGCTTCGCAGCTGCAAATTAACGCTCTTGACGTGCGCTTTCGTAGGATTTTCTCGGAGCCCCTTTGCGCACCTGTTTGTCGTCTGCCTTGGATCGCGCGGCCGCCAATCGGCTCGCGCCAATCTGCTCGAAATTGCGCAGACGCCGGCTCGTTCGTGCGATTCGCCGGTTGGGCGATCCTCGTGTGGTCCGCCGCGCCGCGGAGCTCTATTTTCCACCGCCACCACACACCTGGACAAAAAGAATGCATGACTTCTGCTACTCCCTCGGGGCATAATCGAAAGAGGGGGGTATTTCCACCCGATTCTCGACTTCTGCGATCCCTGGATGCCGGTACAAATGGAAGACCATCAATGAAGACCCGTACCATTTCACCGCTTCAGCGCGGCCTGTTCGTTTTCACACTCGTCGTTCTTGCGGCGGCATTATCGGGAAGTGCCAGAGCGGCTGCGGTGCGTTCCGGATTCGACGCCAACAATTTTGCGGCAAACGACGACGAATCCGTCGCATCGGCTCTTCCCTTCACGATCGACTTCTTCGGCAGCCAATACGACGCACTATTTGTCAATAACAACGGGAACGTCACGTTCGATGACCCTCTGGAGGAATTCACTCCGTTCGATCTCAACACAACGAATCGAGTGATCATCGCTCCATTTTTCGCGGACGTAGATACCACTGGCTCCGGCTCGGCGATCGTGACCTACGGCGGGGGTACCGTGGATGGCCGCCCCGCCTTCGGCGTCAACTGGGTCAATGTTGGATATTACGACAGCCAATTCGACAAACTGAACAGTTTCCAGCTCGTAATCATCGATCGCTCCGACATTTCCGAAGGCGATTTCGACTTCGAGCTGAACTACGACCAGATTCAATGGGAGTCCGGAGATGCAAGCGAGGGTGTCGGGGGGCTCGGCGGATCATCCGCTCGCGTAGGTTATTCGAACGGAACAGGCACGGAGGGAACCTTTTTCGAAATCAGTGGTTCTGCGACAAACGGGGCGTTTCTCGATGCGAACCAATCGACGGGGCTGATCCACAATTCATTTGGCAGCGCGATTCCGGGTCGCCACCGATTCATGGTCCGCGGCGGGACGCCAATGACTCCAACTCCGACAGCTACGCCAACGTCGACGCCTACAGCTACGTCGGCCGCGACGCCGACTGCGACGTCGACCGCCACACCGATGGCCACGCCGACCGCGACGCCCACATCGACGCCGACCGCTTCTCCGACGGAGACACCGACCGCGACGTCGAGTGCAACGCCAACGGCTACACCAACTGCGATGCCCACAGCGACCGCAACGCCGACCGCTTCTCCGACGGAGACACCGACCGCGACGCCTACGCCGGCCGCAACTCCGACGGCTACACCAACTGCGACACCTACGCCGGCCGCAACTCCGACGGCTACACCAACTGCGACACCTACGCCGACAGCGACGCCAGTGCTGAACTGTGGCGACGGCATTCTCGATGCGCCAGAAGAGCAATGCGACGACGGCAATACCGAAGCCGGCGACGGCTGCAGTTCCGTCTGTCAACTCGAGGATCCGATCTTCCACCCCCCCTACTCGCTGCCGAATTGGCCCGAGGCGGCCCAGCTGAACGACGATCGGGATCTCAGCTACTTCGCGCTGCAGGAAGACGGCCTGGGCATCCACGATGTCTCCGACCGGGATGCCCCGAATCCGCTCTCGAATTTCGCGCCGACTTCCGAGTGTTCACCCCAGAAGCTCTTCGCCGATGAGGTTGCGCTCATCGCAAAGGACGGCGAGGTCGTCGCGGTGATCTCGGGTGGCGAATGCGGGTTTTTTGGCGCGAACGTCACCAACCCGAGCAACCCGACGTTCATCGAGCGCATTCTGATCGCGTTCGGCATGGCCGAAGAGACCGCCGGTATCGGGACAGCGGATGGAGAGAACCTGATTTTCTACGTAGCGTCGTTCTGGCAGGGTCTGCAGATCTTCGAGGTGATTGGAGAGTGCAACCCGGGCAATTGCACCGTCGAGCAGCGCGGGTCGATTGGTGCCACCAATGCATGGGGTGCGTCACTTGCAATCTGGATCGAGGTCGTCGAGCGAGTGGAAGACGTGCCTCAAGTCCTCGCCTATGTCGCCTCGACCGAAGGTCTCCAGATCGTCGACGTCACCGATCCAGATGCACCGGTCCTGCTCGGGCGCCTCGACACCAACCCGACGAACATTCCGCTCAAGGATCTCGACGACGTTCCGCAGGACATCGTGGTGTCAGGCGGTCTCGCGTTCGTGCCGATCTGGATCGGCGGATTCATCGTGGTCGACGTCCAGGATCCGACCAATCCGATCGAGATTCAGCGCATCGCGGCATCGCCGAACACCGCGTTCTTCAAAGTCGAGGTTTCGAGTCGCGACAACCGCATCTACGTCACGGAGGGGATCAGCGGCCTCGCAGTCTTCAAGCAGCTCAGCGATGGCACGTTGACACTCGAGGGGCGCTTTGCGATCGGCGATGGAGACGCGCGCTGCAGCTTCGCGGACGGGATTTCGGACATCTGCTGGGCGTGGGCAATCGACGAGGTCGGCGAACTGGTCGTGGCAACCTACGGCGTGCTCGGTTCGCCGCTCAGCGGTGGATACCAATTGATCAGCATGCCCAGGCATTCGGTCGATGGTGTTGTGTTGAAGAAGCTGGCGGCGCCGAGACCGGTTCCCGAGCCGCATCTGCTGATGCTTCAGGGTGTCGGAGCGCTCGCGCTGGTGGGCCTCGGTCGGCTCCGGCGAAAACGCGGGGCGCGGTCCGCCCGCAGCTGATCGGGCGCGAGCGGCTGCGCTGAGTCGGGTCGCCATCGAAGCTGCGCGAAGCGCGGCCGTTGGGCGGGCGCCCGCGCGCGGCCGCCGTTCCTCGGCGGGAGGTTGCGTTGCACCCGCCGCCACTTCTCGGTCCGCTCTCAGCTCGGCTTCGCGTAACCCAGGTTTTCGAGCGCGGCGCGTATTTCGTCCAGCGAGCGGGGATCGTCGATGGTCGGCGGGGTTCGGTACGCCTCGGAGTCGGCGATCTTTCGGATCGTGCCGCGCAGGATCTTGCCGGAACGGGTCTTCGGAAGCTGCGACACCACACACGCCTGCTTGAAGGCCGCGACCGGGCCGATCTGCTCGCGCACGCGCGCGATGACGTCCGCGACGAGGATTTTCGGATCCGCGTCGACTCCCGCGTTGAGGACGAGTAGCGCGAGCGGCAGCTCGCCCTTGAGGGGATCCTTCACCCCGATCACCGCGCACTCCGCGACGTCGGGGTGGCCGGCGATGACCTCCTCGATCGCGCCCGTCGAGAGGCGATGGCCCGCGACGTTGATGACGTCGTCGGTTCTGGCCATGACCCAGATGTAGCCGTCCTCGTCGAAATGGCCCGCGTCCGCGGTCTGGTAGTAGCCGGGGAATCGATCGAGATAGGCGCGCTGGAAACCCGCGTCGTTTTGCCAGAGCGTCGTCAGGCATCCCGGTGGCAGTGGAAGCTTGATGACGAGGTGTCCGGTTTCGCCGGGTCCGAGTTCACGTCCGTCGTCGCCGAGCACGCGGACGTCGTAACCCGGGACGGCCTTCGTCGGCGAGCCGCGCTTGATGGGCAGCGGAGCCAGTCCCATGCAGTTGGCGGCGATCGGCCAGCCGGTTTCGGTCTGCCACCAGTGATCGATCACCGGAACGCCGAGTGCGCGCTCGCACCACGCCACGGTATCCGAGTCCGCGCGCTCGCCAGCGAGAAAGAGAGCGCGCAGGCTCGACAGGTCGAAGTTCCCGGTCGATTCCGCCGCGGGATCTTCGCGTTTGATCGCGCGCATCGCCGTCGGCGCGGTAAAGAGCGTGTTGACGCGGCGTTCGGAAACCACGCGCCAGAACGCGCTCGCATCCGGTGTTCCGACGGGCTTGCCCTCGTAGAGGACCGTCGTGCAACCCATCAGCAGCGGCGCGTAGACGATGTAGGAATGTCCGACCACCCAGCCGATGTCGGAGGCCGCCCAGAAGACGTCGCCGGGCTTCATCGCGTAGATGTTCTGCATGCTCCATTTGAGGGCGACGGCGTGGCCGCCGTTGTCGCGCACGACACCCTTGGGCACGCCCGTGGTGCCCGAGGTGTAGAGGATGTACAGCGGCTCGCTGGCCTGCACGGGAACACACGGGTGGGGTTGCGCCGATCGCGTGATCTCTTCCCAATCGACGTCGCGGCCCGCGCGCAGTGTCGCCGGCTGTTCGGGTCGGTTCACCACGACACAGTGGGCGGGTTTGCTGCTCACCTTCTCGAGCGCGCTCTCCAGAAGTGGCAGATACGAGACGATGTGGCTGGGCTCGATGCCGCAACTCGCGGTGAGGATGACTTTCGGCTCCGCGTGCTGGATGCGCTGAGCGAGTTCGCTGGCCGCGAATCCGCCGAAGACCACCGAGTGGATCGCGCCGAGGCGCGCCGTTGCGAGCATCCCGATCACTGCCTCCGGGATCATCGGCATGTAGACGAGCACGCGATCGCCCCGCTCGACGCCGAGTGCGGCGAGCGCGCCGGCTGCGCGGGAAACCTCGGCCTGGAGTTCGCGATAGCTGAAGGTTCGGGTCGCTCCGGTGATCGGGCTGTCGTAGATCAGCGCGGCCTGGTCGCCACGCCCCGCGAGTACGTGGAGATCGACGGCGTTGAAACAGGTGTTGAGCATGGCGCCCGGAAACCAGCGAACCTTCGGGGGCGTCGAATCGTCGATCACTGCCCGCGGCCTGCGCACCCATTCGATGTCCTGGGAGGCGATCGCCCAGAAGCGCCGGGGATCTTCGAGCGACCGGCGATAGGCGTCGTTGTACAAGTCGGCCACGGTCAGGCAATATATCCGTTCAGCCGGGATGAGCTAGCCTCTGCGCTCTTTGAACGCTTGTGCCGACAGGCCTTCGACGCACCCACGAGGAGCACCATGCCCCCTCAGATCAGCGAGAGCGATGTGCTGGGCGCGCTGCGCCCGATCATGGATCCCGATTTCAACAAGAGCATCGTCGAACTCGGCTTCATCAAACAACTTCGGATCGATGGAGGGAGGGTTTCCTTTTCGATCGAGCTGACGACTCCCGCCTGTCCCGTCAAGGCGGAATTCGAGCGCGCGGCGCGCGAGCGGGTGCTCACTCTGCCGGGCGTCAGCGAAGTGGAAGTGACGATGACGGCCAACACGCGCGGTCGGAATTTCGGCGCTTCGTCGGCCGATGTGCTTCCGGGTGTCAAGAATGCGATTGCGGTGGCGTCGGGAAAGGGCGGTGTGGGAAAGAGTACGACTGCAATCAATCTGGCACTCGCGCTCCGCGACTCCGGCGCAGCCGTCGGTGTGCTCGATGCAGACGTCTACGGTCCGTCGTTGCCCCTGCTGGTCGGGGTGCGTGGTCGCCCGGAAGTTCGCGGCAAGCAGATCATGCCGCACATCGCACATGGTATGAAGGTGATGTCGATGGGCTTCCTGGTAACCGACGACTCACCGGTGATCTGGCGTGGTCCGATGGTGCACGGGCTCGTGAAGCAGTTTCTTACCGACGTCGAGTGGGGAAATCTCGACTACCTGATCATCGACATGCCGCCCGGCACGGGTGACGCCGCGCTCACGCTCACCCAACAGGCGCCGCTCGCGGGTGCGGTCATCGTGACGACGGCAAACAATCTATCCCTGATCGACGCGCGAAAGGGCCTGAAGATGTTCCAGACGGTCGAGGTTCCGGTGCTCGGAATCATCGAGAACATGTCGTACTTCACACCCCCGGATCTGCCAGATCGCAAATATCACATCTTTGGTGAGGGCGGTGGGCGGCGCACGGCCAGCGAACTCGGGGTGCCCTTCCTCGGCGAGATTCCGATCGACCCGCGGATCGTCGAGGGTGGCGACGCGGGCGTTCCGATCGTCGTCCAGGCGCCGGACTCGCAAGCCGCGAAGGTCTTCCGAGAATTGGCAGGGACGGTCGCGCGCAGGCTCGCGGTGCTCGCAGACCGAACCCCCGCAATAGCAGACGCAAACATCACCTGGGTGAGCTAGGAGCGCGACCCCAGGATGGGGTTGCGCGACGACGAAAGCGAATCCGCAGGATTCGCCCCCTAGGAGCGCGATCCCAGGATGGGGATCTCGCTCCTGGTCGAGATTTTCTGCGGCGGGTGGTTGCAAGGGTGCGGTGACGGGAGGCCATCGGGCTCGAACCCCATGTCGCCCTCAGGCCTCCCGTCACCGCACCCAAGTGACATCGCGTTCGATCGGGGCGCCAGATGCGGCGGCTCTTCGTCACGCGACGGCAGTAGATTTGCTGGAGATCGGGACGCAAGAGCCACTCGCTCGAACCCCATGTCGCCCTCAGGCCTCCCGTCACCGCACCCAAGTGACATCGCGTTCGATCGGGGCGCCAGATGCGGCGGCTCTTCGTCACGCGACGGCAGTAGATTTGCTGGGGATCGAGCGAGTGGCTCTTGCGTCCTGGTCCCCAGGGATACGCCTGGACCCGAGAGTCGCGAAACGGCTCGACCACGCGCGCTCGAGGCGATCGAGATCGGCGCGCTAGCGGGGCGTGCGGCCGTGTAGTAGCTCGCCGTAGAGGATCGGGATCGCGGTGGTGGGGTCTCTCTCGAGCGTCTTCGCGACGTACTCGTCGAGTTCGAAGCGTTCGAACTCGACGCCGGCCTCGGGCTCGAAGAACGCGTCGGTGACCGGAAGTCCAGCCACCCAATCGACGTATTCCTTGTATCGCGTCGAGCCCGATTTTCGACTGAATACTTCGACGCGTATCGGGAGTCTGCGATCATCTTGCGTCACCCAGACGATCCGCCGACCGTCCTCGTCGGTGACCTGGTAGACGTCGGCGAGCTTTCCAGCGATGGCTTCTTCGCGAATCTTTTCACCGCCCTCCTCGATCAGGATCTGGGCTTCGTTTCCGAAAGGTCTCGGAGCTCCGGATTCTGCGGTCAACGCTGCGGGCGCGCGTCGAACGGCGATTCCGGCCATCCTGAGCGAATCGTATACGTAGTAGGTGTCGCCGTTGACGATCGTCACGAGTTTGTGACCCCCGACGACGGTTTCCGCCCGGAATTTGGATTTCAACGCCCACAGATAAGTGACGTTCAATCCGGTGTCACTGCGCGCCAAGGTTTGCGCGTACCAGGACGGCGTCGCGGACGTCTCGATGTTCTGGTCTTTTTCTGCCGCTGCCGGGTGAGCGACGAGTGCAGCGAGCGCGAGGCCGAGCAGCACCCGAGCGAGCTCGCTCGCAATCGCTCGCTCGTTGGAGAGCGCCCACGGGCCGCGATACCGCGAAAGCCGCCCGCCGATCCCGGACTGTCGAGAGATGATGCGCATCACGGGGGTTCACCTTACCATGGCTGGCGATGAAGGTCGCACTCAGCATTGCGGGATCGGATCCGACCGGAGGCGCCGGCCTTCAGTCAGATCTCCAGGTCTTCCGAGCGATGGGGGTTCACGGAGCCGGGGTGGTCACCGCGATCACCGTTCAGGACACCGCCAGGGTCCATCAGGTACTGCCCGCTTTTCCCTCGGTCGTGCTCGACCAGCTGCGCGTGTTGTTGCGGGACCTCACTCCGGACGCGATCAAGATCGGTGCGCTCGTCTCCGACGACGTGGTTCGCAATGTGCAGCTCGCGCTCGCTCCATTCCTGTCTGCGTCGAGCGACGTTCCGATCGTGATCGATCCAGTCCTGGCGGCGAGCGACGGAACGGTGCTGCTCGAACGCCGCGCCTGGGGCGTGTTGCAGTCGTTGATCGGGAGCGCTGCGCTCGTCACCCCCAATCTCCAGGAGGCCGCTGCGCTGACCGAGTGTGATACCTCCACCGAGGAGGGCACCCAGGCCGCCGCCTGCGCGCTCGTGTCGGGGTTCGGCGCCCGGGCGTCGCTCGTCAAGGGAGGGCATCGCGACGGTCCGCCCCGCGATCTGCTGGCGGTGCGAGACGGCGGCAGTGTATCGCTGCGCTGGCTCGAGGGAGAGCGAATTGCCGGCGGTCCATTCCACGGAACCGGCTGCGCGCTGTCTTCGGCGATCGCCGCGCAGCTCGCGCTCGGTGCGGCGCTCGAAGACGCCGTCGATCGGGGCCGCCAATTCGTCGCGAATGCGCTCCGAAATTCGAAGGGGAGCGGCGCGCGCGCCCGGCTGCTCGCCTATTCGTGCACCGACTGAGACGCGGATCTCTCCGCGGAATCGCGCAGCGCGTCGAGCAGCCGCTGCCAGATATTGTCGAATGAACCATTGCTCATGCACAAGACCACGTCGCCCGCCCTGCACTCGGCGGTCAGCTGTTCGATGATTTCCTCGACGCTGTCACACGCCAGCGCCGATACGCCGCGTTCGCCGAGGTCTGCAACGAGCTTCTCCGCCGAGAAGAATTCGTCGACGGGCCCCGTCGCGCTGTAGACGGGTGTTTCGGGAACGGATCGGATGATGACGCGATCTGCGTCGCCGAGCGCCTGCGCGTAGTCGTTCTGGAAGATCGCCCGCCGGCTTGTGTTGGTACGCGGTTCGAATACCGCGATGAGTCGTCGGCCCGCAAAGCGCTGGCGAAGCGCGCCGATGGAGCCGCGAACCGCAGTGGGGTGGTGGGCGAAATCGTCGACGACCGCGACGCCGCGCTCTTCGCCACGCAATTCTTGCCGGCGTTTGACGCCCTTGAATGTCGCGAGCACCGCTGTGGCGGTGTCGAGCGGGACGCCCAGCACAGCCGCTGCTGCGAGCGCGCCGAGTGCATTTTCGACGTTGAATCTGCCGAACATCGGAACGAAAGCTCGCGCGCCCCGCTTTCCGTCGATCAGGAAGTCGAAGTGGGTTCCGTTCGACGCTGGTTCCAGGGATGCGCATGACCAGTCGAGTCCCTCGCCCCCGACGCCGTATCCCAATACCCGACAGCGCGCTGCGGAGACGACGTCGCGAACGCTTGGATGGGCGACGGCTGCGACGATCGTCCCGTCTCGGGGCATGCTCTCGATCAGCTTTCGAAATTCCGCCTTGACGTGATCGAGGTCTCGATAGATGTCCGCGTGATCGAACTCGACGGACGTGATCAGCAGTGTGCGCGCGCCGTAGTGGAGGAATTTCGGCGTCTTGTCGAAGAAGGCGGTGTCGTATTCATCGCCCTCGACGACGAAATGATCGCCCTGCCCTTCGCGAAAGCTGCCCTCGAAATCGTGGGAGTAACCCCCGACGAGCAGCGACGGATCTCGTCCCGCTCCGCGCAACAGCGCTGCGAGAAGACTCGTGGTGGTGGTCTTGCCGTGGGTCCCGGAAACCACCACCGAGTGTTTGCCCGCGATCGCGAGCCGGTAGAGGGCATCCGGAAACGACAGATATGCCAGACCCTCGTCGATGGCTGCGCGCGCTTCGGGGTTGTCCGGCCGAACCGCATTTCCGATCACCACCAGATCGGGGCGCGGATCCAGCACGTGCTCCGGTCGAAATCCCGCGTGCACCGGGATGCCCCACTGTTCGAGCATCGTACTCATCGGCGGGTAGAGGGTGTCGTCCGAGCCGCTGATCCGGATCCCGCGGGCCGCGAGAAGCCCCGCCAACGATCCCATTCCGGTGCCGCCGATCGCGACGAAGTGAACGTGTCGCGGCGTCTCGCTCACGCTAGCCGGCCTCGAATGCTTCGATGATCGCGTCGTGCACGATCGGACGCAGCTCGAAGCGACTCTTCTTGGCGATCAGGTGCACGCGATTCGTCAACAAGGCGATTGCGACCTCGCGGTCGAGGTCGATCCAAAGCGAGGTGCCCGTGAAGCCGAGGTGCCCCACTGAATTCTTCGAAAAATGCTTCCCGGACGACGATGCACCCTCTGTCGGTGTATCCCATCCAAGCGCCCAATCCGACGAGAGGGGTAGATTCTGACAGGTCAGGAACTGGCGCAGGGTTTCTCTCGGAAGCGCCTCGCTGCGCCCCTGCCAGACATCGATGATGATCTGACCGAATTTGACGACATCGTCGATCGTCGAGAAAAGTCCGGCGTGGCCGGCCACGCCGCCCATCACCGATGCGTTCGGGTCGTGCACTTCGCCCCAGAGAATGCGGTCCCGCCAGGGGCAGTTTTCGGTGGCCGCGATGCGCCGCTTCGTGGGCTCGGGCAGGGGCGGTGCGTCGCGCCCGATTGGGATGAAGAAGGTGTCGGACAGCTCGAGCGGCCCGAAGATCCGCTCGCGACAGAATACGTCGAGGCGCTGGCCGCCCACCGCCTCGACGATCGCACCGAGTACGATGAAATCGAGGTCACCGTATACCGCCGCTTCGCCGGGCTCGTGGACGAGTGCCGAGCGAATGGTGCGGTCGATGACCGCCGCGCGCGCCGCGGGAGAACCGATCCACGTCTCGGCCGTCTTGCGCTCCTTCTGGAGAAAGATTTCGTGATACGCCCGCCAGGGTTTCAAGCCCGAGGAATGGGTGAGGAGGTGTCGGATCGTAACCGCCTCTTTACCCCGCTCGGAGAAGAGCGGCAGGTACTTGGCGACCGGGGCATCGAGTTCGACCGCACCCTCGTCGACCAGCAACAGGATCGCGGTCGTCGTTGCGAGGGGTTTGGTGAGCGACGCGAGATCGAAGATCGTCCGCCTCGTCATGGGGATCCGCTCGGGTTGCAGCACTGCGAGTCCGCTCTCGGAGAAGAATTCGAGCATTTCACCGTTCTTGGGCATTCGCGCACCGACCACGGCACCCGGAATCTCGGCACTCGCGATCGACTTTTCGATCGCCCGCTCAACCCTTACGAGCTTGCGCCGGATTGCACTCCATTTCACGACGGACCGCCTCCCCACCCTTCGACGACGAACTGATTGTTCGCGACCCACCGACCGATTGCGACAAACCGATCTATTGCGACAAACCGATCTTTCGCGATCGGCGAGCTCTCACGGCGGACCAACGCCCCACTCGAGCAACTGCAATTCTCCACTCGTGCCGTCGATGGTAGCGCGCCCGCCCATCGGCCACGCGTAGTTGAGCTTGACATGACCGAATGGCAGATCGGTCACGATCGGGACACCCAGTGGGCGCAGGGCGTTTTCGATCACGGTAGCCACGTCGGGCTGCGGGTAACGCTCGTCGACGCAGCTCTCGAAGATTCCGACGCCCACGGCCGCCAATCCATCGAATTTTCTGGCGGCGCGAAGCTGCTGCAACATGCGATCGATCCGATAGGGTCGCTCGCCGACATCCTCGATCAACAGGATGGCAGCGCGGGTATCGAGTTCCCACGGCGAACCGATGCTCGCGGCCAGCAGCGTGAGCGAACCACCGACGATGCGCCCCGTCGCGCGTCCGCCGCCGAGCGCTCGACCGCGAAGTGTCGTCGGGAGTACGCCTTCACCGGTCAATTGCTGGATCAGGTGTTCGAGCGCGGCGCTGTCGAGGTCTGCGCCGCGATCGAGCATCGGGCCGTGAAATCCCATCAACCCCGCGCAGCGGCGTTGCCACAGCAACAAGGCCGTGATGTCGCTGTAGCCAATCAACGGCTTGGCGGCTTCGCGGAACGCCCTGGCATCGAGCATCGGAAGGATTCGATCGCAGCCGTAGCCGCCGCGGGCGCAGATGATTCCGGCGACGTCGGGGTCGCTGACGAGCTCCATGAGTTCGGCGGCCCGCCGCGCATCGTCACCGGCCGTGTAGCCGTCGCGCGCGAGCAGGTCGTCTCTCCGGTAGACGTCGAATCCCGCGGCGCGCAGCAGCGACTCGCCGGCTTCCAGTTGTTCGCAGTTCACGGGGCCGCCGGGAGCGGCGATCCCCAATACCGCGCCCCTGCGCAGGGCCCGGGGCTTGCGCAAGCGGAACACCTAGAAGATGTCGTCGTCGGACGCGACGTAACCGCCATCGTGTCCGGGTCCACTGGAGTGTCCGGGGGGTCCGGCCGGTGCTTCGGCGAGATCGTGGAAGTGCGCGTAGCGGGCGCTGAACTGCAGCTTCACCGTGCCCGTCGGTCCGTTGCGCTGCTTGGCGATGATCAATTCGGCGATGCCGTGGTTCTCTTCGGTGGGGTTGTAGACCTCGTCGCGATAGATGAAGGCGATCACATCGGCATCCTGCTCGATCGCACCCGACTCCCGCAGATCGCCCATGTTCGGGCGCCGCTTGTCGGGGTCGCGCTGCTCGGGCCCCCGGTTGAGTTGCGAGAGCGCGATGACCGGAATGTCGAGCTCCTTCGCGAGGGCTTTGAGGCCGTGACTGATCTCGCCGATCTCGAGGTCCTTGCGCTGGTTCGGTGAGTCGCCGTGAGCCAGCTGGAGGTAGTCGACCATCACCAGATCGAGCCCGCGTTCCGACGCGAGTCGCCGGCACTTCGCCTTGATCTCGAGGATGGTGATGACACCGCTGTCGTCGATCCAGATGTTGGCGTCCGCGAGTTTCCCGCCCGCCTGGGTGAGTTTGCGGAGATCCTCCGGCCGGCCGAAGCCTTTGCGGAACCCCGAGAAGTCGATGCTCGCCTCTGACGCGAGCAAGCGGAGTGCGAGCGCGCGTTTGGTCATTTCGAGCGAGAAGATGGCGACCTTCTTGCCGTGATCGATGGCTGCGTTGCGCGCGATGTTGAGCGCGAGCGCCGTCTTGCCCATGCTGGGTCGCGCGGCGATCACGACGAGCTCGCCGGGCTGGAGTCCGCCGGTCATCTCGTCGAAGTCCCTGAACTGGGTCGGCACTCCCGTGAGTTCTCCGCCGCGTTGGATCAACAGCTCGACGTAGTCGAGCGCATCGTTCATCTCGTCGTGCAGGCTGCGAAAAGTGGTGCGCGACTTTTTCTGCCCGATCTCGAAGATCTTGGATTCCGCCGAGTCGAGCAGATGGTCTGCGGCGTCCGACTGCTCGTAACCGGATTCGGCGATCTCCGCCGCAACCGAGATCAAGCTGCGCTTGACGCTCTTGTCGCGAACGATCCGCGCGTGGTGGACGACGTTGGCAGCGGTCGCCTCGTAGTCCGCGATTTCCGCGAGGAAGATCGGGCCGCCGATCGCATCGAGCGTCTTCTGGCTGTTCAGGTAGTCGGCGAGGGTGTGGAGGTCGACCGGTTGGTTCGAGTCCTGGAGGGTGAGCATCGAGAGATAGAGTTGGCGATGTGCGGGGTGGTAGAAATCATCGGGGATGACCTCGGTGTAGACGGAGTGGATCGCGTCGTTGTCGAGAAGCAGCGCCGATAGGACCGCCTTTTCGGCTTCGAGGTCGTGGGGCGGAATCCGATGAGCGTCCGTCGGGATCGCGTCGAAATCGGTGCGGCGCTCACTTCGCGAATTCCGGGCTTTCGCCACGCAGCCCCCTCCGTCGGCGATGGTCGACACATTGTACAGCAGCCAACGCGAACAGCGGGACGAAATCGCGACGCTGATGCCGCGCGGCGCTCAGCTTTCGGCGCTGATCTTGAGCGCAACCTCGGCTGTCAGGTCGCGCTGCAAGCGAATCGGCACGACGTGGTCGCCGATCTCGCGGAGTGGCTCGCTGAGCTGAATCTTGCGCCGGTCGATCGTGTAGCCCTTTTCGGCCAGCAGATCCGCGATATGGGCCGTCGTGATGGATCCGAACAGCTTGCCCTCCTCGCCCACGCGCGCCGTGACTTCGAGGGCGATGGACTCGAGCCGGTCGCGCAGCGCCTTCAGATCGTTCAGATCTCGCGCGGCTTTTTCGAGGACGACGCGTTTGTGGTGCTCGAGCTCCCGAACCTTCGAGTCGGTGGCGAGCAGCGCCTTCCCCTGAGGGAGCAGATAGTTGCGCGCGAAGCCGACCTTGACGCCGACGAGATCGCCGGCCTCACCGAGGCCCTGAACCGCTTCGCGCAGGATGACCTTGACCTGGCGCATCGTTCCGGGCCTCCTAGATGCCGTGCCCGGCGAAGGGCATGATCGCAATGTGGCGCGCGCGCTTGATTGCCACTGCGAGCTGGCGCTGGTGTTTCGCACAATTTCCCGAAATGCGCCGCGGAATCATCTTGCCGATCTCGGACGTGAACAGGCGAAGCGCCTTTGCGTCCTTGTAGTCGATCTCCAAGCTCGAGTCCGCGCAGAAGCGACAGACCTTGCGGCGCAGAAAACCGCTCTTCTTGCTCTGCTTTCGGGCCTTCTTGCGAGCGCGCGAGCGCAGGCGGCTCTTGACCGTCGACTCTCTCCGGTCGTCGCGGTCTTCTCGGTCTCGATCTCGCCGATACGCGCCGGGGCCTGAGGGTGCGCTCATCTCGAAACCTCCTCGGCACGGACGGCTTCGGCCGCTTTGCGCTTCGACTTGGCCGCGACCGGAGCGTCATCTTCGTCGTCTTCGTCGGTCTCTTCGGGCTCCTCGCCGTCGGTCTCTTCGGCATCGGCGGCCGCGCGCTTCTCCGCTGCCACGCCTTCAGCCTGCTGGCGTGCGGCTTCTTCGGCTTCGCGGGCGGCGCGCTCGGCGGCCTTCTCGGCCCGGACCCGCGCTTCTTCGGCGGCCTCGGCCCGTCGCGCCGCGACGTCTTCGACAGCGTCGTCGACCTGCACGGTAAGGAAGCGGATGATCGAGTCCTCGAGTCTCAGTGCGCGCTCGATGGCCTTGATGCTCGATCCCGAGTCGAGGAATCGGAGCATCAGATAGCGCCCCTTCTGGAAATTCTGGATCTCGTAGGCGAGACGGCGCTTGCCGAGATCGTCGTAGATCAGTCGGATCGTCCCGAAGCCCTCGAGGGTGCCGTCGAGACGCGCCTGCAGCGCGGCGACTCCCTCGTCGGAGATCTCCGGTTGGATGATCAGGGTGGATTCGTATTCCCGCACAGCTCCTCCTCGTGGACAGGCCCGACCGCGGGGTCGGATCCCGAGCTGCCGATCGTTCGGCAAGGCGCCGGGTGCGCGCTTACCGCCGGAAGCTGAGGAAAGGGTCAAGTGGCGGGCCCGTAGATCGGTCCCGCCGGAGGCGCAGGGATACCACAGTCGCGGTCCCCGTGGAAGGGGGAATCCGCGCGCTGGGAACGGGAATCCAGCGGGTGGGAGGGGATATTCGCGCGACGGGCGGGCGCGCCGGCGCCGCCCCGAGGGGCTCAGGGGAACGGCCTAGCTCTGGCGCTTGCGCGCGAGTTCCAACAGCGCCGCGTGAACCCGGCCGTCCAGGGTGAGTTCCGGGTGGAAGGTCGTCGCGAGTGCGTTGCGCTGTCGAACGAAGACCGGCCAGCCGTCGACCCGAGCCAGCACCTCCACATCGGATCCCGGCTGCCTCAGCCGGGGAGCGCGGATGAAGATCGCGCGCAGCCCCTCCAGCTCGCCCTCGGCGACGGTCGCGAACGAGTCGACCTGGGTCCCGTAGGCGTTGCGGACGGCGGTTACG
>Ga0326597_10002506_pt1 | contig 27358 bp, 34 predicted proteins | sample RVTome_12_FD_203789 | JGI IMG/M metagenome (GOLD analysis project Ga0326597, IMG submission 203789) | Soil microbial communities from uranium-contaminated site in the Upper Colorado River Basin, Wyoming, United States - RVT100D185 | ecosystem: Environmental > Terrestrial > Soil > Contaminated >... | reverse complement strand
GAGCAGGGGAAGGTTTTATGCGTCGGTTGGATTTGTCCAGATTGATAAGATGAGAGATTATGTAAGAAATCAGATTGAACATCACTCAGGAAGCCCCACCCTTTAGGGTGTGGGAGGACGTCACATAAAATCATATTTTTAAGAATTTCTATAACTTCTTCTCTGCTTTTATCGATGTCGGAGCCTCACCGCCATGCCACGTAAATCTTGGCCTGATGCGTATAGGATAAATCCTCTCTGAGTTATCATCTAGGAGAATGGCACTGCCTTTTAAACTTGGAAGGTCGTCCATCTGCTTTTTTATGTTTTCCAGAACATAAGATTGCATGATGTAGTTAAGGGCTTCAATATCTGGTTTTGAGGTAACTCTGTGAGCAATGACAATATCTGACTGGGTCATAACATCGTGATGTATTTGTCCAGGTTGTTGTGTTGCAAGGACAAGAGAAATCCCTGGTTGGCGACCCTCTCTTAAAAGTTGGATGAGGGCATCTGTTGCAACTGTCTTACTATCTTTTGGTAAAAATTCATGCCCCTCATCAACATAAATCCAAACTAAGGGATTGTCGCGTTTTATTTCTGATGTGGAATATTCTAAACCGCGGTTTATAGATTCAATTTCTTCTGCCTTTCTGGCAGACATTCTTTGATTGAAAATTTTTCTTGAAAGAAGACTTATAACAAGGGCGCGTATGTTGAAGGCTCCGACAGCGTTGTAAACGCTTAAATCAAGGACAGTTGTTGTTCCTGCAGAAATTAAAGCCTCAACAGCCGTCGGCTCTGTGCTATCTGCTCTTGCAAAAACTCCCCACGTGTTTGCAGCCTCAAACAAACCGATAGCGGCATTTTTTATTTCCCTTGGTGTTTTTTCATCTTTTTCCAGCCCATTAAGGATATCATCAATATCATAATTCCCCTGTTCTTTAAGTTTTGTAATGGTTCTTTGTATTAAGACAGCAACAGGATTTATCAAATCCAGACCAAAAGTCAAAACCCAATCTTCCGCCTGCATTTCATTAACGTCAAGAGCGAAAACATCGTCTGCCGGAATTCCTTTTTCAACATAAAAATCATAATGCCCAAAAGGCACAAATACTTTTACAGGAAGATTTTTTGGTTTAAGGTCCCATTCTTCAAGTAAAGCCTTGTCTTTCTCATTTTTCATCTTCATTGTCCAGTAAATTCCCATCGTGTCAAAAATTAAGGAAGCAAGGTTCTGGCTTGCTTCTTTTGGAAGATTTGAGAGCTCTTCTGCTATGACTGCTAAGCTGTACGACTTTCCTGATCCTCTCTTCCCGCATATAAGAATTACGTGGCTTCTTGAAATATCCATCAGGATTTTATTGCTTAGTGAAGTATATTGGCCCATTTTTACATATCCTTTTCCAATATATACAAGGCCGCGATCACCGAATGCCTTTTTATCTGCGGCATCCCGACCAACAACAATATCATAAGCCATTTTTAATAAAAGCACTGTGCGTTTATAAAATTAGTCATGAATTTTTCTCGCTCACCCTACCCAAAAGCACCTAAATTTTAATGTAATAGCCCTAAGATCTTTATTATATTAGGATTTTATATTAATTAGCGAGCGGGTTTGTGAGTGAAAGATTAGCCAATTAATTCATAACTGATAGTTCTTCCTTTTTCAGCCAGCCGATTTCCTCTTCTGAAAGCTTAAGCTCTTGCTGTATTCTTGGATCCATCAAAAACAACTTTATCATGGAGAATTCTTTTAATGCTCTCTTCTCCCCGACATGAACAAAAGCGGCATATTTTTTAGCTATTGATTTCTTTTTTTCTATTTTCTGATTGTTCATCCACATTTTTAATATTCTGGTCGGTTTCTTGTAGCTTGTGAATCCGGGCTTCATAGTTTCCCTGTTTTTTGCAGAAGAAACAGCATAGCTAAGAAGAGCATTTTCATAAACAAGAAAGCGCCAGTATTGCTGCCTGTAAATTCTTCGTTTGAAAATATCGACTTTGCTCAATGCGTCTATGGCTTTTGCCAGCTCAATTCCGGAATATTCTGCAGGTATGTTTTCTTCAACCCAGAGCATTATCTCGTCAAGAGGCATGTTGACAGAGTCATAAACCTGAAGCATGCTTTCACTTGGCTTTCCTTTGAAAATCATCCTTAGTGCAGAAAAAATGTCTGTTTCTTTGTTGCGCTCATCTAAAATTATCTTACCCGGGTCTTTCATTCCTGAAGCTATCTGCAAATCATTTATAGCCGCCCTGAGGTCGCCACGGGCTTTCACTGCAATGTTTGTAAGGATATCTTGGTCAAGGAATTTCTTTTCTTTTCTCAGGATTGTGATCATGGTCCTTTTTATGGTCTTGTAATCTATTTCTTTTATCTGGATCATATCTGATTTCTTTCGTAATGCCGAGAATTTTTTGTTCCATACGTCGTTTGCAGTTACTATCATTGGATAGGCTGAAGATTCAACCAGTGCAAGCAACTCAAGAAGGCCTCCGCGGTCTGTTTCTGAGATGCCGTCAACCTCATCAACAAGAATTATTTTGCCTTTTCTTGTTAGGGATTTCTGCTCTGTTGCAGGTCTTAAAATCTCTCTGAGTTTTTCCCTGTTTCTTAAATCAGATGCATTTAATTCAAAAATTTCTGCCTTGTTTTCTTCTGCAGCAGCCCAGGCAAGGCTTGTCTTTCCTGTTCCTGGGGGGCCGTGGATGATAACTGCCTTATTTCCCTGGGGGAATTTTTTTAAGAAATTTCTGAGCAGAAAAACTGCCTGTTCCTGGCCTTCTATTTCTGAAAGATTTTTCGGCCTGTGTTTCTCTGTCCAGTTTTCTGCTTTGTTTGTTGTTTGGCTCATTTTTTATTTTTTAAAATTGTCGGCGCCCTTGCCGGGAATTGAACCCGGATGTCCGGTGAAGACACTGCTCTTAAGGCAGATGCCATACCATTTGGCTTCCAGGGCGCTTTCGACATATCAAAAGCCTTATATACTTTTGATTATTGTAGATAATAATTCCGGTGAAGACATTGTTATTAAGGTAATTGCTAATCATTTGGCTACCTTTTTTATTATTAATATTTTATATTATTCTTTTATTAACCCTTATTCTTTTTCAAAGCCCCAGACCGGCAAGGACAAAACTTGCAAGCAGGGATTGCAGTTGAATAAAAGGATCAGAGCCTTCAACAATCCTGAACTCTGTCTCGCCTGTTTTTTCAGTCAGTTTTACCTTTACCTCTGGCTCTACAGGAAGATTCCAGATTTCTTTTTGGATTGCTTTTATTACATCTTGTCCTGAAATGCTTTCTTTCAGCATTACATCAAGAAGTTTCTCTCTTGATTTCTGGAAGTCACCGGAAATTGCATAATCAAGGACAACGCGAATGTCCTTCGGCTTTGCGTTTGATATTACTGTTGAGACAAGGTCATAATTGATTGAAGGGGAAATTGAAGCTGTTGATTGCAGGATATTAATCACACGACGGCAATCTCCTTCGCTACCCTCATAAATAAGTTCAAGAGCATCGGGAGCCATAGTCAGTTTCTCGCCCAGCGCGATTTTCTGGATAACTTTATCTATGTCTTTTTTTTCAAGTAGCTTGAATCTGAAGACAGCGCATCTTGACTGGATAGGGTCAATTATTTTGCTCGAATAGTTGCACGAAAGAATAAAGCGACATGTTGCGGAATAATTTTCCATTGTTCTTCTTAATGCCTGCTGGGCTTCGGGAGTCAGGGCATCTGCTTCATCAAGGAAGATTATTTTGAAAGGAACATTTCCAAGAGATTTCGTTCTTGCGAAATTTTTTACCTTATCCCTTATTACATTGATACCGCGCTCATCAGAGGCATTAAGTTCAAGGTAATTTTCTCTCCATGTATTCTTGAAAAGCTCTTTAACAATTACGAGGGCAAGTGTGCTTTTTCCTGTTCCCGCAGGACCTGCAAAAAGAAGATGTGGAATGTTTAAACTACCTGCCAGTGCCTCAACTTTTTTTATGACGTTGTCCTGACCCACAATTTCTGAGAATGAAGAAGGCCTGTATTTTTCTGTCCAGATTTCAGAAACCATTTTGTTTTTATTGGGCAAATTTAATTTGCCACGCCAAATTGCCTCTTGGCGCAAGAGTTATATTCTAAGAAAGATTTGACTTATAAATATTATGGGGGTTAAGAAGACGATTAGTCTCTTTCTCCTAGACTCTCTTGTTGTTGTTTATCTATAAGCTCTTTTAATCTGAAATCTGGACGGAAATCACTTTCAGCTTGCCTGACTAGTGCATGGTATCTTGCTTCCAATCTTTCATACTTCTGTTCTAATTTATCATATTCTCTTTGCAATTCTGTATATAAAATAGAACCTTTAACATGGTCATTAGTTACTACAGAGTATCCATAATCTTGTAAATTTACTATTTGGTCTCCTGTCAAAGAGATTCCGTTTAGAATATCCCCCACACGAATAATCCTTCTAAAATTTTCAGAACCTTGCTCTGGATGGATTTTTCTTAATCTTTGAAATTCATCTACTAGCTTGGCTATTTCTTCCAAGGTTAAAGTTTCTTGATGGGACATAAAATTTTGAAAAGAAAACAATTTATAATAATTATTACAATCAAAAATATACTTACTTGCTTCTTTCTCTTCTAAGCTTTCTTTAATTCTGGTTTTAGACGAATTAGTTAAAATTACTTAGATCTTTCACGTCTTAATTTTCTCTTTCTCTTCTCTTTTCTCAGGCGTTTTCTCTGCCATTTCCACCTCATCTGGCGTTTCTTTTTCCATCTTCTGCTTGAGCGTTTCATTATAATTTTTAGAGAAGTTGGTTTAAAAGGTTAACGCCCCGACCGGAAGTAGTATAGAAGTTTACGGGTTAGGGTTATTTAGAGAGGATAATCATAACGTATATCAATTTTCCAATCTACAAATTTTACCTGCAACTCCCTTAATTTTTCTTTACAAACCTCTGCGAAAAAAGGATCTAAAATTGTTAAAGAATTATCCCATCTGTCTCCTTCCCTATATCTTTCAATTAAATCATGACGCATATGTGCTAACATTGTTGGTATTGTAACTATTTGAGGTGACTTAAATAAACCCCTCTTTATGGTAGTTTCTTCTACTTTACTAAATGTAAGGTGTCCAGTTCCCACGACATGGAATCTCTCTAAGGGAGAAGCTCTTTTTAATTCAAAAATTAAATCTTTTGAATATGTCCCGGCAACGGATAGCCAAGAGGGTTTTCCACCAATTTGATTTACGGTCTCTATTTTCTCATCCTTAGTAGGAAATCTAGTTCGGTAATATCTTTCAACAAATTCTCTTGGAAGTCTCAGAGAATATTCGGCCATTTCATAAACTGCCGATAATGGGATGTCATCATCTAACTCTCCAATACCCTGAATTTCCATTATCGCTGCCTGGGCTAATTCTCTATTCTGCAAAGCAGCTGCTCCAGACAATAATAACTCTAAATCAGCTTTCTTAATAAATTCAGACATATATTTATAGAAAAATCTTAACTTATAAATCCTCTCTTTTTGTATTACTTTTAAGTTAAGACATGCCCCCGACCTAAACCTTTACCTTAGGTTAAAGATATTTTAATCTTTCAGGAAAGAAATTATTTTGTTTATAATATCTTTGAATTTTTCAGGTTTTAAGGAACCAACTTTGTACTTTATTAGTGATTTTTCTATAGAAAATATCTTGTCTAATCTAAGATAACTATCCCTTTTTAGACTTCCTTTACTGAAATCATTATTTTGTATTTTAACCTCAACAGATTTTTCATAGGATGTGCCAGTTATCTGATTGACTATCAAATCTTCTCCTTTTGGAATTTTGATAACTAAAACAGGTCTGGGTTTAAATTGAGTCAAATTTGAGAAAGGAAAGTTTATAACAATTATATCTCCCTTTACAAGTCTTTCCATGCTTCATCTTCCTCTTTGGTTAGCCATGTTTTTGCTAGGGATTTTTCAGATAGCAAAGCAATTTCAGGAATAGATTTCTTCAAGATTATTTCATCCCCTTTTCTTATCACAATTAGTTTTTCTCCTTCATTAATTCCCTTACGTAAATCTATGGGAATAACTACCTGTCCTCTCGAACTCATCTTTGTTGTATCAATTTGCATAAATAAGATTAATCTTATTTCTATTTAAAGGTTTCGTTAAACTAAAATTTAACGAAGCGCCCCCGCCGAGATTCGAACTCGGGTCACGGCCGTTCCCTAAGGACAAAGACTGCATTGAGATGCTAGACATTTATCTCTCGACGAGATTCGTGTCGTCTTTGTTTAAAACGCCGGCATAAAGCCGTCATTTTTGAGAGGGCCGGATACTTGGCCACTATACTACAGGGGCTCCGATATGGTATATTTCAGGTGGTTTAAAAGACTTTCACCTTACTCATCTAATCAACTTTCTTGCTGCTTCAACCCCAATCCAGAAAACAAAGGAATGGTAAACCCACCATAAAAACGGAGACAAGAAAATCCCAAATACTACAAAAGGCGGAGGGCTATACAAAGCATATACTCCGAAAAACTGGACAAGCCCGGAATAAGAAGATATGAGATATGTAAAGGAAATCCAGGTTCCTGCGACCAGAGCATAAATAAGTCTCTTCCAGGCTTTCTTGCTGTCAATAACGGCAAACCAGATGAATGCGAGAAGAAAAGAATTCACGAGTTTTAAAGAATAATAATAGTTGCTTTCTCCAACACCTGTAAAATGGAGTATGAAATCAGCAAGCCAGAATATGGCCACTGTGATTATTATCTTGTACCAAATATTTTTTGTTAGTTTGACTTTCATTATATCTGTGGCAAGGATGCCTCGGGTTTTAAACCGAGCGAGGAATTGCCACCCTCGAAATTTAATTCTGTTAAGCATGTAAAATCATATGGGTTATAACTAACTATGCTACTTTTCCTTAATCTTGAATCTCTTTGCGTTAACATTTTGTTTTGTTTATATGATAACTTATTCTTTAGCGCGGGGCGCTTTCATTTTTTATTGTTGGGCAATTTTAACGAGAAAACACCCGCACTCGTTTATTAATCAGTTCGTTATTAAATTCATTACTTCAATTAACAGATGGTGGATTTTTATCAATCCTCTTTAAATTACAATCTTATAGATTTTTTGATTATTAAACCTTTTTTAGCTCATCTTCATTCAACTGTAATAGTCCCTTTCATGTATGGATGAGGGGCGCAGTGATAATTGAATGTCCCGGATTCTGTAAATGTATAAGTGTAAGACTGACCCTGCGAAAGAAGTGAAGAATCGAGCCCGCTTCCTGAATCTGAAGTCACAGTATGCCTTGTTAGATCTGAATTTGTCCATGCCACAGTATCGCCGACCTTGATAGTCAATGTCTTCGGACTGAATGCGAAATTTTTTATGTCAATGTTATGGGTCTGCGGCTGGATTTCCTGTTCTGGAGGGTTTTCTTCTGGAGCAGGATTTGTCATATCAGGCACAGAGTTTTCATTGTTCTGGATTTCACCATCATTTCCGGAAAAGATCAAAAAACCAGCCAAGACTACGGCAGCCAACACAATTAATATGGTAATCACAGCACCTCTCATTTTTTGTAAAATTTCAACAGATTTTACTTGACAAGGAAAACAGCATCATTAGGCCTTACTTTGTCCGGAACTTTTATCCCTATGTGGTTGCCCTTCTTTGCTTCCTTGACAGGCTTTCTTTCTATCTGGATTCCGCTGACCTTGACCTCAAAATCAGTTGTATGCCCCTTTATGCGAACTTTATCCCCCACTCTCAAACCAGCTGAAAGTTTTATGGCAGCAACCCCAACATGGCTAAAGTAGCCAGATACACGGCCTATTTCTTTTTCTTCCGCCATGTTTTTTTAAAGAATCAGAGATATTTAAACCTGATTGTTCTCTATTCTATCGTAATAATGCTTAAATACGGAAAACATTTGTTAAATACATGCCAAGCGGAAATCCAAATTGCCCAAAATGCAAAGGAACAGGAAGAATAAGGGAAAAAGACGGAACCATCCATGTTTGCTATGACTGCCTGCAGAGAGGGGACATGGACCAGCATGACAAAAACCCGAAAACAGCAGAGGATTTCAGGATAAAATTGTAATTACCCATTTCTAAATTTTTAATAAGGAAATATAAGGTAAGCGAATATAATCACTTAAAAAATAATTGTCCGATAATTTATTTTAACCTTTAGCGCATTCAGATAACTATTTATATCTTCTAAATTTTTTGCTTTGATGCTACATAATAATTCAAGTCATCTTGATTATGACGAGGAATCCTTTAAAGACAAAGCAAAAAAAGGGGCAGGAGTTTTTACTCTTATCGGATCAGGGTTGCTTTCTATCATCCATACTTTATCACATATTGTTCCTGCAATTGGGGTTTTGGGTTTATCTTCAGGAGAAAAGTATCCTTTTCTTTACAGCATTGTTTCAAATGAATACATGCAACTTGCTTACATACCCTTTGTTGCTTTAAGTTTTTACTACATGTACAGAGACCATAAGCATCATAAGCACGAGAAAGAGCTTAGAAAAGAGAACGATAGACTGAAAAATCTTCTTTCAAAAAAATAGCCCTGCCAGGATTCGAACCTGGGTCCATGCCTCCAGAGGGCATGATTCTTGACCGCTGAAATACAGGGCTGTATAATTCTTTGTCAGGGCAGATTTTTAAATATTAGTTTCTATCTTTATGCATGATTTGGAAGACGCATCTTGCAATGGGCTTTGCTGTTTCACTTTATTTTGCAAGCAAAGTCACGTATCCTTTTGTGTTTGTGCCTGTTGTCCTTTTTGCCAGCTTGTTCCCTGATATCGATTCAGGCTTTTCATATCTGGGAAGAAAGCCTATTTTCAAGCCCGTGCAAATGGTTTCTTCTCACAGGGGAATAGTGCACAGCTACACCATGGCAATCTTTCTTTCAATAGTGCTTGCTTTTATTTATCCTATTGTTGCTCTTCCTTTTTTTCTGGGGTACAGCCTCCATCTCTTTTCAGACAGCTTCACTCCGCAGGGAATAAGGCCATTCTGGCCCCTGAAAGCAGCCTCGAAAGGGGTTGTTTCTGTTGGAGGAAAAATAGATAAAACACTCTTTTACACTTTTGTTTTCATAGATCTTGTCCTGCTCGGCTCTGTGTTTTACAGTTTTTTCTAAATTTTTTAAAGGGCATAAAGCAGATAGATTTTTATATAACAATGAATTTAATTCTAAATGAATGTACTTATCCCAATAATAATAGGAGCTGCAATCCTTGTATATTTCGGATTTAAATGGAATAATATAAGGACAAAGCTGGCTTTCTTTTTCATACTCTTTGGAGTTTTGTTCGTTCTGTTTTTTGCTTTTTTGATTTTTACAGGGTCGAGCTTTAATTTTTCCGGCGTTAGTGAAGTGGCTTCTTCATTCAGAGTATATGCTCTTTGGATTAAAAGTGCGGCGGTAAATGTATTTGAAGCAACCGGAAAAGTTATAGGGGCCACGGGAAATTCCACCGGTTAAGTATTAATATCAAAATGAAGATTCAGATAATCATAGTAAAGCTTATTGTTCTTGGGGCATTGTTTATAATAAGCAATCAGAATCTGCATCTTGCAGTTGCTTCCGAAAGAGAAGTTTTTTTCGATGCATATTCTTCCTGGTTTACAAATATAATAAACCAGCTTGCACAGGTTACAGGATATGTCGTCAGATTTGATTGGCTTCCAAAAAAACAAGCTCTTTTGCCTTTCATCATATCAGAAACTTTATAAACTAAAATAACAATAATATTTTATGGCTAAAAGAAAAGCGAGGAAAAGGAAAACAGCAACGAAAACAGATTCCTTAAGGAGCAAGATAACTACATCATGGAAAAATCTTGTTTTGTTCATTGTTTTATTTGTGTTTTCTCTTCTTTTGTATAATGTTTCTTCAAGCCCTCTCTTCTTGAACCTTTTTGCTGTATTTTCAATACTCTTTGGATTTGTTGTATTTGCGCTTCTGCTGGTTCTTATAGTGCTTCTTATTATTAGAGCAAGCAGGAGATAATGTTTGAATAAAATTATTCCACCTGAATATTAACTTCTATCAGAATTGGCTTATTATTTATTAAAAGTATTTATCAAAAGCCTGATTTTATCTAACCTAAAGTTTTTATACTATCGTCGTTCTTTTTTTCTGTGTGCCACAGTAGCTCAGCCGGAAGAGTGCGACATTGGTAATGTCGAGGTCGGGAGTTCGATTCTCCCCTGTGGCTTTCAGTACATTTATAAAACAGGCACAACAAAGAGAATGATGACAAGACAAAAAAGCTGTCTGATTTTTAGCTCATTCGCTAAACAGGAGTTTATCAAATGAAAGGCATGGGGCTTGTGGAACTGAAGGCAAGATATTATGAATTACAGAAGAAGCATGGCCTTCATAGTTTTGATGAGATGAATAAGGATTTCTATATAGAAAAAATATATGAAATAGAGACAGATATTTTAATAAGAGAAGTAAGAAGAATGGTTGGGGACAGGCTTGCAAATTACATGAGATTCCTTGAGAGCCTGTTAAATCCGGTGAATGTTCCAATGTTTGTTTTTTCCATAATAAAAACAATAAGCCAGGAAGAGAAGAACAAGCTGTCTGAGGTATACAAGAAACTGATAAGAAACGAAATAATGTTTCTTGAGCTTGATTTGGAAGTCAACGAGGCAAAAGAAGCGCAGTTTATCAAGGATTCCTTTGAGCTATGGCAGGAAACCAAGAAAGAGCTTGGAGGTATTTTTGAGAAGGCAAAAAAGAATTTTGGCGGCAAGGCGGAAGAGAACAGCAAGGGTTATTTCGGATGAGAGTTTAGTATGTTGGTTTTGATAAAGACATTTTATATCAATGATAAAACCAATTTTATATCAATTAACAACTAAACATATTTAATATCTTTTTAGCCTATAATAGCGTTTACTTTTAAAACAATTTCTTTATACTATTAACTCTTTCAGAACATCATCAATTTCAATTTCAAGCAGAGCAACAGGCATCCTTATTCTCCAATTTTGAAGGATTTTTGGATGCACTTCTCCTAGATAGCCAATGGTTTTCCCATTTAAGACAATGCCTGCAGTCCTGCCATCTATGAACCATGGAGGCATTTTTCCCGCATCTGCTTCAAGAAACAGGATTTTTTTATCAATCATCCTAAATAGGTATTCAACTGCCTGTCTGGATTCTGTGAAGTTTCCAGGAGTGATTGCCAAGGCAAGGGATTCTTCCTCTGTCGGCTTTCCGCTTGCTGATGAAAATATGCGGCCTATTTCAAATATTTTTTGAGGATATTCTGAATCAACATTTTCAGAGAGATTCTTCAAAAGAAAGTGTGAAAGATTTTCCCGTAGGATATTATATTCTGTTTTTGATTCTATAACTTTAAGGGGGTCTGTTTTTTCAGGCACATCCATTTTTTTTATTTGGTCTTCTTTTTTCGTAAGATGATAATTTGCAACCTCAAGGAATCCAAGACCAGAAAGAATCTCGCCCATTCTTTTCTTTATTGTTGCTTCTTTGGCGACAGAACCGTGAGTTGATATTAATGGGATTTCAGGAACAAATTTATCATAACCATAAGCAATTGCCACATCTTCTATAATGTCAACTTCATGAAGGATGTCTGTTCTCCAAGCAGGAATTTCAACTGTTCCTGCTCCTGAACCCGGTTTGTAGCCATATCCCATCTTCTCCAGCAAGTGCCTTATTTCTTTTTCTTTTAGCTCCAGGCCAAGTAGTTTATTCACGTTCGCAATAGAAATTTTCATCTTTCTTGTTGTCAAATCTGGCGTTGTTTCTTTTTTTGTGAAGCCGTATTTTATTTCCATCTGATAAACCTTGGCACCCATTTCCGCCATTGAAGCCACAATTAGATTAAGGCATTGTTTTAGGATTTCCATTTCAAAGCCAGAGCATTCTATGAAAACATCCTGCGTCTCTACGACCACGCGGCCTGTTGATTGGGAATTGATTATAGGCGGCATGCTCAAAATCTGGTTTGCCGAGTCAACGAAAACAGGAAACAGGGCTTTTCCTGCAAGCAGATGGGCATAATCTTTTCCTGCCGAATGCCTTTGAAGTATTTCCAGACCAGAGAGTTCTTTGTCCATCTCTAATGGGATGAATTTTATCTTATCTGGTTCTAAAGCCTTGAATGTAATAGGGAGCTTTATTTTTTCAAGCGGATAAATCCCTATGGCAACTTTTTTTCTTTTTCTTCCCAGAGTTAAATGCAATTTTTCCTGCATATCTATTATTTCTTTTATTTTTTCATCGTCTAAGATAAGATTTTTGACAATTGCGCAGGCGGTGAAAGGTCTTATGTTTTTTAGAGAAGATTCCACGTTTACAAGGTAATTTTTCTCCGGCTTGTTGATATTATATTCTTTTAATCCTTTTTTCTTGCCGAGGAAAGCAAGAAAAGCCCGTTTAAATCCATGATAAGAAAGCAAATCCGGGCGATTAGGGAAAACTTCTATTTGAATTTCGTTGTCTGTCTGGGCTTCTATTGGTGTGCCGAACATAGCAACTTTGGACTGCATATCCTCATCAAATTTGCCAATATCTTTCTCAAACCGGCTTTTGTTGAATGTCAGTATTGCCATCTTAATCACGAATTTTTCTGGCAATTTTATTTAGTTTTTCTGTGTCCATATCCCTTGCTCTTTCCAGATTTAATTCATTTCCTTTATTCAACGGAACAAGATGGACGTGGACATGCGGGACGCCGAAGCCCTCAACGACAACCCCGACCCTTTTAGGATTTAATTTTGCCTTTAATATTTTAGCAATTTTTTTTGCAGTTAACATTAGTTCTGAATAGTCCTTATTAGACAGATCAAAAATATAATCTGTGTGTTTTTTTGGCATTAACAATGAATGTCCTGGCTTTATCGGGCTTCTGTCCAGTGTAACGAGGTACTTTTCATTTTCCCAGATTTTAACAGCCGGAATTTCGCCATTTATTATTTTGCAAAATATGCAGTTTTCGTTGTTTTTGTTTGTCATCACATCTGTGGCAAGGATGCCTCGGATACCTCGGGTTTCAAACAGGGCGAGGAATTGCCGCTCTTCCAAAAATTTAATTCTGTTAAGCATGTAAAATCATATGGGTTATAACTAACTATGCTACTTTTCCTTAATCTTGAATCTCTTTGCGTTAACATTTTGTTTTGTTTATCTTGTCATCTTAAGTCTTCATCCAAAACTTCATTTTTCTTAGTTGAGTCAGGTTGTTTTTGTATAATTCTCTCAGATCTTTTATTTTGTAATAGTCCATAAGAATTCTATCGAAGCCCGGGCCCCATGCCAATACAGGAATAGCTTCTCCAAGCAAAGGCATTGTTACTTCTGGCCTGAAAATTCCCGCACCGCCCAACTCAAGCCATTTGTTTTTTTCCGGAACCCAAATATCTATTTCTACACTTGGCTCTGTATACGGAAAGTAACCCGGGCGGAAACGCACTTTCTCGAATCCCATCTTCGCGAAAAATTCTTTTAGGTAACCAAGAAGGTGCCTGAAATTCGCATTTCTGTCAACGACAATTCCTTCTGTCTGGTTGAATTCAAATCCATGACTCCAGTCAACTGTTTCATTCCTAAAACAACGGCCTATTGCAAAGAATTTTTGCGGCAGCTTTATTTCTTCTTTTGAAATCTGCGCCAGAGTCTGCGCAGATAAAACCGTTGTATGTGTTCTAAGAACAAGTTTTTTTGCTTCTTCTTCATCCCACCTATATTTCCAGCCGGTGCTTTCGGCAACTCCGGATTCATGGCTATTCTTAACAGCCTTTACTATTTTTTTGTCTGGCAGTTCTGTTTTTTTATTAATAAAGAAAGTATCCTGCATCTCTCTTACAGGGTGATCTTGTGGAGTGAAAAGAGCATCGAAGTTCCAGAAAGAGCTTGCGATTAGAGGGCCGGACATTTCTTTGAATCCAAGTTCTGTCCATACTGTCCTTCCGTAATCAACTGCTTGTGAAACAAAGTGCCTTTTTCCGCCGTGAATTTCTGTTACAGGAAAGCTCATATCATATCTCCTGAATTTTTTCCCTTTCCACTTGGAATTAGAGCCCATCATTTCAGGCGTTATCTGTTCAATCATATCTTTGGCCTTGGAGCCTATGGCTATTATTTTCTTTCCGAAATCTGTTAAAGAAATTTCCATTACTTTCTCATCAGCAGTCATAAGAAGATTCTTTCTTTTTTCCAGAGAATTCATTGCCTGCTTCTGTTCTGTGCTTAATGAATCAAGATATGATGGAAGCGCCTCAAGGAAGGATTCTTCTGCACTTTTTTTTGCTATTTCTGTCTTGCTTGCATTCAGGATTATTTTGCCGTTTTTTAATTCTATAAATGCTTTTCTTTTTAGCGCACCAAGAGAAGCCTTGAATTCGTCTGCGGTTAAGCCGCTTGATTTTTCTGCATCTTGTATTTTAATTATTCTTTTTTCTTCAAGCAATGAAAGCAGCCTGCGTTCAGGAAGACCTTTTTTTCTGTATAAAGCCCCGTTGACTCCGACATCAATTACTTTTCTTTGTTTTGCAGACAAATCCACGATTTTTTTACCTTTTAAGTATTCAAGAGACCTTATTACAGAAACCTTGTCGAGATTTGATTTCTTGCATATTTCAATAAGGGAGCCAGATTCTAAATGTGGCAAGATTTTGCGTTCATTCGGGCTGAGAGATTCCAAGATTCTTTCTATTTTTGGTTCCATTTTATTGAATTTGTCCGCTTCGATTAGGTTTATCTAATATTTTTAATAGCGAAGCCAGTCTGTTATAATTTAACTCTTTTTTCACATTAAGATTATCTTTATCTATCATTTTATCACTAAATATCTTTTGTCATCCAGGTTGGCATTCCAAGCACAAGGCCAAGAGCCTTTATGCTATATTTATCTTTTAATTCAGGGAAAAATACCATTTTAAGTTTATTCTTGTTGCATAATTTTATGTTTTGCGCAATTCTCGCAAGTATTTTAGCTTTTTCCCTGCCTTTTGACATTACTATTTCATCAAGATTTATGCCTATAACAACATTCTTCCTTTTGGCTTCTTTGGCCATGACCTGATTGAAACCAGAGTTCCGCTGCTTCATGAAATCTTTTCTTCCTTTAAGGGTTATCAGCAAAACATTCACGGGCTCTTTTTCAAGGATTTTTCTGTTTAGCTCGTCCTTGCTGCTGCTAAAAATGACTGTTTTGCCCGGCTGGTCCTTTTTTGCCTGCCTTATCTTGTTCCTTGCCTTTTGAAAGTCTGTTTCCTGAATGATTATATGATTATTCATTTTTGCTCCTTTTCAAAGCTTTCTTTTATTCTTTTCAATCTTTCCTTATAAACTTCAACTGAATTATCTTTTATTCCTAAAATTCCAAGTTTAAGCTCTAAAGCCTTCAGCAGGCTCTTTTCTATTTCTTTTATATGATACAAACCGCGTTCAGGCCTTTTTTCTTTGACGTCTTGTTCAATTTTTAAGAAATGCTCCTCTATCCGCACCTTAAGACTTTCAATTCCTTTCTCTATCTTTTTAGTTCTTTTAACCATTTTTCAGATAAATCCAATAGACTTTTTATTTCTGTTGGATTGATATTATTAATCTCTTTTTGATTTCTTTTGACTCTGATATATGCGGAATAAACCCTTTCTCCGACAATTTTGGTGAACTCTTTCTTGGAATAAGTTTTTTCTGCCAAAAGGCATTTCATGATGTATAATTCTCTTAATCTTAATACTATTGAATAAACTATTCCGTCAGGAACAGGCTTCTTTGATTTTTCGCAGATTTCAACACTTTCCCTGTTTATCCCGAATATCCCCCTGTTTTCTTTTATTATTTTACCAAAATTAAATTTAATCTTTTTATTAGAGTATCTTTCTATTAACTCTTTATTTATTATAACGATTATTTCTTTTAACATGCTCAGATAATTCAAGTTTGTTGCCAGGTCTTTTGAAAAGTTTTCTTCAGAAATTAAAAGCAATTCGCAATTATCCTGTTTTATCAATCTGTTTACCCTGCCGGTTATAACCAAGATGTCTATATCGCTATCCAGATCATAATCTCCCCGGGAATAGCTCCCAAAAAGGTAAATTCCCTTTACTTCGTCATTTATTCTGTATTTTGTAAGAATATCCATGGCTTTTTTGCTGATTTCTGCTATTGAAGGCAGGAGCATAGTCACAGCTACCTGCTTATTAAGCCAGCTTCTCGGCAGGAGGACTCCGGCAGAAGTCCCAAGTTCTCTTGCCTGTTTGATAATAGTTTCCATGCATTATAATATATTATAATGTATATAAATCTTTCGCGGATTTGGATGGAGAAGAGGTATTTATAAAAATTGTTAACCAGAAATCAAAGTTCCCCTGAATTTCCTGTTATGCAAGACAGCCTGCAACTGCTTCAGGTCTTTTCCGAGAACATAGGTTGGTATTTTATACTTCATGATTATCCCAGAGGCTGTCTGGTCAATGACAAAGTGCTGGCCTGGTGTGAATTGCAACTCGTTAGCCATCTTGTGAAAATCTTGCCAGCTTATTTTAGGGATGAACCTTGCGTTCTTGTATTTTTTAGGATTTTTATCATGTAAGCCTGAGACGTTTGTCAGATTGATGAATATTGTTTTGAAGTGGGCTGCAATTTGCGATGCTGTTGAATCTGATGTTTGTTTCGGTTTATATTCAAGGGCGCCGCAGAAAACAACATCATGCTTTTTTATGTATCTGTTTAGGGTTTCCATTGTGTGTGGTATTCCAAATTTGGGGTCAGTGCCAAAGAAGTAGCTCATGAATCTTGCGTTCATTCTCGTGGTACTTATTCCGGCAAAACTCTGGAGTTTTTCATTTAATCCTCCTGATTTGAGGGCAGAAATATATTTTCTTGCAATGCTTCCCCCTCCGCAAACGATTATGAATTTGTGGCTTTTTGTGTTTTGTAAAATCAGCTGTTTGAATTTTTTAAGGAAAGCGAAATCAATATTATCCGGAATTATCAGGCTTCCGCCAAGGCTCAGAACAATCACTTTTTTTTGCATCATTGAGAAAAGGAAAATATGTTTTTATATTTAACCACAACTAAAATTATAAACCACTCCGCAATGATTTTTTATGGAATTAAGGCCTGTGCCAGAATCAGTTCGTGTATTTCTTGATGCACCCGAGCTTTCAAAAATTCAAAGGGCAATTGATGATTTTTTTGATAATACAAAAAAATATATAGAAAGCATTCATGATAGCTCACGACCGCATGAATTTGAAATAAAAAGCGGTCAAATTATGTATAGTGGTTTGAGTTATCCTAGTGGCTGGCTGACTTATATGCGATATGACTTTACATATGTTGTTGCAGGAGTTGTCGAAACAAGAACAGAATTTAATAATGTGAGATACACCTTTTTTCGAGATTTAAGTTGTTTGAAGGTTTGAAAAATTACTTTATCGTGAAAAGCCTGTTGTCTTTCACATTGAAAATGCCGAGCCTTACTCCAGAGTCAAGCCAGCCATGCGCATAATTAATGGCGGCAAAGGCGTTGATGAAATCTTTTTTCTTCTCGAAGTATTCTGCATCAGAAAGATAATTGGAAACCATGTTTATTATCTCATCAGCTTGTTTTAATTTGGTTTTAATTATTGAGTTTTTGGCGATAGATAATGCTTTGGAAGTTAAATTTTTATATTCCCGGATTTTTTCTTTGCTAATTACATTTTCCATGACATAACATAATCCGCATAATATTTAAATATGACACTCCTTTATTTTTCATAGAAGGGAAAAGAAAAATGAAAAAAATATTGGTGTTTTCTGTTCTTGTCATATTACTAATTGTGGGAGTATTTGCTGCTTCTTCCGCCGCTGGCGCAAATGTCGGAAAAGAGGTTTCAGACTTTGTTGATAATTTTGTTTATAAAAGAGGAATTCAGCCAGAATCGATAAAAAATATCCAGCAGGTTGATTTTAATGCCCTTCCGAAAGAAGTTAATATTGAAAATGTTCAGGATTCCAATCTTGCAATTTACCAGGTAGATTATGCTGAAAACAACCAGGACAAGAAGGTCTTTGTCGTTGCATATTCTGTTGAGCAATTAGTGGCGCAAGGTGATCTGATTATTGCGAGCGACAAAAGAAATTTTCTTGACTTTGGTCATAACGGAGTTATGGGGGGCTCTGGCTTTTTGGAGACAAGTGCCGGAGTAGAAACAAGCACATCTAAAGGATACGTAATGCCAAGAGACGGAAGCATTACAGCTGTTTCTACAAATCTTGAAGTCATCCAAGCAAATACAGGACAAATAGAGATTATTGTTCTGAAAAACGGGCAGCCAATAAGTTTTGGAAACACTCTTGACGCCGCAAGCATTGGTGTAAAGAAAGATTATGATACTCAATCAAAAGGAACTGCGGAATTTGAGGCAGGAGACGTAATTTCGGTGGCTGCGAAAGGAACAGGAAGTATTTCATGGAGAGATGTCATAACTTTAATTGAGATAACGACGATTAACTGATTTATTTAAGGATTTTTAATATATATTTATAGTAATAATGCTAAGACAGGAGCATATTACCTAAACTCCTTATCCTTCATCATTACATTGGTTTTTGCCTAAAATTAACAAATTAACTAAACACTATAAATCAAATCATAACAATTAAATCACCATAAGTTTTTTAAATAGGTATTATCTACATTATATCAATGGCAAATAAAACAAATGTTTTGATAACTGTTCTTATTGCAGTGATTGTTATCCTTGCTGGAGTAATGGTTTACGCATTTTTAGTTAAGCCAAAGATTTCAGGATATAATGTGCAGAAGCAATCAGAGGGCGTTCAGATTGCTGTAAATTATATTTTGGCGCAGCTTCAGCAAAATGGTTTTGTCCAGATACAAATGGGTAACCAAACCTTGATATTGGTTCCATATCAGCCGCCTGCAATACAACCAACAGCACAGGCACCAACAGCACAGGCACCAATAGCGCAATAATTTTGGTAGGTTTTATAAATAATGCAGTCTTTTTCTAAAAATGCACAGAGGTGGTAAAGAAAAGCATATTTCTTATATGGCTTTAAAAAATAAGAAAGGCCTGTCTAATGTTATAACAAATCTTTTGATTATTCTTCTTGTTCTTGTTTCTATGGGGGTTGTTTGGGTTGTTATAAGAAATATTATAGGTAGCGGGACAAGCGAGGTTGAAATCGGACAATTTCTTTTTGATATAGACATAGAATCAGCCTATGTTTCAGGTGCAGATGTTGTTGTAACTGTCAGGAGAAATTCAGGGGGAGGCGACCTTGAAGGGATGGCTTTCATATTCGAGAACAAGACAAGCAGCATCACATTACAAAGAACAGGGGCTTTGCAGGAAAGTGATCTAAGGACGTTTATTTTTGCTTCCACAGAAATTCCAGGCATTGCAGCCGGAGACAAGGTTTCTGTTGCACCTGTTTATACTTCTGCAGGAGAAGAAAGAACAGCGAATCCAACAGACACGCGGGTAATAAGCGCAACTCCGCCGCCGGGAAGTGGTGGAGGCACGCCAGGAGGAACAGGAGGAACAGGAGGAACACCAGAATGTTCAGATGGCTCGGATAATGATGGCGATGGAAATGTTGATTTAGTTGATTCTGGCTGCGTGGATTCAAGTGATACAGATGAAACAAACTGCGGGGACAACATTTGCGAGGGCGGAGAAAATTCTGAAACATGTTCTGCAGATTGTCCTGTTAGTGGAAATCCAGAATGTTCAGATGGCTCGGATAATGATGGCGATGGAAATGTTGATTTAGTTGATTCTGGCTGCGTGGATTCAAGTGATACAGATGAAACAAATTGTGGAGATGGAGTTTGCGAGGGCGGAGAAAATACAGCCAGTTGCTCTCTTGATTGTGAGGTAGAGATTCCTTCATCATGTAATGGAACATGGGAAGAGGAAGCAGAAGACCCAGAAGTAGAGTGTGATGGAACCCCCCTTCCAAACGGATGCACAATAAGCTGTACATGTGATACAGGATTTACAAGCAATGGTGCAGGAAGCTGTGATTTGAATCCTCCTCTAAACAGCGGGACAATAAATGATGTTTGGATTAATATATTCTTTAATAGCAATGACCTTCCAAAAGACTCAACTGTAAGCAGCTATATAGGAGATTACGTAAACTTTAGTGGCTCATCTGAAACAGGGTGTTTTCAGATAACCTTTGCAGGATATGTTCCAAGCAATGATATAAGTTATTTGAGAGTCAGTGATTCTCCTCCGGAAGGAGCGCCAACCATTTCTTCAGGAGAAGGCTATTCCATATGGGAAGCTGAAAACTGCGGGCAGTGATGAGTATTTTATAATTGCTGAAAAATTATAAATTATAGGCTTGGATAAGCGAGGGCTTGTTTAGATTAGCAATCCTTTTTATATTAATTTTTTATTATTATCGTGGCATTAATTAATAAATGCCGTAAACAGATCTCTCATTAAACTTCATGAAAGCTTTTAAATATCTTTCAATTATGTATAATATATAGTTACCCTACAAAAATGGCTTACGAAAAATACATAAAAAAAGACGGGAAGCTTTACGGGCCTTATATTTATCATAGCAAAAGAGTTGACGGAAGAGTTGTTTCAGAGTATCATGGCCAGAAAAAAATTGGACTCAGAAAATTTCTTGGGATATTTTCTGTTGTTGTTTTGATAATTCTTGGAGCTTATTTCATAGGGCAGCAGGGAAATAAAACAACAGGCTATTCTGTTCTGGGCATTGATGCAAATTATCAGGAAGGCCAGCCTTTAGAGGGAAGTCTGATATTGTTGCTTAATCAAGGAGAGATGATTCCTGCAGAGTCAACAGTTGTTTTTGAAAACGGGGAAACAGAATATGAATATAGCATGGCAGAGATTGTGTCAGAGCAGACAGTAGAAGGAAGCTTTTTTATCTCAGGAAAAAATCTTTCGGGCTCTGGCTCTGGATATGGTATTGCAGGAACGAGAACAATTTATCCAACTATTAGCTTCACATTGCTTGTTTATTCAGGGATAAGCGAAGCAGAGAACACAGAATCCGAAAGAGAGGTTTTTGGCTCTGTAACTGCTGAAGATATCTTCATTTATAAATTGCAAGAAGGAGAGCGCGTAGAACTAAAACCAAGAAGCGTATTAACAAGAGGAACACAATTGGATGACGGAGCTGTTTCCATAACAACAGAGGGGAATGTTGTTTCCATAACAACAGAATACAGTGAAGAAGAGCAGGGTTTTGGGGAAGATTATGATGGAGAAAAAACTTTTGATATGAGCATAAATCTCAATCAGCTTGAACTGGTATTGCAGCCAGGAGAATTAGGGGTTTCTGTTGTGTATAACTCTGAAAAGATTGTTTCATTGAAGACTACTATTGGGGAAGGAGATGTTTCGGGAGAAGCTAATTTGTCAATAGGGGTTGTTTCAGAGCAAATTCAGGATCCAGAAAATGTTCCTGAGGTGGACACTGCAACAGAAACAGACACTGCAACAGAAACAATTACAGAGATACCAATAATAGAATCTTCTGGTGAGCTGACTCTGGAAGAAAGGAATACTCTTGAAAGAGAATTCGGAAATCTGTCAATTATTGCCACAGAAGCTATTTTAAAAAATGGGTTTATAATCGTAAGATACGAGCTGGGGAATTTTTGGATAGAGTATTCGTACAGTTCTGAATTAAGCGGGGAAATTCTTGATAGCTCAATGCAGGCAGACAGAATAAAATGGCTTAAAGACCTGGCACAGAGCATTTTACAGTCGGAAAGTATGGGGGCAGTAGGCACAGAAGAGATTGAGAACCTAAAAGGGAATTATTCTTATTGATAATCTTTCTCTTTTCGGTGAGGATTTGCATTTATTTAATATGCTCTTTATCCGTGCCTAACAATAATCTATATCCTGCATTTTATCCATATCTAGCAATAAATTATATCTTAAAATACATGAAAATAAAAGGATTATATCAAACCTGAATTGCATATAAAATGATTAAAACTCTCTGATTAAAGTTCCCTAATCAAAATTCTCTGGAGATTTTTCTTATCACGAATTTTATTCCGGCGATGTCGGAAACAACAGCAGAAATAACAAGATTTCCTATTGCTGCCTTGAACAATCCTTCGTGAACAGGAATCCTTGAAGCAGCTGCGAATTTTCCGAGAATTTCTTCTATTTCATCCTGGCTTAACTTTATTGCGGTGGGCTTTCTTCCCATAATGCCGCCGACGAAAATATTTTCTCCCGGGCCTATGCATTCTATTATCTTCACTAAGGGATCCTGAACAAGAGAGTTGATATTTCCAAGATCTATGTTTTCTTGCGTAGGTATTGGCTTCAGATAACTTACTGTAGGAGGCAACTGTGTTTCAGGGATTCTTAAAGCAGGCCTTTTTAGAACAGGCTTGGGCTTGAAAACAGGAGTGGAAGGCACAAAAGCAATCTCTTCAAGCTCTAAAGGAAGACCTTTGACATACATTTCTTCTATTTTTTTTCTGTCTTCTGCCATCTTTCCCCTGATAACAGTTCTTATTTCTTTTTTTTGAATCTCTCTTTCAGGGATTTTTATTTTTTGTATAATCTCTTTTTGCTTTTCTTCTTCTTTTATGAATTCCCTTACATCTTCTTTCACGATATTTTTCTGGTAAGTTTCCGTATTTTCAATCAGCTCTCTTGTAAATCTTAAAAGAAAATCTGCCGCAAATTCTTTGTTGGTGCCAGCTGTCTGGTTAGGAAGAAACATTCTCAGTAGAACCAGGAATATTTTTAACTCGCCTTTCCTGTGCAACCCCTGGATTCATTTTTGGAACTGGTTCTGGGCCAAGAATGCTGGGGTGCATCACTTGTATGTGCGGAGGCAAGGCTGATTTTTGAGGGGGCATTCCACCTTTATTCTGCATCGTGGTGGGGATCATAGGTTTCCCTTTTTCTGTTCCGACTTCGTGGATTAAGGCAAGGCCGCGGCCTATCAATCCTGCTTGGGCAGACAGCCTGTCAATTTTTTCCATGACTTTTTTTGCATCAAGATTCTCGTGTGATTCTGCAGCCTTTCTTGCAAGAGACTTTGCAGAGATTTCAAACAATTGCAAAAGGCTTGATATCTGGGAAGACAGGGAATCAAACCTGGCAGAAAGATTAACCATGACTTTTTGCAACCCTATGAAATTTTCAATGAGTGCCCGCTCAACCTTTATTTCTTTTGTAGAATGATAAACAACCTCTGTTGACTTTGTTGATCCTCTCCTGTTTTTTGCCCTGATTGTCTTTTTTCTTATGCTTTTTGCCTTGCCTCTAACCCGGCTAATCTTGGGAGAGCTCCCTCTTTTTTTTGCAGCCATATTCTATTGACGGGTTTCTTGTTTATAAATTTAATTAGGATTTGATTTATTATGGTTTAATTTCACAATAAGGCTAATGAAATAGTTGAGTTAAATATGCCTTATGATGCTGGGAATGGTTAAGAATATTATTCTAATTTATATATTCTAAATGAACAATCTAAAAAATATCCAGAACCTCATCAAGCACAGGATCTTTTGTTTCTCCTGCTGATTCTATATCTGCTGTTTTTTCTATGAATTCTGCGCCTGGTATCACGGGAAGTTCATTTTCTTCATCTTTGTAGTTTGTTTGGATGGCTACTGAATTAAAGGATTCAACAGGCTCAACAGGGTTTGCAGGCTTGTTATCTTGCTTTGGGTCATTATCGTGATTTGATTCTCTGGTTTCCATAATATTTTCTGCAGTCTCTTTTATCTTTTCATCTCCCGGCGCATTAGGTATTACATCTTTATTCTGGGTTTCTTCAGGCTCTTCCCTGGATTTTGGCGCAGAAGAATTTGCCTCTGTTTTACTTTTTTCAGATGTTTTGTTTGTTCCTGCTTCAAGCTCTGCTATGTATCTTGCTATGTCTGCAGCAACATCTGCATTCACGCTTATGCTGTCTATGCCCTGTGAAACAAGAAATTTTACCATTTCCTTATTGCTTCCTGCCTGCCCGCATATGCTGGACTCGATTTTGTATTCTTTGCAGACTTTTATTACATGGGCAATCTGGCTTAGAATAGCAGGATGCATTTCGTTATACAATGATTGCACCTGTTCATTGCCCCTGTCTATGGCAAGAGTATATTGTGTCAGATCATTTGTTCCAAATGAAACAAAATCAACCTTTTCCTCACAGATGTCTTTTATTATTTCCACAGAAGCAGGGGTTTCTATCATGACTCCTATTTTTGCATCTTGAAATCCAATGTCAGAAATCATCTTTTTTAACTGCCTCACTTCTTCTATGGAGATAATCTGGGGAGCCATTATACCTATTTTCTTTTCTTTTGAATTTTTTTCTGAGACGCGTTTCATGGCACTCAGTTCTGCTTTCAGAATTTCAGGGTGTTTAAGTGAAAAACGAATTCCGTGCATTCCAAGCATAGGATTTGCCTCTACTTTTTCAGGAGCTCCCTGAAGATTTTGAAACTCGTCTGTACGGATGTCTGATGTTCTTACCCAGATATCATCAAAATAGTCTGCTATTTTCATTACGCCTTGGAAGATTATTTCCTCATAGTCATTTATTTTTCCCTTGTCAAGAAAGTAATTAGGATGCTTTCCGCTTTCAGCGATTATACCCTCAAGTCTTGCAAGGCCAATGCCTTTAAGACCTGATTTTGCTGCACGCGAGGCAAAAGTAGGAAGGTCAAGAATTACCTTTAATTGTGTTTTTGTTTTTGTGTTTACTTCTTGTACTTGCTTTTGTGCGGATTCTGACACTTTGCCCCTGTAGATTTTCCCTCTGAAACCATCAACAGTCACAACCTCTCCCTCTTTTAATGCTTTTGTTGCTTCTCTTGTTCCGACAACCGCAGGTATTCCCATCTCTCTGGATACAATTGCTGCGTGGGCAGTCAATCCACCTTCATCAGTCACGATGGCTGCGCAGCGCTGCATAGTTACAACCATGTCCGGATTTGTCATTTCTGTGACAAGGATATCCCCGGAAACAATTTTTGAAAGGTCTTCAAGACTGTGGACAATCTTTACTTTTCCTACTCCAATTCCAGGAGAAGCAGCCAGGCCAGAGAGAATAATATCTCCCTTTAACTCTTTAAGAGAATCAGCGCCAAATCTTTTTTCAAGCGTTGTTATGGGTCTTGTCTGAACAATATATATTTCATCTTCTTCTATCGCAAATTCTATGTCTTGGGGTTTTTTATAATGCTCTTCAAGTTTCAAGGCAATGGTTGCAAGCCCTGTTACTTCATGGTCTTTTAACACCTGTTTTTTTGATATTTCCGGGTTGAGTTTCACTATTTCCTGCCCTCCCTCCTGCTTCTTTACTATTGCAATTTTCTTTTCTTTCACATCTTTTTCTTTGAGTTGCAATTCGCGGGAAACAACATATCTGTCAGGAGTTATCTGTCCTGAAACAATTCCTTCTCCAAGCCCAAAAACAGCTTCTATTACAATATCTTCACTGTTTTCAGAAGGGTTTTTTGAGAAAATAACACCTGACTTGTCGCTGTTGACCATTTTCTGGACTACAACAGCCAGACTGGCAGATTCATGCTTGAATCCTGTTTTATTCCTGTAATATGTTGCCCTGGGAGTGAATAAAGAAGCAAAACATTTCTTTATCGCGGCAATCAGCGCCTCTGCGCCACAGATATTAAGAAATGTTTCCTGTTGCCCTGCAAAACTTGCCTCGGCCAGATCTTCTGTCGTTGCGCTACTTCTCACGGCAACAAAAGAGTCTTCTGCAGTTTTTTTTAAAAGGTGGTCTGCCTCCATCTCTTTGGATTTTTCTGAACTCAAAGTCTCGTATGAATCAATTATTTCTTCTTCCATCTCTTTCGGCATGGCGACTTCAACAATCAGTTCTCTAACTTCTTTTGTTATTTCCTCAAGTTTTTTTGTATTTTCATAATCTATTTTTTGAAGAAGAGCCTTTATCTTTGAACCAATGCCTGCGTGCGTTATGAAATAATCATAAGCTTGTGCCGTAACAACAAAGCCAGGTGGCACAGGGACTTTAAGGTTATATATTTCTGCAAGGTTAGCTCCTTTTCCTCCGGCGATTGGGCCAGAGCCTTTATTCAGTTCAGAAAACCATTTTACAAATGATATATTTTGTTCTGCAGTCCCTGAAACCTCTTTTTTCGCAAGCATTATGTAAAAAAATCATCTTAGTTAATAAAGGTTTTTGTTGACATTGATAAAACATTTATGATGCTCTTAATAAATACAGGATAAGAGTGGTAATGGCATTTACAACTGACTTAAAACCTATTTTAGTCTTTAATAAATTAAATTTATTTAATATTAACATTCATATTAACTTTTATAAATCTGGTTTTTCTATACAGCTTATGGGTCTTATAAGGGGAGGTGTTGTCTTATTTTTAGGAGTTTTACTTTTTGTTTCTTTTTTGGCGATGAACACTCTTGCCACATTCAGCTCTTCTCTCTCATATGAAAATGTAAGAAATAACGTTTATCCAATTGCTTTTGGAATAGGCGATTCTAGCCTTTCGGAGGAGGTTATGGGGAATTTAAATCTGAAAAAAGTGGCAGAAGGGGAAAATTTAAAGGCTTCCAATTACTGCAACAGGCAAAATACAACAATCTATAATTTTAGTTATGAGGGTTTTATGATAGACGTCCCCTGTACTATTGTCGCTCAGGGAACCCAAGCAATTCTCAATGAGACAATCAGCGATGTTGTTTACGGCATTTATTATACACAATACAATTGCAGTTTCTGGAATTGTTTTTCAGAGAACCAGTTTCCTTCCTTCCTTATATCACAAAAAGCACAGGACTATTGGCAAGGCAAGTTTTATATTATGCTTCTTATTTCGCTTATTCTTGCCGTACTTATCTTTATCTTCATGGAAAACAGAATCAATGCACCAATAATTCTTGGAATTTTGCTCGTCCTTTCTGGCCTGCCTGTCCTTAAACTTTCTGCACTTATATATGCCTTTGTAGGAAAGCCATTGTCTTTTGTTATTGGGATTTTTTTCAGCAAGGCTGCTCTGATTTTCTGGATTTCTCTTGTAATTGGCCTTGCTTTTATTGCAGTTGGTTTTGCCTCCCGCATAATGAACCTTGGCTTTATCAAGAACCTTATAAAAAAGGGTGAAGAGAAGGGCCAGGCAAAGACAGTTCCACAAATACAGCCTGCTGAAAAACCAAAGCAGACCAAGCCGAGTAGGAAGAAAAAATAAGATTTCTGCGTAGTTTTACTTCGTGAAAACTCCGGAAGAAAAAATAAGATTTCTGCGTAGTTTTACTTCGTGAAAACTCCGGAAGAAAAAATAAG
>Ga0326597_10002505_pt1 | contig 27361 bp, 18 predicted proteins | sample RVTome_12_FD_203789 | JGI IMG/M metagenome (GOLD analysis project Ga0326597, IMG submission 203789) | Soil microbial communities from uranium-contaminated site in the Upper Colorado River Basin, Wyoming, United States - RVT100D185 | ecosystem: Environmental > Terrestrial > Soil > Contaminated >... | reverse complement strand
GGGTGGGAGTATCTACGTCACGGGTTATAGCTGGGACAGTATCACTTCATATGATTATGCCACAATAAAGTATGCCACGAATGGAGATACCGTGTGGGTCAGACGTTATAATGGACCGGGAAATGATTGGGATATGCCAACAGATTTAGAAGTGGATGGAGATGGTAATGTGTACGTAACTGGTACAAGTAGAGGTAACGGAACCCAGTATGATTATGCCACAATAAAGTACACCCCTAACGGGGATACCTTGTGGGTAAGACGCTACAACGGACCGTTGAATTTTTTTGACCAGGCAAATGCTCTAGCGGTAGATTCTAGTGGCAATGTACATGTAACAGGGCAGAGTGATGGTGAAAGTTTTGGTGAGGAATACGCCACTATTAAGTATGCATCAAGCGGCGAGACCTTATGGGTGAGACGCTATAATGGTGGACCAGGGAGCAGCACGGACCAGGCCTATACCTTAGCAGTAGATAAAGGCGGGAAGGTGTATGTGACAGGACTCAGTTGGGGTGGAGCTTCGTATGATTATGCCACAATAAAGTACACTCCTAACGGGGATACCTTGTGGGTAAGACGCTACAACGGACCTGTGAATAGTAGTGATTTCGTGAATGCCTTGGCTGTGGATGCCGGTGGCAATGTCTATGTAACCGCACAGAGTGCTAACACAAACTTACTTGATGATTATGCAACTATTAAGTATGCTCCTAATGGAGATACCTTGTGGGTTAGGCGCTACAATGGATCTAAGAACGGTAGCGATCGACCCAAGGCTTTGGGAGTAGATGGACTTGGGAATGTATATGTAACTGGTTACAGTGAGGAGCTAGGAACTTCAAATGATTACACCAGCATCAAGTATAACCCCAATGGAGACGCCCAGTGGGTAAGACACTATAATAAGCAAGGCAATGGCCATGACTTTGCTAGAGCATTAGCAGTTGATGGGAATGGAAATGTCTATGTGGCAGGTGGTAGCGGTACGATTAAATATTCAGCCAATGGTGATTCTCTTTGGTTCGGAAGTTATGGTGGTTGGCAAATAGTCTTGGATAGTTTTGAAAATGTTTACGTAATTGGTGGCAATGGAAACGATTATCTCACTGTCAAATATAAACAGTGTGAAGGTTGGCCCGGAGATGCAGATGGGGATGGAAATCTTACATTTTTAGATATTGTTTATCAGGTTAATTATGTTTTCAAAAAAGGCCCAACGCCAGTTCCATTTTGTAGTGGAGACGATGATGGGGACGGTCAGGTTAATCTAAAAGATATTGTTTACAAGATTAACCACATAATAAAAGATGGTCCTGCTCCTACTGAGTCTGGTTTATGCTGTCTAGATTAAACTATAATCTCTCCACCAACCTCTTTATCTCCTCATCCCCCATTCTCTCCAAACTCTCTCTATTCACTCTAATCTCCTCTTTCCTCAAATTCAACCTATAACTCCCAGCCCCATTATTCTCAATCAAATCTCCGGCCTTGAGATTTAACTCTTTTCTCAAACGATAAATATACTTGGCCTGATTATCCCCTTCATCCAAATCCAGTTTATGAATCCACCCCTCCGGTTTAGTAAATACAGCCGAAACCAATTTCAGAAGATATTTAAAACTCTGATGGCTTATAGCAAACATGGTTTGATTTACAATCACTTTCCACCTGTTTTTAATCGTGCTCCCGTCAATCTCCAATTTTACCTCTGCGAAAAAATCGACCTCCTGAATAAGAGTGGATGAGTGAGAGGAATACAATTTTTGAGTCACAAGTTCTTTTAACTCCAAAGCAATCTTCTCCGGCAGAATCTTTTTCAAAAATTCAACATCGGTTTGTCTAATCTTATCCACCGAAGCCAAATCATTCTGAACCAACCTGTGAATATAAACCCGGCCTAGATTCGGAACATGAAGGTTGGCTAAACCGATAGCTTCTTTCGGCACTCCAAATTTCACTCGCAATGCGAGTTCTCGCAAGAAATTTTTCAGCTCCGGATTATCCGAAACCAGCTCGGCAATCTTATAAGCCGACTCCAGAAGCCAGGAGATCTGCTCGGCTATCTGGTTAATCATCCCGGCTCGAAGATTATATTTCTTCTCAATAGTTTCGGTAGGGACAATCTCTATCCAGTCCGCCAGAAGAAAACAGATTTTCAGCTTCCTTAAATCCGGAGAAGTCAGCCCCAGATTATTTCCAGCTAACTCCTTTAAACCCAAATGAGTTATGTCTCCCTTTTGAACCAGTGCTTTAAGTAACTTATAATAAATTTTACTTTTTTCTTCCTCAAAATTCAAAGGAGTATAAATTTGCTGACCTTCTTTGGTCTGGAGTAAATCATAAACCCAACTGGTTGAATTTAGCTGTGAATTTTCCCTCAACTTCCTCTGAATATAAACTCCGGTCTCCACTGAAATCCCCTGCGAAGCCAAAATTTTCCCCAGAGAAGAGATTTTCAGATTTCCGGTTTCATCAGACAAAAGCAGTTTCTTGTGAGCTAAATTCTCCACAGTTTCTCTCAAGCTATCCTCATTTATTTTACAATTCTGGTAGGAAAGAGTTTTTGCCATAATATTTTTAAGGTTGGGAAGAGAAGTGGTTAAAAGCGAGGAGGTGAGGTCTAAGAGGAGCTCCTCCCAACCTAGAGTTTTTAATTGAGGAGCCAAGGGCTGGCTAGCCCCTTCTACATAATTTTCCCACAGGCAGTTGGCTTCGAACTGATTGGTGGCGATGGAAACGGCCCGGCCAAAATTTTGCTCTCGGCCGAATCTGCCGGCTCTTCCGGAAATGTTTTCATATTCAGACCAGCTTAAGGGAATCAAAACCGACCGTTGCCCGCTTTCACCATTCTGATATTTTAAGGTTTCCACAAAGACGGTCTTAGCCGGCAGGTTGACTCCCAAGCTTAAAGTAGTGGTGCAGAAAATTACCTTAATTTCACCGGCTAAATAAAATTTTTCAACTATTTTTCTTTCCGGATAGGTCAGATCAGCGTTATGAAAAGCAATCCCTTGCTCCAGTGAATTAAGCAACTTATCTCTAAGTGTAGTCGGCTCTAATTCTTTGAGTTCAGAAATGGCATTATCTGCTCTGGGCCAGCTGACCCGGTTGGCCAAAATCAAACTTCCGGCTTCCACTTCGGCTTTGCTTTTTAGAAAAACCAATACCTGTTCCCCTTCAGCGACTAACTTTTCAACATTAGCAAACAGAATTTCCAGAGGGTGCCCGCCGTTTAAATCCAGGAAATCTTCGGAACTTTCTTCACCGGAGTTGAATTTTTTAAAGCGGAATAACCCCTGATACAAAACCCCTTGATGCAGCTCAATGGGCCTGTTTTTTTCCACTAGAAGCTGGCATCCCAGCCAACCGCTTAACTTAGTCACAGTGTTGCTTGAACTATTACCATTACTTTCCTGTAGAACCGCGGATAATCCTAATAGCTGTGGTTTATCTCGATAGCAAACTACCTTGGTCAAAGCTAATTCTAAAACCGGACCACGGTGGGGGTCAAATAACATCTGGAGTTCGTCAATAATAATCAGAGCCACCTGTTTGAGAACATCTATATTTTTAATCAAAAGCTGGTTGAATTTTTCATAAATCACGATGGCGAAGTCGAAATTTCCGGAAGCTAAATCCAGATCGTTGTCAAAATGGTCTTGAGTAGAGATTAAAATCTTGATTCCCAGGCCGGAATACTTATTTTTGAAATCTAAATATTTCTCCTCTGCCACGGCTTTTAATGGAACTAAATAAATTACTTTTTGTCTCTGTGACAGTTTGGCAACCGCGGCTATTTCCCCGCAGAAGGTTTTGCCGGAGGAGGTAGGGGAGGAGATAATCAGATTCTGATTTTCTAATAAGCCGTATTTGGTGACGGCCTGGGTTTGTAAGGGAAGCAGGGCATCACCCTGATTATCTTTCCAGGAGTTTAGGACTATTTGCGGGATTTTGTATTGGTATAGTTTTTCTATCTTCATAATAGCCCTTTTAATCTTATACACGGTCGGGTGCTGGGACCCGACCTACCCTTCGACATGCTCAGGGTAAACCCTCGGGGGTAGCTCTGGGTCCCTGAACCCAGGGCACCCTGTAGCGGTCGGACTTGTCCTGAGTTTTGTCGAAGGATTCATCCGACCTTTTTTCTGTGTGATAAATCACACCGCTACAAACCCTATCGGAAGATACTGAACGGATGTTCAGTTGTCAAGAGAAATTTTCAGGAAAATTATAACGTGCTGAAATTCTTAAGGTTAAAGACACTGACCCCTCGGCTTCGCTCGGGGTAAACCCCTCCCTAACCCCTCTCGATTACACTCGAGGTAAACCTCCCCTTAGAGGAGAGGGAATAACGACTGACCCCACCCCGACCTTCCACTGCGAGACGAGGGAAAAAGTCATTTTACCAAGAGCATCTTTTTCGACTGACTTTTTCCATTTATTTTTTCTGAAATGTAACGCCCTATTTTATATAGGGCGTACGTCCCGTGTCCCTACGGGATACTGTTAAGTGTAAAACAGGACGCTACAATAAAAATAATTGCTTAAGGGAATATTATTTTACCAGGAGCATTTTTTTTGACTGACTTTTCCCGTTCAATTTCAAACGGTAAAAATAAACTCCCGCAGGTACTGGATTTCCTTTAAAATCTGCAGCATCCCAAAATGTTTTATGGTCTCCGATTGTCATCCCCTGCTTCAGCAAAGTTTTGACTTTTTTCCCTCTTAAATCAAAAACCTCTATGACCACTTCACCATCCTCGAACAGGAAAAACTCAAAATTAGTCTGACGGTTAAATGGATTAGGGAAATTTTGTTTCAAGGTAAAAGGCAGGTTGTTCTCCTGGACAACTCCTTCAATATAAACCGTAGCAGATTTCAGAATGGGAATATACAAAATCAAACCGGCAGTGTCGGACATAGAATTATCATAAACCGGCGGGTCCGGGTCATTCTCCAGTTTGATTTCCTCAAATCCCCCGAATGCCAGAGGGTCAATGTCAAAAAAGAAGTCCACTATGGACCCGGTTCCCGGAGAAATGGTTCCGGAGGAAGATAGCGAGCGAGAGGCGATAAAAGTAATCACTCCGGGAGAGGGGGAGCCGCCCTGAAAAATATCCATCTGTTGAGAGCGAGGGGGCTTGGAATATAAGGGTGAGCCGGGAATGAAAGTAAAAGGGTTGTAGACTAATCTCAATGTAAAGCCTGCTATGGTCACGGTATTGGTGAGATGAACCGAAATTCGGACTCCGCTTTGTCCGGGTGTTACTGTATCCAAAACAGGGACGATTTTTAAGGTGTCGGTGTCTAGGAAAGTTTGGGAAAGTGAGTTGTTGGAGTGTAGGATAATAATTACCAAGCTTATTAGAAAACAGGATGATATGGCTTTCATCTTAGTAATATACGGCATGGGCTTGGGATTAGAAAACTATGAAGCCTTATAAGAAATTCCTTGACAATTTTAAGGTTTTTTCTTATACTATTGTCAACCAAATTTCTCATCTAAAATTTAGATTTAATTTTTATCAGGGAGGGAAGTATGTCAAAAGTTAAAATTTTTCTTGTTCTGCAATTTATTTTTTTCTCGGCTTTGCCAGTTTTGGCGCAGGTGGATACGGCCTGGGTGAGACGTTACAACGGATCAGGAAATCTTGACGACCAGGGTAGAGCTTTAGCCGTTGATGATAGCGGCAATGTCTATGTGACTGGTCATAGTATTGGCAGTGGAAGCTCTTTAGACTACACTACCATCAAGTACAATCCTAATGGAGATACACTGTGGGTCAGACGATACAACGGGCCAGGAAATGATAACGACCTTGCTTTAGCTTTAGCTGTTGATACAAGCGGCAATGTCTATGTGACTGGTTTTAGTTTTAGCAGTGGTAACAATTATGATTACACTACTATCAAGTATGCCCCGAATGGAGATACCCTGTGGGTCAGACGATACAACGGGCCGGGAAATGGTGACGACATCGCTTATTCTTTAGCGGTTGATACAAGCGGTAATGTCTATGTGACTGGTTATAGTAGCGGTGGACCCTCTTACGATTACGCTACTATTAAGTACAATCCTGCTGGAGATACCCTGTGGGTCAGACGATACGGCGGGCTAGCAATTGATAACGACTATGCTTATGCTTTAGCCATTGATACAAGCGGCAACGTCTATGTGACTGGTTCGAGTGGAAGCCTTTCCGATTACGCTACTATCAAGTATGCCCCGAATGGAGATACCACGTGGGTCAGACGCTACAACGGACCAGGAAATTCTTTCGACGTGGCTTATGCTTTAGCCGTTGATGATAGCGGCAATGTCTATGTGACTGGTCAAAGTTTTGGCAGTGGAAGCTCTTTCGATTACGCTACTATCAAGTATGCCTCGAATGGAGATGCCACCTGGGTCAGACGATACAACGGGCCCGGAAATGGTAACGACTATGCTTATGCTTTGGCCGTTGATACAAGCGGCAATGTCTATGTGACTGGTTCTGACAATGATGGCATCGGAGCTGGTACTGATTACGCCACCTTCAAGTATGCCCCGAGTGGAGATAGCCTGTGGGTCAGACGCTACAACGGGCCGGGAAATGATAACGACTATGCTTATGCTTTAGCCGTTGATACAAGCGGCAATGTTTGTGTGACTGGTTATAGTATTGGCAGTGGAAGCTCTGCCGACTACGTTACTGTCAAGTACAAGCCGAATGGAGATACCACCTGGGTGAGACGTTACAACGGACCAGGAAATCTTGACGACCAGGGTAGAGCTTTAGCCGTTGATGATAACGGCAACGTCTATGTGACTGGTTCGAGTACTGGCAGTGGAAGTTCTTTGGATTACGCTACCATTAAGTATTACCCAGATGCAGATAATGATGGAGAGGCGGACTACGATGATAACTGCCCGACAATAGCTAATGCGAATCAGGCTGACGCAGACACGGATGCGGTGGGCGACGCCTGTGACAATTGTCGGACTGTATCCAATCCCACTCAAACTAATTCAGATGCAGATACTTTAGGGGATGCTTGTGACAACTGTGCTTTTGTGTCCAATAATGACCAGCTTGACATAGACGGAGACACAGTAGGTGATGCCTGCGATATATGCCCCAATCATTTCAATCCTCTACAAGAAAACATCAAGGCCGGGGATGCCAATGCAGATGGCAGCGTTACTCTTCCAGATATAATATTTGTCGTTAATAAGGTATTTAAGGGTGGTCCTTCTTCCTCCCCTGCTTGTAGATCAGATGCCAATGGCGACTCAAGTGTTACTCTACCGGATATAATTTATTTGGTCAATAGAGTGTTTAAAGGCGGTCCAGCACCAATAAAAATTGGAGTGTGTTGTTTGTAGCGGATATTCGCTTCCCTTGTCATTCTGAGCGTTAGCGAAGAATCTCGTTTTTAAAAAGCGAGATCCTTCACGGAGTTTATCCTGAGCAAAGCGAAGGGTTCAGGATGACAGACTCTCTAACCCCTCCCTTAAAAGTGGAGGGGATTTATTTCAACTTCTTTTCCAACTTCTCTATCTCATCTCTTATCATCTGCACATGCGGGTCGTCCGGGGAAAGCTCCAGAAAGCGCTTCCAGGCCCACAGAGCTTTTTTCTCCTCTTTTTTGTCGTAGGCATACACCAGACCCAGATTAAACCAGGCCGCTTTATTCTTGGAATCAAAGTCAACCCCCTTCTGGAAACAGATGATACTGCTATCCACCTTTCCCAGCTGGTGATACATTGTCCCCATATCTGTCCAGACGCTTGATATTTTGGGGTCAATCTCCAGAGCTTTTTTATAATAAACCAGGGCTTCCTCAAATTTCTGCCCGTCATAATAAATATTTCCCAGGGCAATCAGGGCCTGCAGATTTTTAGGGTCTTTCTCAACGATTCTTTTAAGCTCATCTATAGTTTCAAAAACCTGTTGCATCAGGGCCTCCGCATCCTGTGTTTCAGGTGAGCTTCCCTCCGGTGACTGGCTCTGGGGAGGAGGTTTCTCCAGGTAGGTAAAAAAAGCCAGACCTGATAAGGTCAGGATTACGACAACCACCAGGATTATGGTCCAGTGAGGCTTCATAGATTGGAAATTAAGAATGACGAAGCGGATTGTCAAGCAGGAAGGCGGAAATCACAGCCTCTTGAGTTTCTTATTATACCAGCTTCTGTAAATTATGAAAATTAAATGTAGCGGTCGGATTTATCCTTCGACTCACTCGGGATGAATCCAATCTCATTTCAGGTGCGCTGAATTTAATTAGACCAGGTGCGACAAGTCGCACCGCTACAATTTTTACTTTTTGCCGTTGGCTTGGAAGCTGGCTTTCTTGAAAGACAAAGGAACCACCTGCGCATCCGGGTCTACCAGCATCAAGGTGTTATTGGGCGGTAAACTGGTGGTATCCAGAGTTACCTGGTAAGGTTTATCGGTTTTTAATGTAAAGTGTATGTAGGCCACGGCCCCGTTCCCCTTATCCAAAGGAGGTTGAGGACCCCCCAGGTTGGCGATCAGACCGATCAAAATCGCCTGCGTCGAATCATTCAAAACATTTTTTTCGGTGAAACCGCCATGCTTCCAGGCAAATCCTTCGACTCTAGTCTTGAGAAAGGATACTGAATCCACCTTCAGAGGTGCTTTCCCGTTGCCGTATTTCAGGGGGATAGCCGCACCAGCTAATTTCTGGTCATTGAAGATACTCACTTTGGCTACTAGCTTATCCTTTTTTTGAGTAAACTCGAAATAGCAGGTATCCACCTTTCCATGGTCTATTTTTTCAAGTTGACCTTGGGCTGGCAAGGGTTGGGGAATCCAAAAACAGATTAATAAACCTAAGCCGGTTATAAAGAATAGCTCGACAGAGTTTGCAACCTGGCTAGACATTCTGTTAAGTGACTTGAGCATTAGAAACTCCTTTTTTTAACCAACTTTAAATTTACACAATCTTTAAGATTTAGTCAAGTTAAATTATATACGCAAAGGATTTCCTCATTTTTGAGGAAATTGTGTTATTTAAGCACAATAAAAACCCACGCTTTTTGCCATATCTCCTGCAATTAGTGGATGGCAAAACTGGTCAAATTTTCACCATCCCGGACCTGTTCAGGTTTAAGATTTTGACCGATAATAAGTTAAAAGAAGCAGCTAAATTTGGGAATTAAAATTGCTTAATTCTGATAGTAAAGGTCCTATAATATTACCCCAAGAGGTTTATGTATGAAAAAAACTAATAATACAAATGCAGTCAGAAATTCTAAAGGTTTCACCCTGGTGGAATTGATGATTGTAGTTGTAATTATCGGAATCTTGGCCTCTCTGGCTTTGCCCCGTTTTATCAAAGCTTCTGTCAAAACTAAACAATCCGAAGCCAAAGCGATTTTAAAACAGATTTACGGTATGCAGGCAGCTTATCGAGTGGAGCATGATGTATACTTTACTACCGCTGCCGCAGCCAGCGCCGCCGCTCCCTTGACTTTTGCACTTTTAGGATTCGGGGTGGAAATTATGACAACTGCCAAATACACCTATACCATTTCCAGCACCGACGGCGGGCTCACTAATTTTACCGCTACAGCTACCTCGGGAGTCTTAGATGATGATGTCACAAACGATGTCTGGACTATGAACGAAGCCGGGGTTTTGAGCGTTACTTCGGATGATGTCCTCAATTAGTTTTATAAACCGCAAGCACCGCCGGAAATTTTTTTCAAGCTTAGGTAAAAAGTTTTTAGTTTCTCCCGGTTTTTCATCTTTTAAATCCAATATTTCAGATACCGCCCGGCGTATTTTTTGCCATTTTCAACCCTCCCTATTTCTAACTTGACTTTTGAAATCAAAAGATTTATATTTATAGATTATGTGCAATCTGATTTTTTAGACTAACCTAAATTCTTAACCGGAGACTTTATGAGCTTAAGGATAAAAATCCTTTTTTTTATTTCAATTCTGGCCCTCCCCCTTCAACTTTCAGCTCAACCATCGATCTTCGACACCTGGCGCAGTTACGATGCCGGGCTAAACCCCAATTCAGTCTGTATAGCGGACCTGGATGGTGATGCGGATTCAGATATGGTCGCGGCCAATTACGGCAGCAGCACGGTTTCGATTCTTCTGAATAACGGCGACGGAAGTTTTGCGCCCCCGGTTGATTACCCTACCGGAGACAGCGCTTGGGCCGTAGCGGTGGCGGACTTGGACGGGGACCTGGACTTGGATTTAGTGGTCAGCAATGCCGGCAGTGACTCGGTTTCGGTCTTGATGAATAACGGAAACGGCATTTTTTCGGCAAGAGTCGATTATCCCACCGGAAACAGACCCACCGGGGTCTTTTTAGCAAGATTAGACAGTAATGCATCTTTTGACATAGCCGTAACCAATTCCCTGGACAACACGGTTTCGATTTTGACCAATTTAGGAGACGGAACTTTTGCTCCCAAAGTGGATTATGCCACCGGCAACAACCCTTACTCGGTCTATGCCGCGGACCTAGATGACACTCTGGGTCCGGACCTGGTGATTGCCAACTTTCATTCCTCCAGCTCGGTCTCCCTTCTTACAAACAACGGAGACGGCACATTTACCGTCAAGACTCCATTAAATCCGGGCGCCAACACCCTTCCCATAGCCGCTGTGGCTGTGGATTTGGACGGAGATGCGGATTTAGATTTGGCTGTGGCTCTTTGGAATTTCAATCTCATAGCAACTTTCAGAAACAAAGGTGACGGGACTTTTGACAGCCTGAAAACTTTCCTGGCCGGCCAGAATCCGATTTCCATAGCTGTGGCTGATTTCGATGCTGATGGAGATTCGGATTTAGCCATAGCCAACAATAATAGATTCGAAATCTCAATTTTGAGCAACAACGGGAACCGAAGTTTCCCCACCCGACTGGTCTACAGCACCGGCAATAATCCCACCTCCATCTGCAGCGGTGATTTGGACGGGGACGGGGATGTGGATGTGGCTGTGACGAATTTCAACAGCCACAATATAGCGGTTTCGATGAATAAAGGTGGTCTGGCATTTACTTCCCAAGCAAATGTATCCCTGGGCACCACCCCCAGTTTTGTCCTGCCGGCGGATTTGGATGGAGATTATGATTTGGATGTGGTGACAGCCCATTTTACCTTCAATACTATCAGAGTATACAGAAACATAGATGACACAGCTCTGGTGATTGATTTCAACTATCAGAGCGGCACAGCCCCCCGCTTTCTCATAGCCGCCGACTTTGACGGGGATAAAGATTTGGATTTGGCTACTGCCAATTCCGTAACCGACAATGTCTCGGTCTGGAAAAATCACGGCACCGGAGTCTTTGCTCCCAGAAGCGATTATCTGACCGGAAATTTCCCCATCTGGCTGATTGCGGTAGATTATGATAATGATGGAGACCTGGATATAGCCACCGTAAATAACGGGAGCAACAGCTTTACCATTCTGGGGAATGACGGCAACGGAAATTTTACCCGCGTACCGCCCGATATTGCAGTGGGGAGCGGTCCTACTTCCATGGCCGCGGCTACCCTGGAAGATACTTCGGACAAGCATCAGGATATGGTGGTGGCTAATTTTTTGAGTTCCAATCTTACAATTTTTCGGAACGGAGTCCAGGGAGCCCCGGTCACGATTGGGCTGGGTTTTAACCCCTATGCCGTTACCACCGCCGATTTAGACCAGGACAAAGATATTGACATTATAGTAACCAATTTTCGCGAGAACAAGGTTGCCATTTTGGAAAATACCGGCGCGGGTGATTTTGTGTTCAAAAACGATTATGCGGTGGGTATAAACCCCCTGTTTGTTTATGCCGCGGATGTGAACATGGACTTTAAACCGGATATCGTGGTAGCCAATTATTTCAGCCATACGGTCTCGGTTTTAATAAACCAGGGGAACCTGAACTTGGCGCCCAAGATGGATTACGGCACCGGGGTATCTCCTTTGACGGTGGTGGCGGGAGATATGGACGGTGACGTGGATCTGGAGCTTTTGACGGCCAATTTCAGCGCCGGCTCCTTTTCCATCTTAAAAAATACGCTCAATACCTGCACGGCCACAGCCGGGGATGTCACCGGAGATGGCAAAATTCTTCTCACGGATGTGGTCGCCATCATACGGTATTTATATAACGGAGGTCCGGCACCTAATGATATTTGCCGGGGAGATGTGAATGCCAGCGGACTGATTCAGGCCAACGATGTTGTGTATTTGATAAACTTTCTTTTCAGAGGCGGGCCGCCGCCGGTGAAAAATGGGGAGTGCTGTCTGTAGGAGGGTATATTGAACCGCTAGAAATTGTAGCGGTGTGATTTGTCACACCTAAAAAATGTCGGACAAGTCCGACCGCTACATTTTTCCGTCAGGAGTAGCTCCTGACGGAACTTAGAATAACTTGTTTCCGCTCCGAATTTACTTGCCTATTTACATTATCATACTATCTTTAATATAGCTTTAACCCTAATTTTTGAAGGGAGATGGTTATGATTAGTTTTAAGTGGTTTGCGTTGGCAGCTTTCATTTTAATTCCCTCTTTGCTTTTGGCGGCTGACCCCTTGTTTGAGCCCAAAATGGATTATCCTGCAGGAGGATATCAACCCATTTCTGTTTTTGGGGCGGATTTAGACGGCGACGGTGACACAGATTTGGCAGTTGCAAATTTTTCGAGCGGCAATGTATCCATCTTAGAAAACAATGGAGATGGAAGTTTTCAAGCTCCGGTCATCTATGACTTAAATAGAGCGCCGTGGTCAATTTTCAGTGCGGATTTAGACAACGATGGGGATATGGATTTGGCGACTTCAAATATGTTAAGCGACGATGTCTCAATCTTAAAGAACAACGGGGACGGGACTTTTCAAGAGGCGGTTAACTATACGGTGAAGTTCACGGGCGATTGGCCTTTTTCGGTTTTTGGTGCGGATTTAGATGGTGATGGTGATGTGGACCTGGCTACTGCAAATCGGTTTACAGGAAATATTTCCATTTTGAAGAATAACGGGGATGGGAGTTTTCAAACCCCGGTTGCCTATGGCAGCTCAATAGAGTGGTATTATTCTATTTATGGTGCGGACATTGACGGGGATGGAGATGTGGATTTAGCTGTGTCACCTTATGCGAGCCAAGCAGTATACCTTTACAAAAACAACGGGGACGGCAGTTTTCAAGCCGCATACGGCTACGGAGGTGCCGGCGGTCGGTCTGTGTTTTGCGTGGATTTGGACGGGGATGCAGATGTGGATTTGGCGGTGGCAAGAGACTATGGGGATAGCGTTGCCGTCTTTAAGAACAACGGGGATGGAACCTTTCTAACCTCTGTCAACTATGCTGTGGTAGGCCGTCCCTGGTCTGTGTTCGGCGTAGATCTAGATGTGGACGGAAACAAGGATTTAGCCGTGGCCAACCTCGATAGCGACAATGTCGCCATTTTAATGAATAACGGAGACGGAAGTTTTCAGACAGCGGTCAACTATAAGGCAGGAGATGGTCCTACCTCTGTCTTTGGCGCGGACTTAGATACCGATGGAGATATGGATTTAGCTGTGACAAACCAGTATGACAGAACCGTCTCCATCTTCCTGAATCTTTCTATTATTATTTGCACCAGCAAGCCGGGAGATGCGAATGGCAGCGGTGTCCCGGACCTGACAGATGCAATCTATCTGGTCAATTATATTTTTAAGGGAAGTACCGCACCCTATCCACTTTGCAGGGGAGATGCCAACGGTAGCGGAAGTTCCCCGAACCTCACCGACCTCATCTACCTGATCAATTATGTTTTCAAAAGTGGTCCTGCTCCTGTGCCAAGCGGAAGATGTTGTCTATAGAGAAAATTTAAATTTTGAGGGAGATTGTTATGATAGGTAAAAAGTGGTTGGCGTTGGCAGCCTTCATTTTAATTCCCTCTTGGCTTTGGGCTGCTGACCCTCTGTTTGAGCCCAGGATGGATTATGCCGCAGGTAGCCGTAGTTATGTTTTTGGGGCGGATTTGGACAGTGACGGAGATGTGGATTTGGCAGTAGGAGGTTGGGGACCTTTAACTGTCTTGAAAAATAATGGGGATGGGTCTTTTTCAGCCCCGGACAGCTTTGGTTTTGGGGGGTTATCAGGCAATATTTTTGGGGCTGATTTAGACGGTGACAGCGATATTGATGTGGCCACGACAAGTTTTTCAAGCGACAAGGTCTACATTTCATTTAACAATGGAGATGGAAGTTTTCAAGCCCAGGTCTCCTATTCCTTACAACCAACAGGCGATTATCCTTTTTCTGTGTTTGGGGGCGACTTGGATGGGGACGGAGATTTGGATTTAGCCACCGCTAACCGGTTCAGTCAGAATATTTCGGTTTTGAAGAACATTGGGGACGGAACTTTTCAACCCCCAAACAGCTACCCAGGTGGAAATTACAATGCGAACCACTCAATCTTCGGTGCGGATTTAGACGGGGACGCTGATATAGATTTAGTCGTGGGGTCACGTTATGAGCCGGGTGTGTATATTTTTAAAAACAACGGAGATGGGAGTTATCAGCCCGCGGTCGGCTACGCCCCGGGAGGAGGTGGTCAGATTTCTATTTTTGCTCTGGACTTGGACACAGACGGGGATAGGGATTTGGCAACTGCCAACTATTGGGCCAATGAGGTTTCCGTTTTAATGAACAATGGAGATGGAACTTTTCTAACAGCGGTGGACTATCCGACCGATTCAGGCCCACAATCAGTTTTTGGCGCGGATTTGGATCTAGATGGTGACCAGGATCTGGCTGCGGCCAATTCATATGGTAACAATATTTCCATACTTTTGAACAACGGAGATGGCAGTTTTCAGGCAGCAGTCAACTACAGCGTTGGCAGCCATCCTTTGTCCGTCTTTGCCGCGGATTTAGACCAGGATGGAGATTTGGATTTAGCAGTGGCTAACTCTGGTAGTGACTCTGTTTCTATTTTCACGAATCTTTCAATTATCGTCTGCACCAGCAAGCCGGGGGATGCCAATGGCAGCGGTGTCCCGGATCTGACAGATGTAATCTATCTGGTCAATTATATTTTTAAGGGAAGTATCGCACCTTATCCTTTGTGCCGGGGAGATGCCAATGGAAGCGGTGCTTATCCAAATCTTTCTGACCTCATCTACCTAATCAATTATGTTTTTAAAAGTGGTCCGGTTCCTGTTCCTAGCGGTAGATGTTGTCTATAGAGAAAATCTAAATTTTGAGGGAGGTTGTTATGATAGGTAAAAAGTGGATTCCATTGGCAGTTTCAATTTTTATTCCCTCTTGGCTTTTGGCTGCTGACCCTCTGTTTGAGCCCAGGATGGATTATGCCGCCGGGGCGGGGGGCAACTCTGTTTTCGGGGTGGACTTAGATGGGGACGGGGATATGGACCTAGTCCTCGGAGGCAGCGGCGTCACGGTTTTGAAGAACAACGGAGATGGGAGTTTTCAGGCGTCGGGTAATTACCCTACCCAATATTCCATTGAATCTGTTTGGAGCACGGACTTAGACGGGGATGGGGATATGGATTTGGCTGCGACAGGCATAAGCTCCGGGACTATTATTTTGAAGAATAATGGAGACGGAACTTTTCAAGGGCCCACTAACTATTCGCAAGGCGGATTTTCCATTTTTAGCGCGGATTTGGACGGGGACGGAGATAGCGATCTGGCCACGGCTAATATGCTATCGTCCCGTGTTTACGTCTTTAAGAACAATGGGGATGGGAGTTTTCAGGCGGCAGTCAGTTACGTTGTAGGAGGAGATTGTTGGCCTAACACTACTTGTTGGCCATTTTCTGTATACGGTGCAGATTTAGACGGAGATGGTTATGTGGAATTAGCCACGGCAAATCGTTTCGGGAGGAATGTTTCCGTTTTGAGGAACAACGGAGATGGGAGCTTTCAAGCGGCGGTCAACTATACCGTAGTAAATGATCTCCACGGTATTTTCATTGCTGATTTCGAGCTGGATGGAGATATGGATGTGGTGGCGGCCGAGAAAGATGGCGGCGCTGTCCATATCTTGAAGAACAACGGAGATGGGACTTTCCAATCCCCGGTTGGTTACTCCGCCGGAGGCGGTAGTACGCGTAATGTTTTTAGCGGGGACTTAGATGAGGATGGGGATATGGATTTGGCCACGGCCAACTTTATCAGCGACGACATTTCCATTCTAAAAAACAACGGAGATGGGAGTTTTCAAACGGGGGTCACCTACGAGGTAGGATATTCTCCTTATTCTGTCTTTGGGACGGATTTGGACTCAGATGGAGATATGGATTTGGCAGTTGCATACGCCTACGCTAACTGGGGAACAGTCTCCATCTTCATGAATCTTTCTGTCATTGTCTGCACCAGCAAGCCGGGGGATGCCAATGGCAGCGGTGCCCCGGACCTAACCGATGCAATCTATCTGGTCAATTATATTTTTAAGGGAGGCATTGCACCTTATCCACTTTGCCGGGGGGATGCCAATGGGAGCGGAGATTTCCCGAACCTGACCGACCTCATCTACCTGATCAATTATGTTTTCAAAAGTGGTCCGTTACCAATTCCAAACGGAAGATGCTGTTTGTAAAAAGATAAATCCACCATCAAGATTAGCACAGGCGGCTACCACAGCTTTTCTAACCACTAATCACTATTCACTAATCACTGCAGTAATGGCCCCTCGACTTTGCTCGGGATAAACTGGGGTGGAAGGATTCGTTTATTCCGAGTCCGCCAAAGGCGGGTCGAGGAAAACCTCTAAAATTGACAATCAAAATCCCTCGACTCGCTAACGCTCACTCGGGATAAACTGGGGTGGAAGGATTCGAACCTCCGCATAAACTGGTTAACAGCCAGTTGCCTTACCGCTTGGCTACACCCCAAGTTTTAATTCTATCGGTCAGATTTAAAAATTCTTCGAGTAGTATAATTATTACGAATATTCGGGCATAATTTCAACTTCAAAATAAAAAAACAAACCCAGTGGCAGAGGCCACTGGGCTACCCTGAATAAAAAGGTAGAATAAATCCTTCGACAAAACTCAGGACGAGTCCGACCGCTACCTTAACTTCCTCCGAAGTAAACCGCCAGTCCCATCCGGGCGTCCCAGGCCGAGTGCCACAATTTCCAGGTCTGGTCCTGACCGCCGGAGTTGACATCAAACCAGCTGTAAGAAAAGTTTTGCCCGACACTCATGGATATACCCACGCTCTTGGAAACGTTTATCAAGCCGCCCATTCTCCCCGATAAAGACAGTGAAGTGAACCAGGGATTATCCCAACCGCCCGTGGTCCCGTCGGTATTTTCCACGTCAAGTTTAACCTTGGAGCGGGAATATCTCACACCCGGTCCGGCGAAAATGACAAACTTGTCGGAGACCTGGAAATAAGCATCCAAGCCACCCCGGATACCCCAGGAAGAAGTCTTGACATTCTCCGAATAATCGTTGGGGGTGCCTGCTGCAGTGCGTTTATGACTGGAAAAACCTATGTTTCCGCTTACTCTCGCGGCCCAATGGTTATGGATGCCGTAACTTACTCCCAAATCCACACCGTTTTCCTGATAGGGGAAGAAAATGGAAGGCAGAACTCCGTTAGTGTCGGCTACTCTGACCTGTCCGGCTGCCAGCTGTAAAGTAAAAATCCATTTTCCGGTATGCATGAAGTTCCCTTCCTGGGCTTGGGCTAAATTGTTGAAGCTGAAAACTAATAAGACTAAAATCAGCAGAAAAGAAACGATGTTTCTTGCTTGCATAAACCCTCCTTAGTTTTGATTGAAGCCGCTAAATCACTGCTCAAATTTTTTTTGGTTACACCATGCAGTAGCATCTGTTAAAATGAACTTTAAAAAGCAGTACCGATGATTGTCACCCGGGGAGTAAATCCGGTGAAGGTGTATTCAAAGCCGCCGCTTTTCTGCTTGGGCATTCCGTACATAAAATCAAGCTGCACTGCAAAGTGCCGGGTAAATTCATACCCGCTTCCCACATAGAAACCGAAACCCAGCTCCACGTCCGAATTGTTTTCAAAAGGAAGAGTGAAGGTAGAAAATCCTAATCCGCCACCCAGATAAAAAGTCGGTCCTTCCGGTTTCAAGTAATAGTTGATGGAAGCCGTCCCCAACCCGTTTAAAGCCACCGAGCCGAAATAATCGAACCAGGAACCCTTGTCGCTGTAAAAAATTTCCAGCTGACTGTTGGGAGCGTAGCCGATTTTAAATTCCGTCATAAAGGCGAATACACTGGCCCAGTCGGTTTCGCTGGAGCCAAAGGGGCTGACAATTTTCTCTTTATAGGCAGTGCTCCCGAATCCAACCCCTCCGCCCACGATAAATCCCTTTCTGTGGCCGTCAAACCCCCATACCGCACTTCCCGCAAATAAACTCAAAACCAAAACCAAGAGGACTTTCTTCATTTCCCCTCCTCTGATTACTGCGAAATATCCTCGTGCCAGCTTACATTGGATTCCCGTTAGATTCTGTGTTTATGGCTAAAACAACAGAATCTATCGGGTTCAGTTACAAGAAATTAGAAAGCGGTCGCTACAAAGGTCACACGCGGGGTTAGTCCGTTCATTCTAATCCCGGAATCCTCCGGTAACCCATACATCAGGTCGAAAACCACTGCGTAATGTTTGACAAACTCGTAGCCGCCTCCCACATGAAAGCCGAAGCCGTACCAGCTGTCCACATTGCTTTCAAAAGGGGCGGATAAAGATGCCAAACCCACACCTCCGCTCAAAAAGAAGGTGGAGGGCATATCCGGTTTCAGATAATAATTGACCGAGGCCGTGCTGATATTATGCATTATAGTAAATTGGTCGTTGAGCAGGTTTCCGTCTCCCTTAAACCAGGCACCTTTGCTGAGATAGACGATTTCGACTTGATTGGTGGGGGCGTAACCGATTTTAAAGTCGCTCATAAAACTGAAGCGGGATTCCCGGTCGGATGTAGCGCCTCCGCCGCTCAAAGTGTAAGAGCTGAGTCCAAAGCCCAATCCACCACCCAGCACAAAGCCCTTTCTGACGCCGTTGAATCCGAAGGCAGTACTGACTACGAACAGACTTAAAACTAAAACCAATAGAAATCTCTTCATTTCTTCCTCCTTAAGTTAAAGGTTTACTAACTACAAATCGACTTTCCCGTCAAATTCTTTAACCATCACCTCCTTTATGTTGTGGAATTAAAAAGAAATTATACTATTTGTCAAGAATTTTTATAAAATATCTTCGATTAACATCCTTACTACAACTTTGATAGTGAAGGGAATGAGGATGTTTTATAGAGAGTGAAAGAGAATGATATTCACAGCAGATGAAAGGAATCGAGCAGATTGAATAGGTAGATGACCCCACCCTGGCCCTCCCCTACAGGGGAGGGGATTGAAACTCCCTCTCCTGGTAGGAGAGGGAGGGGGTGAGGTCAAAGAAATTCACAGCAAAGGAAGCGGATTGAGCAGATTAAAAAATTAGGAAACGGAGAAATATGAATTTGAAACATTTGTTGGGGAGAATCAGAAAGAGCAGGATTAAAAATCACTTTTTTGACCAATCGGAGCTGGTTCCATCAGCGAACCAGAAGATATCCAATCCCAAAATACCTACCGACCCGATTTCAATCAGATTTCCAACAGAAGAGGGGAACTATTTTTTCTGGAATTCAGCTTTAGGAGCTGACCATTCTTTCAGAATTAAATTTTATCGTTTTCTGAAAGACAATATCCCGGTTTTAAATTCTGCTATCTGGACCTGGACTCATCTGTGTTCAGCTCAGGCAACCGTTCAAATCAAAGGTTCTGATGACCCCCAAACTGTAAAATCGGCAGAAAAGATTATCGCAGATTTAGACCGCAGAATTTATGAACAGTCATACCAGAAATTCGGCGGAACGGATGCTTTGTTAGTGCAATTTTTTAATTCTCTTTTCACCGACGGAATTGTATGCGGGGAATTGGTTCTGACTCCATCAGGAGATAAGATTGACAAGTTTTATTTTATCGACCCGGCTACCATTCGGTTCGAATTAAAAAATGACCGCTGGGAAATTTTTCAACAGCAGGATGGTTCCCGCCAAGGCGGGCTCACCACAAGTGGAAATTTGGTTAAACTGAATCCGGATTCTACTTTTTATTTTGGTCTGGATACCCAAGTGAATAACCCGATAGGGAAATCTTTGCTCTCCTCGATTCCTTTTGTCGCCAGAGTAGAACAGCAGCTGGTCTCCGATATGCAGAAAACCATGCACAATGCCGGTTATCACCGCCTGCATGTAAAAATCAAACCGCCGGAAAGGTCGAATTTAGAATCCGACGAGGCCTATATTTCCCGGGCCAATAATTATTTTGACAAAACCGTGGAGATGATGCGGCAATTCGGACCGGATGATAACCCGATTACCTGGAATGACGTGGAAATTGATTACATCGGCCCGGAGTCGCGCCAGGCGGCTTCTTCGGCCTGGTATATCAATCACAAAGCCATGATTGAAGATATCGCGGCCGGTGTGCATCTGGACCCGTTTATGCTGGGTTATTCTTACGGGCTTGGCCGGTCCTGGGCTGGTTTCAAACTGGAGCTGATTTTCAGAAACGTGGTTTCGATTCAGAAAGCCGCTAAAAGATTTATGGAGTGGGTCAGAAATATCGAGTTAGCTTTGCACGGGTTTGATTTAGAAACCGAGCATCATTTTGATAATACTCTGGCTTTCGGAAAATTGGAACAGCTGCAGGCGGAAAAAATGGCTCTGGAAAATATACGGGCTAAACAGGAGGCGGGATATATTGATTTTGAAGAAGCTAAACGAGAAGTTGAAAAGGCTTAAATAGATGCTCTGGGTACAGGGACCCAGAGCTACCCTCTCTTATCGGGGTAGCCCGTGGTCCCTGCACCACGGGCAATGGTTGTAAATTCGAGATTCTTCGCAAATGCTCAGAATGACATGAGATAAGATTGACCCCTCCCTAACCCTCCCCTACAGGGGAGGAGAAAAAGAGTTGAAAACTCCCTCTCCTGTAGGAGAGGGATGGGGAGAGGTCAGTAAAGAGAATCAGAAACACGAAAGCACGAAATCGACGAAAGATACGAGACACGTAGGTCGGGATCATTCCCGACCTGCCAGAGGCGGGCGGGGAAAAGATCCCCGCCTACGATTTATGTGATATGAAATTTACCAAAGATTCCTGGAGAAAAGCGATTATTGACCCGGTTTATTTTGCCCGGGAGTTTTTGGAAGTTCAGCCTCATGAAGGGCAGAGCCGCTGGCTCAAAAATTCTAATAAAATGGAAAATGCCCTGCATACCGGAAACCGCTGGGGAAAATTCTTGGTGCAGGCTATAAAATTTTTGCACCACTGCCTGTTTAAAATCAGAAAAATTAAATATGAAGGGAAATATTCGGCGGTGAATGTCTCCATCACTCTGGACCAGGCCCAGATTGTCTTCTACCATTTATTGGGTCTCTTAAATCGCAACCGGTATATTCAGGCGCTGGTCGAAGATGTTTTATTTACCCCGTTTCCGCATGTGGTCTTCGGCAACGGCTCGGTCTTCTGGGTGCGCTCGACTCAAAATTCGGGTGAGTACCTGTTGGGGCATGATTTTGATTTCGTGAATTTCGATGAAGTAGCCTATGAAACCAATCCGGAGTATGTGATTGAGCAGGTTCTGATGATGCGACTGGCAGACCGGGAAGGGATTCTGGATTACACTTCCACTCCCAAGGGGAAAAACTGGTTTTATCGCAAATGTCTGAAGTTAAAACAAAATCCTGAATGGGGATATGTGCAGAACGGCTCCTGCCTGCAGAATAATTTTATTTCCAAGGAATATGTGGAGCAGAAAATGCAATCTCTGTCTCAACCCAAAATTAATCAGAATATTCTGGGGCAGTTTGTGGAAGAGGAAAATCAGCTAATCAAAGAAGAGCAGATTGTCCGGGCTATGTCCAACGCTGTTGGTTTATCTTCTGCCATTCCCGGCCATACTTATGTCACCGGCTGGGATTTGGGAAGGAAACAAAGTTTCACGGTCGGGATGACCATTGACATTTCGGTTCGTCCCTATCAAATAGTTGCTTTTGAAAGATTTCAGCAGGACTGGAAAGTTACCTGTGAGATTATTCGCAAAAAGAAGAAAGATTATCCGGGGTTGGTGATTCTGGACGCTACCGGATTGGGGGATGTGATTTTGTCGGAATTAGAGGATATAAAGCCGGTAGCTTTTCATTTTAGCCAGAAGAGTAAATTTGACCTAATATCAAATTTAGAGCTGATGCATCTGAAAAATTTGATTGCTTATCCTTATATTCAGCAAGTTTCTCAAACCGGAGAAATCTGGTCTTTGCAGGATGAGTTGCGAGAGCTTTCCTGGGAAACCAATGAATCTTTGGACGGAGTGATGGCTCTGGGTCTGGCTTTGTGGCTGGTCAGGGAAAATCAGGAAAAACCGGCGGTGCTGGTGCCGCAGTGGGAGAGGTTCTAAATCACGAAGTCACGAAGAAAAAAAATCACGAAAGAGTATTGTTGTAAGTAAGCTTCGTGAGGTTTTCTTGCTTTCGTGATTCCGGATTACTTCATAAACTTACCTCACCCTAACCCTCTCCTACAAGGAGAGGGAGAATAATCATTACCTACAAACAGCACTCCATTGATTCCAGAGGAGCAGGTCCGCCTTTAAAGACAAAGTTAACCGAGTAAATTATATCTGAAAGATTTACCGAGTCATCAGCGTTAACGTCGGCACAGAAGGGATCTAGTCTGCTCCCACCTTTAAAAACATAGTTGACTTCAAAAATAATATCAGCAAGGTTTACTTTATAATCTCCGTTGGCATCACCTGCTTTCGCAATACAGCCAAACATATTATACTTAATAGAAGCATAATCAGCATAAATTCCACCGCCCCAGCTTCCACCAGTAACATAAACATTCCCGCTCCCATCCACTACCAAGGCAAAAGCTAGGTCGGCAAAATTCCTTGGCCCATTGTAGCGTCTGACCCACAAGGTATCTCCATTGGGAGCATACTTGATGGTGGCATAGTCATCAGAAGTTCCACTGCCTCCACTCCGACCCGTCACATAAACATTCCCGCTGTCATCCACCGCCAAGGCAGAAGGGTGGTCGTAATTATTACCCGGTCCGTTGTAGCGTCTGACCCATAAGGTATCTCCATTGGGAGCATACTTGATGGTGGCATAGTCATCAGAAGTTCCACTGCCTCCACTCCGACCCGTCACATAAACATTCCCACTTCCATCCACTGCCAAAGAAAGAGCTGCGTCAGTGCTGTCGCCAGGCCCGTTGTAACGTCTAACCCATAAGGTATCCCCATTAGGAGCATACTTAATAGTGGCATAATCAAAAGAAGAGTCACGATCATAACCCGTCACATAAACATTCCCACTTCCATCCACTGCCAAAGAAAGAGCTGCGTCGGAGTTATTCGCCGGTCCATTATAGCGTCTGACCCATAAGATATCCCCATTAGGAGCATACTTAATAGTGGCATAATCATCAGAAGTTCCACTGCCCACGCTCTGACCTGCCACATACACATTACCGGTTCCATCCACTGCCAAAGAAAGAGCTGCGTCGAAGCCATTCACCGGTCCATCGTAGCTTCTGATCCATAAGGTATCTCCGGCAGGAGAATACTTTATGGTAGCGTAATCAGAAGAGCTCGTACCGGTCACATACACATTTCCGCTTGCATCCACTTGCAAAGCATAAGCTTGGTCATAAGTATTCCCCGCTCCGTTGAAGCGTCTGATCCATAAGGTATCTCCATTCGGGGCATACTTGATGGTGGCATAGTCATAGTCAGTTCCACTCCAGCTATAACCAGTTACATACACATTCCCACTTCCATCCACTGCCAAAGCACGAGTTACGTCATCATCATTCCCGGGTCCATTGTAGCGTGTGACCCACAAGGTATCTCCGTTCGGAGCATACTTGATGGTGGCATAGTCATAATTGTAAGGATAACTTGAGCTGTTTGCACTGTTACCAGTGATATAAACATTTCCGCTGTCATCCACAGCCAAGGCAAGAGCCCAGTCGGGACCATAGCCTGGTCCGATGTAGCGTCTGACCCAGCCGGTATCCACCTGCGCCAAAACTGGCAAAGAAAAGAAAAACAGAAAATACAAAAAAAGGAAAATTTTAACTTTTGACATAATCGCCGCCTCCTTTTTAGGAGTTAAATCTATTCATTTTCGAGGAAATAATACTCTAAGCTAAACCGGAAAAAGCAAATTGTCAAGAACTTTTTGCAATAAACCTCGCCCAGGCCCTCTCCTAAAAGGAGAGGGGACTCAAAATTCAACATCTTTTCCTGCGTATAATTTTAAAATCCGTTTCAGCGAAATAACAACTTTCGGGAGGAGTAAGGATATGAATAATGGTTCGGCAATGCTCACCATAAAAAGCAAATCAGATTTGTGCAGGAACAAAGTTTTGATTTTTGGCTTGTTTATATTAATTACTGTAGCTTGGTCCATCCCATTATTTGCTCAAACTCCCTTGACCACCACAGTTGTGGCTTCTGGCCTTTCCAGCCCTTTGTTCGTCACCTCTCCTCCAGGAGATACTGGCAGAATCTTCATCGTTCAGCAGGGAGGAAGAGTCAGAATAGTAAAAAACGGCTCTCTTTTGCCGGGAAATTTTCTGAACCTGCAGGGGAAAATCAGCAGTGGTGGTGAGAGAGGCCTGTTAGGCCTGGCGTTTCATCCAGATTATGCCAGCAACGGATATTTCTACGTCAACTACACCGACTCATCCGGTAACACTGTTACTGCCCGTTTTCAGGTCAGCGCCAATCCGGACAGCGCCGATACTTCCAGCCAGCAGATTCTCTTGACCGTCAATCAGCCCTTCCCCAATCACAACGGCGGCTGGATAGCTTTCGGACCCAATGACGGCTATCTTTACATCGCCTTAGGGGATGGGGGGAGTGGGGGAGACCCCCAGAACCGGGCACAAAACCCTCTGACACTTTTGGGAAAAATGTTACGCATTGATATTGACACCAGTCAGGGGTATAAGATTCCACCGACCAATCCATTCGCAGGGTCTGCCGATACTCTCAATGAAATCTGGGCTATGGGACTGCGCAATCCCTGGCGCAACAGCTTCGACCAATTGACCGGAGATTTGTATATCGCTGACGTCGGCCAAGGGTCCTGGGAGGAAGTTGATTTTCAGCCGTACGCCAGCACTGGAGGGGAAAATTACGGCTGGAGATTAAAAGAAGGTGACCATTGCTTCAATCCATCCTCCGGCTGTGACACAATCGCCGGTCTGACCGACCCGATTCATGAATATCCCCATTCGGACGGATGTTCGGTCACCGGAGGATATGTGTATCGTGGTTCAGCCATTCCGGATTTGCAGGGGACTTACTTTTTCGGGGATTACTGCAGTGGAACCATCTGGTCTTTCCGTTATGACGGAAACGATACTTCTGAATTTCAAGATAGAAGCGCCGAATTGGGAGTCAGCGTCAGTATCTCTTCTTTCGGAGAAGATGCCCAAGGCGAGCTATATATAGCGGGACTCAATAACGGAACAGTTTACAAAATCGTGCGGCAGTGCCTCTTTCTTGCCGGCGATGGCAACGGCAACGGACAGATTAATTTGACGGATATAGTCTATTTATCCGACTACATTTTTAAAAGCGGTATCGAGCCGCTACCAGCCTGCCGGGGGGATGCCAACGGCAACGGCTTGATCAACTTGGTCGATTTGGTCTATCTGGTGAATTTTATTTACAAAAGCGGTCTGGCGCCGGTTAAGTCCGGGGTCTGCTGTTTGTAAAGATAGTTTGAAGATTTTACGAGGAAGTCAAGGGGTGGGAATATTCAGAAACACGAAAAACACGCAAAATATGAATAACACAAATAAGAAATTGCCTCTTTTTGATTTCGTGTTTTCGTGATTCAGGATTGGTCTCAAAACTAACTCCTCCCAAACCCTCTCGATTATACTCGAGGCAAGCCTCCCCTAAAAGGAGAGGGAATTTAGCTCTCTTCCCAGCAAAGAGAGGGGATAAAAGTGCTTGACAGATTTTATTTATCTGTTAAGATTAATCCATGAAAAACCCTGTTCCAGTCCTGGTTTTGTTGATAAGCTTATCTGCTTTATCCGCCCGGTCTGCTGAAGAAAATCCCGCGACTGCTTCGGCTTTGAGAAATCAGGGGAAATTTTCATTTTCCAAAGCAGTCCATTATCTGGTTGGGTTGGAGCCGGTAGCGGCCTGGTCCGGCGACCTAGACCACGATGGTGATATTGATCTGGCTATTTCAAATATGGCCAGCAATGACGTGACTATTTTACTCAATAGCGGTCAAGGAAATTTTTCGCAAAGAAAAGATTTTTTCAGCGGGCTGGGTCCTTTCGGAATCACGGGTTGGGATTTTGACCGGGACGGAGATTTGGATTTGGCTGTTACTAACTGGGGAGAAAATAATTTTGTAATTCTAAAAAATGACGGACAGGCCAATTTTTCAAATTCAGAATCTTATTCCGTAGGCCCGGCTCCCTGGTCGATTTTGGCCTGCCAGCTGGATAATGATAATAAGCTGGATTTGGTGGTTGTCAATTCCGGCTTGCCTCTGGCATATGACAGCGGCTTTGTGTCGGTGTATAAAAATATTGACAAGGGGAAGTTTGCGCTCCGCTCCCAACTCTTATTCTCTGACAAAGCTTTGCAGATAGCGGCGGGGGATGTGAATTCAGACCGGAAACAAGACTTGATGAGCACCAGCCTATTCGGTAAAAAAATTTCCCTGTGGAAAAATAAGGGAGGAGCTGTCTTTGAGGAGCCGGTCAGCTACTCCGGGGGAGGCGGTCCGAATTCGGTAGTTTTGGGGGACTGGGATAAAGATTTGGACCTGGATTTGGCTGTAACTGATGAAATGGGGAAAAAGATTATAATTTTACTCAATGATGGAGATGGAGAATTTAGCCAGATTAAAGAAATTCCCACCCGTCTGGATAAGCTGCCATTTTCGATTGCGTCCGGAGATTTTGATTCTGACGGGGATCTGGATTTAGTGTACAGTTACATAGATACCGGACTGGTCTGTATTTTGGCAAATGATGGAAGCGGGAATTTTAATTTTGCGGGAAATTTCAAGGTGCAGGGGAATCCGTTTTTCGTGCTTTCAGCCGACCTGGACCACGACTCTGATGCGGATATCGCGGTGGTGAACCATTTCAGCCATACGGTCTCGGTTCTGTTGAATCAGAAAATAAATAACCACAAAAGGTAGTTAGTAGCTATTAAGAATCGCAACTTCATCCATTAATTATCAAAGCAGGAGTACACAATGAAAAGACCATTTTTTCCAATCATAGTGTTTTTTTTAAG
>Ga0326597_10002503_pt1 | contig 27397 bp, 23 predicted proteins | sample RVTome_12_FD_203789 | JGI IMG/M metagenome (GOLD analysis project Ga0326597, IMG submission 203789) | Soil microbial communities from uranium-contaminated site in the Upper Colorado River Basin, Wyoming, United States - RVT100D185 | ecosystem: Environmental > Terrestrial > Soil > Contaminated >... | reverse complement strand
CTCAGAACCACCTCAGCTGCCCGCAAAGCCCATAGATAGAGGCTTCGCCGAACTGCCTCTTTGGAAGCTCTACATAATCGAGGCATCTACATAATCGGCCTTATGTGGAGCTCCACATAAGGCCGAGGAGCAGTCATTGCCGGAGGTGACCTTGACCGTCCGAAGTTGGCCGAAAGCCGGCACTTGCAGAGCACACCCAAATTGCATTGCCAACGGATCAATGGGGAAGGAACCTAGATTCGATCTGGGCTCCTCCCGAGGTAGGGGCACTGCGAGGGCTTGCCTCGGACCGCTCAGGCCAAGTGCTTCTTGAAAAAGGCGACGGTTCGCTCCCAGGAGAGCTTCGCCGCGGCCTCGTTGTAGCGGGGCGTCGAGTTGTTGTGGAAGCCGTGCTGGGTGCCGGGGTACATGTGCATCTCGTAAGTGGTCCCGGCCTCTTTCATTGCGGCCTCAAAGGCCGGCCGCATCGCGTTGATGCGCTGGTCGTTCTCCGCGTAGTGGATCAAGAGCGGCGCCTTGATCTTGGGCACGCTCGCGGTTTCGGCCGCTGCGCCGTAGTAGGGTGCGCCCGCCTGCATGTCGGCGCCGAGCTGCGTTGCGAGGTAGTTCGTCGTGCCGCCGCCCCAGCAGAATCCCGTGACGCCGAGCTTGCCGTTCGATCGGGCGTGCGTCTTGACGAAGCGCGCGCCGTTCAGCATGTCGGTGCGCAGCTTCGGCTGCTCGAGCTTGGCCTGCATCGCGCGGCCGTCGTCGTCGTTGCCGGGGTAGCCGCCCACGGGCGAGAGCCCGTCGGGCGCGAGCGCGAGGAAACCTTCGACCGCGGCGCGGCGCGCGACATCCTCGATGTAGGGATTGAGCCCGCGGTTCTCGTGGATCACCAGCACCGCGGGGAACGGTCCCTGCCCGGTGGGCTGGACCAGGTAGCCCCGCATCTGCCCCGAGGTGCCGCCGGGCGAGTCGTAGGTGACGTACTGCGCCTTGATGCGCTTGTCGGTGAACATGATCGTCTGCGCCTTGGCGTAGCGCGGCATCAGCGCGTGCGCCATCGCCAGCCCACCGGCCGTCACCGCCGCCGCGCGCAGCAGGAACTCGCGCCGGTCGATGCGGCCGTGGCAATACTCGTCGTAGAAATCGTAGACGCGCTGGTCGATCTCGATCTGCGTGAGCTCTCCAGGCTGCCGTGCCGTTGCCAGTTCTGTCATTGCTTAGCCACCTAAGTGAAATTGCCCCGACCGGAGTGGGCTGAACACGCCGCAGGCGTGCAGTGCGGGGCGATGATGCGGCGCTCGGCCTCGCATGTAAAGGGTCGCAGATTTGCGCGGGATTCTCGAATGACGAAATGATGACGGAGGCCCGATCCTGCAAGAAACCGGGCTCCGTCACTTTTGGGGCAAGCTTCTCGTCAGCTGCCGTAGACGCTAAGGCTTCGTTGCGGTGAGCGCCGCGATGGACTCGCTGGACAAGCCGATCTCGGCCAGCACCTCTTCCTGGTGCTGGGCAAGCAGCGGCGGCGGGCGCCTGCCGCTGGCGGGGGTCTCGGTCATCTTGATCGGGATGCCCGGGACCTTTATGGGCCCCAGCGTCGGATGCTGCAGATCCATGATCATGTCCCGCGCGGCGGTCTGCGGGTCGAGCAGCGCATCCTCGATCGTGTTGATGCGGCTGCACGGCACGCCGGCGTCGGTGATGATCTTCTCCCACTCCGTGGTGGTTCGTTCGGCAAAGCGCGCTTCCAGCTTCGCGTTGAGCGCGGATCGGTTCTCCACGCGCTGGGCGTTGGTGACGAAGTCCGGATGCTCCCCCAGCTCCGGGAGGCCCAGGGCGGTCGCGAGGCGCTTGAACAGACCGTCGTTCAGCACGCCCACCATGATGTCGCCGTCCGCGGTCGCATAGGACTGATATGGCACGATGTGGGCCGAGGCCGACCCCAGTTTGCCGGCGGGCACCTTGCCGGTCGCGAAATAGCCGACGGCACGAAACAGGAGCCAGGCGATCTGGGATTCGAACAACGAAGCCTCCACGCGCTGCCCGCGCCCGGTGCGCTCGCGCGCGACGAGCGCAAGCAGGATGGCCTGGTTGGCGTACATTGCTGCGCCGATGTCGCAGATCGAAACGCTCGCACGCGCCGGAGGAGTCCCCGGCGCTCCGGTCATGTGCATGATTCCCACGAAAGCCTGCATGATGGAATCGTAGGCGGGTTGAAGCCGGCGCGGACCGCTGTCGCCGAAACCGGAGATGGAGCAATAGACGAGCCGTGGATTGATCTTCCGCAGGGTCTCGTAGTCGATGCCGAGCCTCTCCGGCACGCCGCGACGATAGTTCTCGACGAACACGTCCGCGGTCCTGCACAACTCGAACAGCGCCTCGCGTGCCTCGCTCTTCTTCAAGTCGAGCACGATCGAGCGCTTGTTGCGGTTGACCGCGAGAAACTCGGCGCCCTGGTCGCCCCAGAAGGGCGGCCCCCAGCCGCGGGTCGAATCCCCGCCCGGCGGCTCGACCTTGATCACGTCGGCGCCCGCGTCGCCCAGCATCATGGTGCAGAAGGGGCCCGCCAGGGCGCTGGTCAGGTCGACGACCTTGATGCCGTCCAGCGCGCCCATCGCTATTTCCTCTCCTTGCGGCTGGAAAGATACTTCTCCATGCGCGCCTGGAACGCCGGGTGCAGCCGGGAAATCAGCCGCACGTCGCGCGCAAAATCCAGCGCCTTGCTGTATTCCATGTCCGTCGTCGTGCGGACCACTTCCTTGGTGAAGGCGAGGCCGTGCGCCGTGTTCCGGGCCACCTCGCGTCCCAGCTCGATCGCGGCGGCGACGGATTCGCCGTTGGGCACGACCCGGTTCACCAGGCCCAGGCGCCACGCGTCGGCAGCGGTGATCGGCCGGCCGGTGAGCAGCAGCTCGTTCATCGCCTTGCGTCCCACGATGCGCATCAGGGTCGGCACCACCGAGGCCGACGCGATGCCGGCGCGCACCTCGGGATAGCCGAACGTCGCGCCTTCCTCGGCGATGGCGAGATCGCACCACCCCACGAAGTTGGATCCCAGACCCAGCGCCGGGCCGTTGACGGCGGCGATGGTGACCTTGGGGTAGTTCCAGAGCAGCCGGTTCATCCTGAGGATCCGGTCGTATTCCTCGCGGTCCTCCATCGGCGTCGCCGTGCGTATCACCCGCAGGTCGGCCCCGCTCGAGAAAGCCGTGCCCGACCCGGTGAAGACGACCACCACGATTTCCTCGTTGGCGGCGACAGCGGTCAGGCTTTCGATCAGCTCGCCGACGAGGACCGGGCTGAACGGGTTGCGCTTCTCGGGTTCGTGCAGGGTGACGACGGCGACGGGAGGCTGGTGCTCGACCAGCAATCGGGTAAAGGGCACGGGCAGGTTCTCCTGACGTTGGATGGCTGGAGGCATCGCAAGCGATGCCGGCTGATCGCCGAATGGGGGCGTTACCCGATTCTAGTCAAAGCGCCGAACCCCGTCGCCGGTGTGCCTTCGTCTCGCGCCTTCCGCGTGACGCCCGATTATTCCGGTTTTATCCCCGCGTCCTTGATGACCTTGCTCCACTTCTGCATCTCGGCGCGCAGGAAGGCTGCGAACTCCTTCGGCGTGCTGCCCACCGGCTCCGCGCCGCTGCGCTGGAAGGCGAGGGTCACTTCGGGCAGGTGCACGATGCGGGCGACTTCCGCCGCGAGCTTGTTGAGGATCGCCGGCGGCACACCCGCCGGCGCGACCATGCCCTGGAACGCTTCGGCACCGTAGCCGGGCAGGGTCTCGCCCACGGTCGGCACGTCGGGCATGCTCGCCTGCCGCTTCGCGCTGGTGAGCGCCACTGCGCGCAGCTTCCCGGCCTTGATGTGCGGCGTGGCGGAAAGCGTCGTCGTGAAGAGCATGGTGACGCGGCCTCCCAGGACGTCGGTCACGGCGGGCGGTATCCCTTTGTAGGGAACGTGGATCATGCTAGTGCCCGCCTGGCGCTGGAACATCTCGGCCGAGAGATGCGGCGCGGAGCCGGCGCCGGGGCTCGCGAACGTCAGCTCGCCCGGCTTCGCTTTCGCGAGGGCGATGAGGTCCTTGACGGTCTTGCCCGGGAAGGAAGGCGCCACGACGATCACGTTGGGCTGCGAGTTCAACTGCGTAACGGGCGCGAAGTGCTTGACGGGATCGTAGGGCAGCTTCGCGCGGAGGCCGGGATTGATCGCGAAGGTAGTCGTGATCATCAGCAGGGTGTAGCCGTCCGGGTTGGCTCTGGACACGATCTCCGTGCCGATGATGGTCGCCGCGCCGGGGCGCGAGTCGACGACGATGTTCTGCCCCCACTTCTCGGTCAGCTTCTGCGCGATCAGCCGCGTGGTGATGTCGAGCCCGCCGCCCGGCGTGAAGGGGACGATCACGCGGATCGGCCGGCTCGGGTAGTCGGCGGCGTCCTGGGCAGTTGCGGCGGTGGCGAAGGCCGCCAGGGCGAGGGCCAGGATGGAATGGAGTTTCATGCGCAGGTCCTTGGATAGTCTCTGAAGGAAATTGCCGGCCCGGCGCGTCATTGCGCGCCGAGCGCCCGTTTCTTCACCGCCTCCGGCGTGCCCTGGAGGTCCATGTCCGCCAGCGACGGGCCGCACCGCCACGGATCGACGCCGAGCAGCACGCCGAGGATCTCCGCGAAGGCGCGGTGCAGCGGCACCGCGATCCCCGCCTGCTCGGCGAGCTGCACGCACGGCACGATGGCGTAGGGCAGATCGTCCGATGCCCACGTGCGCCAGATGTCGGGCTGGAAGGGCGGAAAGGACTTGTAGACCGGATTCTGCATCGCCTCGTAGAAGCTGCCGCTCCTGAACGCGTAGTACTGCTCGATCGCCTTCGCCATCGGCGTGTGCGCGACGCCGTAGGCCTCGCATACGAGCTTGCGCTCGGCGTCGAGCGCGTCGCCGAGCACCCCTGCCGCCGGCACGACGCCCTCCTGGTAGAAGCCGAACTTCCTGCCGTCGAGCTGCGCGCGCTCCATGGCGCCGATGTTCGGCAGCACCATCGCCGGGTGCACGATCAGGTTGAGATTCTCGAGGCCGGTCTGGAGTACCGACGACGCCGCACCGAAATCCGGGAACAGCGGCTTCAGGGCCGCGAGCGCCTCGTCCGAGCGCGATGCCGGCACGGTCGCGATGCGGATCCCCTTGCGCAGCCCCTTGGGGGTCACCACCGAGCCGTCGATCCGCGCGGCGTGCGTCGGCGCGGGCGCCTCGGTCACGATCACGTCCTCGCGTCCCGCCTTGCGCAGGAGCGGGGTCAAGCGCGCGGCCGGCCAGTAGCCGTGGCTCTGGACGTGCACCACCGCGCCGCGTGCGAACTCGGGAATCAGGGGACGGAACTCGTCCTCGAGCTTCTGGATGTCCACTTCGATGAGGACGGCCTCGGCATCCCGCAGCGCCTCGCGGGTGGTGTCGCAGATCCTGGCGATCCGGGCGAAGCCGGTCTTCTTCGAGACGAGGTGCCGCGCGTCGCCCTCGACGGTGAACCCGCCGGCCTGGCGCGTCGCCTCGAGGTGCTTCTTCTGCTCGGGAAAGACGGCAAAGCGTACTTCGTGGCCCGACAGCGTGAGATCGGAGGCGCACACGGCGCCGATCGCGCGCGCCGTGTTGCCGATGACGGCTACTTTGGACATGATTGGATTCCGGCATACGCGGGGCCGGGCGCGCCACAGGCGGCTCCGGTGACTCGTCCTTCAGAAAGCCGACCGGCCGGCTCGCCCATATGGCGTCTCACTATTTCCATCAGGATCCTCTCGTTATTCATCGGCGATCCATCCCGCCGCCCTTTCGCCGGCCCCATTCCCCGCGCTGAATGGGGACGGAGCCCGATTCTCCTCAAAGCGTTGAGCTCCGTGCCGGCATCGTCGGTTGCGCCTCTCGAGCCCAGGAACAGCGGACGCGAGTACGCTGCGAGCCGTCATTCCGTCTTGATGCCCGCCTTCTCAATGATCTTCGCGTACGATGCCGTCTCGCCGCGGATGAACTCCGCGAGGCCTTCGGAGGTCGTGGGCGCGGGCATGCCGCCATCGTTGGCGAGGCGCTTGATGACGTCGGGATCAGCGAGGGCGTTGCGAATGGCCGTGTTCAGCGTTGCGATGATGTTGGCCGGCGTGTTCGCGGGCGCGAGCATGGCATACCACTGCGTGAGTTCGAAGTTCGGAAAGCCGGCTTCGGCCATCGTCGGGACGTCGGGATAGACGTTGAGCCGCTTCGCTGCCGTCACGGCGAGCGCCCTCAGCCGTCCAGTACGCGTGAACGGCAGCGTTGTGAGTGGGCTTGCGAATCCGTAGTCGACCTGACCGGCGATGAGATCGACGGCGAAAAGCGCAGTGCCGCGGTAGGGGATGTGTACGACGTCGATCCCCGTCATCGACTTGAAGAGTTCGCCGGCGAGGTGTGGCGCGCCCCCCGTTCCCGCGGAAGCGAAATTGAGCTTGCCCGGGTGCTTTTTTGCGAGCGCGACGAGCGCTTTGACACTGTCGGCCGGCACCGACGGGTGTACCGCGAGCACCCATGAGATTTTCGCGCCGAGGCTCACGGCCGTGAAATCGCGCTGAGGGTGATACGGCAGCTTCTTCTTCAGTGCCGGCATGATCGCGAGCCCGGACGACGTGCCCCACAGGAGCGTATAGCCGTCGGGCGCCGAGCGTGCGACGTAGTTGGTGCCGATGACGCCGGCTGCGCCGTCGCGATTCACCACGACGATCTGCTGCTTGAGATCGCGCGCCATCCGCTGCGCGACGATGCGGCCGAACGCGTCAGTCGAGGCACCGGGTGGGAAGGGAATCACCAGCGTGACCGGCCGCTGCGGATACTGCTGGGCGTAGGCGCTCGTGAACGCGCAGGTCGCGGCGAGCAATGCCGCCGCCAGATTCGTGCATCTCATCGTATTGTCTCCCTTTGTCGTCCTAGTTGCCGTTGCGCGGCACGCGCTCTTCGAAGTCGCGCTCGAACACGCGCTTGTCGCCTTCGTATGCTTCCAGCCTCGCGCGGATGACGAAGTCCCGCTTCGTGCACGACACGTGCGTCCGGCTTTCCGTGCGGATGCGCCATTCGCCGCGCGCGAATTCCCAGGTCCAGGTCACTTCCGCGGTCGCGGACAGGGGATCGTCCTCGACGACGCGGTAGCGCTCGGTCGAGCGCGCCTCCGCAACGAGATCGATGTCGTCGTAGCGGTTGCGTCCGCTGCTGTCCGTCACTTCGACGACGGTTTCGCCCTTGCCGAGGTCGGTGCGGATCGTGCGGTTGCGTCCGCCCGGCGTGAGCGCCGTCCTGGTGAAGGCGGGGGCCGATTCCGGCGCCTTGAATTTCGGCGGCGTGTCGTCGCGCCTGGTGCGCGGGCGCACCGGCAGCCGCAGAGCGCTCTTGCCGGCGACGAGCGTCAGCGTGACGGGCTCCGGCGACGGCCAGATGAGCGGCCAGTAGGTGGTCGAGACGGCGACGCGGATGCGGTGGCCTTTGGCAAAGGAATACGCGCTGTCGATGAGCGGGAAGCGCACCTTGTATTCGACGCCCGGCCGCAGCTTCTTGGGCATGGCGGCGCCGTCGCGATGCGTGAGATTGAACACCCCGTACGTGACGCGCGTGGACGCCCCGTCGGGCGCGATGTCGCAGATGCGCACGCATACGAAAGCGGTCGGCCGGTCGGCGGCGAGGGTGAGCTCGGCCTCCGATGTGCCGAGAATTTCCAGGTCCTGCTTGAGCGGCGGGCTGTCGAAGCACAGCGACTGGCCATCGTCCATGCGCTGGTCACCGGGAAGCTCGGGGCTCGCGCCGTGCTGGAACCACGGCATCAGCTCGCCGCAGGCGAGGCCCAGGGTCTGGGGCGACTTCCAGGTGCATTTCCTCGCCGGTCCGCCCTTGTCGGCGAGCATGCCATCGGCGCCGAGGAAGAAGCGGCGCGGCTTGATGCGCGGCGAAGGCCACTGGTCCTCGGCCACCCAGCGGCCCGGCGACTCGGCGTAAAACGTTTTTGCGGGGACCGACCGCGGCATCCAGGCGATCAGCTTCGGCTCGCGCATGATGCCGGTGTCCTTGCCGCGCATCCAGTGGTCGTACCACCGTAGCGCCTCCTGCAGCAGCCCGATGGCCGGCCCCGGCATGCCGAGGTGACCGTAGCGGTGTCCCCAGGGGCCGATGATGCCTTTAACGGGCGCGGACAGGTTTTCGAGCGTCTCGCCCACCGCGCCGACGTAAGCGCCGTCCGCCCAACCGCTCAGCGCATAGAAGGGTGCCTTGATGTTGCGGAAATCGACAGCGCGTTCGCTCCAGTACCGGTCGAACGCCTGGTGCTTCAGCGCCGCGACGATCTGCGGCGTGTCGTGCTCGAGTCGCGCCATCCACATGTCGCGCCACTTCTGGCCGACGAGCTCGGGATCGGGCGGCCGCGACTTGTAGCCGAAGAGCTGGCTCGACCAGCGAATGGACCGGAGCAGCAGGCAGCCGCCCCGATAGACCTGGCTGTAGCGATACCGGTCGGGCGCGAAGGACTGGGCGATCACGGCCTTCAGCTGCGCGGGCGCGCGGTTCGCCGTCTGTATGCCCTGGAAGCCGCCCCACGAGATGCCGAACATGCCGACCTGGCCGTCGCTCCATGGCTGTTGCGCGATCCACTTCAGCACTTCCACCGTGTCGTCCGCTTCGCCGCCGATTGCAAACACGCCCTGGATGCCGTCCGAGTCGCCCGATCCGCGCATGTCCACGCGCATGGATGCGTAGCCGTGGCCGGCGAAATACCGGTGGTGCATCGCGTCGCGAGGCGCGTAGATGTCGCGTTTGCGGTAGGGAATGACTTCGATGATCGTCGGCACGCGCTTCTTCTGCGCGATATCCGGCAGCCACAGCTTGGCGGCGAGCCTCGCGCCGTCCGGCATGGGGATCCAGCAGTCTTCGGTCTCGGTGTACTGGTGCGGGAAGCGGGTGACGGTTCTCAACGCGGCCTTCCTTATCCCTATCTTTGCGGCGACGCGCCGAGCAGGGGCGCACTCAGCACCTGGAGCGTGGCCCGGAAAACCACTCACGCAACTACCTGGGCTTCCTGTATCCGGGCTGTATCTGCATTCTGCTCGGGAGCTGATCCGGAAAGAACGCCCAGCCTTCCGCATTCCATGCCATTGCGACGAATTACCTGGCCGTCGTGCTTATCGCCGGAGTATAGAAGCGCGTCTAACCATGTCAAGGAGTAGACCGAATAATGGACTGCATGAACCGATCGGGGATGATGGAACTCCCAGCTTTTGGGTTCAACGACCAAAAGCCAAATGAGGACGGAACCCGATCGCCTCTGAGCCAGTGGGGAGGTGGGGACGTCTCCACGATCCACGCATGGTTGCGGACGGTACGGGCACCGAACCAGCTGCGGCGTGCAGCTGGCATCCGATTCCATGCGTTTCCAATATGCGGATGCCTGACGCCCAGGTAAGGGACTATATGCGAGAATGCGGGCGCCTTGGCGGGCCATTCCGCCGCATTGTGGACAGTTACGTTTTGCGCTGCGAGCCCTGTTGAGAAGAATATTCCGACCATGACCTTTATTCGCAAGTCCGGGCTGCATTACGCGTGGGTCATCCTCGCGGCGGCATGCGTGCTGAGCATCGTCAGCCGTGCCGACTCGGCGTCGTTCGCCGTGTTCATGGATCCGCTGGTCGAGAAGTTCCACTGGAAGCGCGGCGACATCTCGCTCGCCTACTCGCTCGCGTTCCTCTGCAGCATGCCCGCCATGCTGGTCTTCGGCTGGCTCGGCGACCGCTATGGCGCGCGGGTGCTCATGCTCGGCGCGGCGCTGATGATTTCCATGGGCACGATCCTGCTCGGGATGATCCGGGAGCTGTGGCACCTCTACGTGCTGTACGGCGTGTTCGTCGGCGCGCTCGGCAACGCGGCCTTCATGGTGCTGCTGCCGGTCATCATGACCCGCTGGTTCGAGCGGAAAATGGGGCTCGCGCTCGGCATCTACTGGGCCGCGCTCGGCGCCGGGCCGGTCATCTTCGCGCCGCTGTTCCGCTGGTTGATCGAGAGCCGCGGCTGGGAATCGGCGTTCATGGTGATCGGGCTGGGCTTCGGCGCGGTTCTCCTCATCTTCTCCTCGCTGATCCGGACCAGTCCGGCCGAGATGGGGCTGAGTGCTTACGGCGCCGAGGACGCGACGAAAGGGGGTCAGGCGTCCGCCGCCGCGGGCGTGACCGTCAGCCTGCGCTCGGTGCTCGCACGCAGGCCGGTGTGGCTGCTGACGGGTTGCCACCATCTCGGCTGCGCGGGGCATGCCGTGATCCTCGCGCACGGCGTCTCCATGGCGACCCATCAAGGGATTCCAGGGCTTCAGGCAGCGGGCGTGCTGAGCACGATCGCGGGCGTGTCGATCGTCAGCCGGTTCACCTTTTCGATCCTCACCGAGCGGTTCGGCGGGCGGGCCGTTCTTTCGTTCGCGGTCTTCGGCCAGAGCGCTTCGATCCTGATGCTGCTATTCGCCACCGAGGCGTGGCACTTTTACGCCTTCGCGATGATCTTCGGCATCTGCTACGGCGGCGAGATGGTCGGATTCCCGATCATCAACCAGCAGATGTTCGGCCGGTCAGCGCCCCTGAGCTCGATCTTCTCGTTCGAGATGATCGGCGCGAGCACCGGCATGGCGCTGGGGGGCTGGCTCGGCGGCGTGCTGTTCGACCACTCGGGCAACTACACGTCGGCCATTCTCGTCGCAGCGGGCATCGGCTTTCTCGCGCTGCCGCTTGCGCTCTGGCTGCCGCGCCACAAGCGGGAGCCCGCGGCCGCCGCCCCTGTCGCCAGCGCGGCCTGAGATCCCGGGGAACGACGCTACAGAAGGCGTCAGAAGTGTAAGGCCCGATCTCCGGGTCCGTCTTCGAGGACCGCCCATTCCCATACGTGCAGGATAATGGGGTTGGAGTACACTGACCGTGAAGGAGGTGTCAGGGACAGTGCAGGCGAATGATATTCGTCGCGGCATTCTGATCATTTTAACCGCGCGGCCCGAGTCGTCCGTCACGACGAGCGGGCTGGCCAGGCGCTCGAGGTACTCCTCGTTGGCCGGACAGGGCAGCGCGGCGTGGTCGAGCAGCCAGGCTTCGAGCTCGAAGCCGACGATGAGCGGGCTCGCGTCGCAGCGGCCGGCGGCGAGCCATTGTCCGAGCAGCGCGGTCTCGCGCTCGAGCGCCGCGCCGAAGCGCGTGTAGTCCTGCGGCTCGAATCGGGTTTCGCCGATTTCCCGGCCCACGCATTCCCCTCGCAAACCACCATCCTACCGCGTCAGCCCGGAATCGGGCCAACGCGCCAGGGGGCGAGGGGCGCCGCCGGGTCAGGCCTTGCCGCTCTTCGGGATGAACTTCAGCGCCACCCCGTTGTTGCACCAGCGCTCGCGCGTGGGTGGAGGCCCGTCTGGGAAGATGTGGCCGTGGTGCCCGCCGCAGCGCAGGCAGTGGTACTCGGTGCGCGGCAGGAACAGGCCGTAATCCTTCTTGGTGCCGAACACGCCGGGGATGGTGGTGAAGAAGCTGGGCCAGCCGGTGCCGCTGTCGTATTTCATGTCCGACGTGAACAGCGGCAGGTCGCAGCCGGCGCAGGCGAAGACGCCGGCGCGCTTCTCGTCGTTGAGCGGGCTCGTTCCCGCGCGCTCGGTGCCTTCCTTGCGCAGCACGTAGAATTGCATGTCGTTCAGGCGCTTGCGCCATTCCGAATCGCCGAGCTTCAATGCCTGTGACGGCAGCGGCGGCTCGATTCCGGCGGCGAGCAGCATGCGCCAGTTCTTCTGCAGCGCCGCCACTGACTTCATCGATTCCGGCTTGGCTTCCGCCGCGCCGGCCGGCAACGCCTTCCAGATGCCTGCGGCGAGCAGGCCTTGCAACAAGCTGCGTCGTTTCATGGGTGCCTCCGGTTCTGGGTTGAGACCGCCGTTTCTGCCGGGAATTCCCGGTGGCGGATGAGGCCTATGAGTCGGCGCCCGGGTCAAAGCCTTACGCGCTTCTTCAGTCTTATCCGTACCCCTCAAGGGGGTATTGAAAGGAATGATCCGACGGAACCGTGGCGGCCCGCCGGTCGCCGCGCTGGGTTCATTCGGATCACGGATCACCGCTCACGCCTTTTCAATCTCGGGTCAACAGCGCGCTAAAGCCGCGCTCTACACCGTCGATGCGCCGCCGAACAGCACCGTGCACTGCGTCGACAGTACACCGCCGTTTCCGTGCGCCAATGCCACCTCGCAGTTCTTCACCTGGCGCTTGCCGCATTCGCCGCGCACCTGGCGCACCGCCTCGATCATCACCAGCAGGCCGTACATGCCGGGGTGGCAGTAGGATAGCCCGCCGCCGCTGGTGTTGACGGCGAGCTTGCCGCCCGGGGCGATCGCGCTGCCCGAGACGAAGCGCCCGCCCTCGCCCTTGGGGCAGAACCCGAGGTCCTCGAGGAACAGGATGGGGGTGATGGTGAAGGCGTCGTAGAGGGAGAGCATGTCGACATCGACGGGTTTCAGCCCCGCCATCTTGAATGCCTTGGGCCCCGATTCCGACGCCGCGCTGACCGTAAGGTCGGGCATGTTCGAGATCGACACGTGGCTCATCGCCTCGCCCACGCCGAGCACGTAGACCGGCGGCTTCTCGAGCGTTCTTGCGCGCTTGGCCGACACAAGGATCATCGCGCCGCCGCCGTCGAGCACGAGGCAGCAGTCGCGCACCGTAAAAGGGTGGCTCACCATGCGCGCGTTGATGACCTGCTCGATGGTGAGCGGCTCCTTCTCCCATGCCTTCGGATTCAGGAGCGCCCACTGCCGCGCGGCCACCGCAACCTCGGCCAGCTCCTCGCGCGTGGTGCCATACTCATGCATGTGGCGCGCCGCGGCCATGGCGTAGGCGCTGATCGGCAGGAGCGGGCGGTACTGCGTCTCGTAGGGGTTGTACTCGCGCGGGCTCGCGGCCGCGCGCGAAACCGTGCGCTGCGTGCTGCCGTAGGCGATCAGCGCAACGTCGCACATCCCGGTCTCGATCGCGGCCTGGGCGTGCGCGACGTGGGTCATGAACGACGACCCGCCGATCATCGTGCCGTCGAAGAACTTCGGCTTGATGCCGAGGTACTCGCAGAGCTGGCCGGGCGCGTAGCGCGCCTGGGTCGCGGCCGAGAGCACCCCGTCGATGTCGGAGAGTTTCAGCCCGCAGTCCTCGAGCGCGCGGAGCGTCGCCTGCGCCATGAGATCGATGGGGCTGGTATGGGGGGCGACCTGCCCGAGGTCCGATTCGGCGACGCCGGCGACGGCGACGCTCGCGCGTTTCAGGCTCATTTGGCGTCTCCCGCGGGAGTGAAAACGGGGTAAGGCGGCAGCTTCTCGTCGCCGGGGTGCATGCGCGCCTTCACGCGCATCCCGATCTTCACGTGCCTCGGGTCGATGTCCTCGACCCGGCTCATCATGCGGAAGCCCTCGTCGAGGTCGATCAGCGCGCAGTTGAGCGGCGCCTCGTTCTTGTAATAAATGACCGTGGTCGAGTAGACCGTGCCGAGGCCCTTCGAGATACGCCATTCGAGATTCGTGCCGCCGCCGGGGGCGACCGCGCGCGGGAAGAACACCGCCTTGCCGTCGTCGCGGTTCACCTGGTAGGCGAGCTCGCCCTTCTTGCAGTGCTCGTAGTACGTGCCCAGTGGGGACTGCTTGGTCAGGTCCACCATTTTGCCGCTCCTTTCGAGAGTCTTGCGCGATGTCTATTCCTTGCCTGGATCAACCGGAGAAGTGATCCGTGACTCGTGATCCGTGATCCGACCCGAACTCGCGGGCATCAGTCGGCTCACGGTTCACGATTCACGCCTTTGTTGTCTGGTTCTCAGAGAGCCCGAAGTCGAGCAAGGCTTGTGCTCGAAGTCTGTTTTTCTGGACCTTGGCGCTGCCGGTCATGCCGATCGTATCGAAGGAATCGACGATTTTAACGTAGTGCGGCACGCGGAAAGTGGCCATGCGCCCGCGGCTCCAGGCAATGAGCTCCTCGGGGGTTGCATTGGCGCCGGTCTGCAGAATCACGTAGGCGGCGGGCACCTCGCCCAGCCGCGGATGGGGCACGCCGATCACCTGCGCCTGCTTCACTGCCGCGTGGCGGTGCAAAACCTCTTCCACTTCCGCCGGCGCGACGTTCTCGCCGCCGACACGGAAGACGTCCTTGATGCGGGTCAGGAACTTGAGCCGCCCGTCCTCGTCCATCACGCCCAGGTCGCCGGTATGCAGCCACCCTTCCGGGTCGATCGCCTTGGCGGTCTCGGCCGGCATTCTGTAGTAGCCCTGCATGACGCTCCATCCGCGCACCAAAATCTCCCCGGACTTTCCGGGCGCGAGCTCCTTGCCGGTGTGCGGATCGACGATCGCCACATCGACGCCTTCGAGTACGTGTCCCCAGCCGTCGATGCGCTTCTCCAGCTCGTCATGGTGCCACGACATGCACACGTTGGGGGAAGCTTCCGACAGGCCGTAAGCGTGGCACAAGCCTCTCATGCCCATGCGCTCGACGATCTTGCGCGAGACCTCGGGCCCGGCCGATGCCCAGCCGCCGCGCAGATCGAGCTTGTGGCTCGCAAACTCCGGGTGCCCCATCATCATCAGGAACATCGTGTCGTTGCCCGAGGTGAGCGTGCACTGCTCGCGTGCCATGACGGCGAGCGCCTCGCCGGGATCGAAAGCGGGGGAGGAGAGGAGGCACGCACGGCGCGCGAGCGCCGCGAGCAGCGAGAGCGTGGTGCCCGCGACATGGTAGAACGGGCGGGCGCTGTAGTAGCGGTCATCGGGACGCAGGTCGAAGCGCTCGGCGATGTATGCCGCGTTGCGCAGCATGTTGTCGTGGGTGAGCATGGCGCCCTTGGGGTGGGAGGTCGTACCCGAGGTGAACTGCATGAGCAGGGCGTCGCCGGGGCTTACGTCGTCCGGCAGCGGATCGTCCCAGGCGGCACCGAGCGCGAGCATGTCGTCGAACGCGGTCGCGCCCGGCGGCACATCGGTGCCCAGCACGACGATGTTGGCGAGCTTGGGCAGCCGCGGGTCTGGAAGGCGCTCCTCGATTGCCGGGGCGATCTCCCGCAGCATCGCGATGAAGTCGATCTTGAGGAAACGGTCGACGACGAAGGCGAGACTCACGTCGGCCTGCTTCAGGCAATAGGCGAACTCGTCGGTCCTGAACCTGGTGTTGACCGGGACCGTTACCGCGCCGATCAGCGCCGCGCCGTAGAAAAAAAACACCCACTCGACCGAATTGCCCATGCATACTGCAACGTGGTCGCCGTGGCGGACGCCAAGCGCGCGCAGGCCCCGCGCCACGTCCTGCGCGCCGCGCCACACCTCGTCCCAGGTGAGCCGCCGTCCGGCGATCACCAGCGCTTCGTCGTTCGGCGCGAGCGCCGCATTGCGCGACAGCGCGTCGCCGAGCACCTGTGGCTGCCACTCAGCCATGCGTATGTCGCAAATATCCGTGTTTCTTCATTTTGATCTTGCGCCTAAACCCTCTGTGTCCTCTGTGATCTCTGTGGCGGATGCATTCGGGGGTTCCTGTTGATCTTATCGGCGTTTATCGGCGTCCATCGGCGGCAGATATGTTGTGCCTTTTGACATGGGTTCAAAAGCCCTAGCGTCCCTCGAACCTCGGCTTGCGCTTCTCCTTGAACGCGGCGACACCTTCCTGGTGATCGTGCGTGAGCCGCGCGCCGGCGATCGCCAGGTTCTCCATTTCGAGCAACTGCTCGAGGGTGGGCGAGTACATCGACTGGAACATCTTCTTCGCCAGCCGCAGCGCGTAGGTCGCGGAATCGGCGATCTCGCGCGCCAGTGCCTGCGCCTGCGCGTCGAGCTCGGCATCGGGCACGACCTTCATCACGATGCCCATCTGGCGCGCCTCCTCCGCCGGCAGGCGCCGCGCCGTGTAGACGAGTTCCTTGGCGCGGGCGATGCCCAGGTGCTGCGTCAGAAAGAACACGGCGCCGCCATCCGGCGGAATGCCGACGTTCTTGAACGCCATCAGCAGGTAAGCGGTGTCCGATGCGACGATGAGGTCGCACGCGAGCGCGAGACTCGCGCCGATCCCGGCGGCGGGCCCGCGCACCGCGGCGATCACCGGTTTTTCGCAGTTATGGAGCGCGATGATGGTCTGCTGGTGGCTCTTCGAGCGCTTGCGCCCGGCGACGATGTCGTAGCCGGCCATCGAGCCGACGTCGCCGCCGGCGCAAAACCCGCGCCCGGCGCCGGAGAGCACGATCGCGCGCACCGCATCGTCCTGCCCGAGCGCGGTGAACTGGCCGGCGAGCTCGTGGTACATCCCGGCGGACAGTGCGTTCAGCTTGTCCGGGCGGTTCATGAGGACGGTCGCGATGCCGTCTTGCTTCGTTACTTGAATGGTCATGGCGATCTGTGCCTGCTCCGCGCTCTGCATAGTGCAAATGCGGTGAGTGTCGGTCATTCCTGGAGGACGACAAGCGCGTCCGCGGCCAGCACGCCGCGCTCGCGCACGTACAGCGGATTTACATCGATCTCGGCGATGCGATCCGCGTGATCGGCGATGAGATACGAGAGCCGGGAGAGCGCATCGGCGAGCGCCGCGACGTCGAGCGCCGGCCTGCCGCGAAAGCCGTTGAGCAGCGCTGCCGCGTGCGTTTCCCCGATCATCTCGTGCGCGGTCTCGGTGTCGAATGGTGCGAAACGCCGCGCGACATCGTGAAAGAGCTCGGTGAACACTCCACCCAGCCCGAACGCAACCACCGGGCCGAAGCAGGGGTCATTCACCGCGCCGGCGATCGCTTCGACGCCGGCGCCCATTTCCTGCACCAGAATGCCGTCGATGCGGGCGTCGGGGCGATGACGCTGCGCAGCCGCGAGGACTTCGCGCGCAGCCTGTTTCACGGCGGCCAGGCCGTTGAGCCCGAGCCGTACCGCCTCGGCTTCGGTTTTGTGCGGGATGTCGGGCGAGGCGACCTTCACGGCGACCGGGAACGCGAGCGGACACTGGTCGAGCGCTTCCACCGCCGCGGCGGAGAGCAGCGCTTCCTGCGTGGCCGGAATGCCGTAGGCGCCGAGAAGCTGCTTCGCGCGGTGCTCGCCGAGCGTCGCGGCCCCCTCCGGCAGATCGAGCTTCCGCGCGGCGACCGGCCGTAGTGCGTGCCGGGCGGCGCGGGCTGCGAAGGCGCGCTGCTTGCGCGCGAAGTCGTGCAGCGCGGCGAGCGCGGCGACGGCGCGGCCCGGCGCGAGTATGCACGGCACGCCGTGCGCTTCGAGGGAATTCATGACTCGCGCGTTATCGTCGGGCGCGGTGGGCCAATTGAGCAGGACCGGCTTGTCGGTTTCGCGCAGCACCTCGAGCAGGCCCTGCGACCAGACCGGCGCGGCCGTGCCCCGCGGCGCGCGGGCGATGACCGCGTCGATGTTCGGATCCGCAAGCACTTCGTGGATCACCCGGTTGTAGGAGGCGAAGTTGTCGTTGTAGCCGTGGGCCGTCGCATCCACCGGGTTCGCGGCGGATCCAAATGAAACCATCACCTCTTTGATGCGCGCGACGGTGCCGTCGCCGAGGCGCGGCAGCGCGAGCCCGTGCTCGACGCAGCGGTCCGCGAGCAGCACACCGGCGCCGCCCGAGAGCGTGACCACCCCGACGCGGTTGCCGCGCGGCAGCCGCCGGCTCCGGAACGCCTTGGCGCTGTCGATCAGATCGTCGATGTCGCGCACCTCGACGAAGCCGCCGCCGCGGAACGCGGCGCGGTAGAGCTCGTAGCCCGAGGTCATGCGGGCGGTATGCGAGGTCGCGGCCGCGCGCCCTACGTCGCTGTTGCCTACCTTCCAGGTGAGGATCGGCTTGCCGAGCTCGAGCGCCCGCTCGCCGATCTCGATCAGGCGCCGCCCGTCGGTGATGCCTTCCATGAAGGCGACCACCGCCTCCACGTCGTCGCGCTCGAGGAACGCGGCGACGAGCTCCAGCATGCCGACGTCGGCCTCGTTGCCGGTGGATACCGCGTAGTTGAAGCCCACGCCGTAGTGCGAGGCGATCGCCACCACGCCAAACCCGAAACCGCCCGACTGCGTGACCAGAGCCAGCGGCCCGGGCCTTAACGTTTTGAGTTGCAGCGTGCCGCCGAAGCCCGCGCGCACGCCGTCCCTGAGATTGAACATGCCGAGGCAGTTGGGGCCGATTACGCGCACGCCATGGGTGCGGGCGGCAACCGCGAGTGCTTCCTGCAGTGCGCGCCCCTCGGCGCCGACTTCGCTGAATCCTGCTGACAGCACGATCGCGTACGGAATGCCGGCGCGCCCGCACTGCTCGATCACGCCCGGCACGTGCGCTGCGCCGATCGCGACCAGGGCGAGGTCGCACGGCTCGGGCACGGCGCCCACGTCGGGATAGCAGGCGAGACCCTTGATCTCGGGGTGCCTGGGGTTGACCGGGTAGATCTTGCCGCGATAGCCGTATTCGGTGAGGAGCTTCAGCGGCTGGCCGCCGATGCGGCTCAAGTCGGCGGAGGCGCCGACCACCGCGATGCCGCGCGGCTCGAGCAAGCGGGAAAAATCGGCAGTGGCCTTGCTGCGGGCGCGTTCCCGTAGTTCAGGCATGTGGGATCAGCATGTGGATGGGAAGGCCCCGCCATTCTACCGTGAGCGCTGTGCCAGCTGGCCCAGGGCTCCACATCGTGGATGCCGTCGTCGCGGCGCGCGTCAGCGCAGTCCCCCGGCCATGCGCGTGCTCTCGGGCATCTGCCGCAGGCGCCAGGTCGCCAGCGGCCCGAGCAGGGCGCCCGCGCCGAGCGATACGAAGGCGAGCCCCCACGTCCACATCGGCGAGGCTTCGGCCGCGCGCGTTGCGTCGAGCACCAGCCCGAACACCCAGGGCGCGAGCGCGCCGGCGCCGAAACCGAGCACCGAGCGCACCGAGTAGGCGGCGCCGATGAGGCGCGGGGGCACGACCTCGGTGATCACGGTGGAGTACACCGACGAGTCGCCAATTGCGGTGAAGCTGTAGAACGCCGCGACCGTGACCAGCACCCACAGGGGAGCCGCAACCATCCAGCCGAACGCGAACGAGCAGACCGCGCTCGCGCCGGCCATGACGAGAATGGTCCAGGTGCGTCCCTTGTGGTCGGACACCGCGCCGCCGACGATGCTGCCGGCCATGCTGCCGAGGTAGGCGATCGCAGTGAGCGCAGCCCCCAGGCTCGCCGCTTCGGTCGCCCCGCTGCCGGCGATGTATGCGGAAGCGGCGAAAAACGCCGGCAGCCACGCCTTCATACCCAGCAGTTCCCAGGAGTGGGCGGTATAGGCGCCGATGGCGAGCATCGCCGGCTTGTTTTTCAGCACCGCGGGGATCGGCGCTGCCGCGGTCCCGGCCGCGGCAGCCGGGTGCACGACGTTGAGCGTGCCGCGCAGGGTGTAGAGCGCGAGCAGCGTGCCCGCGAGCGGGCCGCTCGCGTTCACGATGAACGCGCCGCGCCAGCCGATGTACGGGACGAGCGCGCCGGTCACCACCATCGCCAGCGCGTAGCCGAGCGACGCGGCGGCGAGGTAGAAACCCATCGCCCGGCCGCGGCGCGCCGAGGCGAAGCGCTCGGCGATCAGGGTGAGCCCCGGGGTGTACGAGCCGCCGGAAAAAAGCCCCGTGAGTCCGTAGAGCAGGGCGGCAGAGACGAAGCCGTCGGCGAACGACGCGAACACCAGCGCGCTTACGCTCGATGCCACACCCGAGACGATGAACACGCGCTTGGCGCCATAATGGTCCGATAGGAAACCGACGGCAAAGAGCGAGACGAGGTAGCCTGCGTGCCATGCCGATTGGATGAGGCCGGCTTTCCCCGCGCTCATGCTCCATGCGGGCGCGAGCAGCGGAATCGCCGCTGCGTAGGCGGTGAAAATGAGCGCGAAGCACAGGCGGGAGGCGCACAGCCCGCTGAGCCAGGCGCCGTCGCCGCTGGACGTGGCATCAGCCATGCGTTGCGCCTAGCAGCTTGTCGGGCTTTCGCTGTCCCGACAAGCTGCTAAATGGAAAGGCGGGTTGTCAGGGGTTGCTGTCATCCGGAATGGGCCTAGTACGATTCGGTGGCGTTTCGCTTCGTGGCGGGCAACACCCACCCCGATCACGACACGATCGCCAGCTTCCGGCGGCGCTTTGCCGATGAGATCAAGGCGATGTTCGTGCAGGTGTTGCAGATCGCGCAGGCGAACGGGTTGCTCAAGCTCGGTAACGTGGCCTTGGATGGGACCAAGGTGAAGGCCAACGCGAGCCGGCACAGCGCGCTCTCCCACGGGCATGGGCTGAAGTTGCAGGAACCGCTGCAGGCCGAAGTCGAGGCGCTGTTGCGCCTGGCCGAAGCCGCCGATTCGCGCATCATGAAGATCTTGGGCCAAGGCTTCGAGCAGTGCTACAACGCGCAACTCGCGGTGGATAGGGAGAGCCGGCTCATCGTCGCCCCCGGGTTGACCCAGGAGGTCAACGACAAGCAGCAGTTGATCCCGGCCCTTGAGAAGCTGCGCGCACTGCCGCCCGAATGGGGAACGGTTCAGGCGCTGGTGGCCGACAGCGGATTCATGAACCTCGTCAGCGGTGAATGGGACTTGGTGTGCCTTGTCTACAATGTGAAGCGGATGCACCGGATGCAGCGCACCTGAACGAGGGTGATGGGGTAAATAAGTCACTTTATTACAGCCTGTCGGCTCGCCGTGCCCAGGAGCGATGATCCATGCATTCACACCGACCGTTGATCACGCCAAGTCCGACAGGCTGCTAGCAGCCGAGGAATTTGGGAGGGCGCTTTTCCTTGAACGCCGCCACGCCTTCCTTGTGGTCGTGCGTGAGCCGCGCGATTCCCGAGGCGAGCGTCTCGATTTCCATCAACTGCTCGAGCGTGGGTACCGCCATCGCGTGGAACATCTTCTTGGCGAGCGCCAGCGCGTACGTGGCGGACTCGGCCAGTTCCCGCGCCAGCGCACGCGTCTCGGCCTCGAGCTTGTCGTCGGGCACCACGCGCATCGCGATCCCCAGGTCGACCGCTTCCTGCGCGGAGACCCTGCGCGCGGTGTAGACGAGCTCCTTCGCCTTGGCGATGCCCAAAAGTTGCGTGAGGAAGAACAGCGCGCCGCCGTCGGGCACCACCCCCACGTTCTTGAACGCCATGGAGAACTTGGCGGTGTCGGAGGCGATGACGAGGTCGCAGGCGAGCGCAAGCGCGTTGCCGATGCCGTAGACCGGCCCGCGTACCGCGGCGATCACCGGCTTTTCGAGGGAGTAGAGCGCGCTTACCACGCGGTGGCGGCGCTTGGAGCGCGCGCGGCCCGAGACGATGTCGGACTTCGCCATGCCGTCGATGTCGCCGCCGGAGCAAAAGGCGCGGCCGGCGCCGGTGAGAATCACCGCTCGTATGCTCTCGTTTGCGGCGATCGCACCCAGATGGGCGTACAGCGCGTCCCACATCGGCTCCGCCATGGCGTTCAACTTCTCGGGTCGGTCGAGCGTGAGGGTGGCGACGCCGTTATCGATCTCGAGCCTGACGGTCATTTTGGCTTGGTGAGCGGTAAAAGCAGTGAGCAGCCTGCGGTGCCGCGTTCCCACACCTCACGGTTCACCGCTTACCGCCCACGGCCCCTAAATCGAATCCCAGGAGAATACGTCCGCGGTGCGGTCGAGGGGATAGAAGCTCGTCTTCAGCGCAGGCAGCATGTGCTCGGCGCAGGTGTGCGCCGTCCAGCCGCCTGAGCGGTGGATGCTGCGAACCGGCCGGGACTGGCTCATGAGGAAAATCTCGTTCCTGCGCACCGAGAACACCTGGCCTGTGACGTCGCGCGCCGCATCGCCCGCGAGAAACGTCGCGAGCGGGGCGTTGTGCTCCGCGGTGACCTGCATGCGCTGCTCGATGCGCTTTTTCGCCGCCGGATCCTTGGACGGGATCGACGCGGTCATGCGCGTCCAGGCGACCGGGGCGATGCAGTTCGAGCGCACGTTGAAGCGCTGCATGTCGATGGCGATGTTCTTGGACAGGGCCACCATGCCGAGCTTCGCCGCGCCGTAGTTTGCCTGACCCATGGCGCCGACCAGCCCCGAGGTCGAAGTCATGTGCACGAAGCTGCCGCTCTCCTGTTTGCGGAAATGGTCGGCGGCGTGGCGGCACATGTTGAACGCGCCCTTCAACATCACGTCGAGCACCGAATCCCAGTCGTCCTCGGTCATCTTGTGAAAGATCACGTCGCGCAGGATGCCGGCGTTGTTGACGACGCAGTCGATGCGGCCGAAGCTGTCGAGCGCGCATTGCACGATCGTCGCCGCGCTCGGGAAATCGGCGACGCTGTCGGTGTTGGGGACCGCGTCGCCGCCGGCCTTGCGGATCGTCTCCACCACTTCCTGCGCCGGTGCGGGGTCGCGGCCTTCGCCGGTGAGCGATACCCCGATGTCGTTGACCACCACCTTCGCGCCCTCGGCAGCCATCGCGATGGCGATGGCGCGGCCGATGCCGCGCCCGGCGCCGGTGACCACCACCACTTTGTCCTGGAGCATCTTGCCTTCAGTCATTGTATTTTCCTTGTCAGTCGCAAACGATCGTCACGACCGTTCTTCAAAAAAACGCATGATTCGTGGGCCGTACCCCTCGAGGAAGCATTGAAAAGAGCGATCCGACGAAGGCGCTGTCGGTTCACGGTTCACGGGTCACGCCGTTCATTGAGCGATCGTAGCACGCCCGTTATCGAGCACGGTTACTCCGCGAGCGGGAACGGTGGCGCGGAAGCTCACGGTGTTCTTGTCGACCCACATCTCGGTGCGGATCGTTTCGCCGGGGAAGACCGGCGCCGAAAATCGCGCTTCCATGCTCTTCAGGCGCGCCGGGTCGTAGCCGCAGCAGGCCTTGAGCAGCGCATGGCCGACGACGCCGAAAGTGCAGCGCCCATGAAGGATCGGCATCTCGTAGCCGGCCTTCCTGGCGTACCCGGGGTCGGCGTGAAGCGGGTTGTAATCGCCCGACAGGCGGTAGATCAGCGCCGCCTGCGGCAGCGTCGGCAGATCGCAGGCGTGCTGCGGCTCGGTCCCGGGGATCGGGTGCGGATTTTTCACCGACCCGGCGGAGCGGGCGAAGCCGCCGTCGGCGCGGCAAAAGCTGGTCGAGGTGAGCGTGCAGATTGTCTCGCCCGAGGCTTTGTCGTGCACCTTGCACTCGGTGAGGATCAGCGCGCCCTTGTCCTTGCCCTTGTCGACGACGTCGATGACGCGGGTCTTGCCGAGCACGGTGCCCTCTACGGGCAACGGACGGTGGATCATGAAACCCTGCCCGCCGTGCACCACGTGGCTGCGCGTGATGCCGAGATCGGGGTGCGCATGCCACGGGCCCGGATAGCCGAGTATCACCGCCATGGTCGGCAGCGCCTGGAGATTCTCCTCGTAGACGAACTTGAGCTGGTCGGGATTCGCGGGTTCCGCGCCGAGGCCGATGCCGAGCGCATAGAGCATGACGTCGCGCTTGGTGAGGCGCTGCTCGACTTCCGGTATGTCCCAGTTGATGAGCTTGTCGTGATTGATGGCCACGGGAGAGCTGGTGAACGGGAGTTTGGCAGGCGTTTATTCTAGCCCATCCTCCGGGCCGTCGTCTTTACCGGGCGCTGCCGGCCGGCGTGTTCCATCCGGCGTTGATCTGGATCAAGTGCCCCGCGTCGCGCGACGTTATGATGGGCTATGAGCAGTTAACCGCGGGCGCTCCAGCGGCGGCCCGGGCGCCCCGTCGCAGGACTTGGGTATACTAGTCTGGTGTGTCCGTCACGAAGCACGGTTCGAGCGCGATGAGCGGGCGAAAGATGATCGCCACGTGTGCCGTCTACGCCGGCGGCAGGCGGCTGCGCGACATCGCGATCAAGGAGATCGGCGAAGTCCTCGCCAGCACCGACGACTTTGTGTGGCTCGGGCTGGTCGAGCCGGATGAGAAGCTCATGAGAAGCGTGCAGGAGGCGTTCAGCCTGCACGATCTTGCGGTCGAAGACGCCCACCGGGCCCACCAGCGGCCCAAGGTCGAGGCATACGGCGATTGCCTGTTCGTCGCGCTGCATACTGTGCAACTGATCGGCGGCGACGTGCATTTCGGCGAAACGCATCTGTTCGTCGCGCCCCGCTACGTCGTTTCCGTGCGCCACGGCGCGTCGGCCTCCTACACGCCCGTGCGGGAACGGTGCGAGCGCGCGCCGGAGCTGATGGCCAAGGGCCCGGGGTTCATTCTCTATGCGATCATGGATTTCGTGGTCGACAACTACATGCCGATCGTCGACGCCCTCGAAGACGAGCTGGAGGCGGTGGAGGACCAGATCTTCAAGGTGTCGTACCGGCGCAAGACGACGGAACGCTTGTATCACCTCAAGCGCCGGGTGACGGCATTGCGGCGCGCGGTCTTGCCGCTGCTGGAAGTCTCCAACCAGGTGGGCCGCTCGGGCAGCAGCCTGATTCCGGAGGACACGCAGCCGTACTTCCGCGACGTCCACGACCACGTGCAGCGCATCAACGAGGCTACGGAGAACATGCGCGAGATGCTCGCGACGGCGCTTCATGTAAACCTGTCGTTGGTCTCGGTCGGGCAGAACGAGGTGGTGAAGCGGCTGGCAGGATGGGGCGCAATACTCGCGGTGCCGACCATGGTGGCGAGTCTTTACGGCATGAACTTCGAGCACATGCCGGAGCTGCACTGGCAGTACGGCTATCCGGTCGTTGTCGGGATCACCGCCGTCGCGTGCCTGGTTCTTTATCGCCGGCTCAAGCGCGCCGACTGGCTATGAGAGGAGAGACTGATGAGCCTCGATCTGACTTCTGAAGCCTTCGCCCGCAACGGCGAGATCCCTCGCAAATACACGTGCCAGGGCGAGGATGTTTCGGTGCCGCTTTCCTGGAGCGGCGTGCCGGCGGGGGCGAGGAGCCTGGTGCTGATCGTTGACGACCCCGACGCGCCCGACCCCAAGGCGCCCAAGATGACCTGGGTTCATTGGCTGCTCTACAACATCCCGCCCGATTCGGGCGGGCTCAAGGAAGCGATCGCGGCCGACGCGTTGCCGCCCGGCACGCTGCAGGGACTGAACGACTGGAAGCGCGTGGCTTACGGGGGGCCGTGCCCGCCCATCGGGCGACATCGTTACTTCCACAAGCTCTATGCGCTCGACAGCGTGCTGCCCGACCTCGAGCAGCCCGGCAAGAGCGATCTCGAGCAGGCGATGCGCGGGCACGTCATCGCGCACGCCGAGCTGATCGGCACCTATCAGAAGACCTGAAGCCGCGGGCATCCGCGGCGCGAACCAGCGGGAAATCCGCGCGGCCTAGACGAGGGCGGCGCGCTGCAGGCGGTGGTCCATGTGGCGCAGGCGCCCGGCCATCACGCGCATGATGTGCAGCGCGAAGCCAGGCCGGTCCTGGACCAGCAAGGCGAATTTCTTCTGGTTGATGGGCATCAGCTCGCAGTCGGTGGAGGCGATAGCGGTTGCGCTGCGCGGCGCGGCATCGATCAGGGCCAGTTCCCCCAGCACCCCGTCGGGCCCGACGCGCTCGACCACCTCGTTGTCCACGAAAAGCTCCACCTGGCCCTCGACGACGACGTACATCACCTCACCGGCGTCGCCTTGATTGAATATCATCTGGCCGCGGGAGAACGATTGCCTTTGATGCGCGATGCGTGATGCCTTCATTTTGACTGTGCCTGCATCCCCTCTCTCATGAGGTTGAATGGATGGTAGCGGCTGTCGGTGTCCGCGCGCTGCCAACTGCGTCACGTTTGCGCGCGATTAGCCGGCGCCATTCCGTGAACTCGGTCACGAAGCCCGCCGCCGGGGCGCTCACCCGGGCTTGCGGAATACCGCGATGCGATTCGAATTGGTGCCGAGCCGGTTGTTGCTGACCCCCCAGATGTTCGCGGTCTTGGTGAAGCGCTGGGCGTTGATCAGCACCGCGTTGCACTTGAAGCCGACCGCGACCCCGAGCGGAACAGCGACTTCCTCGAGTTTGACCGCGCCGCGCTTCACTTCGCCGACTTCGAACGCCACCCAGCCGCCGGGCCGGGTGATCCGATAAAGCTCTGCGAAGACGCGCAGCATCGTCTCGGCCCATTCTTCAACCGTCGGGCTCATCGTGATGTGCCGCCCGATCGCCTCGGCGTCCAGGTGATTGAACCAGCAGCGCAACCAGTTGTCGCGCGTGTACTGCACGACGTTGAGGAAGGGCGGGGAGGTGACGGTGAGCTGGACGCTGTCGGACGCGATCGCGTTCGTCTCTCCGGCGTCATTCTCGAGGAAGCGCGCGCAGGCCGCCGCCTGGTGCAGACGCCAGCGTGCCGCCGCATTGAGGTCGCTCTGGAGCTGCATCGACTTGCGCAGGATGAGCGCGCGCACGTCGCGATACTCCGGCGTCTGCTTCAGCTTCTCGTTGATCTTGACCTGGTTCTCCGCCGACGCCGCCTGGTTGGGTGGCAGCGTGTAGACGGAAAAGAAGCCGGGCGAATGGCCTGTGAGCCGGTTCGTCGCCACCATGCGGATCCAGCGGTCGGCGCTGTCCTCGACGCCGTCGGCGCGCCTGCGCTCGAGGTAGGCGCGCAGGTTGAGGATCTCGACCTCCGTAACGGGATCGAAGAACATCGAGAGGTCGATCTCGGAGCGCGCCTTTGCGCCGAGCCGCAGGGATCGCAGGCGCACGTCGATTTCGGTGAGGCTGGGAACCTCAAGGCGCGGGCGGGTGAGAATCGCGCACAGCGGGTTGACGTCGTTCACCATCACGTTGCGCCCGCGCAGCGCCGCCTCGACCGCGGTGGTGCCGCGCCCGCTGAAGGGGTCGTACACGACGTCGCCTAGCTGCGCCAGCCGCTCGATGAAATAGGCCGGGAGCTGCGGCTTGAAGCAGCCGCGATAAGAGACTTCATGAAGGGGACTTGCCTGGCGTTGGCGGCTCGTCCACAGCTCCTGCTCGTACACGGGCACCGACACTTTGGCAGCGGGCGCTGTCTGCGGGGCGTGGGTCCGGCGGCAAGAAAAAACCAGGCTTCCCGATGCGGCGGACGAAGCAAGTGCAACCATCGCGTACCTCCTCGTATGTCAGTACTGCGCGAGATCGTACGCTTGCTGACGGCAAAGTACAAGCCCCCGGTCATCGCGCGTACGCGTGCGTGTCTGCACGGAAATCGAGCGTACGCCTGTTGCGGGGAAAGTACAAGCCCCGAGCGGGCTGTCTGGCGCCAGCCCACTCGAGGGAAAGCCGGACTACGACGCAACCCTTTGAGCCGTGATCAGTCTATCCACCCGAGCATTCAGGCGGTTCATATTAAGCCTGTCGCGTCACGGTCCATCCCCGGGCGCGGACGAGGGCGGTGTGCGACTTCCCCGATTAGTTCAGCTGCGACAGGCTTTGCGACAGGCTTTCGTCGAGCGCTTCGATCCAGTGCCGTACTG
>Ga0326597_10002502_pt1 | contig 27403 bp, 18 predicted proteins | sample RVTome_12_FD_203789 | JGI IMG/M metagenome (GOLD analysis project Ga0326597, IMG submission 203789) | Soil microbial communities from uranium-contaminated site in the Upper Colorado River Basin, Wyoming, United States - RVT100D185 | ecosystem: Environmental > Terrestrial > Soil > Contaminated >... | reverse complement strand
CACTCTGAATCCCTCTGCGACCTCCGCGATCTCTGCGGTGAGTTTGCACTCCGCCGCGAGGGCGCCGTGGTCACGCGCGGATTGGAAGTGTGAATCGTATGAGTCGGTTTCAACATCCCGGCGATCTCCATTGCCCGCTGCCGCGCCCGCTGCGGCAGGTCGCCTTCCTCAAGCGCCTGCATCCGCCATGCATGCGCGCGTTTGAGCCTCGCAGAACTGGAGGTGCTCCCTCTCGCTGGCGAGGGGTATCGCGAATTGTGATCGCTCGAGATTGCCCTGCCAAATGCGAACCGCGAGATTCCGCTCCTCCGCCTGCTGGCTCGCATCGGGCGGCGGGAGCCGGACTTCGGCCGATGCAGCGGCGTACTTCGGAGGGCGCCTACTCGATCCGCACCACGTTGCTCGTCGCGCAGGGCGTGAGGTCGAGCAGTTGGAGATGGCCGCCGCAGGCGGCGGGGCCGGCGGTGGCGTTGAGTGTGCGCGAGCCGTTGGGGCCGGCGCTGCCCTGAAAGGCGAGTTGGATCTGGTTGGAGCCGAGGCCCAGTTGGGTGCCGGCGCAGGGCATGTTGTTGGGGATGCGGAACGAGCCGGTGTTGCGTGCGAAGATGAGAGCGACCTGCCCGCCGGGCGTGGCGCCGGACCACTCGATGCGGATGGGGCCACCGGAGGGGCAGGTGGGGGCAACGGTAAGCTGCGGGTCGGCGCCGTCGAGACGGAACTTGACTAGGAACGCGTCCCACCAGCCCCGCGGCGAGAACTGAGAGTTGACTCGCCCCTCGAAATCATCAGAGGTCGTGCCTCCGGCGACAAGCGCGCACCCCGAAGTATCAAGGGCAACTGCCCATCCTTGGTCATCACCACTCCCGCCGAGGTAAGACATCCAATGTAGATTCCCCGCCTCGCCAATATTAACAACGAATGCGTCTCCATACCCCCGAAACGCGTTACGCCTTCCTTCAAAGTCATCGGACGCCGTCCAACCGGTCACCAACATCCCTCCGGCGCCATCCGCCGCAATACTCGTTCCCGATTCAATGTAGCTTCCGCCAAGGTAGGTCATCCAATGAAGCACTCCAGAGGGGCTAACTTTGGCGACGAACGCATCCCGGTTACCGTGGAAGCGGTTATTTCGGCCGACAAAATCGTGCGACGAGGTCACGCCCGTCAGGAGCGCATTGTCGCCGCTATCGATGGCGATGCCCTCACCGACTTCATAGACAGTCCCGCCCAAGTAGGTCATCCATTGGAGAACCCCAGATGGGTTGACCTTCACAATGAAAGCATTTTCAGCACCATTTGAGTTTGTGCGCCCCTCGAAATCCATCGAAGTAGTTGTCCCACAAACGAGTGCGTCACCCAATCTGTCGAGAGCGATGCCGCCCGCCCTGTCTTGGTCGGTACCACCAAGATAGACCATCCACTGAAGCAGGCCAGACGAGTCCACCTTGACGAGAAACACATCCTCCGGACGACCGCCATGATGCTCGTTGAGCCGACCCTCAAAATCGATGGACCTTGTTGTTCCAGAGACGAGGCCGCTACCCTCCGCATCCACGGCCACTGCGATTCTCAACCTGGGTATAGAGTTCCGTCCATGCTCTTTATCGGTGCCGCCCAAATAGGTCATCCACTGGACCACTCCAGTTGCGTCAAGTTTGGCGAGAAAGGCGTCTGCCCCTCCCCCATGGTACGCGTTGTTCCGCCCATCGAAATCGGACGAGAGGGTGCGGCCGGAGACCATCGCGTTTCCAAAGTTGTCGAGAGCGAGGCCTTCCGCGTAGTCACCGGCGCTGCCACCAACGTACGTCATCCAAATCAATTGACTTGAGGGACTGACTTTGAGCACGAAAGCGTCATTGTCGCCGTAGCGCGAGTTGCTCCGCCCATCGAAGTCATCAGAGTTGGTATTTCCGGTCACGAGAGTGTCTCCGGACCGATCGACAGCCACCCCGAAACCCTCTTCGCCTCCGCGGCCACCCAGATACCTCATCCACTCCACATCCGGATCGATGATGAGCGCGCTTGCCGGATCGACGGCCCCGTCGAGGACGATGCGGTAGGTGTGTTCGTCGATCAGATCAAAATGTGCAGGGACTATCTCGTGTGTCGGTATGCCAGGTCGAGCCGCCGTCCCACGGACGCGTGTCATCGGATCATCGTGCCAGACTTGGGGCGCCTTGTCCATGAGCGTGCCGAATGAGGTACTGATTTCCAGATCGCCGGATTCCTTCACGCACAACGAATCGATGCCGTCGTAGGCGATGCGGATCTGAGAGTGATTCGCGCCGGGGGCCACGTGGAACTCGTATTTGAGTACTCCCGTGTCGTTGCCGCACACGAACATGTCGATGCCGTCGTAGAGACTTTTGTACACAACGGCGCTGTATGAGGGCAGATCGCTGCGGCTTGCGCGTCCATCGCCACCAACGAAGTAGTTGAACCTCGCTGCTTGCGGCTGCGCACCGCTCGGGGCAACCGGATTGCTGCCGGGGAATGTGATCGTGAGGGTGAGGTGCGCCAATTCGGCGAACGAATCACTTACGTCAGGAAGCGGTGCAATGTCAGGCATGTTCAGGATGTGTGCGTCACTGGCAAAGTTCGACGGGCCGACACGGCCCGGCTCGCGGCCGGGATCGCGGCGCTCACGCGCGAGGTGCATCGTAAGAGACGATTCGCGGAACGCTACGTCGAGACCACGTGACCTGAAGCCGTAGAAGACCTCATCATCCGACCACTGCCCCTGGTTGGGGACGAAGTACACCCCGCGCAGACCGAGGCGCATCGCTTCGGAGGCGGCAGGCGGGACAGTCTGCTGGCCGTTGGTGGTCGAAGTCAACCCCAAGCCGACGGCCAGGATCAGTGCGAAAGAACGATTCATCACGGTCTCTCCCAACTGGAATCGCATGCGTTGCGCCGAGGTGTCTCCTCGGTCTGGGCGACATCCAAGTGTACGATTGAGACTGGCATGATGTCGCGCTCCGTCCACACTCTACTGCTGGCGCACAAATTTGACCCCCGCAAACCGGCTGGTCTTGAGCACTCTCCTCGACTCGCCGCTCTGCTCGACGATTGGGGCGCCATCTCCATCCAGGAACACCGTCACCGCCCACGCCCATTGCCCCTGCGACTTGGAGGTCCAGTGCGACATGTGTCCGATCTGGTCCGGCGGCAGATCGATGCCCCATGAACCGTCCTGGAGTGCGGCCTGAAGTTCTTCGACCGTCGGCAGTCGCCAGTCATCGTAGCCGTCCTCAACATGAGCCGCAGCGGCAGCCATCGCACCATCCCATTGGCCGCCGTCCCACTGATGTACATCCGCCGTCCATTGCAGCACAACCGGCGGCTTGGGCGGTTTGGCGAGCGCGGCGTGGGCCGATGAGACGGTTGCAGGCGACCACGCGGCAAGGGCAGCCGAGAGGACGACCAGCGCGAAGGTGAGCGATCCGAAGATGGTCAGGCGGTGATGCTTCATTGATTCGATCCTTTCGCAGTTGCGATTCGCTTTCGATGCGGGCTGCCGGGCGAGGACTGCCGGGACACGATGAGTGCCGCCACGACGGCGCGACCTCTCCTCCACACAACATCAGGCGCCAAGTCGTGCCCGATAGGGCCATGACACGGACTGAACATCCTCCGGAATCCCGGGAGCGAGCTACAGTCCGAGCAGCACCATCAGGAGAATCAGAACATTGCGCAGTTCCTCCTGCGCAGAACCCGAGTACACCCAGTCAGGTTCATCGGGAATGCCATCGACTCGCGCTAGAACCCCGTCAAGCAGAGCAATCGCGGATTGGTTGTCCCCGCGGGAGATCGCGTTGGCGGCGTTCCGAATCCGACTGGCCAAGGCGTTGCGCCGCCCTTTGCCCGCGTTGCCGTTCGGGGCGTCGAAGTGCGCAAGGTCAATGGTCGCAACCAGATCCGCTGTGACGCGTGCAAACTCCTCCAACCAATCTTGCGTGTTGTTGGTGACTGTAGGTTCTGGATCGATGCCGTCCTGCCAGCCGTCGCCATCGGTGTCCAAACTCAATGGGTTAGTGCCCAGATTGACCTCATTGCCGTCGAGCAGGCCGTCGCCATCCGAATCAGGGTTGAGTGGATCGGTGTCCAGGTCGATCTCGGTGCCGTCCCACAGCCCGTCCCCGTCGGTATCGGGGTGGTCGGGATTGGTTCCTAGTACGAGTTCATCATCATCGCTCAAGCCGTCGCCGTCGCGATCGGGAACCCGCTCGAGAAGCGCAAAGAACGAGAACGACGACACCGTGCCGCAGATGATGTTGTTGACGGTGTCCGGGTAACCCGCATCGGTGACATCCGTCCAGCCGGAGCCGTCCGCACTGTGGAACAGTCGCAGGTTGGACTCGTTGGTGAAGCGACCTTCCTCCCAGGCAAAGCACACATGAATGTCGCCGACGAATTGAGCGGTCGTCTCGATCTGGTACAGCAGAGGCGGCGTGCCGAAACGAAAGCCCTCCGGCGGGCTTTGGTTCTGGCCTGCATTGGTGACGGTCACAGTCGTCTCGCCCGAGATGTCGATCTGATCAAACTCGATCTGGACAGCGGTCCCGTCACTCAGCGGCTGCACCACATGAATGTCCGTTCCCGCGGGCGTGTTGAGGGGCGGCGCGATGTGCCGAATCCGGAAGTTCTCGAAGTCGATGATGAACAGATCACCACCGGAGCCAAAGTCGAGTCCGCCGACGAATCCGAAGACCGCCGCGTCGGCCGGTCCGCCGTCCCCCGAGAAGCCATACTCAAAGGGTCTACCGGCGTAACGTGAGATGACTCCTGTCACCGCGTCGATGCGGCGAATGACATTGGACGTGTACGGTTCCGAAAGGAACAGGTTGCCTGCGCCGTCGATCGCCAGGTAATGGGGTTCCAGCGCCGCGTTGAGAGCCAAGCCGCCATCTCCTGAGTACCCTTTCGTTCCATCCCCGGCGAAGCGACTGATGACCCCGGTCGCGGCTTCGATCCGGCGGATGAATGAATGCGTGACCGGGTCGCCGTCCTCCTCGACGTCCAGATCGAAAATGTACAGGTCGTCCGCCGCATTGATGGCCAACGCCATGGGGTGCTCGAACCCGGCATTCACAGCAAGCCCATCATCGCCGGAGGCGACGCCGACGATAATGAACCCGTTTTGCGGATCGCCATCGACTGCCTCGACAACCAAATCGGTATTACCGGCGATCGTGGTGATGATGCCCGTCACCGCGTCGATGCGCCTCACCAGTTTGCCATCGACGAAGTAGAGATTGCCCGCGAGGTCGAACGTCGGGCTGCCGAAGCCGGTAATGACTGCATCAAGGGCATGCCCCCCGTCACCGGTGGGGAGAGGTACAAGAAATAGGTTTGATGACCACGGGTCGTCGAATTCCGCAAAGTCGGTTGCCGCGTTTCCCCCGGCGAAGCTTGTGATAACGCCACTACCCGCATCCCGCCGCAGAACAGTACGACCTGGCCAGGAGTAGCAACTGAAATAGACGTTTCCCTGCGGATCAACCACGAAGTCGGTGGCTCCCTCGGTGCCGACAAGTGAGGTGATGACCGCCGTCGCGGCGTCAATTCGTCGAATCGCGAACGGCCCTTCGAGGTTCAGGTAGACGTTGCCCGCCCCATCGACATTAAGCCCACCCACTGGGAACCCCAGCGCCGCGTTCACGGCCGGTCCGCCGTCCCCATTGGGCCCCTCCAAGCCGTTCCCGGCGAATGTTTGGATGATGCCACCCGATTGCGCGATGGCAGGGATCGTGAGTGCTGTAACCAGCGACAGAGCTGCGATGAGGTACAGGGAACAACGTGACATCATGACCTCCTCAGGAAAGGGCGAGCGATGAGTGAAGCATTCCTCCCTTCCAAAGGGAATGCGTGACGATTCGGCGATGCTGAAGCGGCGGCATTTCATTGAAGCCATCCTATCAATCATGCGATGCACCTGAGCATCGACCTGCCGGGCGAGGACTGCCGGGACACGATGAGTGCCGCCACGACGGCGCGACCTCTCCTCCACACATCAGGCGCCAAGTCGTGCCCGGCAGGGCCACGGAAGTGGAAGAAATCTGTCATCGGTCATCATTCGGCAGATCGGTCGGTTCGTCAAAGGCCGCGAGGCGCTCCCGCCAGCGGGCGGCGCTGGCGTCATGGCCGGCCGCCGGTTCGGCTGCGTGCCAGGCGTCGTAGAGGGCGACGATCACCTCGATGCACCGGCGGTGCTGCTGGGGCGTGGCGGCGAAGGAAGTCGGAAAGAACTCGTCGGCCCGGAGCAGTTGGGCCTCCGCTTCGGCGAATCGCGACTGGCCGATGTAGACCCGGCCAAGGTTGGTTCGGGCATTCACGGTGGCGGAGCGGTTCTCGGCCGTTTTGGAGACGAAGGCCGGGATGACTTCGCTAAGGAACGGCTCCGCCTCGTCGAGGCGGCCCATTTCGAGCAGCGCATGGCCCAGCGCGTTCATCGCGCGGTAGTTGTGCAGATGATCGTCGCCCAGTGCCCGACGCGCGGTGGCTCTGATCTCGATCGCCAGCGGCTCCACTTCGTCGAAACGCTTCTGGACGATCAGTGCGTAGGCGACACCGAGCGAGATGGCGATGGTGTACTCATCCTCGCGGCCCCGGGTGCGCTCGCATCGTTCCAACACGTCGCGTAGCAGAGCCTCTCCCTGCTCCGGCCGACCCGTGTCGATCCAGGCGAGCGCCAGGTATCTCATCGCTTCGAGCGTGTCGTAATGGTCTTCACCGAGGACGAGTCGACGGAGTTCCACGAGTTCGAGATAGTGCGGCTCGGCCTCGGCGGGCTTGCCCATGATGGTGAGCAGAAAGGCGAGATTCCAGACCGATATGATGGTGTGGGGATGATGATTGCCCCAGACTCGACGCGCGAGTCCGAGGGCTTCGCGCGTGTTCGGCTCATCTTCAGCGAGCCGTTCTTGCTTGAAGAAGAAGTTGCCGAGACCGTTGATCGCGAGTATTGTGTTCGGATGCTCGTTACCGAAATGTTCACGGCTCCGGGCCAGCATCTCCTTCATGAGCGGCTCGCCCTCCTCTCCGCGTCCGAGGTCGAGCAATACCCGACCGCACGTGTTCAGGGCCTCGATGAGCGCATCTTCGTGTTCGCCTGCAAAGCCTCTCAGTCCACTGACGGCTGCGATGCACAGTGGTTCAGCCTCGGCGGACCGCCCTTGGACCTGCAGCATCCCCGCCACGAACGACATGGCCTTGAGGGTGTGTACATCGTCATCGCCGATCACTCGACGACGTCGCTCAATTTCTTCCTTGCCAAGCGCCTCCGCTTCAGCCGCATGGCGGAGGCTCATCTGAAGAAGCGCGGCCGAGTGCAGCGATGCGAGCGAGTCCGGATGATCAGGCCCCAGAAGTTCGCGTCTTACCCGCAGTGCCTGTTCCAGAAGAGGCGCCGCAGCCTCGAACAGCCCGTGACTCGAATACACAATTGCGATGGTCTGGCGCAAGGTCGCCGCGACGACCGGCTGGCCTGCGAAGCGCTCATCGATCACTCCAACGGAAGGACGCAGTATCATCTCGTCGATCATCGTCACTGCAACGTCGGTCGAGTTGATCAAGGCCAGGTCGCGATCGAATGCCTCCAACTTTGCCTCGACCGACTCGCCTGAGCCCCCGACCCGACGCCTCAGCGTCGACTCGTAGCGTTGCCGCAGATCTTCCATGAGGCGAAGGCCGACTCTCGGAGGAACCAGGCCTCTGAGCATGCCTGCATGAAACTCCGCGACCTGCTCGGTCTCGACGCGACGCTGCTCGGCGAGGAGTGTCGCGGTCTCGGCATCCTGACGGCGCTGCTCCGCGGCGGCTCGCGCGGCCTGCTCGCGAACGGCGAAGATGATGGTTCCCGCAAGGCCTGCGAGGAGCGCCGCGGCCACCAGCACGCCGGTAGTCACCGGGCCGCGATGCCGTCGAATGAACTTGCGCGCCTGATAGAGGCGAGAGGGTGGCGCCGCCTCGACAGGCTCGCCCTGAAGGTGCCGTTTCACGTCCAGCGCCAGTCCGCTGGCCGTTTCGTATCGGCGGGCACGATCCTTCTCAAGGCAACGCATGACGATCCAGTCCAGATCGCCCCGCACCATCGCGCTGAGGCGTGCCCGTTCGCTTTCCCGCACGGAGCCGATCTGCGAATCGCTTCGTTTGATGGTCGAGAGTCGCGTGCTGGGCTTCTCGGGCTCCTGCTCACAGAGCATCCGCTGGAGTTCGGCCAGCGCAGCGCGGCGAAGGTGCTCGGGATTGAAGGGAGTCGTTCCGGTGAGCAGTTCGTAAAGCAGCACGCCCAGCGAGTAGATGTCGCTGCGGGTATCGACATCGACGCCGGAGAACGCCGCCTGCTCGGGGCTCATGTACTGGGGCGTACCGATGAGGTGCCGATGAGCGGTGAACAGCGTCTTGTCCGTCAGCCGTTGATCAATCGCTTTGGCGATTCCGAAATCGATGACCTTCGGCACCGCTTCGCCGTCGATGATCGTGACGAGCACGTTGCTGGGCTTGAGATCCCTGTGGATGATCCCCTTCTGGTGCGCGTGCTGAACGGCGTGACAGACCTCGATGAACAGCCGCAGCCGATCCACGAGTCCGAGCCGGTTGTTCCTGCAATAGTCCGTCAGCGGCTCTCCGCGAACCAGTTCCATGACGAAGTAGGGTCGGCCAGAGTCCGTAGCGCCGGCGTCAAGTACGCGGGCGATGTTGGGATGATCCATCATCGCCAGGGCCTGCCGCTCGGCCTCGAAGCGGGCGACGACCTGACGCGTGTCCATGCCGAGTTTGATGATCTTCAGCGCCACCCGGCGCACCATGGGCTGAGTCTGCTCGGCCATGAAGACGACGCCGAAGCCGCCCTCCCCGATCTGTTCGAGGAGTTTGTAGCGGCCGATGACCGCTCCGGGGCGCTCCGACTCGGCGGCAGGCGCCGCGACTGCTTCCGACCCCTCAAACGACGGTGCGTGCATGAATCTCGATGCTGCGGCATGTGCGTCAAGAAGCGCCGTCACCGCGGCAAGCAGTTCACCATCGCCCGAGCACGCCGACTGCACAAACAACGCGCGGGACTCCGGCGCCTGCTCAATGGCGTCGGCGAAGATGTCCTTGGCTCGAAGCAGGCGTTCCGCATCGGATGTCATGGCTGCTCCTCAATCGGTCCGCCCATCGCGGGTCATCTCCGCATAGAGCCACGACCGCGCAAACTCCCAGTCGCGCTTGACGGTTCGTTCGGAGAGGCCCAGAACCTCGGCCGTCTGCTCGACCGTCAACCCCGCATAGAACCGCAGACTGACGACCGATGCAGCGCGCGGATCAACACTCTCAAAGCGCCGAAACGCCTCGTCGAGGGCCACGATCTCGTCACCGGATGCGTCACTCAGGTCCGCCACGCTCGCAAGTTCGACCTCGACTCTCCTGGCGCGGCCGCCGCGCTTGACTCGTCCCCTCTTGCGCGCGTGCTCGATGAGGATTCGACGCATCGCTTCGCCCGCAGCGGCAAAGAATTGCGCCCGGTCCTGATCGCCGACACGACCCCCGCTGGTCAAGCGCAGGTAGGCCTCGTGGACCAGCGCGGTCGCCTGGAGCGTGTGGTCGCGGCGTTCCTCAGCCATGCGCGCCATCGCGATGTGGCGAAGCTGGTCGTAGACCAGTTCGAGCAGATGCGGCGAATCAGCCTCCCCTGAACGGACCTCATTCGGCGTGCAGGAGGGCTCGGATTCGCTCATACTCACTCCCCGCGCGATGCACACGGAAGAATCCGCCGCTGGTCTGCCCATGCGTCCAGGTGCGGCACTCCAAACGCTCCCGCGATGGACCTCTTGGCCCAGCCGCCACGAACCTCCCCCAAGGCGCCGGGAACCGCTCGCCCGCAAGAGCCTCAGGGGATCGCACGCAAGCATATTGAGACCGCGAAGGGAAGACGAACACACCCGAACGCGGCAACGGGATTCGCCGGCGGCGACCCGACTGAACTCGATCGTCTCTTGAGCGATCGTGTGCGCCGATGCGCTCCCCGTCGGTGGCACCGGCGAGATGCTCAGCTCCGAGATTCTGCTGTGCTATTCAATTGTCGGTTGCCATGAGTTCGAGACCCGATCGGGCTCCGATCCGAACCCTGCTGTTAAATAACGCGGGTTGTCAACCAGAGAGGATGAGAGTTTGAGAGGGTTGGGGTCGATTGGACGATCCGAACCCCCGGGGTTTGGATCGGGGTGCCGATCGTGCGGTTCGAAACAGAGAGCGCGGGCTTTCGGGCACAGGCGGCGCAAGTGCTTGGAATCACGGCACTTTGCACGACGTGCGCGGCAGCCGGTCAGAGAGCCTGGTCTGTCAACAAGAACGCCGCCGCAAACTCGCGGCGGCGTCGTGAACTCCCCGATCCGAACCGTTTCGAACCGTTGGCTGATTTTGGCCGAGGCATTATAGCGCTCGCGCGGCGTTAACCATGCTGGTCGAACAGGGCTGGCGCTATCGAAAACGCGGTTCGCGTTCGCGCCGTCAGTTGCCGCGCGGCTCGGGCACGGGGTCGAGTGCCCCCCGCCGATTGGCGCGCTCTCACGGTTCAAGTACTCCATGCCGCGCTCGCGCGCTGTAAACCAGACGCCACGCCAAACCTCGGGGCGTTCTGGTTAACTGTGCGCGAGCGCCGCGGCGGGCCTGGAGACACACGGTCGCCAGGTGATCGCTCGGACCGTCATTTTTGACCGCCCCGCATTCACGCCACGAGCCGCTCGGATGGCTGGAACCATTTCAGATAGTCTCGTTCGAGGGTGGCAAAGCGCCACAGTACGATGTCGATGGTGGCCAAGCGATCGCCAGTCACTTCCGCGACGACGCGGCACATGTTGTCCGCGCCGGCGAATCCAGCAGCGCTGGCCATCCGCACCAGATGCCTGTCCGGCTTGACCACGTCGAGTCCGAGGTTCTTCGCAAGGTGAAACCGGGTGACCGGGCCGATGAACGGCAGCCGTTGCAGTTCGTTCAGCCCGTCAACGCGGAGTCGGTCGCGGTAAGCGTCGAATCCCACCTCGGCCACAAGCGTCGCCATGCTGCCAATCGCCTCGATCTTTCCCGGGTGCCGAAACGCATCCAGCGCGCGCTGCACACATTGGGGACGGCACTCAGCTATCGCCACAGCCGATCGCCAGTCGAGGAACGCCTTGGAGATCGCGCCGAAGCGACCGCGTACCACCGTCTCGCGCATGCCCGCGGACAGAATCACCCAAGCAGCCTCGCGGAGAAACTCCGACTCGGAGACGCGTTCCAGGCATTGACCATCTTGCCAGTCGATTTCAGCCGCGAACCCGTCGGCGACAACTCGCTCACGGGCGGTCAGATACGCCTCCATCAGTCGGTCCAGGCCGATTCTCCTGTGATGGTGCGGAATCCTGGCCCGTGGCGGAAGATCCCGATCTGAACCATTTGATCGCGGCATGCGTGTCCCTCAGGCGACAAAGAAGCCCCAAAACAAGAATCGGACATCCGGGGTGCTTATCTTTCAATCGGCTGACCTCGATCTTCCGCAAGTACCTCGACTTCAGCCGGTTGAACTTCCGTTCGGGTATCGGAGTGCATGTGTCGCACGTTTCGGCGTAGGCGTCTGCCAGCTCTGTGGCCTTGTCAGCGGGCCAGGTATCGTCCTGCCCTTTGTACCGACGGAACTTGAGGACCACCGGCGACCACTTCGCCGCGATGTCCGCATGAGTTGCGGCTTTTCCTCGCGGGTCGAGGAGCAGGAGCACGAGAGACCCTGCGAATGCGATGGCGGAAGCGATTCCCAGCAGCAGCCGGCCCGTGTCCGGCGCGACGTGCATTGACTTGTAGAAATCGTCTCCTGCAAACGTGGTCGTGGAGGACAGCGCCGTGAAAGCCAGCAGCAGAATCTCAATGCCGAGACCGAGGCGCGCATACTGGTCGCGGAGGTCAGCATGCATCGCAAGGGTCTGCTGCGCTACTCGGTACTCGCGGGATGTTTCCTTGGGAGCAGGTGTGGTCATGTTACTCACCGAAGATCGCTTTCCATTCGTCCAGTGAACTCGCCGCCTCAAGACGACGTCCGATTCCCGCCAACGCTTGGGCGGCGAGGCGCCGTTGCGCGCTGTTCGCATCACCCAAGTACTCGTCCACACGCCGTGACTGGCCGGTCACATCTGTGATCGGACGCAACACACGGTCAGCAGCATGCTGGCAGAGATGGACCAGAATCGCTCGCGGCACCATCGGACCGCCGTAGCCTTTCGCGGCATCAACGGCCATCGCCTCGATGTGGTAGCTCTTCACCTGCTTCTGCGAGGGGAGATCAGCGTTGATCGACTTCAGCAGCTTAATCGCAGGCACCAAGGTGCCGCCGAGCCTTTTGTTGGCATCGGTCAGCGCGCTTTGAAACCGCTTCGGTTTGATCTCGACCCAGTGCGAGCCGCCGGCGTCACCGATGACGACCTTCTTGGCGCTCAGCATGGCCGGGAGCAACTGAATCTCCATGCCATCCTTGTAGACGACGGTGACGGCCATCTGCCCATGACGCACCGACGCGACCTCGCTGCGATCCAGCTTCGCGTCGAGTTCGGCATGAAATGCAGCACGCACCTCCTCAGGCGACTTCCCGACAAGATCGGCGCGGTTTAGCACCACCAGGGCGTCGACATCACTGATGCCGTCCACATCGGTGTGCTTGGCAACAGACCCGCCAAGCAAGACCTTGTCGATCTCGACAACGTCGTCGAGCGCGGAGGACAACCCATCCAACCGCTTGTTCATCAAGTCGGCGTCTCGACCGTTAAAGGCAATCAGTACTTCTGCGAGATAGTCGTTGACCTGCGTATTGAGGCGCTCGGCTTCCGTGGCGCGTGCCTGCGCGACAAGACGCTTCACCTCAGGTCGCAGACTTCGATAGCCACCGCCGCCTCCGCTACCTCCCATGCTGCACCTCCTTGAGCTGAGGGATTTCGGTGACCATCGTCTTGTACGCTTGATGGAGACGCTCTCGTATTGGTTCTGCGAACATGGTGAAGTCCGCTCCCTTCCCATCGACCCATGTTCTCAACGCGCTGGCCAAGTCGTTCAACATACTGCGGTTCTTCAAGGAGATCACCTGGCGACACACCTCACGGTCCGTGCCGATGCCATGCTCCTTCGAGAGTGCGGAGAAGCACTCCCGATTCACGGCCATACCACTCTCGTAGGCGTAGCGAAGCCACGACACGCCGTCGAAGATCTGAGCGCCGGCAAAGAAGTACAAAGGGGTCATGATGGGGTCCAACCCCCCCCAGACATGGATCGGGGCCGGGTTGTCTGCCGAATCTAGCTCGTGACGGAGCTGCGAGATATGGGTCAGTCGCTCAAGGAGATTGGACCCCAGTTCTTTTTCGGTGACTCCGATCACATCGAAGCCAGCCAGGCTCTTGAACGCCTTCTTTGACAGGTGCTCGGGCTCGATGATGTGCTCGCCCTTCGAGCACGGTTTGAGGATGAAGCTGGTCAATTGTCCGGGCACGCTCTGGAAAACGCGCCGCGCGGCCTCGATTTGCTTCGCCAACGGCCTCTTGGCGGTCACCCAATCGAAGTTCGAAACGACGAAGGAGCGATGCCCGGGGTTCTCAGCGACCTGCTTGAGCACTTTCATGTACTGCTGAAGTCCGTATCCCTTCCTTGGCGTGTAGGACGGTGTCTTCGGCTCACACGAGTCAAAGTCGGGAGCGAGCTCGTAGCCACCGCTGTCAAGGAAAATCACGCGTGACTTCTGCAGTGAGTCGAATGGCGACCCCTTGCCGTCGCGCGAACTGTCGAAGTGCTTGAAGTGCAGGTCATACGCACTGATCAGCACGGACTGACTGGCAACCTGGGCGAATTCACGGAGGTCGACGATGACATTCGAGAGCTGACGGGAGCGTCCGCGCCCACGCGCGTGTGCATAGCCAAACCCCTTGCTGGAAAATGACGGCACGAGGAGTGGCAACTCGCACGGCATGCCGTCGGGGAGCTTGAGCTGTGATCTACGCGCGAGCATCAAGGCTCCTTCGATCCAGGCACGAGGCGCAGCGGCCACATGTCGGGAGCATACCCGCCTCGCAGCTGTAGGTGATGCTCAGCGGCAGTGCGCGCTTCTTGGCGTACGCGATGATGTCCTCCTTGTGCCAATCGACGAACGGCGCGAGCACGTCCAACGGCGTCGCTTGCAGGGACAGCATGTGTTTTGCCGAAGCGAGGAACTCGGGCGAGCAGTCTGCATAGGGAGTGCCCGCGTGGATGCCGATTGCCAGGGCAAGCACGGTCATTGGACGTTCCATCGCTGCCACACACAACAAACAGGCATTCCGAGCCGGAATCTCCCCCGCTGCCTTCGCCCTCATAGTTCCAACAGAGAGCGTGAGCAACTGGACTCCAAAGTGGTGAGCAACCGCTGATGATGCGGCCGCCTCATGACCGGCTGCGGGTTGCCCGTAGTTCACGAACATGCCGCACACCGGCCTGCCCATGTTACGGTAGAAATCGACGCAGGCCATCGAGTCGATACCGCCGCTGAGCAGCACGGCGATCTCAGGACGAGACGATCTGTCGTTGTGTTCGCTCAACTTTTGACTGACTCCCCGCGCTTGGTGTCGGCGCCGGCGAGCGCCGCCGCAATCCCCGTGAATTGCTCCAGCGCATCCTGAAGATCCTCAACAATCTCCGCCGCAAGCACGTCGGGGTCCGGCAGGCTCGCGCTGTCCTCCAGGCTGTCATCTTTGATCCAGAACAGGTCAAGGCTCAACTTGTCGCGCTTGAGCAATTCGTCGTAGTCGAAGCACCGCCAGCGGCCCTCCGGCGCGCCTTCGCTCCATGTCGCCTTGCGGCGGTGGATGGCGCCGGGCTTGTAGATCTTCACGAACTCGTCAAAATCCGCGCGCCTTATCGTGTTCTGCTTGAGGGTGAAGCGTTTGTTCGTCCGCAGGTCGTACACCCACAGTTTTGTGGTCCACGGCTTCTCCTGCGGCGGCTTGCGGCCGAAGAAGAGCACGTTCGCCTTGACGCCCGGCTTGTAGAAGATGCCTGTGGGCAATCGCAGCAGCGTATGCACATCGCACTGTTTCATCAACTGATCACGGATCTTCTGACCGGGGCCGCCCTCAAAGAGCACGTTGTCAGGCACGACCACCGCCGCGCGTCCGTTCACCTTCAGCAGGTTGAAGATGTGCTGCACGAAGTTCAACTGCTTGTTTGCGGTCGAAACCCAGAAGTCCTGCCGCACAACGACCTCATCCTCGCTGTCGAGGTCGCCTTCCTCGTTCACCGTCTTAAGGCTCTGCTTCTTGCCGAAGGGCGGGTTGGTCAGCACCATCGAATAGAGCGTGCTCGGCGGCGTGTCCAGACTGCTCTTGCCGCTGATGACCGGCGTGGAGAGTTCATCCTTACCGCCGGTGATCCCGTGCAGGTACAGGTTCATCGCGCAGAGGCGCGCCGTCTCGGGCACGAGTTCCTGCCCGATCACGAGCGACTCGCGCACTCGGCGCTTCTGGTCCTTGTCCATCTCCCTGCCGTGCCGGTCGATGACCGACTGGTACGCCATCGTCAGGAAACCGCCGGTGCCCGCGGCCGGGTCCATCACCGTGTCCTCGGGCGTCGGCTGCATCACCTCGACGATCGCCTGAATGATCGGCCGCGGAGTGAAGTACTGCCCCGCGCCGCCGGTGCTCTCGGCGGCGCTGCGGCTCAGCAACTCCTCGTAGATGACGCCCTTGACATCGAGATCGAGGCTCAGCCAACGCTCGCGGTCGATGAGATCGACGATGAGGCGCCGCAGCTTCGCCGGATCCTTGATTTTGCACTCGGCCTCCTTGAAGATTGTGCCGAGCAGTCCCTTCTGGCCGCTCAGCGCGGTGAGCAGGCGCCGGTAGTGGGCGTACAACTCCGCGCCATCAAGTTTTAGCAGGCTCGGCCAGTCGCAGTCAAACGACTTCCCGTTCTCGTCCTTACCTTTGGGGATGCGGTTCTTTTCGTTGTAGGGCGGTTGCGTCAGCTCGTGAGCCATCTTGAGAAACAGCAGGAAGGTGAGCTGCTCTACATAGGCCATGTATGACAGCCCGTCATCCTTCAGCACGCCCGCGTAGGACCAGACGCGCGTGCCGATCTGGCTGGCGGTGGGCGATGCGGCGTGCAGTTGTCCGTTGTCCTTGTTCATGTGGCGGCCGCCTTTCGGGAACTCTTCTTGCGGGTCTTGCGAGCGGGCTTCGAGTCGGTCGATGCGGCCTCAGTGCGGATGCGCTCCAGCAGCACGCTGGCGGGATCATCATTCGGGTCCTGCGGTACGAGCCTGCCTTCAAACGCGGCCTTGAGAATTGCCTGCCGGAGGCGACCGGCACGGGCGAGACCGCGCTCGACTTTGGCTTCGAGGGCGTCGATCTGCGAGATCTTCTCGTTGACGGCTTCGACGATGGCGGCTTGCTCGGCAACTGGAGCGATTGGCACTGGAAACTGACGAAGTACGCAGAGATTGATCGATGCGAGATTTACAGACTGAATGCCGTTACTGCGGAACCAGATCTGCCCGTAGCTGTTGCCCGCATGCGAAAGGAGGACGGTGCGGAGGTCTGCGAGGAACGGTCGAGCACGGAAGATATGGTTCTGGTGAATGCACTCTGGAATCTGTCCTTCCCACAACCACCCGCGGCCAAGCTTGTCACGATCGCCGCCCTCAGTGAACAGCACGTCTCCCGGCCTAAGCGCTAGTTCTTCAATGTCCTCTTCCGACGCCGAGATGGTCTTGATCTCACTGAGATCGAGGTATCCGCGCTGGACGTTTGCAACACGCAGGTACGGAACGTCGCGCATTCCGGGCCGACCGGCTTCCTTCTGGTTCTTGGCCACGCCTCCTGTGACATCGCTGATCTGGTCGAGGCTGGCCCAGTACCAGGTCGGAGGCAGGTCGGGAAGCGCCGACTCGGTGCCATCTGTGGAGAGCTTCGGCGGCGACGGCTCTGGGTAGCGATCGCGCCAGTACTTGGGCGGCTGCTTGCCCGCCTTCTCGTACTTCGCCAGTGTGCGATGTTCCCACTGGCGGCGGCGCTCGATGAGGATGCGTTCGAGCAGTTTCGGCCCCAGCTCTTCGGGTAGCCCATGCTGCTTCCTCCACGCCTCGGTAAGCCGCCCCGTAACGGCCGCGTGCAGCACCGCCGCCCGATACCGCGACAGGTTCCGCTTCACCCGCTCCAGCGCCGCCACCCCCGCCGCCAGATCGGTGAACAACTCGTCGATCCGGTCAACGATACGGGCTTGCTCGGCGGGCGGCGCGATCGGCACCCGCAGCGCGGCCAGCTTGGTGCCATTGACGACGGGACGCCCAATGCCCTGTTGGACCTCCGTGATCTGCGACCAGTACTCCGTACTTTGAAAGTACGCAAACACGAAGCGGGGCTCGAAGCCCTCTGCCAGTTTGACCCGGATCAAATAGGAGGCGAACACAGCCTCAGGGCAGTCACGAATCAGAAACGACTTCCCGACGGAGCCGATACGAGCGAACAACAGGTCATCACGCCGCAGACGACACCGCTCGATGTCACCAGCGTCAATCTCGCAGCCGGGGACCGCGCCCCAATCAACACCTTGAGGCGTGATATCAGTGATACGAAGGAAGCGAGGACCAATCGGAGTGTCCTTGGCACTGGCTGTGTGGCCGTAGTCAATCCCGAGAGCGATATCGCCGACGCAGGACCATTGCCACTTCGGCGGCAGCGCTCGCTCAACAGCACCATTGATGAGACCGTTCCCGCTCATGCGGTCAGCGCCTTATTCATGTCGGCGATAATCACCTGAAGGCGGTCGCCGAAGATATCGTGCGCCCTGCCGAGGTTGCCGCGCTGGCCGAACCAGCCGTCGTGGAAGTCGTCCATCTCGATGGCCAGACTCGTCGCGATGTGCTCGGCGATCTTGTCGAGCCACTTCGTCTGCTCATCATTGAACGTGACGCCCGCAGCGGCCTGCTGGTCGCGCCATTCGGCGTAGCGCTGCCGCACCACTTCGGCAAAGGGCGTTAGCGGCTCATCAGGGCGCAGGGTGTGCCGAATCAGCGAGACGAGGTCGGTGATGATCTGCCCGCCCTTTCGTTGGACCTTCGCCGCTTCGAGGGCTTCGTAGCAGCGCCAGAGTTCCTCGGGCGTCGCGGACACGGGCGGGCGGGCGATCTGCTCGGCAAGGGCCTTGAGGTCGCGGAACTTGAGGCGATCGGGTGTTGCGCGGCCGTAGAAGACCTGGAGCGCCGTCAGTTCGTCCTTGTGATCCTCAATGAACTTGCGGAAGTTCTCGATCCTGGTCCTGGCCTTGTCGAGAGCGGCCTGCGAGTAGCCCGCGGTGAGCACTTCATCCTGGCTCACGCGGTCGATGGTCTGCTCGTTATCGTGCTGAATCTGGAGGAGCAGGTCGCGCAGTTTCGGGTCGTAGAAGGGATTGACGGCTTCCTTGATGAGCGCCTGCTCGGCGGCTTCGAGATGCTGATCGGTGAGCATCGAGAGAGCCAGGCCTGGGTTCATCTCCATCGCCTTGCCCTCGACATTGCCCTCGTCGATCGCTGCCACGAGACCAGCGACGAGATCATCCGCGCCCTTGCCGCCCGTGTGGGCGCGGACATCATCGTGCTGCCTTTCGGACATCTCCGCAGAGAGCCGGTTGATCTTGCCCGCCAGCGCCGAGACGGCATCGGGGTCGGTCCCGCCGGCCTTGATGTAGTCGAGCACCTGCTTGAGTGACTTGCTCGGCTGCCGGTCAATCGGCCCCTTCTCGCTTCTGGTCTGCTCGCACACACCCACCGCATCGACGATCACGAATCGAGTCTTGCTGCGGGCATCGGGCGTGACGCCTTTGATGGCATCAGGAGGCATCACGCGCACTCCGCGGCCCTTCATCTGCTCGAAGTAGTTGGCGCTCCTTATTGACCGCATGAAGAAGACGATCTCGACGGGTTTCACATCGGTGCCGGTGGCGATCATGTCAACCGTGACGGCGATGCGCGGATTGAACGAGTTGCGGAAGGCGACGAGGACATCCTCGCCGGTCTTGCCCTTGACCTTCTCGTACCGAGCGACCTCGCGTTCCGTGCCGTCGGGATCGGTGACCTTGTCCGTCACCCGTATGACGCCGGTTCGGTAGGTGATCTTCTGGCAGAAGTCGTTCCCCTTGCCGAACTCCTCGCGGACGATGCGGACAATGTCGTCGGAGTGCGAGTCGTCCTTGGCGAAGATGATGGTCTTGGGAACCTCGGTGCGGCCCGGAAAGATCTCGGTGAAGAGCTGATTGTGAAAGGCCCGGATCACCGTGCGGATCTGGTCTTCGGCGACTACCTCGCGGTCGAGCTCCTCGGAGCTGTAGGCCAGTTCCTGATCCAGTTCTTCCTGGCGCTCACGGCGGGTGCGGCGGCTTCGCTTGCCGACGTAGTAGCCGGCATCGACCGTCGATCCCTGCCCGGTGATGCGTGTCTTGATCTCGTACACGTCGTAGGGCACATTCACGCGGTCGGCGACGGCCTGTTCGTGCGTGTACTCCATGACGAGGTTCTGATCGAAGAAGCCGAGTGTCTGCTTGCTTGGCGTGGCGGTGAGGCCAATCAGGAACGCATCGAAGTACTTGAGCACATCGCCCCAGACGCTGTAGATGGACCGATGACACTCGTCCACGATAATGACGTCGAAGAACTCGGGCGGCAGCGATGCGTTGTACGTGATGGGGATGGGGGGCTTCCTGAAAGCGCCCGCACCTTCGAAGGCTGATCGCTCTTCGTCTTCCTCGGCGAGTTCGGCCTGGCCGGTCAACACGGAGTAGAGGCGCTGAATCGTGGTGATGACGACGCGATTGACAGGGTCGAAGCGGTTCTTGCGGGGGAAGGTGATGTTGTAGAGTTTGTCGAAGGTGTGTCGCTCCTCAGGAGGCTGAAACTGCTGGAACTCCTTGAGTGTCTGCGTGCCAAGATTGGTTCGATCGACGAGGAAGCAGACGCGGCGCGCGTGGCCGAACTCAATGAGGCGGTAGGCGACATTGGCGGCGGTGAAGGTCTTGCCCGAACCGGTGGCCATCTGGATCAGCGCCTTCGGCCTCCCACGAGACAGCGATTGTTCGAGCCTCTGGATCGCGATGTGCTGCTTGGGCCAAAGACCCGCCTCCGGCACTGGAGGCATTTCGCACAGCCAGGCGCGAAGTGGCTGCTCCTGCTGAACTAACGCGCGGAGAGTTTCTGGCCGGTGAAACGAGAAGATGTCACGGCTGCGGGCGTGCGGCTCCATCCAGTTCGTAAACTGGGTGACCTCGCCGGTTGACTCGTACTGGAAGGGAAGCGGCCGTCGCCAAGCGGGCAGCGACGACGGGAGACCTTCACTGTAGCTTGCCGACTGACCCTCGACGCCCTTGAGCGTGTGACCGACCGGTTTGGCCTCGACGACGCCGATCGCCTTGCCATCGACATAGAGCAAATAGTCGGCGGGTCCGTGAGCGCCTGGGAACTCGGTGACAGCGAGGCCGGTCCCGGCGCCAAGATTCATGTTCCGGTACGATTGCACAATCCAGCCGGACTCCGCCAGTTCGGCATCGATCAAAGCACGGGCTTTCGACTCGGGAGTCTCGGACACTCAATCCTCCGAGGATGATTCGTGTCCATTCTATCCGGTTCGGGTTGTGTCACCCCGCTGTCGCCACCAACCACGCACCGTTGCGCCCCCTCGGCACGCGCGACTGTGGGGGCGGTGCTCCCAGCCGGGGAATCCACCAGCTCGAAACCCGTACCCTACGAAAGTGAGACCCGGAGCTGCTCTTGGCCCGAAACGGCGCGAATAGCAGCCCCGGCCGCACCAACCCGACCGCACCAATCGGTTATGACCTCGGCGCCGAGAGAGACAATGGCCTGCATCGACCTCTTCGCAAAGTCCTTGCGGAGCAGTGGCCTGAAAACGCGAGCGCCGCCGAGGTCTCGTGGAGAGTCTCCAGTGAAACACAGGGCCCGTTGCGATTCCAACCGGCGCGATGGTGGATTCGCGGAGGCGCGATCGCTCTCTGCTGCCGTCACGACTCCCTAGGCACTCCCGCGGTCTCGCGCAGGAGCTGAAGTGCGCTCCCGCAATCGAGCCGGTCCAGAGCGATCGACTCGTCCAAAAGGGCCTCATCGAAAAGATGATCGAACTTGCGGAACTGCTTGGGCACGACGTGATGCGCCAACCGCAGGGGATTCAGCTCGATCTCAACCGACGCGCGCAGCCTCGTACGCAGCGATTCATCCGGCAGTCGGCATTCGATGGCGATCTCGCGATCCATGGCTTCGATCCCCATGCTAGCCAGAAGGGCCAGTAGTGTTCGCTGCGTTGTCGTTCCCGCCCAAGTCAGCCAGAGCGACCGATGCTTCTCCAGCGGCAGGACATGGCGCCTGGCAAGATCACGGTCCGACGCCACCGTTCTGGCTGCATGAAGCGACTCCAGCGCGATCGAGTCAAGGTAGACCGGATCGGCTGGACTCACAAGCAAGAGGCGCATCTCCTCACGGATTCTCGCGTGAATATCGCCGCCGCTTCCCGTAAAGCGAGGACGCTTGCGCCTCCGCGCTGGCTTGACGTATAGGACGAGCCTGCCGGCGTCGATGTCCACAACCTGCCACCGGCGCGCCGCAAAGACGATGTTTTCGCCGACCTTCGGAAGCGTGTCCAGCGGCAATGTTCCCAGCACGCGACTTCCATCCACAATCGAGAACTCGGCGCTAGTCGCGAAAGCAGCGTAGAAGTCGTAGCGAGTGCGGATCTGCTCGCCCACCAACCCGAGAATGAGTTTCCCATCCGGACCTTGCTCAAGAACGTCCTGGCCCGCCAGTTGACGTAGCAACCGCGCGAACATCGGTGTCGAGAATCCTGTGAAGGGGCCATCGCGACAAAGACGCTCGAAGAGTGGGCCCGCCTCGATCGCCCCAACTTCGGCAATCGTGCTGATGATCTGATGCGTTAGTGTGCTGAGGTCCAGTCGCGCGGGCTCCGGCGGTTCGATCCACTTCTGGAGCATCAGTTCACAAGCTGCGGTGGCCTGGAGCAGATCCAGCGGCAATTGTGAGACGAGATCACGGTCTTGCGATGCCGAGTCACTGATAACGTATACTCGTAATCGCCGCGGCTCATTGTCCTTGCGGCCGCTACGGCCCATTCGTTGCTTGAGTGACGCGACCGACCACGGCGCGCCAATCTGACCGATGAGGCGCACCGAGCCGATATCGATGCCCATCTCCAAGGTACTCGAACAGATGGTCGTCATTGGCCGACCGCTCTTCATGATCTCTTCGGTATCTTCGCGCAGTTCCTTTGAGAGCGAGCCGTGGTGGACGAGAAACGTCTCGGGCAATCCAGACTTGCGGCACTTCTCGTTGGCAAGGTCAGCGTAGATCTCGATGTCACCTTTCGCATTGGCGAAGATCAGGTTGCTGTGCATCCGGCAGTGTTCGACGAGATCCTCCGCGATAGTCGACATCGCTGCGATTTGCGCGGCGTCCTGGGCTGTCTCCGGATCGGTGTCACCGTCCGCTTCTGATCCTTCAGGGTCGCCAGCATCCGACTCCGCCGACTCGGTCTTTGCCTGCTTGAGGTAGCCATGGAGTCGAAACTGGATCGCCTTTCCCGCGCTGTCATCCGAGATCACCTTGATCTCGTCTGCAGCGCCCGGCGCCAGGTAATGTCTGGCGATCGACACATCCCCAACGGTTGCTGACAGCCCGATGACCCGGAATGGAGGCTCCTCCCGCGCGCGGTATCGACGCACTCGGGAGATCAGGCTGGCGAGGTGCAGTCCACGTTCGTTCTCCAGAAAGGCATGCACCTCATCGATGACCAGAGCTCGAAGTCCGGCAAAGAGGCGGTGCAGCGCCGAAGTCCGGTTGATCAGGATTGACTCAAGCGACTCTGGCGTAATGAGGAGCACGCCGCCAGGTTCGCGCACCAGAGCCTTCTTCTGGGAGGCCGGCACGTCGCCGTGCCAGCGATAGACGGGCATCTCCAGGTACGTGCACAATTCTTCCAAGCGACTGAACTGGTCGTTGATGAGTGCTTTGAGCGGTCCCACGTACAGCGCACGGATAGAGCCAGTTGGTTCGACGCTGATCGATGAGAGCACCGGAAGAAATGCCGCTTCGGTCTTGCCTCCAGCAGTGTCTGCTGTAATCAGCAGATTGGAATCGGTTTGCAGGTAGGCATGGATGGCATCCACCTGAATCGGCCGCAAGGATGTCCACTTCATGCGATAGAGCTGGCGCTGCACTTCTGTGGCGAGAAGAGCGAACGCCGAATGACTACCGGACTCTGGTGAGGCGTGCGACATGCGCGCTGGCCGCTATAACTTGAATGACGTGAGGTCGTCATCTTTGGAAGGTTTCTCTATGGCTGGATCGCCATCATCGCCTTCCGTGGCTGGCTCCTCCTGCGAAACTGCGGTCGTCGTGATCCCATCCACCAGAGACTTCCATTCGGTGCCGGGATTCTGCTCCAGGACATTAAGAAGCCCAATGAAGTCCTTGATAGTCTCTCGCGGCGTCTGGAAGTATGCAGCTCCCATCCGGCGGTGACAACTCTCCAGATAGGCAACAATGCCTTCCTCGGGAAGATACTTCTCTTCCTCGGCACCGCGGGAGAACACGCGCCGAATGTTGTGCAGCAGCACGAAGCAGTCTTCCGGCGTCAAGTTGGCCAGGCTGATGATCGGTCCCGAGAGGTCTACCAAGCCGTCACCTGCGTAACGATTGATCGCTAGGCGTGTGGCCAGGGCCTCGTAGCTGTACAGGCCGCGGCGCTGATCCATTAGGCAATGGTCCGTGGCGGCGAACAGGAAACCCAACCCCTCGACTGAGCCCTGGAGACAGTCATTGAGAATCCGGAGAATCGCTTCGTAGTTGCGATCACGTGCCTGGCGGTTGTTGAGCCGGTGCGAAAGCACCACGAGCTCATCGAGGCACACGAGCAAGCCGGAATAGCCGGCTTGACGCACGAAGGCCGCCATGAGCTTGAGGTAGTCATAGATGGATTCGTCGTCGATGATCGACCGGACGCCCAGATCCAATCGCGCTTCGGTCTTGGTCGAATACTCGCCCCGCAGCCACCGCACCGCTGCGTGCTGCAGTTCTGGCCGATGCTCCGCAAACCCGCGGTAGTACGCAGTCAGGACTGCGGCGAAGTCATACCCGCTGACAAGATCCTGGAGCGGCTTGAGAGTACGGACAATCTGACTCTCGACATCGACATCCGTCCCGCCGGAGGACTTCACATCGTGGGCCAGATCCGCAACCCAGCGCTCGACGATGTTTTCCAGCGCCCCGCCCTCGGGCTTGGACCGGGTTGCGATATTGCGAGAGAGTTCACTGTAAAGTGCGCGGGCGACGCCCGTTGATCCTGTCAAGCGCCGATCGACGGTGATGTCGGCGCGGGCCACGACGAATTTGCGTTCCATCGCCACCGTCTGAATCAGGTTGAGAAAAAAGCTCTTTCCGGACCCAAACCTGCCAACGACGAACCGGATCGATGCACCGCCCTGCTCGACTTGATGCAGATCGTTGAGGAGGGCAGCAACCTCGGGCTTGCGCCCCACCTGGATGTGCGGCAAGCCAATCGCGGGTACGACCCCGGCGCCCAACGCGCTCAGAATCGCTGAACGCTCCTTTTCTCGAATCGGGATGGACATGGTGTTTCCTATAGCAGGGTTCGATCGACCGTGAACTCCTCGCCCATCTCGTCGATCAGTGGCCTCCCAAACATCTCGCAAGCCCAGTCGTTAATGGCCTCCAACGCGCCTGAGAGCATAAGCCCATGGGAACGTGCCAGCGCGTCCGCCTCCGCACGAGCCCACCGTTCGCGATTGATCAACGCTCGGTAGAACGGCGCGTAGCGGCTCGCCGGACCCGACAACGGCTCAACCAGTGTCGCCACCGCCGATTCCTCAGCGGCAGGCTCAACCGCCGCGTCGATTTCAACTCTGTCTTCATCATCAACCTTCATTGCATCAGCGAGCAACCGTGCCACTTCGCGCGTTTCAGCCATGATGGCGCTGATCGCCTCTCGATTGAGTTGCAGTCGAGCAGGCGTCAGCGCGGGGATGGCTTCCCCGCGAGCTGCGGGGGCGAACCCTGCCTGCACAGTGACCATCGCGTCATCGGCCAGAGGAGCGAGTTCCGAAATGGTATGCTCCAAGACTTCCGGGCCCAGGCCGAGGGCTCGATAGCACTTTCGCAGCGCGGCCTCCTCGCTTCGATCAATGCTCCCGTCCGCCGCAGCGATCGCCACCAGGAGGCGGCCTACTGACTGCCGCGCCGGGGGCGAGAGTGCGTGCTCGATCTTGCGGGCGATCGGGCCAATGTCGGCGCCAGCCTTGATGAGTACCGCTCTGAGCGCCTCGAGCCGGCGTCGTTCGTGATCTGGCAGTTGGAATGAAGATTCGACTCCCTCAGTCAATTGGCGGAGTTCATTCTCGTCGATCTCGCCGTCCGCCTCCGCAATCGCCAGTCCGAGTTGAAGAATGCAGGCCGCGGCGGTGAAGCGACCGGGATCAACGGGCGTTTCCTCGGTGCGAAGAAACACCGCGACGGGCTCGTTCCACCCATAGGTGCGCCCTGTCGTGCGGGCATCGGGCTCGATCGAATACCCCATGTTCTCCACGCTTTCGGCGAGTTTGCGACTCTGCGTCGGGGTGAGTTTGGCGCGCTTCTCCAATCGAAGCAGAGAAGCGAGACGCGAGGCAGGGACGATGCACTCACCGCCTGTCTTGCAGCCTTCCAAGACCATCGAGTGAACTTCCGCCGCCAGAGGGTGATCGACATCCTGCCTCAACTCTTGAGGCATCGACTCCCAGACTTCGACGGTGAGTTCGTTCGAAGGAGCCGCGGCTCCGACCTTGCTCAGCTTTCGAAGGTCGTTGACACATGAATTCCAGATGTCGGAGAGAGGCTTGAACTGGCTCGGAATGCCCATGGGATCGGCGACCATGCACGACACTTCACTCAAGCCGCCGCTTGCAGGGCGATATGCATGCTGGCGTGGACGCTTGGAGACACGCATTGCGAGTCCCTCACCGAACCTCTCGTTGTATCGCTTCGCAAAAAGAGCGTCAAACTCGCCTGTGAGTCGCTTTCGAACGACACTTTGCACACTCGCTGGATTGGTCTGCGCAACCCGAATGGCGAGCTCGGCGGAGAGCGGTTTGCCGTGACGCGCCATCCATGCCAACGCGGGAGCCAGCGTCGTCTCCGTCCACTGATCTGTAAGCGAACACACTGCCGAGAAGCTGGTCTCACTTGTGAGTTCCGGCGCCATGGCCACTTCAAACCAGAGCAGGGCGGACGTGTACTTGCGAAACGACGCGCCGTCGCGAGTGCCGCGTCTCGGCGCGTCGAGCTTTCGTAGTCGCAAAACCTCGCGAAGCACCCATTCGCGATCCGCCTCGTCGATCAGCCTTCGTCGCTCCAAGCCATAGTAGTAGAGGAACAAGAATCCCTCATGTCGCGGAAGAGATTGCTTCCCCGAAGCAAGCCATTCCAGGTAGCTAAACCGATGCTCCGGCGCGAGGCGCGAATACCACGGCCAATAGCCCATATCCGCCAAGGGACCGCGAGGTCTGCGAACCTCCGCATGAAGCAGAATCTCAGATGGATCGGTTGCCCAATCGTGCCTGCTAGAGGGATTCGCAGACGCGTAGACAAGCGGGTCGCGCAGAGTGAATCCCGCAACTTTGAGCGAACTTGCTGGCCCATACCAGGTCAGAGGCGACGTTGGCCTCGATTGCTCAACTGTCGCCCCGCCGGTGCGAATTTTCTGGAGAGACGCGGCCGGCTTCGAACCGGCACGGCCGGGGGCCTTCGATCCTGCTTTGTGGCTCTTTGGAGTTGCACTTTTGGCCACTACGGCAACGGCCACGGGAACGGCAACCAAGAGGAGAACGAGAATGACTACCGCCCAAGCCAACACCTTGCACCTCCCCATCCGTTCTCTTCGATACGCATACTAGCCTGCTTCGGTGGTTCGCTCTTTCTGGCCTTGACCGGCGAGTTGGCAACCGCACTCGCGGATGAACTTGCTGCCATCGACGCCGAAGTCGCAGCGCTCGACGGCTTGGCGTCGGCGGTCGCACCGACACGCGCCACGTCAGGCGCTCAGCCGCAGCCCGCACTCGCTCGCCGAACGAGATGCCGCTCAATGCGGCTTTGCACAAACTTCTCAAAGGCAAGGCCATGAGCGTGTCCGAGGCTGCCGAGGCGGTGCAGAAGGCGGCTACAAGACCAACGCCGCAAACTTCTACACCGTCGTCAACCTGACGCTGCTCAAGCGGAAGGGCTTGTTCAAGCGCGTGCGTCGCGGGCGGTCAGTTCGTTGGCGACGCCGTGGGTGCGGTCATCGTTGTACTCGCCATCGCCGGTGTCGCTGAAGTTGTTATCGCCGTTGAGGTCGAG
>Ga0326597_10002501_pt1 | contig 27411 bp, 21 predicted proteins | sample RVTome_12_FD_203789 | JGI IMG/M metagenome (GOLD analysis project Ga0326597, IMG submission 203789) | Soil microbial communities from uranium-contaminated site in the Upper Colorado River Basin, Wyoming, United States - RVT100D185 | ecosystem: Environmental > Terrestrial > Soil > Contaminated >... | reverse complement strand
CGGCGGCGGCCCATCGGTTCTCCGTCGGCTTTGCGGCGATGAATCCGCGGTAATTGGAGAGCGTCTCGATCGGATCGAAGAGACCGCTGTTGACGTCGCGGTGCTGAAGGAATCGGATGCCGAGACGGGTGACGCCTCGCTCCGGGTTGCGAATGTGTACGACGAGGCCGGTCTCGCGCCGGCTGAGGCTGGGCTCTCCATCTTCGTCGTTGGCCGGGGAATCAAAGATGAGATCGAGGTACTCGCCGAGTCGGGGGGCGTCGTAGGCGGTGGTCAGGACCGCGGCGCCGCTGTTGGAGAGATCGAGCAGGTGTGCGGGGGTGTCCTCGTCGGCCCCTTCCATCTTCAAGGTGATGGGAATGTAGGCCCGTGTTCGCGGATCGCTTCGTCGTTCGATGCCCTGTTCAATCATCCTGGACCTCACATTCTTTGCGTGGCCGCCCCACCCTCGGTGGGCGTCAGCATCCGGGCTCGTCGCCGAGGATCATCGGACGAGCCTGATCGGGCATTGACTTAGAAGAACGGGGAATGGCCTGATGTTGTCGAGAAGGGTTTTTCAGTAGCGCGGCGGAGGAATGGGCGGGCGGTGTGGTGCCGATAATCTATTCTCCGCGCGGCGGTGCGGCGGATGGGAGAATTTGGTAGGCTTCGCGGATTCGTGTGGGCGCTGGGCTGCACCGGGCTGACAGAGCCCGGCTCCGTTGGGTGTTTGTGCGGGCCGCCAAACGGCAAGCCTCATGCCAGCGGCGAGGGGTGTTCGCGTGACGAATCGCAATAAGGGTTGAGGACAGGTTTATGCGCTGGTCGCAGTTTTTTATTCCGACAACGAAAGAGACGCCAAAGGACGCGACGGCCGCATCGCACAAGTTGATGTTGCGGGCGAGCCTGATTCGGCAGCTTGCGGCGGGCATCTACTCCTATCTGCCGCTGGGGTATCGGGTGCTTCGGAAGGTCGAGGCGATCGTCCGCGAGGAGATGAACCGGGCCGGGGCGATCGAGCTGCATCTGCCGGTTCTTCATCCGGTGGAGTTGTGGCAGCAGACCGGTCGGACGGCGGCGATGGGGGACGTCCTGCTGCGGTTGGCCGGTCCGAAAGGCGACTGGCGCGCGCAGACGGTGCTGGGTCCGACGCACGAGGAGGTGATAACCGAAATCGCCAGCGCACACCTGAACAGCTACAAGCAACTGCCGATCAATCTGTACCAGATTCAGGTGAAGTTTCGCGGCGAGGCTCGGCCGAAGTCGGGCGTGTTGCGGACGCGCGAGTTTCTGATGAAGGATGCCTACAGCTTTCATGACAGCCTGGAGAGCCTGGATGCGGGCTATCAGAAGATGTACGACGCCTATTGCCGCATTTTTGGCCGGTGCGGTCTGCCGTACATTCCCGTCGAGGCGGAGAGCGGCCCGATCGGCGGGGACGCTTCGCATGAGTTCATGGTGCTCACCGATGCCGGGGAGGACAGCGTTGCGCTGAGCGACGATGGCCAGTACGCGGCGAACACGGAGCGGGCATCATTTGCGCCGCTGCCGCAGGATGAGCGGGAGATGAAGCCGTTGGAGGAGGTGCATACGCCGGGGCAGAAGACGATTGACGAGGTGAGTGCATTCCTCAAGCTGAAGCCGAGGGACATGATCAAGACGTTGATCTACGTTGAAACGTCGAAAAGTCAAAACGTCGAAACGTCGAAAAGTCAAAAAGTCGAAACGCCGACAAGTCGAGAGGTCGTCGTGCTGGTGCGTGGGGATCATGAGGTCAACGAGAACAAGTTGCGGCGCGTGGTCGGTCCAAATGCCACGCTGGAGCTTGCCGACGAGGCGACGATTCGCGGGTTGACGGGGGCGGAGGTCGGGTTTGCCGGGCCGCACACGCTCGATGAATCGGGCGTGCCCTATCGGCTGATCGTTGATCAGGCGGTGTCGGTGATGCGTAACGGTGCGACGGGGGCGAATCGGACGGATTATCACTTTCGGAACGTGAATCCCGGGCGAGATTTTCCTTTGGTGGGGATCCCTTCCATGGGGCTCCCCTTCTTTAATGTACCTAAACCAGACTCTGACTTGGAGGGGGGCACGATCACGGCCATGGTGGAGGACGTGCGGACCGTGGCGGAGGGTGATCTGTCTCCCACCGGCAGCGGTTCGCCGATTCACCTTCGCCGGGCGATCGAGGTCGGTCACGTGTTCAAGCTGGGGACGAAGTACAGCGAGGCGATGAAGGCGACGTATCTGGATCGCAGCGGCAAGGCGCGGCCGCTGATCATGGGGTGCTACGGGATCGGCCTGAATCGGATTGTGGCCGCGGCGATCGAGGCGCACCACGACGACGGCGGGATCGTCTGGCCGATGTCGATAGCGCCGTTTGAGGCATTGATCGTGGCGCTGGACCCTCGGGAACAGGAAGTCATGTTGACCGCCAAGCGGCTTCACGATGAACTGGCGAAAGCCGGCGTCGATGTGCTGCTGGATGACCGGGATGAGCGGGCGGGTTTTAAGTTCAAGGACGCGGATTTGATCGGTGTGCCGGTTCGGGTGACGGTCGGGCGACGGGGGCTGGCCGAGGGGGTGGTGGAGCTGAAGTTGCGCGGCGAGGAGGAGGTCGAGACGCTGTCACAGGATGCGGTGAAGGATCGGGTGGTTGCGCTGGTTGCGGCGGGGCACTCGGCGCTGCGGCCTTGTAGCGGTTCGGACACTGATGAGGAGCCCCTCGCTGGCGCTTCGGGCTGGTAGCGCTTCGGGCTGGTAGCGCTTCGGGCTGGTTTTGATCGGTGGTTGGCAGTGTTGATCGGTGGTCGGTGGCATAGAAGCAGGAAACCCCATCCCCAGGCTATTGGGGACGGGGTTTCGCGGTTTTCCTGCTCGATGGCGTTGCGACCATCGCGGGTCAGTGGTTGTTATTTCTCGGGTTCATCTTCTCCGATCTGATCGATGTCGACTTTGATCTCGTCGCCGGCGTGGGTGCGCAGCCTGATCTGTCGGCCATCCTCGGTCGGAGAATCTGCATCGCCTTGCCGCATCAACAGCTTCAGGACGCGCTCCTGCCCATCGTCGGTCTTCAACGTGATGGTGAGCGTGCCATCGTCCCCAACGTCGATGGTCGGCTCGGAATCCGCGGGAAGCACCGTGGTCGGAACGCGGCCGACCTGGCGGACGACGGGCTCTTCGCCTTTGACGGATTGAGAGGCGACGTAGAACTGCCAGTCGCCATCCTTCTGAACGATCGTGTAGAGATCGTATGCCGTGCCGTCGGCGTCGAACCAACTCTTGACGGGCTGCGCATCGCCCAGGTCGTCCAGGGTGTATTGCTGGATGGCGTCCGCGGGTGAGCACTTGCGGACGACCTTGGCAACTTCCACGTCTTCGGTCTGGTCGTCGCCGGTCGTGACCTGAATCTGTGTCATGTCGCCGTTTTCAGGGGTGTTGCTCTTCTGGATGTTGACCGTGGCGGTGGCTCCGTTTGCCATCGGATAGTCGAAGGTGGACTCGCCGTTGTCGTCGAGTGTTACTTCCAAGGTCTGACCGTTGATTTCAAGGGTGACGAGCCATTGCCTGAACTTGGCGACGCCATCGGTGGCGGCGAGGGTCACGCCCCCTACCGCGAGGACGGCCAAGGCGAGAAGCATGGCCCTTGGGTGGGCGAAACGGCGCGTGTTTTGGCGTTCGTTGAAGTTCTGCATCAATCTATTCTCCAGATCAGGGTCAAAGGTTTGTCCGGCGGCCCAATGTTCAGACCGCAAGACGTTTAAGGCGCTGTCGACAGGATCGTTTTGCTTGTTCACGATTGGAATCTCCTTTGCTCCAGGCGGCGGCGCAGTGCCTCGCGCCCGCGAGCCAAACGTGACTTAATCGTCCCAACTCTACACCCTGTCGCCAGGGCCACTTCTGCAATCGGCATGGCCTCCAGGTAGTGAAGGGCCAGGGCCGTTTGATACTTCGGCGGCAACATCAGCAGTGCCGCTCTGGCATCGTCGAGCCTCGAGGGGTCGGCTGCCGGTGATGCCTCGCGGGCCGACTCCTCGCCATTCAAGGGCGCCATCACGCTTCGGCGCTGCCTGCGCGCCCAGCGATTGACGGAATTGGAGGCGATTCGGAAGAGCCAGGCTCTGACCGGCAGTCCCCGGTGCCGATATCTCGGCAGGGCCTGCATGGCAGCGGTGAAGACATCCGCGACGAGATCCTCGGTCACGTGGACGTCGCCCACTCGGCGGTAGATATAACCGGCGATCGGGCGGTAATGGCTGCGATAAATCAGAGCGAAAGCCTTGGGGTCACGTTTTGCCCGCTCGACGAGGCTCCGTTCATCGTCCATTTCCGCCGGGATGGAAGCCGGTGCGGAAACCTGCAACTCCATGCCGAGTCCTTTCGATTCCTCAAACGGTCGACCTTTGATAGAACCATCACCCTGTATAAGGCGCCGGGGGGTCGCAGGGTTCCAAGCATTTTAGATTATTGCACCGGTGCGGCTGCCGGGCATCGGCGCTGCGGGCTTCTCGATAGGTGGATGGAACCGCGGACTTCCCGTCGCGTCCCTCGCTGGCGCTTCGGGCTGGTAACGCTTCGGGCTGGTGTGCATTGGTGGGAATTGTTGCGGCGGGTGCTTAACCGAGGGACCGATTGATCCGACCTTGATCGTAGCAGGCCCCCGTCACCTGTGTGCTCTGACAGGCACCGCGCGGGCATAGGCCCGGGCCGTCTCCTTTGAGCGCACATTCTACTACCGTCCGGCTTGCCCTTGAGGGATTCGTGACATGCTGGATCACCACGCCGCCAACGACCGGGCCGTCCGATACGCGATTCGGACCGGCGAGATGCCGAATATCCATCTCATCCATTCGATCCAAGGGCTGGAGGGCTTTGAGCCTTGCTTTGGGCGAACGGAATCGGCATGCCCGAAGACTCACTGCCGGTGGCATGGACAGTGTACGGCGCTGGCGGCGTTCTCAGCGGGGCCACAGCCGGACCCGGTGCATGGGGTTAAGACCGGTGCCTACTTCGGCGAGGAACTGTTACCGCCTCAGAAGATGACCGTGAGGGGGTTGGATCATGCAACATGCGGCTGCGGATGACCCAGTTGGCCGCAGGCGCCGAGTGCATTACGGCCTTTGGTATTTCGTCGAAAGGCCAACTGTCCCGCTTCCATGAGCGTCCGTTGAAACTCGTCCACGGTTTTCTGATCGGGGGTCCGATAGTCGATCCCTTCGCAGGGATTGAATGGGATGAGGTTCACACAGGTCGGCAGTCCGCGAAGGTAGTCGGCGAGTTGCCGGGCGTGGTCGGGTTGGTCGTTGAGGCCGGCGATGAGCACGTACTCGATGAGGACGTGGCCGCCGGCCCTGATCGGATAGTCGGCCATGGCGTCGCGTAGGCGGTCCATCGGGTCGGTTTTGTTGATGGGCATGATGCGCGAACGGATGTCGTCGTTTGGGGCGTTGAGCGAGACGGCGAGGCCCATCCGCTTCCAGCCGAGCCGGCCGAGTCGGCGTATGCCGTCGCAACGGCCTGCGGTCGAGACGGTGATGCGTCGCCGGGCGATCTGGTTCTCTCGGTCGTTGTGGAGGCATTCGATGGCGGCGATGACGTTGTCGAGATTGTCCATGGGCTCGCCCATCCCCATGAAGACGACATTGCGGATCGGCGCGGCGAAGATTTCACGGGCGGCGGCGACCTGGCCCACGATCTCGTCGACGGTGAGATTCCTTAACAGTCCCATTCGCCCCGTTTGACAGAAGGTGCAGGCGCGGGCGCAGCCCACCTGGGAGCTGACGCAGAGGGTTCGCCACGATTTATCGGCCGCGCCCATGGGGATGATGACGGACTCGAACTCGTGGCCGTCGTGGGTGCGTTGAGCGAACTTGATGGTGGGTCCGTCGGTGCGCGTGCGGACGATGGGCAGTGGTCGGGGACGGGCGTCGGCGGTGAGGGGTTGTTGTGTCAAGCGGGTCACGAGGCCCGGTCTCCAGCAAATCGACGAACCTGTGGTATATGGCATACGCCTGGAGCCTCTGAATATACCTGTGGCACGGGCGTCCTGCCCGTGATTACACCGGCGGGACGGCGGTGCCACAGATGGTTCTTCGAGGCGGTCTTAGGATAACAGCGCCCGGCGGCGGCGGCGAGGCATTGTACGCGGGACCGGCCAGGAGCGGTTTCTTGCGTGCCGTTTGGCTTGACTGGGGGATGTGTTGGGGATAAAAGACAGCGGCGCGAATCTGATCCCGCTCAGGGTTGAACAGCGCCGGAACCCGTCCCCCACCCCTGGAAGGGGCGGGGCACCCAAACTGTTCTTTCCGGTCGGTGCCAGCCCCAAGCGGCGTCGAATCGTGAGGTGTTTCCGGCCGCGTGCCCAAGTGGTCTAAGGGGGCGGATTGCAAATCCGCTATTCGCCGGTTCGAATCCGGCCGCGGCCTGTTGGCCATCCAAAGTCGTGGCGGCGCCTTGATCGCCACAGCTCCACCGCGTTCATAGAACGCGGCTCTGATTGCGGCGTGGCGCGCCAGAGTTTGCGACGGTGCGGGGGGGGCGTGGGATCATTGCGGCGATTCTAATTCAGCATCATCGTTGTGGTTAGATTGTTGGGGCCGTGGCGGTCGGGCAACATGCGGTGACGGTGCGCGATTGGCCCTCGCTAGCGCTTCGGGCTGGTAGCGCTTCGGGCTGGTGAGGGGTGATGCGCGCTGGGTGCTGCTCGCGCGTATGGGGTTGAACGGGAGGGCGCGAAGCGGCAAGCAGGGACAGGGCGCGAAGCGGCAAGCAGGGACAGGGCGCGAAGCGGCAAGCAGGGACGCGCGGTTTTGGTTTTTGGTAGCCGGTTGGGTTTGCGGGCAGCGTCACGTTTGCGTATGTGGGTGGCGGCTTGACATGCCCGGCAACGTGGGTGCAGAATACGCCGTTTTCGTGTTGGTTTGCATCTGTTGTCTATTTATTAGTTTGTCTAACTTGAATCGAATCGAAGGGACTATAGGACATGGCAAAGAAACGCAAGAAGAAAACTCGGGGGTCTAAATCCAAGGCGTCGCCGGAATCCATTCCGAGTGCGGAACTGGACGTGCTCGCGTGTTTGTGGCAGGAGGGGCCGGTCACGGCTCGGCGCATTCGCGAGATGATGCGGAAGTATCGCCCGATGGCGCATGGCTCGGTGGTCACGTTGCTGACGCGTCTCGAGGACAAGGGCATGGTGAGCAAGAAGAAGGGCAACGTCGGCAAGGCTTACCTGTTCAGCGCATCGCGGAAGCCTGAGCCGCTGTACCGCAAGCTGACGAAGGAGATGGTCCAACGGGTGTTCGCGGGCAACGTCGCCGCGATGGTCGGGGCACTGTTCGATGCGCAGGCGCCGACGAAGGATGAGTTGACGGAGATTCAGAAGGCCGTGAACAACAGCAAACGGGGGGCGAAGCAGACGCGACGGTAGTTGCTGCCCGTTGTGGTGGTCTGGGAAGGATGGTCGTTTCCGTGGGCCGCCAAACGGCAAGCCGGGGGCGGGGCGGATTGTTCATGCGGAGGACCCTCGCTTGCGCTTCGGGCTGGTAGCGCTTCGGGCTGGTAGCGGTTCGGGCTGGTAGCGGTTTGGGGTGGTGAGGGTGGGTCTGATGACGGATACGCGCTTGGCGGCTCGAAAGTCCGATGGTCCCCTGCTGGAGATGGTGCCGACGCGGGAGGGCTACGACCGCTGGTCCGACATCTACGACTCGGAGGACAACCCGCTGATCTGCCTGGAGCAGCCGGTGGTGGAGCGGCTGGTCGGCGAGGTGCGTGGGCTGCGGATTCTCGACGTCGGCTGCGGCACGGGGCGCTGGTCGTTTCGACTTGCGGCGGCGGGCGCGGTGGTGACGGGGATCGACTTTTCCACCGGGATGCTGGACAAGGCGCTTGCGAAGCCGGGGGCCGCGGGTGTGCGGTTCGTTCAACACGACCTGGCCAAGGCCCTGCCTTTTGCGGACAACGCCTTCGACGGCATCGTCTGCTGTCTTGTGCTGGAACACGTGGCGGAACTCGGGCCGGTGCTTGCGGAGATGAAACGGGTGTGCCGACCCGATGGTTTCATCGTTATCTCAGACATACACCCTGCGATGAGCCTGTTGGGCACGCAGGCGCAGTTCGTTGACCCGGCGACGGGCCGGAAGACCCGGCCGCACGCGGTCGCGAAGCGGGTGTCGGACCACGTGAATGCCGCTACGAGGGTCGGGCTGGTCTTTGGCGAGATGGTTGAGGCGGCTGTCGACGAGGGTTTGGCGGCGCGCTCGCCCCGCGCGGAGAAGTACCTGGGGTGGCCGATGCTGCTGGCGATGCGGTTGAATGTTTCGCGTCATCGCGGGGCAGGCGGCAAGGAGGGCAAGCGGTCGTGATAGATCCGAACAACGTCCTGATTCGCTGTCCGAACGGGCACGAGTTGCAGGCGGCGAAGGCGGATCTGGACAGGCCGCTGGCGTGCCCGATTTGCAACGTGACATTCACACCGGGCGGTGGGCCATCCGCCAGCGTTGCGGGGATGGAGTCGGCCGGCACGTCAGGGGTCGTGGTGGACTATGCGAGCGAGATGCTCGCATCGCCTATTGCATATCCGGGGTACACGAACTGGATGCTGGGATTGACGGTTGGAACGTACATGCTGGCCGCGGTGTTCAACCTGATCAATCTGGGTGAGCCCACCGCACCGGCACCGGCTGCTCGGTCGATGGGTGAGGCGGCGGTTTCGTGCTTCACCGGCGTCGCTGGTCTTGCGGCGATCGTTTTGCAATTGATGTGGATTTATCGCATTCACAAGGATGCACAACGGGCGCGGGGGTATGAGGCTGTCTCCCCGAAACTGGCGCTAGGGCTGAGCTTCGTTCCGATCTTCAACTACATCTGGACCGCCTGGACAATGAAGAAGCTGGCGGGTTTTGCCTGGCGTGAGGATGCGGCCGAAGATTCCGCGGAGAACCATGCGATGAGGGCCACGCGCCTCTGCCTGGCGGCCGGGGCAGCTCTGGTGCTTGTGAATTGCATCAACTTCAGTTTGATGGCATGGGTCGTGATCGAAGTGATGGGAGATGTCATGGGGCAAAACACCACGCAGGCGGAGGTGCAGCGGATTGTCGCCGAACGGATTGCGGAGGCCCTTCCATTTGCCCTGAAGCTGATCGGCCCCCTGACGTCGGTGACGTGCGTGTTGATCTACATGCGGGCGGTTCGGTGTTTGGAGGGGGCGCTGTATCCGTTTTTGGGCGCGCCGAATCGATAGGGGTTGTGGTTTCACGCCGGGCTTCCGCCCGGTGCCAGATCGGGGCAGGGGTTGGGTTTATCGGCTGTAGTATTCGACGATGAGGTTGTAGTCGATCTCGAAGGGGATTCGGCTGTCTTCCATGGTCGGCATGCGCACGATGTTTGCCTCGAATCTGGCCTCGTCTCGCTGGAGCCAATCGAGGTTGAGATGGAACTCGGCCGTTTCGCTCATCTGGCGCACAAACTTCTCGCTGCGCTGCTTGATGGTGATCTTGTCGCCCGACTTGATGCCGATTGACGGGATGGTGGCCTTGCGACCGTTGACGAGAAAGTGGCCGTGGACGACCATTTGCCGTGCCTGCCAGATGGTGCGGGCCCAGCCGAGACGGCGGATGATGTTGTCGAGGCGCGTTTCGAGCAGCTCGTGTAGGACCAGTGGGGTGGTGCGGCGGGACTGGTTGGCCTGCTTCATGTAGCGGCGGAGCTGGCCGTCACGAACGTTGTAGTAGCGGGCGAGCTTTTGTTTTTCGTTGAGCTGCGCGCTGTAGAGGCTGCGGCGTCGTCCGCGGCGGAAGACGTGCATGCCGGGCGGATTCTCGCGTCGCAATCGCATGTGTTTCGGTGTTTCGGCAATCGGGACACCCAGGGCCCGGCTGAGCCTCACCTTCGGTCCGATGTAGTTACCCATCTGTCGTCCGTCTCCTTCAGCAGGTTCTCCGCCTTTTCAGGTGCGTCTGGACACGCACCCTGCGGGTTCGGTGGCATCGCGTTCGCATTTGTCCGTGGAGGATCCCCGAGCGACGGGGCCTCTATGGAGCCCCGCAGGATAGCATGGCCTGTGCCGGGCCGCAAGGGAGGGGGTTTTGGGGGTGCAGCTTCACCCCGCTCGCTGGCGCTCGGGGCTCTGATGGGGGGTGTGAGGGGTTGCGGGGGGTGAGGCGTTGCGGCGCGGAAGAGTGAGAAAGGACTGCCGTTCCAGGATTGTGGCATATGAAAGACTCCTGCCATTGTCTGCCCCAACGGGGCTGCGCCCTTCAGCCCAGGGTTGCGACGACGTCGCTACCCTGGGACCGTGGATGCCCGCGCAACATTCAACCCCAACGGGGTTGCGGCACTCGATGGTGAACTACGCAACCCTTTCAGGGTTGAATTGTTCGATTGATCCGTTATCCCAGGGTAGCCGCTGCGCGGCAACCCTGGGCTGGAGGGCGTAACGCCGTTGGCGTAGGGAGGTATGACTCGCGGCGCGCGCCATGGCGAGACGCGGCGGGGTTGGCGGTCGGACCCGCTTGCTGGCGCTCGGGGCTGGTGGCGCTTGGGGCGCTGATCGCGACGCGGTGCTGATCGGGGGTGGGGGCTGATGGGTTGCGGTGGTGAGGGGTTGCGGTGGTGAGGGGTTGCGGGGGTGAGAGATCGCGGCGGAGGTCAATGGATGAACTCGCGTTCGTCGGGGGACTCGTCGTTGGTGCGGACTTTGGGCTGGTTCCTGAACCAATCGGCCTGATCGGCGTTGTCGATGTTGAAGGGTTCGATATGGACGGTGATCCTGGAGGTGGGCCAGGTTGTGGTGATGGCGGCTTCGATCTCGTGGCTGAGTTCGTGTGCCTGGGCCACGGTCGTCTGCGGCACCACGACAAGGTGCATTTCGATGTGGCGTTCGGCACCGGACTGGCGGGTTCGCAGGCCGTGGACTTCGACGAATCGCGGGGCAAACTCGTTGACCATCGAGCCAATCTGCTCGATCTCCTCGTCGGGCAGGGCCTCGTCGGTGAACTGCCTGAACACCTCTCGGAAGATGTGCCAGGAGATGCCGATCAGGCACAGTGCGATGCCGATGGCCAGGAGGGTGTCCGCCATCGGCCAATCGCCCAATGCACCGATGAGCAGTCCCCCTGCGACGCCGGCGGTGATGTAGATGTGAGTCCGCAGGTGGAGGGCCTCGGCAAGGATCGCGGGCGATTTGGTTTGGCGAGCCACACGCATGAGATAGAGCGAGACGAACCAGTAGAGGACGGCCGCGGCGGTCATGGCGACGCAAACGTAGAGAGGGATCGGCGGTGGAAGCTCGCCGCGGATGAGCCGGCCGACGGCCCGATAGGCGATTCCGATGGCAGCGGCCACGATGAACGAGCCTTCGATGGTGGCGCCCAGGGCCTCGAACTTGCCGTGGCCATACTGATGTGAGCGGTCGGCCGGCCGGGCAGCCATCCAGACGGCGGCGAGGACGATGATGGAATCGACGCCGTCGAGGAAGGTGTGGACGCCCTCGGCGAGAAGACTCTCCAGGCCTCGCAACAATCCCAGGCCGATCTCGACGATGCAGACGGCGAAGCTTACGGCGATCGCGACTTTGACGGCGTGGACCCGGCGCTGCGTCTCCTGTTGCAGTGGGGTGTTCGTTTCCGTGAGCATTGCTGGCCTTCCGCGTCGCCCGATTTGCCGGGGCCGCTTAGACTGCCGCAAACGGCCCCACCGAGGCGCCGGCGTCATGCCGGTGGAGCCCCAGGTGAGTCGCCCCGAGCTTTGACAGGCATGGCAGAGATCATCGCCACCGTCGTGATTCCGAATTATAATGGTGCGGGGCATCTGCCGCATCTGATGGAATCACTCGCGGCACAGAGCGAAACCCGGTTTCAGATTACGGTGGTCGATGACGCATCCTCTGACGATAGCGTGGCGTACCTGCGCCGGCAATGGCCCGAGGTCCGCCTCATCTGCAATCGGAAGAATCTTGGCTTCGCCGGAAGTTGTAATGCAGGAATACGCGAGGCGTCCACGGCTGTTGTCGTTCTATTGAACAACGATACGCACGTGGATTCGCATTGGATGGCTGAGGGGGTGAAGCCATTCGACGATGCCCAGGTTGGTTCGGTTGCCTCGCTGGTGCTGCTGGCGGAACCGCCGCACCTGATCGACACGGCGGGGGACGTGTACTCGGTGGTCGGCGGCGCGGTGAAGCGCGGGCATGGGCAACCCCGCGAGCGCGCGGCGGGACTGGATCGTGACTGCTTTTCGGCCAGCGGGGCGTCGGCCTTTTACCGGCGGTCGGCCCTGAGCGAGGCGGGGTTGCTGGATGAACGGTTTGAGAGCTACTACGAGGACGTTGACCTGGGGTTTCGTCTGGCGTGGGCGGGGTATCGCTGCTGCTTTGCGCCGGGTTCTATTTGCTATCACCATCTCAGCTCGTCGTACCACCCGGCGGGATGGCGGTATCACTTCAATTCGGCGCGGAATGCCGAAGTTGTGTGGTGGTCTCACCTGCCGGCGATGTTGCGGCTGAGATACGGGATCGGGCATTTGTTTTTCTGCCTGCTGCAAGGGGGGAACAAGCTGCGTCAGGGATGTCTGGCGGCGTACATTGCGGGCAAGTGGTCGGTTTGGCGGCGCCTCGGCCATATCCGCCAGAAGCGGCGCCACGACCGGCTGATTGCCAAGGTCGGCAGCGCTGAGATCTCCTCGCGTCTGGTGCATCGATGGTGGCGGCTGCACTGGGCCCATCGGGTTCGTCGGCCGCGCGGCCGGAGGGAGGGGTGATGATCAGCGTCCTCACCGTGAACTTTCAATCATCGGCTGATCTCGCGGGACTGGCGGAGTCACTGCGGGGACATGCCGGCGAGGAGGAGGTCGAGCTGATCATTGCGAACAACTCCGTGGATGACGCGATCGACCTTTGCAGTGATGGGCGTTTGACGGTGAAGGTGGTGGCGTCGGCCAACATCGGCTTTGCCGCGGGGATCAACCTTGCCTTTCGCCAAGCGCGGGGCGAGTCGTTGTTGGTGGCCAATCCGGACTTGAGGGTGGTGGCCGGCACGCTCGACACCGCCGCCGCCTTCCTGAAAGCACACACCGATATCGGTGTCGCCCTTCCGTTGCTGCGCTACCCGGGTGGCGAGGTGCAGCCGTCGGCGCGGCGTTTCTACACGTGGCCGGTGGTGCTTTATGCGCGTTCGCCGTTGCGTGCGTTGAAGATTCGGCCGGCGTTTTTTCGCGATTATCTCTGCGAGGGTCTGGATACCAGTCGGCCGAGTGACGTCGACTGGGGGCTTGGCGGAGCGATGTTTCTGCGGAGGAGCGACGTCGATGAGTCGGGCATCTTCGACGAACGGTTCTTTCTGTACTTTGAAGACGTGGACCTGTGCTACCGGACGTGGGCGCGGGGCCGGCGCGTGGTGTATTGCCCGGAGATTGCGTGCATCCACGCCCACCGTCGCCACAGCGGGAATCCGATGAGTCGCGCGGGATGGCATCATTTTCTCAGCTTTCTTAGATTCGTGTCTAAATATCGCGGGTTGCCGAGGCGGCCCGTTGGGCGGTGATGGGTCGCGGCGTGAGGGGTTGGCGAGGAGCGGCGGGGTTGGTGCTCGGACCCGCTCGCTTGCGCTCGGGGCTCTGATTGCGGCGCGGCTCTGATTGCGGCGCGGCGCTTCGTGGCAAGACGTGGCGTGGTTGGTGCTCGAACCCGCTCCCTCACGGTCGCGGCTCTGATTGCGGTGGGGCTCTGATTGCGGCGCGGCGCTTCGTGGCAAGACGTGGCGGGGTTGGCTCGAACCCGCTCCCTCACGGTCGCGGCTCTGATTGCGGTGCGGCGCTGATTGCGGTGCGGCTAAAGGGGGGAGGTGGAGGGCGGAGTCGGTTCTTGAAGCAGATCCATGATCTTCTCCAGGCGGTGGTCCCAGGTGTGGGCGCTGAGGACGTGTTGGGCTGCGCTTTCCGCGCGTTCGGCGAACGATGCGGGGTCTGCCAGGAAGCGGGAGGCTTGCTGAACACATGCGTCCCGGGCGGCGAAGCGAACGACGTGCGCGTCCGCATCCAGCACCGCGGAAATGCCTTCAGAGGTCTTGTCGCGTGGATGACGTCTGACCATGCAGGTCAGGCCTGAGGCGATTGCATCCATCAAGCGTTCCGGGAGGGTGCCGGACGTGTCGAGGAAGAGCATCGCGCCGTAATCGGGGGCGACACTTCCATCGTGGGCAAGGGGTGGGGATGCGCCTTGGTGGTGGGCGGCGAGTGTTTCGTCTTCGGTCCATCCCCTGCCATAGAGGCTGAAGGCCAAACCCTGTCGGGCCAGGGCCATGCAGTATGCCCTGCGGACCAGGCCGGGGCCGAGCCGATCGCGAACGCGCTGGATGAGACCATTTCGCACTTCGTCGCTGCTGAGGCGCATGCCGAGGGCACTCAAGGCGCCGGCGATCACCTTTTCCGCGTCGTCGTCGGTGTAGGCGTCCAGCTTCCGCTGGATGATCTTGCGGGCGGCTTGCCAGAGCCGGCGGTGGGAATTGAGGTGGAGGCCGGCGGCCTTGGCGGAGACGTCGATTTCATCGGCCCAAACGCAGAGACGATTGCCGCGGGATGACGGTTTGTGGCTGGGGTGGAGCATCGCGGCCGGCGGCAGCAGCACGACGCGCGACGGGTCGAGCCCGTATTCGATGACGTTTCGCTCCTGGGCCTGGGTTCGGACGGCGAGCAGGGCCTCATGGGGCAATCTGCCGAGCAGGGCCTCACTCAAGCGACCGGCATGGCTTGCCAGGATGAGCATCGGCGCGGCGGGCAGGGCGTAGGGCGAGGCATCGGGCACGGTATCCAGCAGGACCAGGATGGAAGGGGCGAACTCGCGCAGGGCCTTTTCGATCGCGGCGGGGTGAACCCAGCGTGGGTCGTCAAGGACAAAGCGTCGGAAAGAGACGCCCAACGATTCGGCTGCCGATTCCATTCGGTGGGCCAGACCATGCAGCGTGACATCGGGTGCGTGTGCGATGACGGCGACGCGCGGGCGGCGTTGAGAATCGACAACCGTCGTTTTTTCCGGTTTGGATGCGCCACGCCGGGCGGCGCGGTCCTCGGCCACGGCGGTTTGGACGGCGGCGAGCCGATCGGAGGCCAGTGCGATGGTCTCGGGGTCGAACCAAGGCCAGGCGAGCATGCGCCGTGGCGCGAGAAAGCCCTCTTCGCTCAGGAAGAAGGCTCGGCCATCTTCCCAGGCTTCGGGGCCGGTGAAGAGGGTGAGGCGGCGTCTGTCGATGTCAGCGGCGAAGTCGTGGAGGCCCAACACGGCGCGCAGGATCCAGGGCTCGCGTTCGATGACCATCACCGCCTGATAGGCCGACAACTCAAGGAGCAATCGGCGGAGCGTTTCGCCCTGGCCGATGCCGTAGAGCAGGGCGTTGGCGCCGGCGTGCTGGAACGAGGCGACGAGGGCTTCGGCGCGGATCGCCGGCATGGTCGTTCGGCCGAGCCAACACCGGGAACCGGCGCGGTCGGTCCAGGCGTAGGTCGGCGATCCGTCGCGAGCGGTGGTCAGGGTCAGTGGTTCCGGCGGCTGGGAATCGGAAATGCGGCGGGCGGTCAGGGGAAGGGCCGATCGGAGCGCCGCCATATTTGCCTCGAAGACGGCGGGCTCGACGCACGGTGGGCAGGGCTCTTCCATGATCAGGTCCGAGCGGCCCGGCAGCGGGTCACTGCAAGGTCCCGAGCCATCGCTGGGCGGAGGTGACCGCCAGAAACGCGATCCAGGCGAGATAGAGGATTGAGACGAACATGATCCGGCCACGGCCGACTTTCGGGGCGTATTGTTTTTCCCAGTCGTCCTGCCTGGCCGCCGGCGTTTTCGACATTGCGATGCTCCGAATCCTACGACGCTGCTGGGTCGGTAATGGAAATCTTGTAAGCGTCGGCGAAGGCCGTGTCAAAGTCGTAGACCTTGTCGAAGTCCTGAATCCGGTCGTCGGGCAGCTTCTGCAAGAGGCCGGCTTCGACCAGGGCGAAGACCATCCGCCCGAAGTCGCTGGTTGAACGGATGCCCCAAGACCGCAGGACCGCAGGGGCCATGTAGCCCCACTGGCTGACGGCAAAGTCGCGGAGCCCGTAACACAGGGCTGCTCCTCCGACGTGGCGATTCAGTTTCTGGGTCAATCCGATGGGGCCGCCGAAGTGTTCGATGGCGGCGGCAATGACGGGAGGCACATCCTCGCGATCCAGGAGCGCCTGGAGTTCTGTGAGGTCCAGGCCCTGCTTCTCCATCCAATCGCTGAGTTTGCTGAGGATGGGGTCCGGCGGGCCATGCTCGCGTTGGACGGTGTAGTCGAGCCCCCGGTGCAGGAACTCAAAGGCATCCAAGGTGTATCGCCTCAGCTCACGGGCGACCTCGACCACGCTCTTCTTGGGTTTCTTTGGCATGTTGGCAACCAGGGAGAGCGGGAGCATCCCCCCGCGCGACCTTCCCCTACGACGACGGCATCCCGCTTTCCATGGATTATGACGAATGATTCCGGCGAGAATCAAGCATCCGGAGGTTGCCCTTTGGGGTCCGGTCCCCCACCGCGATCGCCGGGCCCGCTCCCCGAACCGCCGGGCCTCTGTCCACGGCGGCCGCGACGCCGGCGGCGACGTTGGCGTTGGCCTTTCGGCTCCGATCCGCTCGCAGGCTCCTGGCCGGCGGGCTCCGGCGCCTCGTCTGCGGCGGGTCGGTCTTCCGAGAGTCGGGGAGGCGGAGCATCGGGCTGATCCTCGGCGGCTTGTCGGCCGCGCTGTCGATCGTCCGAGGGCCTGCGACGACTTCGCGGGGCTGGGCGATTGCCTTGAACTTCGGGTTCGGGCGCGGCTTGGGCAGCCGCCTCCTCCTCGGAAAGCTGTGGGAGATTCTGCTCGATCACATCTTCGATGGGGATGGTTTCCAGATCAGTCTGACCATCGTACTGGACGTTCAGGAGTTGGGTGAGGATTTGCCGGTCTCTGATGGTTGCGATGCCGTCCGGCGTTCTGATTCGGGTTCCCGCCCTTGGCAGTTTTGCGTTGAGTTCTTCATAGCCTTCGTGTTCATATCGCAGGCAACAGCGGAGGCGGCCGCAGCGGCCGGAGACTTTCGTGGGATCGAGGGTGGCCTTCTGGACTTTGGCCATCCTCATGGTGACGCGCCGGAGCTTCTTGAGGAAATTCTTGCAGCAACACTCGCGGCCGCAGATTTCGTAATCGGCGACGAGCCGGGCTTCATCGCGTGCGCCGACCTGGTGCATTTCGATCCGGGTGTGGTATTCCTGGGCGAGTTGCCTGACCAGGTCTCGAAAGTCGACGCGCTCCTCGGACATGAAATAGAAGATGAGCCGCTCGCCGCCGAGCAGATGCTCGCAGGTGACGAACTTCATGGCGAGTCCGAGCTCGGACGCCAGCTCCCTGGCGTGCTTGAGTTGGCGTGCGGCGTTCTGGTCGAGGTGTCTGGCTTCGTCCAAGTCCTGCGGCGTGGCGACGCGGAGAATCTTTCCGGATTTGAGTTCCATGAACTCCGGTCCACTCTGCCGGACGTAATTCATCATCTGCTTTCGGTCGATGGATTTGTCGCAGCCGGTGCAGGTGAGGCTTACCTGTTCGCCCAGTTCGATGCCGCGATTTGTCTGGACCACGACCTTGCAACCGCAGCCGAACAACATGCCGGGAGCGTAGCGGAACTCGCCGATGAGGCGCATGTAACCGAATCGCACGGCGCAGGTCGGATAGATTTTCTCCAGACCGTTGCCGCACTTGCCGCTGGGGCTGCATCCGCCGGTGGTGAAACCCGGGCTGCCACAGGTTTGATCCTTGTTCGAGATGACCTTCAATTCAGCAACCATGTCGGACACTTTCTATGAGACAGCCGGCTCCGCCTGCAAGCTGCGTGAACCGCGCTATGAGGAGGACAGCGATGGGCGGACCTTGCCTGCGCGTGAAGACCCCATGACCCACAGCGGCATCATAGCATGGATCGACGCGGTGCGGGAGCGGGGTGGCGAGAAGCGGCGTGGTTGGCCCGCTCCCTGACGGTCGCGGCTCTGATCGGTCGTGGCGGCTCGGATCGTGGCGGTGGGGGTTGCGGTGGTGAGGGGTTGCGGCGGTGAGGGGTTGCGGCACGGAGGAACGAAAAGGGATTGTCGTTCCAGGATGGTGGGGTATGAAAGACTCCTGCCCCAACGGGGCTGCGCCTTTCAGCCCAGGGTTGCGACGAAGTCGCTACCCTGGGTTCACGTCAACCAAACGCCACCAACCCCAACGGGGTTGCGGCGCGCTCGATGGTCAACGACGCAACCCCTTCAGGGTTGACTTGTTCGATTGGCCCGTTGTCCCAGGGTAGCCGCTGCGCGGCAACCCTGGGCTGGAGGGCGTAACGCCGTTGGCGTAGGGAGGTTGGTCCGTGGAGGGCGTAACGCCGTTGGCGTAGGGAGGTTATCCCCGGGCGTAACGCCGTTGGCGCAGGGAGGTACGGCACTCGGCGCGCTGCATGGCAAGAAGCGGCGTGGTTGGCCCGCTCCCTGACGGTCGTGGCGGTGAGGGGTTGCGGTGGCGAGGGTTGTGGCGGTGATCGGGGCGGTGCAAGTGGTCATGATGTGGAAGAACGTGATCATTAGATGTGGAAAACGTGGTCATTATCTGGATAGACGATGCTTGATTCTCGCCGATGGCCCGGTAATAATGGGGTGAGAGCGCCCCGGCATTGGTGCGCGCCCTGTTCGGGGCATGCGCATGGAGCGGGACGGCGTTGTACACGAAGACCGAGCGATGGACGCGGACCCGGACCAGGAACCTCCCGGGCGGTCATAGTGGGATCCACAAGGAGCCAAACCATGTTTCGTTGTTCCCCATTCGCCATTGCTTTAGCGGTTATGACATTGCACGGCGGCATGGCTTCGGCCGGCCCATCGGACCTGCTCGATCAGGCGATCGAAGAGGAGAAGGGTAGTGCGTCGCAGCCGGTCGAGGCCGACAAGACGGTGGCGAAGCTCATCGATGAAGGCGACCGTCTACTTGAACAACGGCAGTTCAACAAGGCGATCACGCTGTACGAGCGGGCGTACCGGCTTGCCCCGGCGGATCAGAACAATTACATCCGTCTATTAGTCGCCAAGCGGGCCGCGGGCGTGATGACCAAGCAGGATCGGCAAGCCCTGGACATCCTCGAAGAAGGCCGGATCGCCGAACTCGATCAGATATTCCGCGGGGTTCGTCTCAAGATTATTCAGGCCCGAGGGGCTCTTCGAACCGGGAACCGTGCATTGGCCCGTGCGCAGGTGGAATCGGCGATGGAGCTTCTGGATCGCCTGCCGGACTCGGTGGATGACATGCCGTATCGCCGCCAACTCCTGTCGCTGAGGCGAGCCGTGGACAAGAAGGCGCCGCGCATTCGTCGTGGGCCGTCGGACAGCGGTGTGGTCGCGGTGGATGGTTCCAGGGTCGTGGTCCGGCACCCGGTTGGCGAGGGGGCGGCTGACGATCAGCCGACGTTGATGGAGGCCGGCGCGGCAGGCGAAGCGGCGGCCAGTCAGCCCGAGGAAACCGACACCCACGAGATCGTCGGCGTAGACGAGGAGTTGGGCGAGAGCTATGAGCGACACGGGCGCGATCGGGCATTGCGAGAATCGCTGCGGCGTGACCGCTCGGAGACCTTCGTCAGACAACGCGAAGTTGCCATGCCGCCGTTGACGGACATGACGTTTCCGGAAGATTGGGTCGAGAAGACGGCGCGCCGGAGCGGGTATCGCGGCGGCCTGATCCACAAGGGTAAGCCATTCACGGGCCAAGACGGGAAGAGCTATTACACGGCGATCTACGATCTGGGCGATCTGGTTCATCCGGTGCCCAATTTTTCTGCCAGCTATCCCGGGACCGTGCGGGAACAGCGGTTTCAACGAGAGGACCGCTTCTACCTCCAGACTCGCAGCCAAATCTACGGCGGCTATGCCGATGACCTTGCCGCTGGTCTGCCGCTGCTGCACTACTTCGGCGGGATCGACGACAACGCGGTCACGACCCGCACCGATCCACGAGAGACCGAGCGCATATTGCGTATCATTGATCGGTTCCTCGAGGATCAGGAGTGATTCGGGTGTTCTCCACCGGTTGACCAGTCGTGCCATGAGCGGGGGCGACTCGGGAGGCATGGGGCGGAGCCTGGTATTTCGGCTCCGGGAACTATTGAAGCCCAATTCGTGGACGGGTATACTGGGTTGTATGGCATCAGGGCTGTCCATCAATGACGTACTAACGCTTAGCGTCGCGGAGCGAATCCTGCTCGTGGAGGAAATCTGGGACAGCATTGTCAGGTTTCCCGAAGCACTGGAACTCACCGAGGCTCAGCGGCGGGAACTGGATGCCCGGTTTGACGCCTATCAGAAAGACCCTGCGGCGGGCTCATCTTGGGAGGCCGCAAAGGCCCGCATTGCAGGGAGTCGTTGAGCTTGCAACTCGTCATCCGGCCGGCCGCCGAGTCCGACGTCGCAGAGGCATACGAATGGTATGAAGAGCGGCGCCAGGGCCTCGGCGATGATTTGTTGCTTTCCGTCGAAGCAACCCTGGCCGCGATCTGCGAGCGCCCTGCTTCATTTCCGATCGTTCACCAGGACATTCGTCGGGCACTCATCCGCCGATTCCCCTTTGGTGTCTTCTACATCTTGGATAAGACCAAGCTCATCGTGCTGGCGGTTTTCCATGCGCGGCGAGATCCGAAGCAGTGGCAAAGCCGATCTTAAGGAAGGCCGATCCAACAGAAGCATTACCGAAGTGGATTCTTCGTATCAATGATCGGTTTCTGGAAGATCAGGAGTGATTCTGGTCGGCTCGGTGGGCGTGAGGCGTTGGCAAGCGGAGGCGCCTCGAGTCTCTGCGGCTCCACCGCGTTCATAGAACGCGGCTCTGATTGGTTGCGGCACGGAGGAACGAAAAGGGATTGTCGTTCCAGGATGGTGGGGTATGAAAGACTCCCCCCATTGTCTGCCCCAACGGGGCTGCGCCTCTCAGCCCAGGGTTGCGACGAAGTCGCTACCCTGGGACCGTGGATGCCCACGCAACATTCAACCCCAACGGGGTTGCGGCACTCGATGGTGAACGACGCAACCCTTTCAGGGTTGAATTGTTCGATTGATTCGTTATCCCAGGGTAGCCGCTGCGCGGCAACCCTGGGCTGGAGGGCGTAACGCCGTTGGCGTAGGGAGGTTGTCCTCGGACGTAACGCCGTTGGCGTAGGGAGGTTGTCCCCGGGCGTAACGCCGTTGGCGTAGGGAGGTTGTCCCCGGGCGTAACGCCGTTGGCGTAGGGAGGTACGACACTCGGCGCGCTGCATGGCAAGCGGCGGTGGGGTTGGTGCGTGGAGCGGACACGGAACCCGCTCGCTTGCGCTCGGGGCTGGTAGCGCTCGGGGCTCTGATGGGTCGCGGCGATAGGTGCACGGAGACCATGCCTTGCGAAAATCGCGGACATTGCTCACCCCGTTGGCGGCGTTGGGGTTGATCGTCTTTTCCGGGGCCTGCGCCGGGCCCGTCACCCCACCGGCGGCGAGCATCGACACACAGTTCCTGCGAGACTTTGCAGAGACGCGTGGGTTCTCTTCCGGGCGGCCGACGGGTATTCGCCTGACGCCGAACGGTGATGCCGTGCTGTTTCTGCGCAGCGGCCCGCGAGACGTGGTGCGCAATCTGTACGAGATGAACGTAGCGACGGGGCAGGTTCGCTGTCTGGCGCGGGCGGATGACCTGTTGAAGGGGAAGGCCGAAGACTTGACGCCTGAAGAGAAGGCCCGGCGGGAGCGGATGCGGGAATCGGGCCGGGGCCTGACGTGGTACGTGCCGTCGGAAGACGGAGACAAGGTGTTGATCGGGCTGAGCGGCGACCTGTACGTGATCGGCCGGTCAGACGGAGAGATTCGCACGTTGCCGGGTCGAGACGTGGGGCCGGCGCGGGATGCGCGGTTCTCGCCCGACGGCAGGTTCGTTTCGTGCATCCGAAGCTATGACCTTTACGTGATCGACCTTGCCGCCGAGACGCAAACGGCCATCACCAGCGGCGGCACGCGAGACGTGACGCATGGGGTGGCGGAATTCGTCGCGCAAGAGGAGATGGGTCGGCGCAGCGGATATTGGTGGAGCGGCGACTCGAGATACCTTGCTTATGAGGAGGCGGATCTGCGCGACGTGGATATGCTTCACATCGCCGATCCGACACATCCGACGGGCGAGCCATCGAGTTGGCGCTATCCGAGGGCGGGTCGGAACAACGCCAAGGTGCGTTTGGCCGTGGTTCCGGTCGGTGGGGGCACGCCGAGGTGGGTGGCGTGGGACCAGGGGCGCTATCCGTACATGGCGAAGGTGCATTGGGGCAAGGATGCTCCGCTGACGATCTACGTGCAACGGCGCGACCAGCGGGAGGCGGTGCTGTATCTGGTCGATCCTCAGACCGGCAAAGTGACCGAGTTGTTGCGCGAGGCCGATGCTGCGTGGGTGAACATCGACTCGGACATGCCGCGGTGGCTTTCCGGTGGGCGTGAGTTTCTGTGGACGAGCGAGCGGAGCGGCCGGCGGGAATTGGAAGTGCGGGCCGTTGATGGTTCGATCCGTAAGACCCTGGGCCTGGGGCAGACCCGACTGTACGGGGTGGTGGCGGTGGACCGTGAGCGGCGCGAGGTCATCGTGCGTGGTTCCGACGATCCGACTGCGACGCAGCTCTACCGGCTGTCGCTGGACAGCACGGAGGTCGTCGCGTTGACGGAGGCTCGCGGGGTTCACGGCGGGGCGTTCGCGCGGGACTGCAACCGGTGGGTTCACACGGCCTCGTTGGCGGACGGCACGGTGCGGCAAGTGGTTCGCGAGCGGGACGTGAGCATTCGGGCGGAGTTGCCGTCGGTCGCGGAGGAGCCGCCGTTTGTGCCGAAGATCGAGTGGGCGGTTGCCGAAGTCGGAGTATCCGTCGGGGCGGACACGAACGATGGAACGGCGCGTTCGTATCATGCCGCGATCATCCGGCCGCGGTCGTTTGATCGCGGGCGTAAGTATCCGGTGATTGTCTCGGTCTATGGCGGGCCGGGGTCCACCGTCGTTCATGCTTCTGCGCGCGGTTATTTTCGGCAGCAGTGGATTGCGGATCAGGGATTCATCGTCGTCACGGCGGACGGGCGCGGGACGCCGCGTCGCGGGCGGGATTGGGAGCGCGTGACCGCGCACAATCTGATCGAGGTGCCGTTGGAAGACCAGGTGGCGGTTCTTCAGGCGCTGGGCCGGCGCTACGCGGAACTGGATTTATCCCGGGTCGGCATCTATGGCTGGTCATTCGGCGGATACTTCTCGGCGATGGCGACGCTTCGACGGCCCGATGTGTTTCGCGCGGGGGTGGCCGGCGCGCCGGTCATCGACTGGCGCGACTATGACACGCACTATACCGAACGATACATGGGCCGGCCGGAGGACAATGCGGAGGGGTATCGCGTTTGCAGCGCGCTGAGCTATGCCGACCAGCTTCGCCGCCCGCTGCTGCTCATCCACGGGACAACGGACGACAACGTGTACTTCACGCACACGTTGAAGATGCACGACGCGCTCTTTCGGGCGGGCAAGCCCCATGAACTTCTGGTGCTGTCGGGTTTCACGCACATGGTGCCTGATCCCGACGTGACGACGCGGTTGTATGAGCGGATCGTGCTGTTTTTTCGGGAGCATCTGGCGGAGGGTGGTGAGGCCGGGGTGAGTGCGGCGGCGGCGGAGTAGGATGCGCGGTGGCTTTGCCGATTCGTCCGTCCCCCACCCCTGGAAGGGATGGGGCACCCGCTCTTTGACGCGCGCGGTGCGGATCGGGCTATGCGCCGGGTACGGCTGAGCCGAGCGGTGCGGATTCGAATGCGCCGTAGCGTTGCCGGCCAAAGACCATACGGCCGAAGCGCAGCTTTGCGCTCATGAACAGTGAGAGGACCGCCGGCACGACGAGCAGGGTGAAGACCGTTGAGACGAGGAGGCCGCCGAGGACGACGGCGCCGACGCCGCGGTACAACTCGGCACCGGAGCCCGGTCGAATCACCAGGAGGAGCTGGCCGAAAAAGGTGGTGAGGGTGGTCATGAAGATCGGCCTGATGCGGGTGCGAACGGCCTGGGGTATGGCCGCGGCCTGCTCCATGCCCTGGCGCATGAAGTTGAGGGACTGATGGACGATGAGGATGCCGTTGTTCACGACGACTCCCAGCAGGATGACGAAGCCGAGAATGGTCATGATGTCCAATTCCTGGATCGACATGGTTGGGTCGCTCCAGGTCCAGAGATTGACGAGGTAGAGGCCGAAGAAGCCGCCGACGACCGCCAAGGGGACCGTCAGAATGATCACGAACGGATAGGCGAACGATTCAAAGAGGCCGGCCATCAAGAGATAGACAACGAAGAGTGAGAGGGCGAGGAGCCACTTGAGGGAATTCCAGGTGGTCTTCAGCTTGTCGGCGTTGCCGGCCAGTGCGACGATGACGTCGTCGCCGATCTTCAACCGACCGTCGCCGTAGCCCGCGCCGCGCATCGGGGCGACGATCTCGTCCTGTATGGTGCTGATGACCTCTGGCAGCGAAACGCCTTGCGACGGATGGACGGTGAGCTTCACGGCCGGCTGGGTCTCGATGTGTTGAATCTCCTCCGGGGCGGTGGCCTTCTCCACTCGGCAGACCGAGGACAAGGGCACGATCCGGCCGACGGGGGTCATGACGGGAACGGCGGCGATCATGTCGGTGGAGCTGCGTCCGGAGATGAGGTCCTGGGTGCCGGCGACCTTCACGGTGAGGTCGATGCTGCGGCCTGCTTCGCGGTATTGGCCGACGACGCGGCCATCGCCGGAGGCGCGGATGACGTTTCCGATGTCGGCGACGTTCAGGCCGAGATCGCCGGCCTTGACACGATCGGGGATGAGCTGGTCCTCGCGTCGCGGTGAGGCGAAGTTTCGCGGATTGGGATCGACTCGGCCGAGCTTCTGCGAGCAGGCGATCATGACATTGACGGCGGATCGCAAGACCTCGTCGAGGTGTTCGCCTCGGATTTCGATGTCTACTGTGTTCCCCGCCTGAAACTTAAAGATGGACGGCTGGAAGAAAATCGGGAAGGAATCCGGTATGCCGAGGCCGCTGGAGGTGAGGACATTGGTCAGCGGGCGAACGTTCTCCGGGTCGGCACTGGAGCAGCCCATGAAGCAGCCGCCGTTGTAGGCCACGAAGAAGAAGTTCTTGATGGGCGACGGCGGAACGCGCCACTCATCGATTTCACGCTGCAACTCGCGACTGCGACGGCGGGCGGCTTTTCGTTCTTCTCGCGTGGCGTTCGGGTCATTCAGGAGCTTTTTCTGGCTTTCGATGGCAGCGATCGTGGGCGGGAGTGAAAAGGTTTCGACGATATCCTTCCAGCGGTCGAGCAGCTTCCTGAACTCGGGCGTGCCGGCCTCGGCCTCCCAAAACGGACGAATCCCGACGAGGCCTTTTGATGGGTCCCCGCCCTCGATTACCTGGGCCATTCGGGCGAACTCCAGGGTGTTGTATCCCGGCGGGGTGATGAGAAAGCCGAAGATGAGGTTCTGGTTGCCTGATGGCAGATAACTGGGCTGTGGTGCGATGGAGATGCTCAGCCAGATGGAGGCGACGGTGAATCCCAGGACAACCAACAGCCGGCGGACGACGCTGCGGTTGATGGCGGCGACGAGCGAACTGACGGCGGCGGCAAACCAACCGTCTCCCTTATCGTCGGCGTGGCGCGTTTTTCGCAGCATCCTGGCGGCCAACATGGGGATGACCGTCACCGAGACGACGAGCGACAGGCCGACGGCACCGCTGATGGCGATGGCGATGTCACGAAATAGCTGGCCGGCCTCTTCTTGTACGAACAGGATGGGGAGGAAGACGACCATCGTGGTGAGCGAGTTGGCCAGGACGGCGCCCCAGACCTCCGTCGCTCCATCCGATGCGGCCTGCCCGCGCGACTTGCCCATCTCCCTGTGTCGGAAGATGTTTTCCAGGACGACGATGGCGTTGTCGACGACCATGCCGACGGCGAAGGCCAGGCCCGCCAGCATGACGACGTTGATGTTTCGGCCGGCCAAGGGAATGATCAGGAAGGTTCCGATGACGCAGATGGGAATGCCCAGGGCGACGATTGCCGTGGCGCTGAAGCTTCGGAGAAACAACATGAGCACGGCGATGGCCAAGACGCCGCCGAAGAGGATGTTACTCCTCACCAGGTCGATGGCGGAGGTGATGTACGTCGTTTCGTCATAGACCTGGGTTAATTCCAGGGTCAGCCCGCGATGGGAAAGAATTTCCGCGTTGACCTTGTCGATCGCCGCCCGTAGCCCTTCCATCGTCTCGATCACGTTTGAGCCGGTCCTGCGATAGGCGGGAATGGCCATGACGTAGCGGCCCTTGCTGCGGACGAAGCCGTAGTTTTTCTTGAAGGTGTCGTCGACGGTGGCGATGTTTTCGACACGGATGGGTCCGCCGTCGCCGGTCTTGATGACGGTCTTGCGAACGTCGTCGAGCGAATTGAAGCGGCCCATGGTTCGTATAACGATGTCGCGCTTTCCCTGGGGACTGTTGCCGGCGGCGACATTGGTATTCTGCTGTTGGAGGGCGGTTTCAAGTTCACGGAAGGTTACGCCGGCCTGGGCGAGCTTGTAGGGGTCGACGACGACCTGGATTTCCCGTTCTCGCCCGCCGAGAAGATTGACCGACGAAATACCTTCGACGCGTTCGAGGATCGGCTTGACTTCATCATCGATGAATGTGTACAGCTCGGGGACGGAGATATCTTCGCGGTCGCTGGAGAGAATCATCCAGGCGATGGCGGTTTCGCCGTGCTCGCTTCCGCTCTGTACAATCGGATTGTCGAACTCGTTCTGCGGAATCTGATACTTGACCCTTCGGAGGGCATCGGACACGTCCTGCTTGGCGACGTCCTGATTGGTGCCGACATTGAACTCAAGCCGGACGACGCTGCCGCCCTGCCGTGAGGTACTGATCATCTTCCGCAAGTTGGAGACGCCCTTGAGCGTGTCTTCCTGCTTGTCGACGATCTCTCGCTCGACTTCCTCGGGACTGGCGCCTTCCCACGTCGTCAAGACGCTGACGACGGGTTCGTCGGTGTTCGGCGTGAGCTGTACGGGGGTGCGCAGCGGGGATGGGACGATCGACGGTGGTGTGATGGTCAAGAGGCCAAACAACACCAGCAGGATCACGCCGACCATGACCTTGACGGGATTCTGGATGAAGACATCGACGAAGCGCATTGGGGAGATTGTAGCGTGAAGTCAACAGATGGGTCGTATGACCCATCCTACCCGTCTTGGTAGGGGGTCCGTGACACTTTCGGCGGCCCCGAATGGGGCCGAGGACTGTTGCCACGGGTGAAGCGAGGGCCGGCAGGCCCGAGCGGAACCCGTGGGCGCCAATCCCCAAGGAACTGCCGGCCCCGTCAG
>Ga0326597_10002500_pt1 | contig 27414 bp, 23 predicted proteins | sample RVTome_12_FD_203789 | JGI IMG/M metagenome (GOLD analysis project Ga0326597, IMG submission 203789) | Soil microbial communities from uranium-contaminated site in the Upper Colorado River Basin, Wyoming, United States - RVT100D185 | ecosystem: Environmental > Terrestrial > Soil > Contaminated >... | reverse complement strand
CGCCGAGGAGCGCCGCGACCTCGAACGGCAGCTGCGCGACGGCGAACTGCTCGGCGTGGCTGCGACCGAGGCCTTGGAACTGGGCATCGACGTGTCGGGGCTGGATGCCGTGCTCCTGGCGGGCTACCCGGGCACGATCGCCCGGTTCCGCCAGCGGCTCGGCCGAGCGGGCCGGACCGGGTCGGCTGCGGTCGGCGTGCTGGTCGCGGCGGACGACCCGCTCGACCAGTACCTCGCGCACCATCCCGAGCACCTGACCGACCGGCCGGCCGAGGACGCGATCGTCGACCCGGACAACCCGTACCTGCTCGCGCCGCACCTGCGCTGCACCGCCAATGAGTTGCCGATCGCCGACGAGGAGGCGGCGCGCTGGTTCGGTCCGACCGCGCCCGGCCTGCTCGCTGACGACGTCGAGGCCGGCAGGCTGCGCCTGCGCGGCAGTCGGCACTACTGGACCGGCCGCGCCCGGCCGCAGGCCGACATCCGTTCGGGTGGCGGCGAGCAGATCCGCATCGTCGACGCCGACACCGGCGCGCTCGTCGGGACGGTCGAGGAGGCCAGGGCCCACACCCAGGTGCACGACGGCGCGATCTACCTCCATCAGGGGGTGCAGTACCAGGTCGCCGCCCTCGAGCTCGACCGTCACATGGCGGTGGTGACCGAGGCCGGCGACATCCACCACACGACGCGGGCACGGTCGGACACGGACGTCGTCGTCCTCGACGAACTCGAGGGTTACGAGTGGGGGCCGATCCCCGTGCGGCTCGGACGGGTCGAGGTCACGACCCAGGTCACCGGGTACGACGTCCTGCAGTTGGGGTCGGCAGACGTGCTTGCGCACGTACCGTTGGACCTCCCACCGGCGCAGTTGCAGACCGTCGCCGTCTGGTACGTGCTGACCGACGCTCTGCTGCAGGACGCCGGCGTGCCGGCGGGTCGGGTGCCAGGGTCGCTGCACGCCGCCGAGCACGCCGCGATCGGGCTGCTGCCGTTCATCGCGCTGTGCGACCGCTGGGACATCGGCGGCCTGTCCACGGCACGGCACCCCGACACCGACCGCCCCACCGTGTTCGTCTACGACGGGTACCCGGGCGGCGCCGGGCTTGCCGAGCGGTCGTTCAGGCGTCTGGCGGAGCACCTGCGGGCCACCCACCAGGCCGTCGCCGAGTGCCGGTGCCGCGACGGCTGTCCGGCGTGCGTCCAGTCACCCAAGTGCGGCAACGGCAACGACCCGCTGGACAAGCGCGGCGCGGTCCAGGTCCTCGACCTCCTGTTGTCCCACGCCCCCTGAGGCTCGTCAGGACGTCGGTCAGTCGACGACGCCGGCGCGCATCCAGCGCCGCAGGTGCGCGCCGAAGGTGATGAGAATGAGTCCGGACGCGATCGAGCCCACCAGGCGCATGACGTCGAGTTCCTCACCGAACACCGTCTGCAGGGCGCCGGGGACGCGGATGGTGCGGGTCTCGCTGCCGCCGCGGAGGTCTTCGCCGGCGATCACCTCGGCGTCACCGAAGTCCATCGTGTCGGAGTATTCGTCGTCGTCGCCGTAGTAGCGCTCCTTGGCGACGACCGGGTCCTGGGAGCCGACGTTCAGCGAACCGGAGAAGTTGGGGGCGCTGTCGACCGGGGGCGGGGCAGCTTGGCGAGGTCCGACGCGGCGGGTCGGCGTCGTGTCGCCCGTCGCACCGCCGTCGGTCTCGGCGTCGCCCCCCGTGCCGTCGGTCGCGTCCGTGCCGTCCGTCCCGTCGCCGTCGGTGCCGTCAGAGGCCCCACCGTCGGTGGTCCCGCCGTCCGTCGTGCCGTCGGTCGACCCGCCGTCGGTCGACCCGCCGTCGGTCGTGGTGCCATCGGTCGTCCCGCCTGTCGTGGTCGACCCGCCGCTGGAGGTCTTGACGGGCTTCGCCTCGGCAGTCGCAGTCGTCGACGCACTCGCCAGGTCAGCGCCGGTGTCCGTGCACGGTGTCGCGGCGCCACCCGAGGTCCTGCCGTCGCCCCGTAGCGAGATGACCCGGTAGGTCCACGTGCCGGCGACGACGTCGTCGAGGTACCGGTCGGCCGACGCACCCAGCGTCGTGACCGTCGTCCACGAGTCCGTGCCCTGACGCCGCTCGACGAGGTAGCCGACGACATCCGGTTCCGGGGCGCGGGTCCACTCGAGCGAGATCTCCTCGACGCCGCCGGTGGCGGTCAGGTCCGACGGGGCCGACGGTGCGATCGACCGGACCACCTGGACACCCTGTCCGTAGGCGCCCCCGTTGACGCTGGCCTGCAGCCACCAGCCACCGTTGCACCGGCCGGCCGACGGAGTCCCGAACGGGGCGAAGGTCATCGGGTCGACCTCGACGACCCAGACCTGCTGGGCGTTGCCGCACCCAGAGACACAGGTCGCGGCGACGTCCTGGGTGCCGGCAGCGGTGTCGGTCCCGTTCATCGACAGCCGGACCCGCACGGAGTCGACGTTGTCGAACAAGCCATCCTCGTTCGCCTGGACCTGGACGGTGATCTTGCTGGCCCCAACGGTGGTGTCGGACGCCGGCGACACGACCTGCGCCGTCGCCGCAAGAGCCGGCCCGGCGGGGACGGCCAGGGTCAGCAGGAACGCGGCAAGCGAGGTGGCGAGAGCTCGGAACGACCGACGCACGTCACGAAGTCCTTGGCAGGTGGTCACGGGGTCCAACGAAGTAGACGTCGCAGGGTGACGGATGGTTCGATCAGTCTGGGGGGAAATCCGCCCATTGGACCTCCTCCTCGCGCGATGAGCGCACGATAACGGAGGATCCGGCGTCCCGCACACGGCGAATCGCCGCGGTCGCCCACGCCAGCGTGGCCGCATCGAGGCCGACCCCGGCACGATCGAGGACCAGGACGCGGGGACGGAGTGCGAAGGCGGTCAGCAGTGCGAGGGCGCGCCGTTCGCCGCCCGACAAGACGCCGGCCGGGTCGTCGCCGCGCCCGGCCAGCAGCGGGAGCCCACCGAGGACGTGCCCCGAGCGCCGCGGGCCGACGACGGCAGCGACGTGGTCGAGCACGGTGACGTCGTCGGCAACCGCCGCATCGGCGATCACGACGAGGCCGTGCCGGGCACGACGTGCCGGTCCTCCCCGGACCTGGCGGCCGTCGACCTCGACGCGTCCACGACCATGGCCGGTCAACGCCGCGAGCACCTCCAGATCGGCCGCGTCGTCGAGGACGGCGGCCTCACCGGCGCCGAGTTCGAGCCTGCGCTGCCCGTCGATGGTGACGGTCACGGTCTCAGTGGTGCCCGGCGCGGGTTCGGCCGCGAGCACTTCCTGCCTGTTTGACGGCGTTCTCGGACCGCTCGACGTGGAGGCTGCCTCGCTGGCCGTCCGAGCCGGCAGGTGCACCGACCGGTCAGCGAGGTCGTGGACGGCCTCGCGGTGGTCGACGAGCACGACCGCGGTACCGGCGGCGGCGAGACCGCGTACGAGCGAGGCGACCTCGCCGATCCCGATCGTTGGTTCGTCCAGCAGCGCGACACGGGGCGGGCGGCGGCGCAGGATCTCGAGTTGTGCCGTGGCGGCCGACGGGTCGGTGAGGTCGGCGCCGGCCAGCCCGGCGGCGGCCAGCAGGTCGGTCCCCGGTACATCGGGGGGCCGCTGCCAGGTCCGTCCGATGCCCGCCGCGGCGCGCGCACGGGCGCCGGCCGGCAGGGCCGCACCGTCCAGTTCGATGCTCCCGTGATCCGGTAGCTGCCCGCCGACGCGTGCCAGCAGGGTCGATTTTCCGGCACCGTTGGGGCCGATGACCGCGACGACCTCCCCGGCGCTGACCTCGAACGAGACGCCCGACCCGTCCCGTACGACGAGATGCGCGGGCTGGTCGACCGGGTCGGCAGCCCGTTCGTGGCCGGACGACGGCGACGGTCGCACCCCAGTGACGAGCGGGCGACCGCGCCGCAGAGCGAGGACCAGCAGTCCTACCGACCCGGCGACCAGCAACGGTGGCGAGGTCCCGACGCCGGGGACGAGCGGGAACGTGATGCCGGGGGCCCAGACGACCGCGACGCCGACGAGCGGTCCGAGGGGTGCAGCCCCGCCGAGCACCGCCGCCAACGCAAGCCCTGCGGTAGTACTGAGCCCATGGGCGCCGGGCACGACGCTGCCGGACAGGATGGCCTGCAGCGCCCCGGCGAGCCCGAGGAGTGCCCCGGCCGTGGCGCCGGTCGTGGCGGCCGCGCGGACAGGATCGACCGCCATCGCCTCGAGGACCTCCGGTCGGCGTGCGGCGACCGCTGCCCGCGCGGCCGCGACCGTGCCGCCGGCCACCCATGCCCCGACCAGGCCAAGACCGGCGGCTGCGACCGCGACCGCCACGTCAGGGCGATCGCTGAGCAGCAGCGGGACCGCGTGGAACCCCGCGGCGCCTCCGGGCAGCACCGCCGCCATCACCGCGACAACGCCGAGGCCGAATGTGAGCGTTGCCAGGGCGGCGAAGCCACGCCCAAGACGTCCCGTCAACGCTCCGGACGCGGCGCCGACGACGGCCCCCGCCGCCGGTCCGGCGACCAGGGCGGTCGCGACGTCGATGCCGGCGATCGTCACACCGACGGCCGCGAACGCGCCTGCACCGAACCCGGCACCCACCGCGAGGTCGACGGCACCGGTCCGCTGGATCGCCAGCCATGCCCCGGCGGCGGCCAGGATCCAGACGGCCAGGCGACCGACGCCGAGGACGACGTGCAGCGGCCCCGCGGCGGCCACCAGCAGGCCGGCCACGACGGCGGCAGCCACCAGCGCATCGCGGATCACCACGACCTCCCCCAGCGTCGCGCGGCCTCGGGGCCACGGGCGATCAGCACGCCGACCACGACCAGGGTGACCCCGACCGAGCCACCGGCCGCTGGCCAGATCCGTTGGCCGGCGACCTCGACGGCTCCGAGTGTCAGGCCGCCGACGACGGCGCCGATCGGACCGGTCGAGACGATGGCCGCGGCGGCGACGCCGCGGATCGTCAGCCCGGCAGCCTGGGCGGGTCCGAACGTCAGAATCGGGGCGGCGAGGACGGCCGCGAAGGTCGCCGCGACACCGGCAAGGCCGAACGCGGTGACCCGGATGCCGGTGACCCGGATGCCGAGGCGGGCCGCGGCGTCGGGCGACGCCCCGGCGATCCGCAGTCGGCGACCGAACCTCGTCAGGCGCAGGACCGCATGAAGACCGAGCGCGGCCACCAGTCCGAGGACGATGGCGACGGCGGTCGGCGGGATGACCTCGGGGGCCACCAGCGGGTCAGGGCGCACGGACCGGCCGCTGGCGAGCGACGCAAGGGCGGCATCGACGAGTGCGGCGGCGACCACGATCCCGACGAGGACGACCGTCGGGTCGGAACGGCGCCATGCTGCCGCCAGGTAGACGCCGGCCGACAGCAGACCGCCGACCAGCAGTCCGGCCAGGACGGCGAGCCACGTCGGGATGCCGGTGACCTCGCTGACCCCGGCACCGAGGGCGACGACCAGCCCTGCCGCTGCCACGGTGCCGACGGCGAGGTGCAGGGTCCGCGTGGCGACGGCGGCGACGGCGACCGCCGAGGCGATGACGGCGTAACAGACGCCGACGGCGATCGCAGTGGTGACCAGGGTGGGCAGCATCATGGGCGGGCCACCGGCCCCGGTCCGGGCAGTGGCGTTTCGTAGTCGGGCAGTGGGGCGTCGTCCCTCGCGCCGCGCAGGGCATCGACGAGCGCCCCGAGCGGGCCGTCCGCGAGGTCGTCGGGCAGGATGTCCAGCGTGACCTGGGCCTCCCAGAAGCGGCGCTGGGCGGCAGCGTCGTAGTCGGGGTCGATGTCGAACGTGACGGCGAGGTGGTGCAGGCGGGCGATCGACAGGTCGTCGGGTGCCCAGGCCTCGCGGTCGGCGAGGTCGTAGGGCATGAGCATCCCGGTGTGGGTGCCGACGACGATCGCCTCGCCGACGACGTCCGGGACGCGGCTGCCGGTCCGTTCGACCGCGGATGCGATGATCCGGACGGCTTCGCTGGCAGCGATGGCGAGCACGGGGAAGTCGAGGACGAGCGTGTCGAGCTGGGGCAGCAGGCCGATGCCCTCGCGGACCTGGTAACGCAGCAGCCAGCCGGGCAGTTCGCCCTCGAACCACTCCGTCCGCAGGGGCGCGGCGAACACCACACCCTCGGACGCGCCGGCGGCCAGGGTCCGGTACTCCCCGACGAACGAGCTCGCTGGCAGCAGAATCTGGACGTCCCAGTCCAGTTGGCGGATCGCCACGGTCGCGTTGGCCACGACGGCTGGCGGACCCCACAGCAGCACCGCGGGAGCGTCGGGGGCACGGTCACGCAGCGCGGCGACGGCCGCACGCAGATCGGCGGCCCTGCCGTCGGCGCCGACGGATGCGGCGACCTCGACGCCGTGTACCGCGAGTCCGGAACGCAGGTCGTCGGCGGCGAGGGTCGCCTCGGCGGGGTCCGCGAGCAGCAGCGCGACCTGGTCGATGCCGCGCTCGCCGGTGAGCCATTCGGCGAGCGCGGCGGCCTGGGCGCGGGCGGACGGGACGGTGCGCACGACGGTCGACCGGGCGGTGGTGAGGTCGCCGGCGAATGCGGTCGGCAGGATCGCCGGCACCTGGCGGCGGGTCAGCGGCGACCGGGCGCCGAGCAGGACGCCGGGACTCTCGGGGCCGATGACGGCGGTGACCCGTGCGACCTCGGCGAGGTCGGCCAACTGTGCTGGCAGGGACGTGAGGTCGGCGTCGTCGACGACCACGAGTTCCACGGGTCGACCGAGCAGGCCGCCGTTGCGGTTCAGCTCGTCGACCGCCAGTTCGGCCCCGGCAAGCAGTTCCTGCCCGAGGAAGGCCTGCGGGCCGGTGAGCGGTGCGATGACGCCGATGCGGACGTTGTCGGGCGTGCCGGTCCCGCAGGCGGAACCGAGCATCGCCACCGTCGCCAGTAGCCCGAGCCCGCGTCGGATGATCACGCCCCGCATGCTACGGCCGCACGCACGTGGAATCGGGCTCCGAAATCCGTCGCATTCGGGTCGTCGTCGTCCTAATGTCGACCGTCTTGGAACACCGTGTTCCGGGAGGAGTAAGGGCATGAGTAAGACCTTGCGAATCGCGGCCATCGGAGGGCTGCTGGCCGCAGCCACACTCGGCCAGGTGCCGAGCGCACCTGCGGACTCACACATCACCGAGGTCGCGACCGGACTGCAGAACCCCAGGGGCCTCGCGTTCGACGGCGCCGGCAACCTCTACGTGGCGGAAGCCGGGATCGGCGGCGACAGCCCGTGCGCACCCGGGCCGGAGGGCGGCGACAGCTGCTACGGCGAGACGGGCGGCATCACGAAGATCACGGACCCCGGGGGTTCTCCCTCGGCCTCCCGGATCATCGACGGGCTGCCGTCACACGCCATCCAGGTCGATGACCCGGCGACACCGTTCAGCGAGGTCGGCTTCCAGGCGCTCGGCGCTGCTGACGTGTCCGTCGGGACCGATGGACTCCTCTATTACACGGTCGGACTCGGGGCGGCTCCCGCCGCACGGACCGACACCGACGCCTACGGCGACGGTGCCAAGTCGGACCTCTTCGCCACCATCCGGGTGACAGCGACGGACGGCACCGGCGACGCCGAGGTCGCCGACGTCGGTGACTTCGAGACCGCCGAGAACCCGGACCAGGGGCTGCCCGGCATGGGCTTCCTGGACACGAATCCGTTCGGACTGGTCGCGGACACGACCACACTCGAATTCGTCGACTCCGGCGGCAACTACCAGGCCACGGTCGACATCGGCACCGGCGACATCACCACCACGGTCGTGTTCCCGCCGGTCTTCACGCCGCTGCCGGCGTTCGTCCCGGCACCGGCCGGCACGCGGATACCGGCACAGCCGGTCCCGACCCAGCTCGTTGCCGGACCGGACGGTGGGTTCACGGTCGGGCAGCTGACGGGATTCCCCTTCTATCCCGGAGCCGCGAGCGTCCACCACACGGACATGGACACGCTCGAAACGGTGATGCGTGGCTTCACGAACATCATGGACGTCGCGTGGCACGGCGGGAAGCTCTACGTGCTCGAGATCTCGCACGACGGCCTGCTGGCCGGGGTTGGCGGCGGTCTGTGGCGCGTCGACCCGGACACCGGAGTCCGTGAGCTGCTCGCGGACGGTGACGACCTGCTGGCCCCCGGCGGCATCGCGTTCGGCCCGGACGACATGGCCTACATCACGGTGGGCTCGCCGCTGGCCGACGGTGCGGTGATCCGGTTCGACGTTGACGCCGCGCCCGTGCTGCTGACCTTGACGGACGACGCGGTCACGACGTCCGAGGACGAGCCCGTGACCGTGGAGGTCTCGGCCAATGACGACGCCGACGCGACCGTCACCGCGGTGTTCGACAACACCGCCGGAGCCGTATGGGTCGGCAGCGTCTCGTACCAGCCGCCCGCGCACTTCATCGGTGAGGACACGGTCACCTACCAGGCGTGTGACACCGACGACAACTGCGGGATCGCGACCCTCACGGTGACGGTCACGGCCGACTCGGTCGATCGCATCGACGGAGTCGGACGTGAAGAGACCGCGATCCATGCGTCGCGGGCCCTGTTCCCCGACGGCGCGCCAGCCGTGCTTCTGACCCGGAGCGACATCTACCCCGATGCGCTGACCGGGAGCGTGCTGGCGGCAACGGTCGGTGGGCCGATACTGCTCAACGACCGCGATCAGCTACGGGACGACGTCGCTGCCGAGATCAACCGTCTGGGTGCCACGACCGCGTACGTACTCGGCGGCCCGGTCTCGCAGTCCGAGGACATCGAGTCCGAGTTGACCGACGGCACCACCGTGACCACGGTGGTCCGGGTCGGCGGCGCGGACCGATTCGAGACCGCGAGTCTGATCAAGGACACGGTCGAGGAGCTGACCGGCGAGGCATCGACGGCTGTCTACGTGACCGAGGGCGACGACCCGGATCCGGAGCGTGGCTGGCCCGACGCCGTTTCCGTCGGGGCACTGGCTGCCCACCAGGTGCGGCCGATCCTGCTGGTCACGACCGACGTGCTGCCGGCCGCCACGAGCGAAGCGCTCGAGGGCGTGCCCGCCGCGACGATCGTCGGAGGGCCGATGTCCGTCTCGGAGGCGGTCAGGAGCTCGATCGATGCAGTGGCCGGCACGGTCGACCGATTGGCGAGCGACACGCGCTATGGCACGTCGCTGGCCGTTGCCGATGCATCCAAGGCCGCCGGGCTCGATCCGGCCAAGCTGTGGCTGGCGAGCGGTGCGAAGTTCCCGGATGCCCTCGTGATCGGACCGCTCGTCGCCATCGACGGCGGGGTGATGATGCTCGTCGCACCCGATGATCTCGGCAACAGCCCGCCCACCAAGGCCTTCATCGAATCGAACGGCCCGTACACGGACGTCGACCTCGCTGGTGGCCCGAACACGATCTCGACGACCGTCGAGGCGCAGATCGCGGCCTTGCTGGCCGGCTGATCCGTCGGCTGACCCAAGGTGGGGCCGGTCCTCGGACCGGCCCCACCTTGCCGCCGGCACGCGGTGCTACGGACCGGCTTCCCGCTGCACCGTGCACAGCTGCCAGTAGCCGAAGGCAGCGAGACCCGCGGCGACGAGGGCCACCAGCCCAACAACCAGCCCGCCCATCCCCCGCGACGCCTCGTCGGCGGCGGGGGTGCCGAGCGGGAGGTCGGACTCGCTGGCGCTCGGACGTTCGGATGCCGAGGGGGTGACCGAGGAGGACGCGGATGCGGCAGGCGAGCTCGGTCCGACGCTGGGGGTCCCCGACGACGGTTCCTCGACGCTGGGCGACGGCGGTGGGGACGGCTGCTCGCTCGTTGGCGGCGCCGTCGGGCTCGGGCTCGGCGACGCGGTGACGGCGGGCACCGTGACCGTCGGTGTCGGCAGTGGACTCGGACTCGGCGAGGCGGTGGGCGACGGTTCCGCCTCGGTCACGATCACGGTCCCCGACATCGAGGTGCCGTGGATCCGGCAGAAGTAGTCGTAGGTGCCGGGTTCCGGGAAGGACCGCTCGTAGCGATCGCCGTACAGCATGCACTGCTCGTAGTCCGACCCGCAGTCCGGATGCGAGTCCCACGAGCCGTCGGTCGCGGTGACCGTGTGGGGCCGAAGGCCGGACTGGTGCCAGACGACCGGTGTCCCGGCCGGGACCGTGACGGTGTCCGGGCTGTAGAGGTCGTCACGGACGTCCACAAGCGTGTCCGTTGCCACCGCCCCGACGGGCATGGCGCTGAAGGCCCCCACGAGGACAAGGACCGGCAACGCACGTCTCACGAGAATCTCCGGACCGAAGAGCTTGCTGCACAGCCTACGCAGTGCCGGTGACGGCCGGAGGCCGGTTGTCAGGCCTCGAGGTCACCGGCGTCGCGGAGTCGCTCGTAGGTCCCGACCGGGTGTTCCTCGGCGAGGTAGGCGCGCAGGATGATGCGCTGCTCGGCTGACCCCTTCGGGTGGCAGCTGGTCAGCGTCAGAGCCGCGTTGGGGGTCTGGTCGATCACCGACCAGTCCCGTGGGTTGGTGATGCAGGTCGCCTTGCCTGCCGGGGTCGGGCAGGTCGGGCTCGGCGAATCGGCGCTGGCGACGTACTTGAAGTCGCCGATCGGGGTCGACACCCAGATCGCGTCGCCGGGCTCGACCTCGTCGATGCGGTTGAACGGGCGTCCATAGGTCGTGCGGTGGCCGGCGATGGCGGAGTTGCCGGACAGGCCGGGCTTGGGCGTGTTCGGGTAGTGGCCGGCGCCGGCGCGCAACGCCGACGGCGAGGTGCCTTCGACGACGAGGGTCTCGATGCCGATGCTCGGGATGGCCAGGCGGACGAGCGCGGTGCCGGGGTTGGCAGCGACCTGCGCGTCCCAGTCGGCGGCGCTGTCGACGGTGATCGTCTCGAACTGGTCCTCGAGCCGGGTCTGCAGGACCTGGGTCGTGTAGACGTCGGTGAAGAACGGGTATGCGAACAGGCCGGAACCGCCGAGGAAAAGCAGGCCGGTGATCGCCGACATGATGCGGCGGCCCATGGGACGACGGCGGACGGCGTCGAGGAGGAAGCCGGTCGGACTGGACCGTCGCGGGCCGACCTGTGGCTCGTAGGTCATCCCGACCGGGCCGACATCCTGGTCGTGCTCGTCAACATCGTTCGGCATCGGCTGGTCACCTGCGTCGTCGATCGGTGGTTCGGGCATCCATCGCGGACATGCCGCACGGCATGCATCACGAAGGGCGGGTCGCCCATGATCCAACGAGTGAACCATGGGAAAGTTTCGCCGTCTGCGCGGGCATGTGCTGCCGCCGGGTGTCCGATCCGGCGTCCGGCGCAGGCCGCAGGTCGGCGTTGGCGGTCGCGGTCACCCGGTGGATGCCGAGGCGGTGCAGCAGACGGCTGTCGACGGGGACATCGACGGTCGTGGTCACCGGGCCCCGGCAGCGGCAGGTGACCAGGCGGGCGCCATTGGCCGCAGCCACCTGGGCGGCGACCGCGACTGGCGTGCCGCGCGCCTGCGGGTGCAGGGCGCCCGCTGCGGCGAGGGCGGACGCCTCGGCAGCCGAGGTCGCCGTCCGCCTGGCGATCATGACCACGCCGAGGTCCGTGATGACCAGGGCCAGCAGCGTGCCGATCGTCAGCGCGAGCGCGACGACCACCGGCACGCTGCCGGCCTGGTGATCGGGGTCAGCCGCGTGCCGGTCAGCCATTGCCGAGGACCGGTTCCCCACGCGCGGCTGCGGTCGCGGTGACCGTGGGGCGCAGCGGGCCGAACCGACTGGCGAGGCGGACCTCGACCCGGATCAGCGTCCCTCCACGACGGCGGGCCGGTGCGACCGAGACGGTGACGTCCCGATCGTCGCCGACGGCGGCGCGGGCTGCGGCATGCACGGCGACGTCCGAGGTCGTGGTCGCTGCCGTGCGTGCGGCGGTCGCCGCAGCCTCGCGGACGGCGATGGCGTCGGTCATGACGCCGGTCAGTTGCAGCAGCGCGAAGGCCGAAAGCGCGACGACCGGCATGGTCAGGGCCGCCTCGAGGCTGAGCGAACCATCGTGGTTCACACTCCGACCAGTCCCTTGACCCGGTCGAGGATGGACCCGAGCAGTTCGAAGATCGCACCTCCGCTGGCCCAGCGGATGGCCAGGCCGGCGATGGTGGCGCCGAGCACGGCGATCAGCCCGTACTCGGCGACCAGCGAGCCCTGGTCGTCGGGGCGGGCGGCGTCGTCGACGGCGCGGGCGGTTGTGTCCCGCATCGTGCGGGCGGTCGTGTCGTCCCAGATGATCATTGGCGTTCCTTCGGTGTCAGGGGCCCGTGACCGCCGCAAGGCCCTCGGCGACGATCGGTGCGCCGACGAGGAGCAGGGTGGCGGGCAGCAGGCACAGGGCTGCGGGGAAGGTCAGGCGGGTCGGCAGACGCTGGACGTCGGCCATGGCGGCGGCGAGTCGGTCCGCACGCAGTTGTGCGGCGAGGTCGCGAAGCGCGGGCACGACCGGGCCGCCGACGCGGGAGGCACGGTGCAGCAGGTCACCGAGCGGTCGGACGGCGGCAACATCAGGGGCGCGGTCGAGGTCGAGTTGCATGGCGAGCCGCAGCAGGTCCGGCCGCAAGGCAGCGAGCCGTTCGGCGGCCAGGCGGAGGGCGGCAGGCGGGCCGAGCCCTGCCGCGAGCCCAGCGGCGACGACGTCGCAGGCAGGCGCGAGCGACGGGGCCACAGTCCGCCCGCGCGGACGGGTGTCGAGTCGGGCGGCCGACCGGATGATCGCCGCGGTCGCGGCCGCACCGGCGAGCCAGAACGCTCCGCCGAGCAGCGCGATCAGGGTGCCGGCCGGCGTCGCGTAGAAGACCACTGGATCGGACCCCGTCAGGGCGCCGAGCACCGGGACGGCGGCGATGGGCAGCACCGTCAGGGCGATGGCGACGAGTCGGGCCGGCGCCGCGGCCGCCCCGACGGCGTGAACCAGTTCGCGTTCGGCACGCAGGCCCGCAGTCACGCCATCGAGGACGTCGAGCAACGGCGCGCCGACCTGGACAGCCGCGTCGAGGGCAGCGACGGCGTCGGCCGGCAACGACCCGAGCCCGCTGGGCATCTGGCCTGCGGCGACCTCCATCCGGATGGCCCTGACCCGTTCGAGGGCGTGATCGCTCTTCACTTCCGCACCCACAGCGAGTGCGCGACGGCCCGGTCGCGGGGACTGGACACGAACTCGACCACCTGCGCGACCCGGCGGTCCCGACCGGTGCGGTCCATCGCGACGACCACGTCGACCGCGGCGTCGAGTTGGGCCTGCACGGCGGCCAGCGGGATGCCGGCGAGCAGCGCCATGCCTTCGAGGCGGACCCTGGCGTCCTCGGCGCCGTTGGCGTGGACAGTCGTCATGGATCCGCTGTGGCCGGTGTTCATGGCTTGCAGAAGGACGGCGGTCTCGCGGCCACGGACCTCGCCGACGACCAGACGGTCGGGCCGCATTCGCAACGCGTTGCGGAGCAGTTCCTCGGCATCAACCCCGCCGGTCCCGTCGGCGGACGGCAGGACGGTCTGCAGCGGCAGGCAGTGGCGGCTGGGATGGCCGAGTTCGGGGGTGTCCTCGATGACCACGACCCGGTCGTCGCCTACTCCGGCCAGCAGGCGAGCGAGCAGCGTGGTCTTGCCGGCGCCGGCCCGGCCTGCCACGACGAGGTTGCGCCGGTCATCGACCAGTTGCCGCAGCAGGTCCCCGAGGTCGTCGGGGACCGTGCCCGCGGCGGCCAGGTCGTCCCAGGTCGGCGTGAGCGTGGCGACTCGGCGCAGTGTGACCGCGGGCGTCGGTCCGATCGGTGGGAGGACGGCATGCACCCGGATCCCACCGGGCAGGCGTGCGTCGACCAGCGGGTGGCCGGGGTCCCACCGTGCCCCGACGCGCCCGATGGCACGTCGCACGACGGCGACGAGGTGGGCGTCGTCCTCGAACTCGACCGGGACCCTTGCCAACTCGCCCCGACGCTCGACCCAGATGTCGTCGGGGCCGTTGCAGCAGACGTCGGTCACGTCGGGGTCACGCAGCAGTTGCTCGAGCGGTCCGAGCCCGGCCAGTTCGTCGACGAGGTCGCGGACCGCGCGCGCCCAGACCTGTGGCGACAGGACGACGCCCTCGGCAGCCAGTGCGCGGGCGATCGCGCGGCGAAGGGCCGGGCGGTCGGCCGGCCCCGCGGCTGCCTCGGCGTCGTCGGCCAGACGGGCCATGACCCGATCCCTGAGCTCGACGGGCAACAGCTCGGGCGCGGTGCGTGGTGCGACGCGTGCTTCGCGTGGTGCGGTTGTCGGTGTGGTCATCCTCGTGCCAGTCCCGCCGCCCCCGACGGAACGTCCGGATCCTACGACCGGCGTTTCCAGTCATCCGGCGCGCCAACATCTCGCCTGGGGAAAACCGCGTCTGCGACTGTGGAGTCGGAGGCCTTCTGCCGTCGTGAGTATCCGCGGCTGGTCGCATCGCTCGGCCTGATGTGCGGCGATCCGCAGGTGGCCGGGGACATCGCGCAGGAGACCCTGGTCCGGGTGTGGGACCACTGGTCCAGGGTGGCGACGCTCGAGTCGCCCGGTGGGTGGGCCCACCGCGTGGCGCTGAATCTCGCGCGGTCGCACCTTCGTCGCCGTGGTGCTGAGCACCGTGCAAACCGGCGGCACGGACGAACGGCGACGCAGCGGCCGACGTCTTGCCCGCGGGCGCGTCCCTTCAAGCGGCACTTCTCGCCCTGCCGGTGAGGGACCGACAGGTGATCGTGCTGCGCTTCTACCTCCAGTCTCGGTCGCCGAGACGGCCGCCACGCTGGGGATGCCGGAAGGAACGGTGAAGACCTCGACGGCACGCGCCCTCGGGGTGTTGCGCCGGGTGCCGACGAGGGGGCCAGACATGAGATCGTGGGCCAGTCGAACGGGGGACGGCCGGGGCACATTTGCGTTCCTCCTGGCCGCACTGTGACGATCCGGCGTCCCGGCCGGCGGAACGCTGAGCATTACGAGGTAGGAGTCCGGTCCGTCCGATCGGCGATGTCTCGGGCGACCCGGGCTGCGACGCCCGAGAGTTGGGCCAGGTAGGAACCCGGCAAGGATGCCGGCACCCGCTGCCGGAGTCCGGCGTGGCCGACGCGATGCGACCACGACAACACCGCCGCGAGCCGCGGGCCGGCTGCGGCCGCGAGCTCCGCCACGTCCACGGGCCCCCGGTCGACCACGACGACGGCCCCCACCTCGGATGCCCGCACGGCAGCGAGTCCGACGCGGTCAGTTGCGGCAACGAGCAGGTGAGGCGAGCCGGTCAAGACATCCTCGATCACCAGGTCGGGCCCAGCCACGTCGACCGGGCGACCAGGCGGCCCCTGGATCGCCCGCAGTCGTGGGATCCCCGGGACCTCGGCGGCGGCCTCCCATGGGCGCGACCCACGGAGTGTGGTGACCGTGGGCACGGCCGGCACGGCGAGGTCGCTGGACGAGGCGACCAGGACGTCATGTCCGCGCCATGCCACGAGCCCACCCAGGGCAAGCGCGAGTGTGGAGGTCCCGAGGCCGCCTGAGGCTCCGCGGATCCTCAGAGTCGGCACGGTCGCGGTCGGCGCGAGGGCCAGCATCCCGCTTGCGATGCTCAGCAGGTCAGGCGCGTCCGCCGGCCAGCGCAGGACGCCCGCCGCTCCGAGCGCCGAGACGGCCGCCGCCGCAGGCTCGTCCCCATCGCCCACGACAAGGATCGAGGGAACAGGAGCCGTCGGCCGGCCGACGCCGAACAGGTGCAACCTCGCCGGCAGGTCGTTCGACGTGGTCACCTGCCAGCCGATCGCCCCCTCGAGGTGACGCTGGACGTCGTCATGCAGCGGCCGTGGCAGATCGAGCGACACGGGAAGCGCGATGAGGTCGGTGGCGGCCATGCCAGGACGCTACGCCGACCACCCAAGGGTCAACCTCCTCAATCCCACCCACGCTGTGGACGGACCCCAGAGGTGATGTGAATGAGTCCAAGTGATGTGAATCGATCCAATATGTAGGACGGATTCACATCGCCGGGACGGATTCACATCGGCTGGGGAAGGGTGAGATCTTGGTGGTCAGGCGGCGGCTGGGTTGCAGTCCGAGACCACGGGGTTGGGGCGGCTGCGGGTGACCCACAGCGTCGTGGATGCCTCGTCGGCGGCGTGACGGCGGTCACGACGCAGGCGGGCGGTGGTGGCGGCCTGCTCGGCGGTTGATCGACGGTAGGCCGCGTGTGCGGTGAGGATGTCGTACATCATCGCGCTCTCCTGCGGCTCTCATTCGAAGGCGGCCTGTCCGCCTTTCGATGGCCATCTAACCACATCGTTCGATGTCTGTCAAATGGTGGAACCCTGATCATTCGATCACCATACAATGAGGTCGCAAGCAGGCGCAAGACACCGTTCCAACACCGTTGGGCGCTCACACTGATAGTTCGACAGATTCCTAATGACAGCATCGCCAGAAGGTGTATCATCGAACGAGACGCCCGTTGGACATCGTTCGTCCATCGGGACCTGATCCGTAAGGACGGCCCCATGCGACTCGTCGACCTGTCCGGCCCGGCCACCGCTCGACGAAACATCGCGGTCGAGATCATCGCCACCCCCGCAACGGAACTGCTCCTGTCGACCCTGGCCGTGCTCAACGAGGCCCCGGACGAGTTCGACATCGGCGCCGGGCGTCTGGAGGCGCTGGCCGAGGTCGCCGGACCCGAACTGATCGCCGACCTGCAGAACCTCATCGGCGACGGTCCCAAGCTCATGATGATGCTGCTGCCGGTGCTCGCCGACGTCGAGGACCCCACCGATGTCGACGGCCTGCTCGCCGAGCTGCGCTCCTTCGACCCGTCCGAGCTATGGGCCATCATCATGGCGCACTTCGCCGACGGGTGGGCCGACGCGACCGAGGACACGATCCGCCGGGCGTCCCAGGGCGACGAGACCTCCCGCACCGTCCTGCGCGACGCGGCCTGCAACGACGACAGTTGCCCGGCCTTCATCCGGCTGCTGCTGGACACCAACACGACCGAACTGCACGCCGGCGTCGTCGACGTACTCGGCCGGTGGCGCGACGCCGTGCTGCCCAACCTCGAGCACGAGGGCCTCGCAGCCATGCAACGCGACGCCGCCGCCAAGCGCGCCCTGGCCGGCGAGGTCGACCTCGCCGAACTGGTCCTGACCGCGACCAACGGCCTGGAGTGGACCAGCGACCCGCGCATCCGCCGGGTCCTGCTGCTGCCGTCGTACGTGTTCCGCCCGTGGGTGGTCGTCACCGAATGGGGCGGGACACGGGTCATCGCCTACCCGGTGGCCGACGAGCATCTCGCGCTGCCGTCGTCCGCTCCCCCACCGTCGCTGGTCAAGCTGTTCAAGTCGCTCGGGGACGAAGGCCGGCTGCGGCTTCTGCAGCGCATGCGGTCCGGGCCGATCTCGTTGACCGAGGCCGCCACCGAACTCGATGTCTCCAAGCCGACGGCGCACCACCACCTGGCCATCCTGCGGCAGGCCGGGCTCGTCACGATCTCCGAGCAGGGCCGCACCAAGAACTACGCATTGAGGTCCGATCCGCCGGAACAGGCGCAGGACGGCCTGTCGCGCTACCTGGCCGCAGCGGACCAGCCGACGGCCGAGAACGCCGGTTCGGCCTGATCCGCTCTACCCTTCCCCGCAGCAGGAAGGGGCTCGAAGCGATGGTGGCACCGGACGACGACGGGAGGGCGATCGACGAAGCGGTCGACCGCGCGGTCGACGACGCCTCGGACGATCTGCCGTCCATCGACGACCTCCCTGCGCAACTGGACGACCCGGATCGGCGCGAGACAGCCGAGCGGTACGGCCGGCCCGACGCCGACCGGCTGTCCGAGTTCGTCCTCGAACGCATGGTGAGGCGCAGGACCGGGGCGCGGGCCGCCGTCTTCTTCGACCTCGACAAGACCGTCATCGCTCGGTCGTCCACGTTGGTGATGGGCCGGACGTTCTTCCGGGACGGGTTGCTGTCGCCGGCGACCGTGCTGCGGGGGATGTATGCCCAGGCCGTCTACCAGCTGGTGGGGGCGGACCACGGGAAGATGGAGCAGATGCGCCGGGCGGTCCTGGACCTCACCAAGGGGTGGGAGGCCGAACGGATCCGCCGCCTGGTCCGCGAGACGATGGAGGAGGTCATCGCCCCGCTCGTGTACCAGGAGGCCCTCGACCTGTTCCGCGAGCACCGCGCCGCCGGCAGGGACGTGTGGATCGTGTCGTCGTCCGGCGAGGAGATCGTCGAGCCGTTCGCGGCGCACCTCGGCATCGCCGACGTGATCGCGACGGTGTCCGGCATCGACGACGACGGCCGCTACGACGGCACGCTGGAGTTCTACGCCTACGCCGGCAACAAGGCCACGGCAATCCGCCAGGTCGCCGACGCACGTGGCTACGACCTCACCGACTCGTACGCCTACTCGGACTCGATCACCGACCTGCCGATGCTGTCGGCGGTCGGGAACGCCGTGGCCGTCAACCCCGACCGCGAGTTGCGCGCCGCCGCCCAGGCGATGGGATGGGGAGTCCAGGACTTCCGCGCACCGGTGTCGCTGCGCCACCGCCTGCCGTCCATCGAAAAACGCAGCGACCAGCTCGTGGTCGGCGGCGTGCTGGCCCTCGCGATCGGCGCCGCCGTCTGGCGGATCCTCAGCCGCAACGACTGACCTGCGAGTCAGGTGTAGTCGCGCTGGTAGACGATGAGGCCGTCGTCGTCGAACTCGAGCATCGTGGCGCGCGGCAGTTCGTTCCAGCGGCGCCCGCCCGCGTTGTAGCTGATCGTCCACTCGACGGCGAGGTGGCGGCCGTCCTCGGACTCGATGACCCGCTTCTCGTCGACGTCGATGTCGTCCTTGCCGGCCAGGTAGTCCTTGATGTAGGCCTGGATCAGCAGGTTGCCGTTGTGCGGCGGGTTGTAGGGCTCGAGGTAGAGGGCGTCGTAGTGGTACAGCTCGCCGAGATCGTCCACGTCGCTGGCTTCCAGCATGCCGGCCAACTTGGTCCAGACATCGGCGGCGTGACCCACGTCGAGCTCCTTCAGCACGCGTTGCGCGCGGATGCGGTGTTCGATGGCGCCGACGTTGGCCGGCGCGGTCGCCGAAGGATAGTCCGCGCGGACCGTGCACCCCAATGACATGCCGCGTGCGCAGGTCCTACGTTGTCGAAAACGCCGCCGTCGCCCGATCAAGGAGCCCACGCATGGCCGTGCCATCGAGCACCCGCGTCCCTGACGGCCTGCAGGACGTCGCCAACAGGCTCGACGAGGGCTTCCAGAAGACGATCGACGACCTGATGGTGCTGGCGAGGATCCCGTCGATCAGCGCCGACGGCCACGACCCCGACGAGGTCCGCCGCAGCGCCGAGGCCACCGCCGACCTGCTGCGCCGATCCGGGTTGCAGGACGTGCAGCTTCTGGAGGTCGAAGACGCGCACCCGTACGTGACCGGGCAGTGGCTCGATGCCGGCTCCGATGCCCCGACCGTGTTGCTGTACGCGCACCACGACGTGCAGCCGGTCGGGACCCCGACACGGTGGACGTCCGACCCGTTCGAGCCGACCGAACGGGACGGACGCCTGTACGGGCGGGGCGTGGCCGACGACAAGGCTGGCGTTCTTGCACACGTCACCGCGATCCGGGCATGGCTGGATGCGCGCGGATCGTTGCCGGTCAACGTCAAGGTCGTGATCGAGGGCGAGGAGGAGATCGGGTCGCCGAACCTCACACGGTTCCTCGACGCGTACGCCGACCTGTTGGACGCCGACGTGATGGTGCTCGCCGACCTCACCAACTGGAAGATCGGGTGGCCGGCGCTGACCTACGCACTGCGCGGCCTGATGGACGGCGTGGTCACGGTGAAGGCGATGAAGCAGCCGGTGCACTCCGGGATGTGGGGAGGTGCCGTGCCGGACGCCCTGACCGGGATGGTGAGGTTGTTGGCCAGCCTGCACGACGATGCGGGGCGGATCGCGGTCGCCGGGTTCGCCGACGACGTCCGACCGATGAGTGAGGACGAGCGTGCCCGCCTGGAGGCCCTGGACGCCGACGCCGAGGAACTGCGTGCCGAGGTCAGGATGCTCGATGGCGTGGACTGGATCGGTGACCCGGCGTTGGGGTTGCTCGAGCGGATGTGGATGCAGCCGACGATCACGCCGACCGGGATGGACGTGCCGGACGTGATGCACGCCTCCAACACGCTGCTGTCGGAGGTCAGGGCAAAGCTGTCGTGCCGCCTTGCGCCTGGCCAGGACCCGGATCGGGTGGCGACGGCGCTCGAGGAGCACCTCCGCAAGCACGCCCCGTGGGGCCTGGAGGTCTCGTTCGAGCGCGGTGAGGCAGGCCCGGCGTGGGTCACCGAGCCCGCTGGCGCGGCGTGGGATGCAGGCGTTGCGGCGTTCACCGCCGGGTACGGACGTGAGCCGGCGGCGCTGGGGTGCGGGGGGTCGATCCCGTTCGTCGGCCCGTTCGCCGATGCGCTCGGGGGTGCGGCTGCCCTGCTGATCGGCGTGGAGGACCCTGGCAGCAACGCGCACGGCGAGGACGAGTCCCTGCACCTCGAGGACTTCCAGAAGGCCTGCCTGTCCGAGGCGTTCCTGTTCGCCGAACTGGCTGCGCGCGACGTGAAGCGCTGACTCGCGGCGTTTGTTGCATGGCTTTGTCCGCACACCCAGACGTAATCATGCAGAGGATGCAGGTCAGCCGGCCAAGGCACGGGCGGCGGCGGCAACGAACACGCCGACGGTCAGCGGGACGGCGATCGCGACCGTGCGGCGGGTCGGTGGCTCGGCTGCGGACTCGACCATCCACGTCGAGAAGGTGGTGAGGCCGCCCGCGAACCCCACGCCGAGGATCGTCATCGTGGCCGGCGTGACGGCGTCGCCGAGTCCGACCAGTGCGCCGAGCGTCGCGGCGCCGAGGACGTTGACCAGGAAGGTCCCGTAGGGACGCGGCACGTGGATGGCGACCTCGGCACGGACGAGGGCGCCGATGCCACCGGCGACGGCGAGCAGGACAACGGTCATGCCTCCCCCCTCAGGGGGGAGGGGCCGGCGTTGAGCGGTGGAGCGAGCCTGGGGTTGCCGGCCTGGGGGGTTGGCACAGACACGGTCATGCGGGTTCCGGTGAGGTCAGGTGCATCCCGCGACGTGCCAACCACAGTCCCGCGGTCACGCTGACGAAGGCATAGAGGACGGCGAGCGCCGGCTCGGCCCGAAGGTCAAGGACCTCGACGACGAACGTCGAGAAGGTGGTGAATGAACCGAGGACCCCGGTGCCGAGGAAGGCGAGGCGGGTGGCGCTGGTGTTGTGCTGGGCGCCGAGCAACAGCCCGAGCAGGAGGGCGCCGGTGAGGTTGACGGTCAGCGTCGCCCACGGCAACTCGGTGACCGGCAGGACCTCCGCAATACCCGCGCGCATGGCCGTGCCGATCACCCCGCCGGCGACGATCGCCAGACGGATGTGACTACGTGGCGTTCGATCGATCACAGGCGGCCGCGGCTCGGGTGAGGTTCGGGTGCGCAGAGCCTAGGCAACGACCGGAGGGGCGCCGGTTGGGGCGCCCCTCCGTGTCATGGTGCGGATCGGGTCATTCGATCGCGGCAGCGACCTGGGTGACCACGAGATCCGCGATGGTGTTCGGACCACCGGCGATCAGTGCTCCATGGATGTCGTCGGCGTGTCCGACGAGGAAGCTCTCGCTCGGCGGACTCAGCGTCAGATCGTCCGGGTGCACCAGGATCAGGAACCCGCCGAGCTTCCAGGCTGCAACGGCCGCCGAGAGGGCATCGGGATAGTTGCCACCAGAGGCGACGACCGCGATCCCGAGGTTGGCGCCCTGCGACACCGCCTCGTTCAGCACGACGACGTTCGTCGCGAAGCGGTCAGCGCCAGCCAGGCGGCTGACGTCGAACCCTTCAGCGAAGAGCTGGGCTTCGACCTCTGCACTCATCGTGGCAGGGCCACCGACCATCCAGACCTTGCCACCGGCGTTGAGGACCCGCTTGATGGCGGCGATGGTCTCGTCAGGCACCGAGTCCTCGTTGGCGAGGAGCACCGGCGATCCCGTCGTCGTGGCGAGCGTGCCGGACGACAGGGCGTCTGCCCAGAACGTCCCGAGCGCAACCACGACCTGGTCCTGGGTGCCGTCGAGTTCGACAATCTCGTCGGCGATCGCCGCGGCCGTGTGGAACCGCGTCGCGCCAGAGAGCCGCACGACCTCGAGACCCATGTCCTCGAGCGCCTCGACCACGGCCTCGCTGATGGCATTGGGACCACTCACGACGTAGATCTTGGACGCGCCGAGGCGCTCGATCTCCGCCTTGTTGTGGTCGGCCAGCGCGTCCGTGCCGTTCTGCAGCACGGGTGCGTTGACCGCTGCCCCGAGCGTCGCCGCAGCGAGCGCGTCGGGGTAGTCGCCCGAGTAGGCCAGGATCACCGTGTCGGCCGATGCCCAGCCCGCCTTCGAAAGCTCGATGGCGGTCTGTTCACGACCGAGCCCGAACGCACGACGGACGGCGTCAGCGGCGTCGCCAGGCACGACGGTGATCTCGACGGTGTCCGTGGCGGTCAGGCCGCCCTGGTCGGTCACCGTGAGGGTCGCCGTGTACTGGCCGGCCTGGGTGTAGGTGTGCTCGACGGTCTTTCCCGCGAGCGCGCCACTGCCGTCGCCCGGGTCCCAGCTGTAGGTCACCGGCCCACCGTTGGGGTCAGAGCCCGTGCCGTTGAGCGTCACGGGGGTGTTGACGGCAACCACCTTGTCGGCACCAGCATCCGCCGTCGGTGGAAGGTCCTCGACGATCGGGACCGACTTGGTCCTTGTGTGCGAGGTCCCCAGGTCCGTCGACGTGACCGTGAGTTCGACGTCATGCGTCCCCATCGTGGCGAACGTGTGCGTCGGCGTCATGCTCGTCGCGTCCTCGGTGCCGTCACCGTCGAAGTCCCACGAGTACGTGAGGTCATCCGCGGTGGTCAGGCCCGTCAGGTAGTTCGCGGATGGCGAACCGTCGAACGTCACGGTGCTCCCGACCGCCGGGTTCAACGGCGTCCAGGAGAAGTCCGCCTGCCACGCGGCCACGTCGGCGGTCGCCGTCGCGGTCATGGCGTACGGGTCATCGGTGATGTGGTCGACCGCGTTGGTCAGCGTGCCGAACTCCGAGCCGTTCGCGACGACCGTGAAGGACATGGTCACCGGCGGGAACTCCGCTGGCTCGTAGTCCAGGCACAGACCGGTAGTCGCGCCTGCCGCTGCAACCGCGGCTGCCGGGTCGGCGTCGTTGACGACGGCGAACGCGTTCTCGCCGCCGAAGTCCTCGACACCGATCGTGGCCGCTGCCGGCAGATCACCGATGTTGTCGTAATAGAGCTCGATCTCGGGGAAGACCGGGTCGATGTAGTTCCAGACCCAGATCTGCATGTCGGTGACCGACGGGCCGACGGTGTCGTCCAACGTGAACTCGAACGGGTTGTCGTACTCGAACACGACCGCACCGGCACCGGGGTCACCCAGTGACGCGAGCGTGATGCCCATCTCGTCACCGGCACCCAGGGAGCTCTCGTCGGCGTAGGCGATCTCCATGTCCGCCCACAGACCGGCGATCACACCGTTCGGCAGGGCCACGTCCGGGATCGACTGGCTGACCCACGGCTCGCCGCCATAGCCACCTGGCATGACCAGGAAGCCGTCGTCGGTCACACCCACGGTCGAGAACTCGTCGTTGTAGAACGGGAACGGTCCCATGTCCGAGAACGCCTGCGCGACGAAAGTGTCGCCCACAAGCGTCGGGTCCGGATGGATGTCGAAGCCGATCAAGTCGGTGTACCCACCGAAGACCGGGGCACATACCGCCTCACTCCACGTGCCGGTGACACCGAACGCCGTGGGCATCGTGACGTCCCAGGCGATCGTGTCACCGTCGATGACACCGCCGCCGGTCACGGTCCCCGGCACGAGGTCCATGCCCTCCGGGATCGTGTCGGTGATCGTGTAGTCGACGTCGTGCCGCTGGATGTTCGGCTGGACGGTGATGTCGTACGTCACCTGCTCCGCTGGTGCTGCCGCTTCCACCGACGCGGTCTTGGTGACGTCGTCGGCGAAACGCTCCAGATCCACAGGGATGGATCCGATGTCGCCCGGCGAACCCGACGACGATCCGACATCGACGACGCCGTAGAAGTAGTCACCTTCCATCGCGTTGTCGAGGTCCCACCAGAACGTTCCGTCGAACAGCTCGGCCTCTGGGATCGTCCCGGCAGGGCCGTCCATGCCGGCGTTGCCGGCGTCGACGTCGGGCACCGCGGCCATGACGGCCTCGTAGGCCTCGAGCCCCGAGCTGACGCCGTCGTCGGTCCAGTTCTGGATCATGATCCAGTAGGACCCTGCGTCCGGCTCGAGCAGACTGACCCGTTCGAGGGCCGTGCCGCTGGCCGAGAAGGCGATCTCCTCGCCGGCATCCACATCACCCTCGCCATCGGTGTCGATACCGACCCAGAGGTCGAGGTCAGACGCCTCGGACGACACGACCTCGGCGATGAACCGAGCTGCCCCCGCAGGGACGTCGACCCAGTACACGTCGTTCTGCGAGATGTCGTCGTAGACCTCGGCCGGAGTCGGGTCGGCCTCGAGTTCAGAGGACTCCTTGGTGCCCTCGGTCAACCCGGCGATCGTGGCCGTGAACTCGGTGATCTCGATCGCCTGGAGGTCAGGCACCACCTGCGAGCCGGCGTCACGACGCGTCTCCACGTCGATCAGGTTCGGCAGCACACCGGTGGACGGGACGACTGCGATCGGCATCGTGACCGACGGCACACTCACGACGTCCGGGGTGAGCATGATCCGGCCGAACAGGGTCTCGCCGTTCGGGGCACCCGAGACGTCCACCGTCACGGTGAAGGTCTCGGAGTCCCCCGGGGAGAGGGTCCAGTCGGTCGACGGCGTGATCGTGATGTCGATGATCGCTTCGTCCTGCATGACCACCGACGGCGTCCACGTGATGTCGCCGTCACCGGCGAAGTCCGTTGGGTAGCTCGCCGTCCGGTCCCACGAGCAGACCTGGAGGCACTGGGTGTTCGCGAACGACGGCAGGTTCAGCGTCTTCGGGTCACCACCCAGGTCCGGGTCGGCATCCTCGTAGTTGCTGATCGACTCGTCGAACAGCAGCCGCGCCAGGATCGCATTGGAGACGTCGACCCGACCGGATCCGATGTCGTACGGATCGGCGTCCGTGCCGTCCGAGTCGATGATGTCGGAGAAGGCCGTCGTCATGAGGGCGGACTGCACCTCGGCCGGCGTCCACGTCGGGTGAGCCTCGGCGAGAAGCGCGAGCGCACCTGCGACGTGCGGTGACGCCATCGAGGTCCCGGAGATCATGTTCCACTCTTCGACCGTGTAGTCGACAGGTTCCTCGGCACCCCCGTGGCCGTAGGCCGCGAAGATGTCGACACCCGGTGCGGTCACGTCCGGGACGATGACGTCGATGGCCCGGTTCGGTCCACGAGACGAGAACCCGGCCATGACGTCGGCGTTCGCGTCTGCGACGTCGAAGACCGTGCCCTCGATCGCGGCGACGTGACCGGCGGACGCGGCCAGCCATGCCTTCAGGGTGAGACCGTCGTCGTACGTGATGTGCAATCCGGGCACGGCGAAGATGTCACCGCTGAGCGAGTCGCCGCTCGGTTCGTCGTTCGCGAGCACGAACCCCGCAGCGCCCTGGGCGGCCACGTTCTCGGACTTCTCCACACGGCCGTTCTCGCCGCGGTCGCAGACCACGATCTTGCCCGTGAACTCGGCCTCGTGGCCGGCGTCGTCGAGGCAGAGCGGGTCACCCGCGTCCCCGGCGTAGACGATCGACGTCGACGCGAGGGGACCCGTGACGCCCTTGCCCTGGATGTCCGTCAGCGGCGAGGCGTCGTCGCGGACGAAGTCGATGACCGCGTTGCCGTTGAAGCGCGGGTGCGTGGTGGCCCCCACGGACGTGATCCATGGCGCGTCAGCCGGGGACCCCGTCGTGGCGAACCCGGGACCGTCGTTGCCGTTGGAGGTCGCAACGTGGATGTTGAACGCGCGCGCCTCGAGGAAGCCGACGGTGTCGAAGTCGTCCCAGAGGTTGGATGGCGAGCTCGAACCGATCGAGTAGTTGATGACGTCGACCCCGTCGAGGACCGCCTGCTGGATGGACATCGTGAGCCCGGACTCGCTGCAGCAGCCGAGGTACGCGACGATGTTGGCGTGCGGTGCGACGCCCGAGATGTCGAAGGTCGGGTTGGTGACCATTGTCGGGACAATCAGCTCCGCGCCAGCGACGACGTTGCCGCCGGCCGTCGAAGCCGTGTGGGAACCGTGGCCGTCGTAGTCGAGTGCCGGTTCGCCGGGTGCGACGAAGTTGTAGGCACCGATCAGCTTGTCGTTGCAGGGGTAGACCGGGTCGTAGTGCTCGAAGCCCGAGTCACAGACACCCAGGTACGTACCGGCACCCAGCGGATTGTCGTGGTCGAAGAGGTCGTCCCCGACGTCCGCGAAGGACCCGTTGCTCGGGTTGATGCCGGTGTCGATGATCCCGATGATCATGCCCTCGCCCTTGTAGTCCGCGGGCAGGCCCAGCGTGCCGTTGGCGTCCCAGACCTCGTGGGCATCGATCCACACAGGACCTTCGTCGGTGTGCAGTTCGCGCTGCTTCTCGAGGTGGATCTCGTCAACGGCAGGGTCGGCGGCGACGCGGCGGGCGTCGTCGGGCGTCATGACCACGGCCATGCCGTTGACGATCACGTCGTACTGGAACTTGACGTCTACTCGTCCCTGTGCGGCTTGCTCCATCCGGTCGATGAAGTTGGCCTGCTCACGCTGCAGTTCCCCGCGGTAGGCGCGGGCCTCGCTGCTGTCGGCATCGACACTTCGGCCCTCGACGGCGGTCGGCTCGAAGCCGGCCTTGCCGCCCCGGTAGGTCGCAACCGATTCGGACTTCAGCCGGATCATGTAGGTCCGGGGTTCGTCGCCAAGACCGAGGCCGTCGTCCTTCGGGCTGCGTCCCAGGCGGTCGACTGCGTCGACCGTCGCTGCCTCGAACGACGCCTTGTCGGCGTTCAGTCGATCCGGTCCCGTCTCGGCTGCGGCCATTTCGGACAGGCCGGTCAATGAAGTGAGCACGACTGCAAAGGCAGTCAGGATTGCGAGTTGTCGACGCACGACGAGTCCTCCAGGTCACCTGCCGGATGGAGGGGTCATCCACTCCGGTCCGCTGCTCCTCCCGTCCCCGAAAGGGACTCCCCGGAGAACAGCGAAGACGGACACTAGGTGGTTGGTGCTTTTCGGGCTCGGTTCCTCGGTCTGGGCGGTCGTAGCGGCGAGAATCCCGTCACGCGGTGAGAGGGTGACGCGTGACCTTGGGGTTGGCGGAGCGGCAGCAGGTGCTGGGCGATCCGGTCGAGGA
>Ga0326597_10002499_pt1 | contig 27419 bp, 18 predicted proteins | sample RVTome_12_FD_203789 | JGI IMG/M metagenome (GOLD analysis project Ga0326597, IMG submission 203789) | Soil microbial communities from uranium-contaminated site in the Upper Colorado River Basin, Wyoming, United States - RVT100D185 | ecosystem: Environmental > Terrestrial > Soil > Contaminated >... | reverse complement strand
CGCTCGCGCCAGTACCCTCGGCCGGCGAGGACAATCGCATGCGTGGTGACCCCGCCCGCTGCCAGCGTACCGAGGAGCGGATGACCCGCGTTGGCGCGGTCGAGCACCGCGGCCACATGAACCTCGGTTCCGGCCCGCGCTTGTCCATGAGCAAGCGACTGCACGACGCGCTCCAGGCCGCCGACTTCCCCCGGCGCGACGATATGCAGGACGAGCATGCTCCGTGCCGTATCAAGATCCGTGCTGCAGGATCACCCTGTGAACGACGTGGCGCAGAGCCCGCGGCGTTGCGGCGGCGCAACATGCGCGCACGAGGGCAGGATGCCCCCCGTCCAACGTAGCCGTAGTGGTCTCCCTCTTGCTGTACGGGGTTGGGGAACAGACCACCGAGGGGTCGTGCCAGAGACACGCATCGCGGGTACCGTCGTCGCGCCGCTCCCGCCGGATTCTGAAGTCGGCGGTGAGGCGCGCCCGAGCGAGCTGACGCGCCGGCAGTCCGAGGGCGCGGCCGCGCAGACCGCTATCATTGGTCTGTCGAGACTCTCCCACACGGAACGTGCCGGCTGGCGGGAGCTCCTTGCCAACCGCCCCGTGAGCGCGCCATTTGTCGACGAAGAGTGGATGGCCGCCTGCAGCCAGGCGTTCGGCCCGCGCGATCCTCTGTTCGTCTGCGGCTGGGAGGGGAGTCGCCTCGTCGGCCTGGGCGCCCTGCACAGTCTCAGCGAATCGTGGGCCGGACGGCGCACCATCGTGCTTCAGTCGCTGACCGACGTCGAATCCCCGCGCTTCGAGTTCCTCGCGGATGGCGCCCGCGGCGACGTTCAGGAGCGACTGTGCAGAGCGCTATGCGAGGCCGCGCGGTGGGATGTCATCCGTCTGGATCATCTCCCCGAGGACTCACCGACCCTGAGCGCCGGCATCAAGGTCGCCGACCTGCTCGGTTGGAGCCGGGTGGTCGAGGAAACCCTCGACTCGCCCTGGCGCTCCCTCCCTGGAACGTCGGACGCGTGGGACGAGGGGCTAAAGCGGAAGTTCAAGGCCAACCTTCGGAACCGGGAGCGCCGGCTCGAGCAGCTCGGCGAGGTGATCTTCACCGTGGCCAGGGCCGGCCTCGAACAGCGGGCCGCGCTCGAAGTCTTCTACACCCTCGAGGCGAGCGGCTGGAAGGGCGAGCGCGGCACCGCCATCGCCCGCCGGGCGAACGCGAAGGCGTTCTACGACAGGCTGCAGGAACGCACGGCGCGGGATTTATGGATCACGATCCTGTCAGTGGCGGGGCGGGCGGCGGCTGCCCAGTTGATCCGGGTCCAGGATGGCACCCTCTTCCTGCTCAAGACGGCCTACCACCCCGCCTTCGCACCCTATGCGCCCGGGCAACTCCTCACGGCGCGCCTGATTCGCTACGGCATCGACCACGGGATGAAGACGCTGGATTTCCTCGGCTGCAACATGACGTGGAAGAGTGACTGGGAGCCGCGAGTGCGGCGCCATTACCGCCTCGTGCTCTTCTCGCCGTCTGCCCGCGGTCGCTACGCCTATTGGACCCGGTATGGCGTCCGGGACCACGCGAAGATGATCCCCGGTGCTGTGCGAGTCGTGCGTTGGCTCCGAGCCCGGTGGCCGACCAAGTGAAGCCCGTTGACTCAGTGGTGCCCGTGAATCCGACCTGGGCCCAATTCTGGCGGCTCCCCGGTTGGAGCGCGAAGTGGCTCCACAGTTTCCCGTTCAACGCCGCGGACGGGATGTGGACCTTCAGCGGTCGGGTGGCGCTGTATCACGGCCTGCCGAGTCTCAAGCTTCCAGCGGGCAGTACGATCCTCGTGCCCGTATACCACCAGGGGGTGGAGATCGACACGCTGTTGGCGGCCGGGTACCGTCTGCGCTACTACCGGCTCACCGAGCGACTCCTGATCGACTTGGAGGACGTCGAGCGGCAGCTGGACCGCAGGGTGTCGGCGCTGTACGTAATCCACTACTTCGGCTTTGCGCAGCCGCTCGCAGCCATCCGGGGCTTTTGCGAGGCCCGGCGGTTGCGGCTGATCGAGGATTGCGCCTTGTCCTTGTTTGCCCAGGAGAATGGCGGCGCTTGGGTGGGCTCCGTCGGCGATCTCGCGCTGTTCTCCGTCTACAAGACCCTGCCGCTGCCGCACGGCGGCTTCGTCGTGACGGGAAACGGCTTGACCAGCAACGGCCCTCGTCGGGTCCCGCTACGGCCCGCCCCGCTGAAATCCACCTTCACACAGTCGCTGGATTTGCTGCACGCCGGTCTGCACGCCTCCCGGTGGCGGCGCGTCGAGCAGGGGCTCACGCGCGCTTCTCGTTGGGTCAAGCGCGCCCTTCGGTGGGACCGGGCGGGGACGATCAGCTCGGGCGGCGCGCGATGGGACCCGCGCCTGCTGGCCTACGGGGCGTCGGCGTGGAGCGTCTTGCTGATGCGCTTCATGGATCCCCACCAGGTCATCGCCCGGCGGCGGATAAACTTCGCGCGTCTCGCGGCGCGCCTCCGTGGGCACCTCCACCTGCCATTCCCGGACTTGCCTCGCGGAGCCTGCCCGCTGTTCCTTCCCGTCATGGTACCGGACAAGGTCCGATTCCAGCAGCGGTTGGCGACGTTGGGCGTGGAGAGCGTGAACCTGTGGGATGCGTCGCATCCGAGCTGCCCGCCGGACCTCGCAGCAGAGGTTTCAAACTGGCGCCGTCACTGCCTCGAGCTCCCCATCCACCAAGAGCTGAGCCTCGCAGACGTCGACCGGGTCGCGGACGCCGTGCTCACGGTTCTGCACCTCGCCGGCGAGGCTCAACCTGACGCCGCCACCGCGCTGGCCTGAAATGACGTTCGCCATGGGAAGCACCGCGTCGTTCCTCAACCCGCACTCAGTTCTCACGGCTGCGTTTCGGGAGGAGGACGCGTTCTACGCCCGGTACGACTGGTGCCTAAACCCGATCTTGCCGTTGCGCGACCTATTCCGGCGTCTGCAGGAGGAGCTGGACCGAGCGCCGGCGCTGACGGCCTCCTGGCAGAGGGCGGAAGCCCGGATCAATATGTATCTGTTCGCCTGCGCCGTCGCCTGCACCCTCGACGATTACCTCGGCCGGCCACTCGCGGACTTGTCTCCGATTCGTGCGAACTTCCCCAGACTGCGAATCGGGGTAACGCTGGCGGAGCGCGTCCTCGACGGGATTCAGGCGCTGCGGACTGTAGCAACCGCCGGCCAGATCGTACGCTGGCGGCGACTGTGGGATCGGTGCGTCGATGCCGCCTGCGACCTGCTCGTCCACGAATCGGAGCCGGGCGACCAACGGTGGGTCGAATGCGATGCCCGGGTCCGAGCGCTCTGCTCGATGCGTTTACCCGCTCGCGTCCTCGGTCGTCGGATGACGCTGCCGGCGGCGTTTCGTAATCAAGACCTGACGCACCACGACATCGCGACCCTCGCGCGCCGGGTGGCCGCATCACGCTCCTGGACGGCGCAGCCGCTCGTCGTCGTCGGCCTGCGCACCGCCGGCGCCTATTTCGCGCCACTGCTGAAGGCCCATCTGACCGCCTGCGGCGTCCCCGACGCCTCCTGGCTCACGCTGCGTCCGAAGCAGAGTCTGTCGCCATCCGAACGACGCCGGGTCAAACGGCTCCGTCGCAGCCGCGCCCAGGTCGTAGTGGTGGATGAGCCGCCGAGCACCGGGAAGACACTGCGACTCACGCTGTCCCTCCTCGCGCGGGCCGGTGTCCCCGCCGACCACATTACCGTGGCCGTGCCACGGAGCCCGGCGAACGCCGACTGGACGCTGCCGGGCCAGCGACTCGTCGTGCTCGATCCACCCGACTACTACAAGGCGCGGCTGCTCGAACCGGGCGCCATCGCCCCCCTGCTCGGCGCGTATTGTGGAGCGAACGCCCGCTTTCCCGAGAATGCCCAGATCGAGGCGCTAAACGCCCAGCTACGGGCACATCACCAGGACGGCTTCCACGTGCGCCTGAAGCGGGTGTTCGAAGTGCGTGACATCCGCCCGCACAGCGACCCGACCAGCACGTATGTGATCGCCAAGAGCGTCGGCTGGGGCTGGCTCGCATATCACGCCTATATCGCCGCCACCCGTCTCGCGGGCCTGGTCCCGCACATCCTCGGGATGCGCCAGGGCCTGCTGTTCACCGAGTGGGTGGGCGAACTCGAGGCCAACGGGCGCAGCGTTCCCGACATCCCCGTCCAGACGCTCGCCTCGTATGTGGCGACGCGGGCGCGACGGCTCCGCCTCGCCGAAGATCCTTGCGTCGCGGATCTCACATGGGGGCGCACGGGCTGGAGCGCGATGGTCAACGTGCTGCGACGCGCCTACGGCCTGTACGTCGGCCGTCTCAAAATCCCGGCGCTGCATCGGCAGCTCCGGAAGTTGGTGAGCCCGCTGCCGGCCCTGATCGACGGGCGTATGAGGCCCGAGGAGTGGGTCGGGAACGAGACGGGGGCTCTCAAAGCCGACTTTGAGCACCACAGCTTCGGTAAGACAGAGCTGAACGTGGTTGACCCGGCCTCCGATCTCGCGTACGCCGCGCTGGCGTTCGGGCTGTCCCCTGAACAGGAGCGGCAGCTCGCGGACGCGTATGGGCGCGAGAGCGGCGACGGAGGGGTGGCAGACCGGATCCTGCCATACAAGCTCGTGCACGGCATGACCGTGTTGGAGGATGCTCTCAGCCGGGCATGCCGTGACCGGTCGGAAGGCCGTCATGAGTGGAATCGGCGCTACCTGGCGACTCGTAGCTGGCTGACATCGCAGTTGAGTCGGTTCGCGGCGAGCCGCATCCCCGCGCCGGCGGTGCTGGCGTGGTCGAAGCGCCTGTTCTTCCTCGACCTGGATGGCGTGTTCGACGCCGACGCGTTCGGCTTCCCACACACTTCGACGAGCGGGCTGGCCGCGCTGGCGCTGCTGCGGGCGCACGACTTCTCCGTCGTGGTGCACACGGGGCGCAGCGTCGCGGAGGTGCGCACGTACTGCCGCGACTACGCCCTGCCTGGCGGGGTCGCGGAGCTCGGCAGCGTGTTCGTCGACGCGGTCGCGCAGCGGGAGATCCGGCTGATCGATGACGAGGTGACCGAGCAACTGGCGCGGTGCCGCCAGGCGCTCGCGCGTCTGCCGGGCATCTTCATCGATCCCACGTACGAGTGCGCCGTGCGCGCGTACCGCATCGTCGATGAACGCACGGTCCCACCCTCGCCGGGACAGGTGGAGGAGATGGTGAGGCAGGCGGGGCTCGATCGGCTGGCGGTGAGCCCCAGCTCCGTCGACGTGATCGTGCTCGGGCGAGAGGTCGACAAAGGCCGTGGGCTTACCGCGGTGCGAGACTACCTGGGATGCAGGGACCGGCCCGTCGCCGCCATCGGTGACTCCGATCGCGATGTCCCGATGCTCGCGGCGGCCGACTTTGCGTTTGCACCGTCCGGCTGCTCCTCGGGGGTCCGCGCCCTCCGTGATCAAGGACGGTGTTGGGTCATGGCGGCGCCGATGCAACGCGGGCTGCTGCGCGCCGCGCGGGAACTCGTGCGCCTCCAGCCCGGGGCGGCCTCCCGGTCGCTGGTCGAGCCCACGCCGCCCACGCCGCTGTCGGATCTCATGGACACGCTGTTCCGCGTCACCGAGCGATCGCGCCTCCGTCAATTCCTCGGCGCGCTCGCATGGTGGAGGTTGTAACGTGGCGCGCGTGCAGCAGCTGGATCTGCTCCGCGGGGTGGCGGTCATTCTGGTCCTCGGGCGCCACATGGTGCTGCCGTCGGAGGAGGTGGCGCGGCCGGTCAGGGCGGTGGCTGCGGTCTGGCACCAGGTCGGCTGGGTGGCCATCGACCTGTTCTTCGTCCTGAGCGGTTTCCTCATTTCCGGATTGCTCTTCACCGAGTATCAGAAGCATCACGAGCTCCGCCTCGCGAGATTCCTGATCAGACGGGGCTTCAAGATCTACCCGGCGTTCTACGTGATGCTCGCGGCCACCGTGTTCGTCACCCAATACCACGCGTCGTTGCCCGAGGGGTTCCTCTGGCGCGTGCTGACCGAGGCGGTCTACCTGCAGAACTATCTCCCGCCCGTCTGGGGCCCGACCTGGTCGCTCGCGGTGGAGGAGCACTTCTACCTGCTCCTGGCCGTGGCGTTCTTCGTGATGGTGCGACGCGGCTCGCGGGAGGACCCGTTCAGGGCCCTGGTGTATGTCGTCGGTGCGGTCGCAGTCCTGGCGCTGAGTTTACGAATCTATACGGTGCTGAACTACCCTTACAGCGACCGGCGGAACTTCTTCCCCACCCACCTGCGGCTCGATGCGATCGCGTGGGGAGTCCTGCTTGGCTACCTGTATCACTTCCGGCGCGCCCAACTGCTGACGTTCCTCGAGCGCCGACGCCTGTGGATCGCGGCGCTATGCGTCGTCCTGATCGCGCCACCGTTGCTCTGGCCGTTGGGTCAGTCGAAGTTTCTGTCCACCCTCGGTCTGACCTTCCTCGATTGGGGCTTTGGGGGCGTGCTCATGCTGGCGCTCACGCGCCCCCAGCCGCTGCCACCGACCCTCGGGCGCGGCTTGGCGGCGCTCGGCTTCTACTCCTACTCGATCTACCTGTGGCACATGCCCGTGATGAGCTGGCTCATGCCGCATCTGAGGGAGGACGGGACGTTCAACTTCTCCCCGGCCACGCTCTCCTGGACGCTGGACGTCGCTGTGTACGTGATCGCCAGCATCACCTGCGGTTACATCATGGCCCGTGCCGTCGAGGGACCGTCGCTCCGGCTTCGCGACCGCCTGTTTCCCTCCAGATCGGGCAGAGTGGCCGCTCCCGTCGCCGTGCGACCGGAGCCTCGCCAAACCCCGCTGGCTGCGCGGGCCTGAGGCCGCGTGATCTTCGATCTGGGCTGCGGTCAGCGCAAGCTCGCCGGAACGACGGGGACGGATGTCCGACGGCTACCGGGGGTCGACGTCGTGCACGATCTCACGCGCAGGCCCTATCCGTTCGCGACGAGCTGCGCGGACGAAGTCCATCTCAATCACGTCCTCGAGCACATGCCCGATGCGATCCAGGTGCTGGAGGAGGTGTGGCGCATCACGAAGCCCGGCGGCCGGGTGCACATCCGGGTGCCGCACTACACCGGGCCCTATGCTTGGAAGGACCCCACGCACGTGCGGTGCTTCACGACGGAGTCGTTCGACTACTTCGGGTCGAACATCTACTCGTATTACACCGACGCGCGGTTTCGCGTCGCGGCCATTCGCCTGCGCTACTTTCTCGATCCCAGCTATCGCCGCGTATACAACTGGTGGGCGGCATTCGTACAGTGGGTGCTCGACCGCCACCCGACGTTTGCCGAACGGTTCCTCGCCTACCTCGTGGGCGGCATCGACGAGATGCAGGTGACGCTCGTGGCGGTAAAGGGCGGCTCGACGCCGTAGCGACGCTCGGCCTTTGGCGCGAGCGCCGCAGCGACCGCCTGAGCCACGACGGCCGCGCCGGCGGGTGTGAAGTGAAGGAAATCGTAGTAGTTTTCGAGGTTGGGCGTCAGGACGGGGCGCAGGTCGAGCTGCTCGACTCCTCGGTCGTCGGCGACCGCCGCGGCACGCGCATCGATGAGGCTCATGAGGCGGTTGACCACGTCGAAACTGTAATAGACGTCGATCGTGTCCTTCCAGGCCTTGCCCACGCCGCCGTGCCAGAGGTGCGCCACCTCATCCGCCGAGTAGTCCCGCTCGAACCAGGGTTGGCGTACGACCAGCACGCGGTCGGCGCGCGCCTGGGCGCGCTCGAGCACTCGCGCGAAGTGGTACGCAAAACGGTCCAGCAACACGGCGGGGTCCGGTACTTCGGTGCGGACTTGCTTCGCCTCCGCCCGCATCCTTCGGGCCGCCCGCATCCAGCCGCCGGCTGCCTCGCGCACCTCGACGGGTCGGAGCCACTTGCGCCGCAACCGCCGTACCAGCTCGACCGCGGCCCACCGCCGGAGGTTCCAGCCGAAGTGCTGCTCCGGATGCGATGCGAAGGTCGCCGACACCGGGGGGGGGGCGGGCGAGCCGCCGGCCGACTGCGGCGCTCCCTCCTCCAGCCACTGCGTCACGTCGGCGGCGCCCGCCATGATCACGATGGCTGAGAGATGGCCGTATTGCGGCAACGCACGCTCGAACACCAGATCCATATGGCAGCACGCGATCCCGGAGCGGGCGACGCTCCCCACGTGCACCCGGCGGGCGCCGAGGGTTTCCAGACCCTGCCTGGAGTTCAGAAGCCGCTCGAGGACGCCGGGCCAACTGTTCGGCTGGTCGATGGCGAAGCACTCGGCGGCGCTCCCACCGGCGACGAGCACGCGGAAGAGTCCCGCTTCGTCACCACGTACGTCCGCACCGCGCTCGCCGTCCGCGTTGATCTCGAATCGGACGCGTCGCGGGAAGCCGGGGAACGCCTCGCGATCCAGACGAATCTCGAGCCTCGTGTCGGGCGGCCAGACATGGTAGCCGGAGTGGCGGCGCAGCCAACGGCGGCAGCCTAGCTCCGCGGCGACGAGGAGCGCGGCGCCCAGCCCGGCGACGAGGAGCGCGAGGGTCACGCTCGGCTCCACGCCCGCCACTGCGGCAGGCGTTCGCGCAGGTCCACGTACGGGTCGCGACGGTAGACGAACCCGACCCATGTCACACTGAAGACGAGCACCATGGCGATACCCGCCGCCACCAGGCCGCCGAGGCTGCGGACATCGAGGCCCAGCCTGAACCAGAGGAGCAGTCCGAGCACCGGCAGGGCTCCGAGTGCCGCCCGAGGCACCACGTACCGGACGTACCCTCCGACGGGCATGTCGAGCGCGCGACAGGCCTGGACGCACACGACCGCGGCGAACAGAACGTTCGGAATGGCCGTCCCGAGTGCGACGCCCGCCAATCCGAGAGGGCGCACGAGCAAGACGCTGAGCCCCAGATTGAGCAGGCCGGCGACAAGGAACGCGATGGTCGGCCAGCCCGCCTTCCCCAGCCCCATGAGAATCGGGAGCGCTACGCCGCGCACGGGCAGGAAGATGAGATACGAGACCATGAGGATCTGGAGCACTTCGCCTGCGGGTTGCTCAAACGTCGGATCGACCCACCACGCGATGAATCTCGGCCCCAGAACGATCAGGAACAGGCCCGCCGCCAGCGTCAAGGACAGGGCGATCTTCGACCACTTCAAGAAGATCTCCCGCAACTCCGCGCTCTTGCCCTGGGCCTGCAGCCGCGTGGCCGTCGGCATCACCACGGCCGCGATGGCGATCAGGAACTCCATGAGGTAGATGATGAAGCTGTTGGCGACGGTGAAATGCGGAATGGATCCAACGTTCATGAACGCGCCGATGACGATGGCGTCCGTCTCGAACGAGAGCCGGGCGCCAGCGTTCAACACCAGGACGTAGAGACTGAAGGCGAAGATGGCGCGCGTCATCCCCCAGTCGAAATCCGCCAGCCGGATGCGCGTCGCGGGATAGCGGCGCCGCACGAGCAGCCAACAGAGACCGAAGTCGAACACCAGGCATGCCACCTGCACGAGCGCCAGCGCGGTGAGCGACGCCCGGAGCGCCAGCAGCCCGAGCGTGAGCACGAGACGCAGCAGCACGCCCCACAGGCGGATGATGTTGCGCGGGACGAAGTCGTCGTGGGCCGCCAGCACGCCATTGGGGAGCAGGCCGACGAACCCGACGGACACGAACAGCACCATCAAACCGAAGGCCCAGCGGGCGTCCCCGTGCAGGGTCGCCGGGATGTCGTAAGTATGCATGAAGAAGAGGTACATGCCGGCGCCCACGACCAGCGCGATCGCGCCCAGCAGCAGGTACAGCGCCGTGCAGCTGCCGATCGCCTCGTTCAGCTTGTTCACATCGCCCTTCGCGACGTGCTGCGCGAAGTAGCGCACCGAGGCCATCGGCACGCCCAACACGAGCAGCCCCAGATACCCGGTGATGGCACTGATGAGAATCCAGGTCCCGTACCCGTCGTCACCGAGCTTGTGGATCGTGTAGGGCGTGAGAAAATAGACCGCGACGACGGTCATGACCGTTACAATCCAGTTACTGCCGACGTTCCTCAGCACGGATCTCCGTTCCCTGGGCCGTTGTGGCACCGGCGCGTCATGAGCCGGTATGAGAGCCGAGAAAGCACGTGCTGTGCCATTAGCGACCTACTGGAAACGTCTGCGTGCTACGCTCCGGCGTTGCGCGACCGCCACAGATCCGGCCCCGGGGTCACCCCAGCCTCGCCGCCGCCTCGCTGACCGTGGCGAAGGCGAGTGGTGTCATCTGCGACAGGCCATCGAGATAGGCCTCGACCGAGTCGTACAACCGCGCCACGTCCGCCGCCGTCTCCGCGTAGGGAGTGAGGCCCGCCTTGAGACTCGGGCTGTGCCACGATACGTGGAGATGCCGCACCCCCTCCTCGAGGAGCCGGCGCGACAGCGCCAGCATGTCGGCCACCGACGCGAGCTCCGGGCTCAGCACGATGCGCTTGAAGAGACCGAGCCGGGCCGAGAGCCCGACGAGACGGAGGGGCCGCAAAGGACGCAGGTCGAGGACGCCGCGGATCCGGCTCCACAGGCGGAAGGGGTTGCGGTCGAAGCCGCAGGACAACGGAAGCTCGATCAGCTCGCCGCCCGGGGCGGGCCAGGTCACGTCCTGACCGGGCGCCACGCGATACGCCTGAAGGGGCGCGCCGACGAACGTCGGGCCCTCGTCGACCTCCTCCCAGCTCATGAACGGTGTGACACTGCTGTCCACCCGGTAGCCGCTGCACAGGAGCGCGGCGACGGTGTCGCGGCCGAAGCCGTACCGTCCGGCGCGAAACGCCGTGGGCGCGCGATCGAACGCCTCCTCCAACGCCCGCGTGAGGCGCTGCACCTTGGCCAGCTGAAGCGCGGCCGGCAGGTTGTTCAGCATCGAGTTGCGAGGAACGAGCGCCTCCGCGACCGGAGGCGTGTTCCACGGATGCAGGTGGGCGGCGATCTCGCCGCGGCTCCCGTCACCGACCTCGCGCATCAGGTCCGCCGCCCGCGGATCGGTCGCCACCCGGTAGGTCGTGAAATACGTCGGCCGCACCCCGAGGCGCTCGAAGAATGCAGCGAGGCGTCGCAGCTCGTCGATGTTCTCCACCGTCACGTCATAGGGGCTGCGGTGCCAGTTGTCTTCCTCGGTGTCGATGGACACGATGACCAGGACACCCTCCGAGCGCGGAGCGGGACGGTCGATCATCGTCCGGCGCTCCCTCGCAGCTCCGCCACGGCGTCCAGCGCGCGCAGCCACAGACCTCCCCACCCCGATCGGAAGATCACGGTCTCACGGGTCTGCCGCTGCGATTGCGTCCACTGCCGCTTGTAGCCGTCGTCCCCGCGCAGGAAGTTGAACGTCCGATAACCGCGGTCGATCGCACGCTGGATCATGATTCCCATCAACACGAGCCCGACGCTTTCCCGCTCCCATTGGGGGTCGCGGCCGCCCTGGTAGAAGTACACCGTGTCGTCGGACGTAAACCCGTACCATGCCGCCGCCGGCAGCCCATCCACGTCGAGGGTGCTAAGCCAGAGCCGCTTCTGCCGCGCCATCTCACCGGCGAACCGCCGTTGCAAGCGTTCGCTGCGTGGATCGCGGAACGCCCCGCCCCCCGCGCCGTCCCACCGCTGCTCGTGCAGAGCCATCAGGTGGCCCCACCCCTCGTCGAGCCGGCCCTCGTCGTAGTCTGTGATCGCGACGGCGTGCTCCCGGCGCAGACTGCGCTCCTTGCGACGCAGGACCTGTCGTCGGTTGGGACTGAGGCTGGCGAGGTAACCGTCCCACGAACTGGGGAGGTCGAGCTGCGGGCAACTCCATAGCGGGCTCTGCCGGGACGCGTGGCCGCGTTCCGCGAACGCGGAGCAGAGCCGCTCCGCGTTCGGCGCTCCTTCCGCGAGGTTGCTCAGGATCACGACCTGCCACGGCAAGTCTTCGAGCGCCGCCGCGAGAGCCCCGACATCGGCCTCTGGGAGCGCCAGCACGTCGAGCTCGTCCGGGCAGCCGACGTCCCCGACGGCCCACGTCAACGCCCGCACCCAGACCCGGCGGAACCGCACGCGGCACAGCCGGACCGGGAGCAGACTGAGGAGCGCTCCGTCCGAGCCGCGGAGCGCCACGACCTCGCTCGCGTGCAGCTCGGCCGAGGGCGCGGAGTCCGCCCATGCGCGGTGCCACGCCCAGCTCATGAACGGCGACGGCGATGCGGCGCGCGCCAGCACCGCGTCCCAGGCGGCGGGCCCGAGCGCGAGCGCGTCCGCCAGCGGCATCCGCGTCACCCTGGCCCGCGAGTGGGTCCGAGGGTGCTCCGCACCAACGAGCGTCGTGTTTCCTCCAGATCGATCGCCGAGAGTCCTTGGTGCAAAAGCCACGCCGTACGACATCTGTTGCGCCGAGGCCACACTCGCCCGTGGCGCCACTCTTGCTCCTGGTTCTTCGGGCCCAAGGAGCGCTGGAGTCACGCGACATGTGCGGCATTGCAGGCATCGTGTACCGCGACCGGGAACGCCCGGTCTCGGACGCGTTGGTCCACCAGATGTGCACCGCTCTGAGGCATCGTGGCCCGGACGACGAGGGGCTCTATGTGCGGGGCGCCGTCGGCCTCGGGATGCGGCGCCTCAGTATCATCGACCTGAGCGGGGGCCGGCAGCCAATCTTCAACGAAGATGGCTCCAAGGTGATCGTCTTCAACGGGGAGATCTACAACTACCAGGACCTGCACCGCGGTCTCGTCGCCCGCGGGCATACGCTCCGCTCGTCGGGCGACACGGAAACGGTGCTCCACCTCTACGAAGAGCTGGGCGCCGACTGCGTCACCCCCCTCCGCGGCATGTTCGCCTTCGCGATTTGGGACGCGACCGCGGAGACCCTGCTGCTCGCGCGGGACCGCTTCGGGATCAAGCCGCTCTACGTCGTCACCGCCCCTTGGGGAATCGCCTTCGCTTCCGAGCTCAAGGCGCTGCACGCCGCGGGTTTGACGTCGCGCGAGCTCGACTGGGAGGCGCTCGATGCGTACTTCCAGCTGGGGTACATCCCCGCCCCCGCGTCCCCCTTCGTGGACGTGCGCAAACTCGAGCCCGGGCACACGTTGCTGTGGCGGCGGCACGGTGACAGCGCCAGCCGCCGCTACTGGGAGTTCCCGCTGCAGGAGCGTCCCACCCCTCCCGACCCCGAGGCGCGGGTCCTGGAGGGGCTCGACGGGTCAGTGGCGGCGCACCTCGTCAGCGACGTGCCCGTGGCGGCGTTCTTGAGCGGTGGGCTCGACTCCTCCGCGGTGGCAGCGAGCATGGCGCTCGCGGGGAACACCCCGCACGCCTTCACGGCGCGATACGCGGGCTCCGGGGCAACGGCGGCCGACGAGACAGGGCTCGCGGGCGCCCTGGCCACGCGCTACGGAGCGGAGCTCACGCTGATCGACATCCGCCCCGACATTCGGAACATCTTCGAGCCGATCGTTCGGGCGCTCGATGAGCCCCACGCCGACGACTCGGCGATCCCTACATGGCTCCTCTCGCAGGCCGTAGGGAGTCGCTACAAGGTGGCCCTGACCGGAATCGGGGGCGACGAGCTCTTCGCGGGGTACCGGCGGCATATCGGCCTGCTCGCGACTGAGCACTACGCCAAACTGCCCGCGCGCCTCCGGCGCCTCGTGGGAGCAGCGAGCCAGCTGCTCCCCGAACCGCACGACGGGACGCTCGGCGTCGACCGGCTCAAGCGCTTCCTGCGCACTGGCAACGGCGCCGTTCCCGATCGGTTCCTGGGGATGATGAGCCGGCTCTCGAACGTCGAACGTCTCGCGCTGTACGCGCCCAATCTCCGAGCGCACATCTCGGGGCAGGCCGCAAGTGCGCGGTTCCGAGATGTGTTCGGTGCGCAGGGGGCCGTTTCCGGCCTGGCCGCCGGTTTGTACTTGGATTACACGACCTTTCTCCCCGACGACATCCTCGCACTGTCGGACCGGCTGGCGATGGCGCATTCGCTGGAGGTGCGCGTGCCGTTCGTCGACCACGTCCTGGTCGAGTCCGTCTTCCCCATGCCTCAGCGGGTCAAGATCGGACCGTGGTGGCAGAGCAAGCGGCTGCTGCGACGCGCGCTGCGCCCCCGCCTGTCAGCCGCCCACCTCCGGGCGCCCAAGCGCGGCTTCGTCGGCCCGACATCGGCATGGCTCCGGGACGAGCTCCGCGGGATGCTCGCTGACGAGCTGTCGCCAGAGCGCCAGCGACGCCTAGGCTACTTCGAACCGTCCGCAGTGGCCACCTTGCTCCAGCAGCACCTCACGGGACGCCAGAATCAGGAGCGGATTCTATGGGCGTTGCTCTGTTTCTCGACCTGGCATCGCTTGTACGTGGAGTGAGGACGCCGAGCCACTGCAGGGTCTCGACCAAGAACGGAGCGGGATCATCCCAGCGCCACACCTCGCTGCGGTCACGCCCGACGAAAGCACGCAGGAAGTCGCATACGGCCGCGAGGTGCGAGCCACTCCCCCTCTCCCCGCCGTCGCGGAGCCGGAGATACAGATGGTCCACGTCCCCCCAGAACCAGCGGCTCCGGACGCCGACGCGGTAGTCGCGACATTCCGGCACCGTCTCCCCCGCGACGCAGCGGATGAGGAGCGCGGGGAAATCGACCCCGGCATCGATGGCGAGCTGCAGCGAGCCCCAGAATCGGCCGTTGACCTCCATCACGACGTGCCGGCCGGTGCCCTCCTCTCGCTTGCACTCGATCATGGCAACCCCCTTCCAGTCGAGCGCTTCGAGCAGGCGAACTCCCGGACCCGCCAGCTGCTCTTCGAGCGCGATACTTTCCCGGTAGACGCTGACGCCGCCGGCAGGCGGCTTTTCCCGGAGGCGGCGATGCGCGAACATGGCGACCGTCCGACCGCCCCAGCGCAGCGCGAAGAACCCCTCGCCGACCCCTGAGACCCGTTGTTGCAGGAGAACCGGGAACGCCGCGGCAGGAAGGGCCGCGAGCGCCGCGCGGCACGCGGCCGCGTCGGCGACCGACACCACGGCCAGCTTGCGCCGGATTCCACCGACCGTGACGACCGATCGGTGGGGCTTGACGACAGCCGGAAACACGGCTTCAGCCACGTGGGTCTCGCACTCGCCGGGCGTCGCGATGATCCGCGTGCCCGGCGCGCCGAAGCCGCACTCCTCCGCCAGCGCTAGCACACGAGCCTTGTCCGAAGCCATCCGGTAGGTGGACAGATCGGGCGCGGGGACCGTGACGCCCGCCGGCAGCGCCACCCCGTGCTCGAGCACGGCTTCCAGGGACGGGTCGGTCATGGGGAGAAGAACGCTGGCACCCTCGAGCCCGGCGATCCGGCCGACATCGGCGGCATAGCCCGCCGGGTCCGTGAGGGGGTCGCTCGCAAGGGCATGCGGACGCACCCCGCGCGACACGCCGGCGAGGGACACGCGAGCCGGGGCCGTCACCGAGACGACGTGCCCCGCCCGGACGAGGGATCGAGCTGCGGCGAGTGCCACCCGCTCGTTGCCGTCCGTGATCAAGATGCGCATGGTGTCCTCTCACTCCGAAGCAACATGCGGGCCGGGCTCCGGTCGGCGTGACGGCGCAGCGCTCACGCGTACAGTGTGGCGCCAGCGCCACAGCCGCCAGGTGAGGGCGCCGTGGCGTCGCTCTTGCACAGTGAGGGCGCATGGTGACCGCGGCGCGGTGGCAGCGTCCCCCGCAACCCGAACGGCGCGAGCCGGATTCGTCGATCCGGCCAGCGCGCATCGCCCAGGGGGATCTCCTACCGATATGCATCGCGGTGTATATCGCCACGGCCATGGGACGCATCCACGAGCTGTTCCCGGTGCTGCTCCCCCTGAAGCCCGCGTTGGTGTCCGGCGTTCTGGCCATCGGACTGTACGTGCTCGATCGCTCCCGTCGGCGCGCCGCCAGCCAGTTGCGCTCCGCCACGACGACTTGTCTGCTCGGCCTGCTGGTCTGGAGCGCCCTGTCCGTTCCGGGCGCGCTGAATCAGAGGCTCGCCTTCGAGTCGTGGACGGCCTTCGTGCAGAGCGGGATAATGTGTCTCGTCATTGCCGGCAGCGTGCGCCGGGTTGCTGACGTCGAGCGATTGATCCTCGTCTACTTCGGCGTGACCGTCGTGTACACGGCCGTGGTGCTGTCACGGTTTCAACAGGGCCCCGAGAGCTGGCGTCTGGGCCGTCTCTACTACTACGACGCCAACGACCTCGCGACCATGATCGCCATGGCGATGCCGTTGGGGTTGTATTTCGTGCTCGCGCAGCGGCGCCCCCTGGAGCGGGTGCTCGCCGGTGCCGGGGTGGCCGTGCTGGCGGTCGGCCTGATCCACTCGGGCTCCCGCGGGGGCTTCCTCGCCTTTCTGGCCGTTTGCGCTTTCGTGCTCGTGCGCCTCACCACCATCCCCGCGCGAGCCAGGTTGACCGGCCTCGTCGTGATCCTCGCCGTGGTGTTCGGGGCCGCCAGCGACCAGTACTGGAGCCAGATGCAAACCATCGTGCGCCCGCGAGGAGACTACAACCTCACGTCCGACGAAGGCCGCGTACAGATCTGGAAGCGCGGCATCGGTTACATGTCGGACAACCCCGTGTTCGGAGTCGGCGTGCGGAACTTCCAGGTGGCGGAGGGAACGATCTCTCCCCAAGCCCGACTCCAGGAGCGGGGCATCGGAGTCCGCTGGGGCGCAGCGCACAACACCTACATCCAGGCGGGCGCCGAGCTCGGCATTCCGGGCCTCCTGCTCTTCTTCGGCGTACTGGGGAGTGCGTTCGCGTCTCTGCGCCGGGCGGCGCGACAGGCCCTGCGGATGAGCCCAGCCGGCAAGGACATGTCGCGGCTCGCCCAGACCCTCATGGCGGCGCTCGTCGGGTTCGTCGTCGGGGCCTTCTTCCTATCGCTCGCCTACACGGACATGCTGTACATGCTGGTGGCGCTAGCCATGGGCCTGGCGAAGACTGCGCGCATGGACGCCGCCCGATGACCGCGCGCCCGCGCCTGCTCGTACTCGCCCAGTCCCTTCCCTACCCGCCCCACAGCGGCGTGGCCAACCGTACCTTCAACGTGTTGCGGCAGTTGCGGGTCGAGTACGACGTGGATCTGGTCGCGTTCTTCCGAACGAACCATCAGCCCGATAATGCGGCGCGTGAAGCGGCGTGGCGGTCGCTGCGGAAGGTTGCCGCCTCCGTCGCCGAGCCGACGCCCATTCCCAACGAGCACTCGGCGGTCCGCAAGATGTGGGATCACCTGCGTAGCCTCGCGAGCGGGCGTGCCTATACGTACTACGAGTACGACAGCCGCGCCTTCGCTGAGCGGCTGCAGGCCACGCTGCGTGCTCGGCGGCCCGACCTCGTACATCTGGACAGTCTCGACCTCCATCGCTGGCTGCCTGACTTGCCGCGCGCACCGATTGCCTGCACGCATCACAACCTCGAGTCGGAGCTGCTGCGGCGGTACGCCCTCGGACTGACGCCGGCCCTGCTGCGGCGGTACGTCCTGGCGCAGGCCGACCGCGTCGAGGCAGTGGAGCGGGAGTTGTGTCCGAGACTCGCCTTGAACGTGATGGTCTCCGCTGTGGACGCGGAGAAGCTGCGCGTCGTCGCCCCCGGCGCCCCCACGGCGATCGTCCCGAATGGGACGGACACCGACTACTTCCAACCCGCGGACGCCGCATCGATCCCCGGGCGCGTCGTGTTCGTCGGACCGACGTACAGCCATCCGAACCGGGATGCGGTGGAGCTCTTGCTGCACGACATCTGGCCCCGCGTGCGCGCCGCGGACCGTCACGCATGCTTGCGGTTGATCGGCCGCAACGCGGCGATGGACCAGGCACGGTACGCCGTGGAGCCTGGCGTGAGGCCACTCGGCCATGTGCCCGACATTCGGCCCGCGGTCGCGGAGGCCCGCTGCTGCGTCGTGCCGATCCGCATCGGCGGGGGGACGCGCCTCAAGATCCTCGACGCGTGGGCCATGGGCAAAGCCGTCGTCTCGACCTCGATCGGCTGCGAAGGTCTCGACGCCGTGGACGGAGAGAACATCCTCATACGCGATGCGCCAGACGCGTTTGCCGGCGCCGTCCTCGACGTCCTGCACGACGCGACGCTCCGCGCCCGCCTCGAGCGCAATGCGCGGCGCACCGCGCTCGAAATCTACAGTTGGATCGTCGTCGGCCGGCGCATCCGCGCGGCCTACAACCAGCTGCTCGATCGGCCCGTGTCGCTGCCCGCACACCGCGGCGGCGCACTCGTCGCGTGAGCCGCCACTTGGCTGTGGGAACGCTCGTGCTCGTCGCCCTGGGCCAGACTGCCTGCCTGGATACGGTCCCCGAGTGCTACGGTGTCCCGGCGTGGCCGGGTGAGCCGGCTCTGGACGAGCCACCGGCATTTCGCGCCGTAACCGACCAGCCTTGGACAGGCCTGCGGGAGAACGGCTGGAACTACCTCCGGCGGACGAGTTCCAAGCACGATGACATCTGCGTGGACAATGCGAGCCGTGCGAGCGCTTTGCGCATCGTTTTCACACCGGACATGGCGCCCAACACCGAGCCGAGCGTGCACTGGATCGGCCTCCCCCTGGCGCGCGCGGTGTACGCGGCCTGGTGGATCGAGCTCTCGGCGAATTGGACACCGAGCCCGGCCGGTGGCGGCAAGATCAGCTTCCTGCATACGCCAACCGCCCAGGTGTACATCAATGTGGGCGGCTCCAGCGCCCCGCACCGCGTCAACGTCAACACCGAATGGGCGCCGTACGGTCAACGGTTCTGGGAGCCCAACGTCACTACCACGCCGATCACGTACGGGCGGTGGTACCGGATCGAGTGGTACCTGCAGTGGGAATCCGTCCCGGGAGCGGGCGACGGGGTCCTCCGCTGGTGGGTCAATGGCGTGTTGAACGGGGACCATCGCGACGTCCACTATCCGATCGGCGGGTTCGGCCAGTTCGAGTTCGCGCCGACGCTGCAGAATCCCCCGCCAGAGGAGCAGTATATGTACGTAGGGCACACGTACGTGAGCATCCCGTGAACATCCTGTTTCTGTCTGAAGGCGACGCCGAGGCATGGGCGTCGTGGTCGGGCATCTCCAAGAGCCTCGTGGATCACTTGCGGTCGGCCGGCCACGCCGTCGTATCGGCGGACGTCGACCTGGACGGGGCGGATCGATGGCTGGGCGCCGCGTGCACGTTCGCGATCGATCGCCGCCGCTGGGGCACGCGGTTTCATCTCAACGGCCTGCCGTTTCGGCTGCGCTCCCGCCGGGCGGCTCAACAGATCGCGGCTCACCGGGAGTGGCTGGACCTGATCGTCCAGGTCGGAGCGACGTTCCAACCGCTCGGGCGCGGGACGATTCCCTACTTTCTCTGCTGCGACTCGAACATCCGCATGGCCGAGCACGGGGCGCCGTGGGGATACAGCGACGCCGTTACCCTCACGCGCCGCGAGCTGGCGCGCGTGCGGGAGCGAGAGCTGAGCGTGTACCGGCACGCGGCCGCCATCTTCACGCTGAGCGAGCGGCTGCGGCGATCGTTCATCGAGGACCTCGGGCTGCCTCCGGCCCGCGTCCACGCGATGCTCGCCGGCCCGAATCTCGACGTGGCCCGGATTCCCGGCATCCTGCCGCGCGACGCGGCGGGCCATTGCCCCACGATCCTGTTCGTCGGGCGGCAGTTCCTCCGCAAAGGCGGCGACGTCCTCATCCAGGCGTTCCGGCGCGTGCGGGAGCGGATCCCCGACGCGAGCCTGCTGATCGCCGGGCCGTCGTCGCTGGCGTTGCGAGAACCAGGGGTCACGCTGCTTGGCGACTTGAATAAGAATCAGCCGGCGGGATGGGCGGCGCTCGTCGGAGCGTACGGATCGGCCGACGTCTTCTGCCTGCCGACGCGATTCGAGCCCTTCGGTATCGCCTTTATCGAGGCGATGTACTTCAGCTTGCCCTGCGTCGGGACCGATGCCTGGGCGGTGCCGGAGATGATTGCGGAGGGCGAGACCGGGTTCACCGTCCCGATCGACGACGTCGACGCGCTCACCGACCGATTGTCGCGGCTGCTCGGCGACCGGGCGCTGGCGCGGCGAATGGGCCGGGCCGGCCGGGCCCGCGCCGAGCGCCAATTCACGTGGGAGCGCGTCATTCAGCGGATGATGCAGGTCATCTGGCCAGCCGTCGGTGCAATCTCGAGAGCGGGGTGACGCGTGCGCTCCCTACTGTCCCCCGGCGCGATTCTGTGCTTTCACGGCGTCACGAGCCCTGCCCTGCCTGCGGAGAGCGAGGTGCACGTGTCGCCGGCGGCCTTCAGCGCCTTGATCGAGGCCGCGCGGCATATGGGGCAACTCGTGCCGCTGCGCGACCTCGTGCACCGGCACCTGGCGGGGCGCAGCACCGCAGGGCTCATCGCCGTCACCGTGGACGACGCATACGCGTCGTTGTTGGGCGAGGTCGCGGACTACGTGGCCAGGGAGGCGATCCCCCTCACCGTGTTTGCGGTGACGGAGGCGGGGGCTGTGGGTGCGTTCTACTGGTGGGATCGCATCGACGACCTGTTCCCACGGGTGCCCCCGCACCGGTGGCGAGAATTCGAAGACGCCTGTGGCCTCACCGATGACTACCGGCGGGGGCAGCCGGCCCGATACGGCCCCCTGCGACCGCTCCGCCAATGGGTGCTGGCCGCGCACTGGGGTCGCTGGCCCACTGCGCTAGAGCCGATGCTCCAGCGTCTCGAAAACGAGATCGGGATGCAGACGGTACAGCGGTCCATGACGTTCGAGGAGCTCTCCCGCTTCGCGGCGCTCCCCTCGGTCGACGTGGGGGTGCATACGGTATCCCATCCGGTCCTGCCGCTGCTGCCCGATGGCGACTTGCACCGTGAGATCTCGCGGGGCTACCAGGTACTCCGCGAGCGCTTTACCAACGCGGTGCCCATCCTCGCCGTCCCGTTCGGCTTGTTCGACCGGCGCACGGTGGTCGCAGCCCGAAGGGTCGGCATGACGGCCTCCCTCACGCTCGCCGGCACGACGCTCAGGCGACACGCGGGCCGGGATGACTTGCCCCGATATTGCGTCTGCCGCCAGGACGGCGGGACCAAGCTTCGCGCGCGGCTGACCGGATTGTTCGCCCCGGGGCGCTGGTGGTGGCGCGCCTCGACCCCGCGATATCCGGCCTTACCTTCGGCGACCACGTGAACACGCGGCTCCCGGGGCTCCGCATCGCCCACCTGATCGAAACGAACGGACCGGGCGGCGCCGAGCGAATGCTCGTGCAGCTGGTCACAGAGCTGCAGGCTGCCGGCTGCCACAACACCGTGATCGCGCCAGCGGGGGGAGAAGGGTGGCTCCAGCAACAGCTCACGGACGCCGGGGTCAGAGTGGAACCCTTCCAGCTCGAGAACCCGGTCTCCCTGAAGTTCGCCCGCCAGCTGACCGCGCTGCTACGACGTCATCGGATCGCGCTCGCCCACAGCCACGAGTTCACCATGGCCGTGTACGGCGCGTGGGCCGCGTGGCGCGCCGGCATCCCTCACGTCACGACGATGCACGGCGGCCGGTACTATGCGCAGCGCCTGCGCCGCCGCGTGGCGCTGCGTGCGGCCTTCGCGCTGACCGGTCGGGTGGTCGCCGTATCGCGCGATCTCGCCCGCCACCTCTGTCGTGACCTGTGGCTGCCCCGCTCCCGCATTACGACCGTGGGCAATGGCGTGCGGCCAGATGCTGCCCAGCCATCGAGCCTCCGTGCGGAACTGGGGCTCGGGCCTGAAGACCGGCTCGTACTGGCCGTCGGCAACCTGTATCCGGTGAAAGGCCATCGACATGCCATCGAGGCGCTGGCACTGCTGCACCGGGACCGGGGCGCGGAGCGCCTGCATTGTGCCATCGCCGGCCGGGGCGGCCTGGCCGACGCGCTCCGTGCGCAGGCCGCGCAGCTCGGCGTCGCCGACCGGCTCCACCTCCTCGGCCTCCGGTCGGACATCGCGGCCGTGCTCGCAGCGGCAGACGTGTTCATCCTCCCCTCCTTATCGGAGGGGCTGCCCGTCGCGCTGCTCGAGGCCATGTTCGCCGGGTGCGCGATCGTCGCCAGCGACGTCGGCGATGTGCGCGCCGCGCTGGATGACGGCCGAGCCGGCGTGCTCGTGCCCGCCGGTGACGCGCGCGCGCTCGCGCGCGCCATTGAGGGGTTGCTGGAGGCGCCAGGGCGCGCTCGCGAGCTCGGCACGCGGGCACGGCGGCGTGCCAGAGAGCAGTACGACGTCACGCGCATGGTCGCGCGCTACGTCACGATCTACCAAGAACTGCTGGGGGGCGGGCCACCTGCGCCCGCCCCCGAACACTCTGCCCCCCCCCCCGCCCCCCCTCCCCACCCCTACGGGATGCTGACGTAGGTATGGTCGACGTACATGTACTGCTCGCCCGGCGGCGGATTCTGCAGCGTCGGCGCGAACTGGAACTCCGTGAAGCTGTTGGCCGGGTAAGTCACGGTCGTGTAATTCCCGTTCAGCACGCCGTCCACCCACCAGCGAATGATCCCGTCCCCCGAGCTCCCCGGCGTCGTCTCCCACCGGTAGTAGACCTCGATCCGGTGCCACTCGCCCGGATTGAGCGGCGTCGTGGTCGCGTTCGGCATCCAGACGCGCTGCCCGTAGGGGGCCCATTCCGTGTTCACGCCCACGCGATAGGGCGCGCCCTGACCGCTGGCCGAATTGTACAGGTTGGTGTAGACCTGGCCTGAGCCGTTCGTGAACAGGAACGTCATCTTGCCGCACCCGGCCGGGCTGCACGTCCAGTTGGGGGAGACCTTGATCCACCACACGGTGTAGATCTCGCGGACCCCGGGGAGCGTGAGCCAGTGCACGCTGGGCTCCTGATCGGTCCCCATGTCAGGCGTGAAGACCATCCGCAGCACGCTGGCCGGTGAGCGCGGCGCCGTCACGTCGAGCACGATGCTCGCGTCCTTGGAGCTGGCGCGCCGCAGGTAGTCCCAGCCGTTGCCGATCAGCAGATCCCACGCCTGGTCGTTCAACATCCGGAACCCCGCCGGCTCGTTCAGCGGCGGATTGCCGCCGCCGGTCGCGACGGTCACCGCAGCGGTCCCACTCTGCCCTTCACTCGTCGCCGTGAGCGTCGCCGATCCCACGACGAGCCCGCTTACGACGCCGCCGCCGGTCACCGACGCCACGAGCGGAGCGCTGCTTACCCATGTGACGGTGCGACCGGTCAGGATATTCCCGTTCGCGTCCCGGAGCGTCGCTGTGAGCGCTTGCGTCCCCCCCACGACCAGGCTCACGCTCGCCGGGCTCACCGTCACCGACGCCACCGGCGCCGTCGAGCCCGCGGTCGTCCCGCTCGCCACGTTCGACAGGACCCCAAACACGGCGTTCACGTTCAACGTGCCCCGGAACGCCACAAGCTGGAACTGGTAGCCCGTGGCGGCGGCGAGCCCTAGCACCGTGCAGGTGCGCCGCGCACCGATCGCGCCGCCCGTCATCGGCGTGGCGCAAGTCCCTCGCGTTACGCTGGTGGCGGAACCCCACGACAGCGGGCCGACGGCAGCGCGCACGTCATAACTCGCGGGCGCGCCCGCACCGTCGCTGACCTCCGTGAAGGCCAACGTGACAGAGGAATCCGTTGTCCCGATGACCGTGAGATCGCTCACGGCGCCCGGCTTGGTGGCGGTCACGGTAATGGCCGAGCTGCCGCTGACGCCTTCGCTCGTCGCCGTGATCGTCGCCGTGCCGACCGCGACGCTCGCTTCAAGACCGCCGGCGTTGACCGTCGCGACCGCCGAGTTGCTCGACGCCCAGATGACCGTACGGCCCGTCAGGACGGTGCCTGTCGCGTCTTTGAGCACCGCGCTGAGCTGCTGGGTCGTGCCTGCCAACTGACTCACCGTGGTGGGCGACACAACGACCGACGCCACGGGCGCAGGAGGCGACGCCTGAGCCAGGGTCGAACCGGCCACGACGTTGGACAGCGCGCCGAAGACTGCGTTGACATTCAGCGTGCCCCGGAACGCCACGAGCTGGAACTGATAGCCCGTGGACGCGGCGAGACCGAGGACCCTGCAGGTCCGCGTCGCCCCGATCGCCGTGCCCAGGACCGGCGTGGCGCACGTGCCGCGCGTCACGCTGGTCGCCGAGCCCCACGACAGCGTGCCGACGGCCGCGCGCACGTCATACTTCGCCGGACGTCCCGTGCCGTCGTTGACTTCGGTGAACGACAAGGTGATGGAGGAATCCGTCGCGCCGGCGACTGCCAAGTCAGTCACCGTGCCGGGCTTGGTCGCGGTCACGGTGATAGCGGAGCTGCCGCTGACGCCTTCGCTCGTGGCGGTGATCGTCGTGGTGCCGGTCGTCACGCCGGTGACGAGCCCCGACGAGCTCACGGTCGCGACCGCGGGCGCACTGCTCGCCCACGTCACGACCCGCCCGCTCAACACGCCGCCGGCCGAGTCGGTTGGCGTCGCGCTGAGCTCCAACGTCTGCCCGACCTTGACGCTGCCTGAAGCGGGACTCACGACGACGGAGGCCACGGGAACGACGATCGGCGAGCCTGCGACGCTCGAACCGGTCGCGACGTTGGAAAGGCCGCCGAAAACGGCGTCCACGTTCAGCGTGCCTCGGAATGCGACGAGCTGGAACTGATAGCCCGTGGACGGGCTCAGCCCCCCTACGGTGCACGTCCGCTTGGCGCCGATCGCGTTACCGCTCACGGGCGTCGCGCAGCTGCCGCGCGTCACGCTGTTCGCCAACCACCAGGTAAGCGAGGAACCGACCGCGGCGCGAATGTCATAGCTTGCGGGTTGACCCGTGCCATCGGTCACTTCGGTGAACGAGAGGGTCACCGAGGTGTCCGTCGCACCGACGACGGCGAGGTCCGTCACCGTGCCCGGCGCGGTCACGGCCGGCGCTTGCGCCGTCGGTGGCCGCGTCCTGACGACGACGTCGTCCACATAGAGGTGCTCGGTCTGCGGCGCGGCGCCCGTGCTGAACGCCAACTGTACGGAGTTCAATGCCAGAACCGTGCTGTTGCGAAAGCTGAGCCCCGACCACGAACCTTGCTGGACCCCGTCAATCCAGACCGTCTGAGTCGCATCGGCCTGGCCTGGAGTGTTGAGCTTCACCCAGTACTCCACGTGATGCCATACGCCCCTGGTCATCGCGAGCGGCGCGTACGTCTCAGTCCCATCCCCGAACCGGCCCCAGCACGTCACGCCGTCCGACTCACGCGCCATCGCCGGATAGTAGGAATAGAAGCGTGTCGGCCCCGGGTTCCCCACCGGGTCGGTCACGAGCATCGCCGCGAAGAAGTCCGTCCCGTTCGGACACACGCCGGCCTTGCCGAAGGCCGACCATTGATCATCGGTCCGCGAGCCGTAGAAAGCGATCAGCTTGGTGCTGCCTTGCCAGTTCGTCGGGAAGCGGACGTAATAGCTGACGTACAGCGAGTCGTAGCCGGGCATGAAGAAGCGCGTGAGCCAGCCACCGTCGCTCCCCGCCGGATATGTCACATCGAGGTAGTGGCCGCCCGACCGTGCGAACGTCGAGTCCGCCATGACCCGGTGGCGCGTCACATCGACGCCGTCCTGCCATGCGTCGAGATTGCCCGATTCAAAATCTTCGGCGAACACCGTGTCCGGTGAGGATTGCGTTAGGTCGGCGAGGGGAGGTTGGTCCGGAGCGAAGGCCCGATCTCCCGGCGCGCATGCCAGAATCAGGGCCGCGGGAATCGCCATCGCGATATCCCACATCAGGGCCAGCCGGACCGACAGCTTGTGTTTGAACGTCATCTACCTGCTCTCTTTCAGTTTGAGGTTGGCATTAGGCACACCCCGGCGCCCCGGGGCTGGACTCCAGCCCCGGTCGCCTGCGGATACGCACTAGGGGGTACTCACGTACGTGTGGTCCACGTACATGTACATCTCGGCCGGCGGCGGATTCTGCAGCGTCGGCGCGAACTGGAACTCCGTGAAGCTGTTGGCCGGGTAAGTCACGGTCGTGTAATTCCCGTTCAGCACGCCGTCCACCCACCAGCGAATGATCCCGTCCCCCGAGCTCCCCGGCGTCGTCTCCCACCGGTAGTAGACCTCGATCCGGTGCCACTCGCCCGGATTGAGCGGCGTCGTGGTCGCGTTCGGCATCCAGACGCGCTGCCCGTAGGGGGCCCATTCCGTGTTCACGCCCACGCGATAGGGCGCGCCCTGACCGCTGGCCGAATTGTACAGGTTGGTGTAGACCTGGCCTGAGCCGTTCGTGAACAGGAACGTCATCTTGCCGCACCCGGCCGGGCTGCACGTCCAGTTGGGGGAGACCTTGATCCACCACACGGTGTAGATCTCGCGGACCCCGGGGAGCGTGAGCCAGTGCACGCTGGGCTCCTGATCGGTCCCCATGTCAGGCGTGAAGACCATCCGCAGCACGCTGGCCGGTGAGCGCGGCGCCGTCACGTCGAGCACGATGCTCGCGTCCTTGGAGCTGGCGCGCCGCAGGTAGTCCCAGCCGTTGCCGATCAGCAGATCCCACGCCTGGTCGTTCAACATCCGGAACCCCGCCGGCTCGTTCAGCGGCGGATTGCCGCCGCCGGTCGCGACGGTCACCGCAGCGGTCCCACTCTGCCCTTCACTCGTCGCCGTGAGCGTCGCCGATCCCACGACGAGCCCGCTTACGACGCCGCCGCCGGTCACCGACGCCACGAGCGGAGCGCTGCTTACCCATGTGACGGTGCGACCGGTCAGGATATTCCCGTTCGCGTCCCGGAGCGTCGCTGTGAGCGCTTGCGTCCCCCCCACGACCAGGCTCACGCTCGCCGGGCTCACCGTCACCGACGCCACCGGCGCCGTCGAGCCCGCGGTCGTCCCGCTCGCCACGTTCGACAGGACCCCAAACACGGCGTTCACGTTCAACGTGCCCCGGAACGCCACGAGCTGGAACTGGTAGCCCGTCGACGCGGCGAGACCTAGCACTGTGCAGCTCCGCGTCGCCCCGATCGCCGTGCCGGCCACCGGAACTGTGCAGGTGCCCTGGGCCACGCTGGTCGCCGAGGCCCAGGAGAGCCCGCCTGCGGCCCAACGGATGTCGTAGCTTGCCGGCTGGCCGGTGCCGTCGGTCACTTCGGTGAACGACAGCGTGACCGAGTTCGGCGTGACGCTCGCCACCGTGAGATTCGTGACGGCCCCGGGGTTCGCGGCCGGTGCCGTGACGGTGATCGCCGCCGTCCCGCTCTTACCCTCACTGGTTGCCGTGATGGTCGCCGAGCCCGCCGTCGCACCCGTGACGAGCCCGTTCACGTCCACCGTGGCCACCGCCGCATTGCTGGTCGCCCACGTCACGACCCGACCAGACAGCGGGTTCCCGCTCGCGTCCCGCGGCGTGGCCGCGAGCTGCGTGGCCTGCCCGACCTGCACGTTCGCCGCCGTAGGACTAACCGTGACTGACACCACAGG
>Ga0326597_10002498_pt1 | contig 27428 bp, 22 predicted proteins | sample RVTome_12_FD_203789 | JGI IMG/M metagenome (GOLD analysis project Ga0326597, IMG submission 203789) | Soil microbial communities from uranium-contaminated site in the Upper Colorado River Basin, Wyoming, United States - RVT100D185 | ecosystem: Environmental > Terrestrial > Soil > Contaminated >... | reverse complement strand
CTTACAATCCAGAAAAGGCGAAGGAACTGCTCAAGCAGGCTGGGTATCCGAATGGTGTCGACGTCGAGCTGCAGACCCCGGTAAATCGTTACACCCTGGATAAGCAAATTAGCGAAGCCATTGTGCCAATGCTCAGCGCCGCCGGGATTCGTACCAAGCTGCTGACGCCCGAATGGGCGACGCTATGGGCGAACGTCCAGGTCGGTAAGGTGCCATTCTACTATATGGGTCGCGGCGGCGTTGTCGACCCAAGCGCGGCGCTCTCTCAATACTTTGAGACCGGTGGTTCGCCGCGCATCGGCTATTCCAATCCGAAGCTCGACGAGCTCTTGGCTGCGGAACGCCAGGCATTCGATCCGGCGCAGCGCAAGAAGCTGCTCGCCCAGGCGATGAGCGTCATCACCGACGAGGCGCCCGCCCATTTTCTCTGGCGCCACCAATTGCTCTTCGGCATGGCCAAGAACGTCGATTATCGACCGCTGCCGAGCGAGCGGATTTTTGGTTGGAATATGAAAGTGCGGTAGAAGAGTGGGGGGAATGGAGTATGGGCCTTACTTCTGCATTCCGATCTGCCGGAAGAAGCCCTGCTCTTCGAGGCTTTTGACCACGCTGTTGTCGATGAAGTGATCGGGGTTGGCTTTGCTCGCTTCCGGCACCGTGCTGAGCTTCAGCGTTTCGACGATGCCCTCCCGATTCGCAAATGGCGGGCGCACGACGTAGTCCACCGAGTATTGATAGGTCGCTTCGATGATGTCATCGGCGCTGTCCCGCGTGTACTGCTGGATGATTTTTTTCGCCGTGGCTTTGTCTTGCAGGAAACGCTGAATACCCTCCGAGTAGCCCTTGAAGAAGCTCGCGACGATCTCGCGGTTGCTTTTTAGATAAGCGCGCGTGGTGATGACCGCCGTGTGCGGGAAATAGACGCCGGCTTTCGCTAGATCGATGAGCGGCTGGGCGCCGGCGCTGCGGGCGCGGATGTGGGTCGGCGCCGACAACGGGGCGGCGGCGATGAGGCGCCTCGACAGCGCCGCGGCCAATTCGGGCATGCCTCCGAGCTGCAGCACCGTGACATCTTTATCGGGGTTGATCCCCTGTTTGAGCAGCAGGTAGCGCATGGCGAAGTCGGTCGAAGAGCCGAAGCGGGTGACGCCCACGGCTTTGCCTTTCAGATCGGCGACGGTTTTGATTTCCGGCAACGCCATCATGTAGAACGCCGGCACGTTGGCCACGCCGCCGATGAAGACCAAGTCCGCGCCGCCGAGCGCGGCGTTGACCACGGGCGTCCCGCCGGAAAAGGCGATCTGCGAGTCACCCGTGAGAACCACCCGGGTCACTTGCAGCGCCGTCGGAATATAAATCAGCTTGACCTCCAAGCCATACTTTTCAAATGCCCTGGTTTCCGCGGCGAACCAGAGCGCCGCGTTGATTCCGCTGATGGCGGGGTATACGACGTTGAGCTTGGTCCGAGGCTGCGGCCATGCATGCTGTGCGGCAAAAGCGGACAGGAAAAGGACGGCGACAAACAACCGTTTCATGACGCGCCCAAGATACGCGGATCGATGCGCAACTGTCAATCCAATTGACGGAAGTGGTTCAGTTTCGCCAAAATTTGTAGGGGCAACCCTATGTGGTTGCCCGTTCGGAAGGCAGACACGTAGGCCTGCCCCTACATCGCTGCGGCGTTGAAATCAAACTGAACCACTACCCAATTGACACTCAAGTCGCCTTTGCGTAGGAATGAGTCTATAATTCGGCAACGGTTTTACCATCTCGGGAAATTGAGTATCAGGAGGCACATTGATGGCGAATGCGAGAGTCGGGTACGCACTGGGATATGGCAAGTTCACCAACGTGAAGGAGATGGCCGAGGTGATGAAAGCGGCGGAGGAGCGGGGCTTCGAGATGGCGTTTTTCTCCGAGACGATTGAATTGATGCGCGACTCGGTGAGCTCGTTGGCCGCCATCGGCTTGGCGACCAAGAAATTGACGCTCGGCACGACTCAGATCGTCCGGTTGCGCGGACCGGTGGTTATGGCGCAGTCCCTGGCGACGCTGGATGAATTGACCGGCGGCCGGGTGACCGCCGCCCCTGGGGCATGCACGAAGAGCCATGCGCGGGTGCACGCTTTGCCTCTGGATGTCGGCGCGACACCGACTGAGGTGCTACGCGAATACATCGAGTCGATGCGCTTGCTGTTCACCGGCGAGAAAGTTTCCTACCATGGCAAGTTCGTCAATTTCGACAACGTCGGTCTCGGTTGGAAACCGATTCGGCCGCATATCCCGTTTTACGTTCCCGCCACGGCGACGATCGGCCTCAAGCTCGCCGGCGCAGTCGGCGACGGCGTGGTGCTCAATGCGGTCTGCTCGCCGGAATATACCGTCAACGCGCTCAAGATCATCAAAGAGTCCGCCCAGCAAGCGGGCAGGGATTTCTCAAAATTCGAAGTGGCGCAGATCATCAACTGCTCCATCGAAGATACCCATAAGAAGGCGCTCGACGCTGTGCGTTGGGAGGTTGCGACCAAGCTCGATCCCGTGCAGATTTCTTTTATTGCCGGGCCCAAGATGCGGGTCGGCGAGCCTTATATTCGCAAGGAAGACATTCCGCTATTCGAGAAAGCGCACGCCCAAGGCGGCATGGAAGCGCTGATCAAGGCGATTCCCGACTCCTACGTCGAGGGCATGACCGCCAGCGGCACGCCGGACGAAGTGAAAAAGCGCGTGCAGCAATACCGCGACGCCGGCGTCAAAATTCCACTGCTGCGGCCGGCGGCGGCGCACCAAACACAAAGGCTGCTGGATTTGTTCGCATAATAAGGTCCGAGGATAGAGGATGGAGGATCGATGATCGCGAAGATTGCTCCATCCTCCATCATCTATCATCCATCTTCAGATCCTAAGTGAGATGTATCGCGTCGGCATCGATATCGGCGGCACCTTTACCGACCTCTTGTTGGTCGGCGAAGACGGCAGCGCCGTGATCGGCAAAACCTTAACGACTCCCGGCGATCCGAGCATCGCTGTCGAGGACGCGCTGCGCCCGGTATTGGAGAACGGCACGGTCAGGGCCGGTGAGCGCGGCACGCTGATCCACGGCACGACGCTGGTGACCAACGCGTTGATCGAGCGCAAGGGCGCGCCGACGGCGCTGCTTACGACCCAAGGATTTCGCGACGCCGTCGAGATCGGCCGCGAGCACCGCTACGAGCTTTACGATCTGAATATCGAATTACCCAAACCTTTAGTGCCTCGCCATTTGCGCTTCGATGTGCCGGAACGCATCGCCGCCGACGGGAGCGTTCTCGAACCGCTCGATGAGAAATTCGTGCGGCGTCTGGTCGCCGAGCTGCGCGATAAGGGCATCAAGGCGATCGGTGTCTGCTATCTCAACAGCTTTCGCAATCCGGCGCACGAAAAACGAACGGCGGAAATCATCGCCGAAGTCGCGCCGAAGACTCGCGTGTCGTTAAGCTCCGAAGTGGTCGCGGAGATCCGTGAGTTTCAGCGCACCAGCACGACGCTGGTTAACGTCTACGTTCAAGAGCGTGTGGCCGATTATCTCGCGCAACTGCAAGCCCGCTTGGTCAAGATCGGCTTCGCCGGCAGTTTCTTCGTCATGCTCTCCAGCGGCGGCATCGCCACGCGCGAAACCTCGTCGCGCTTTCCCGTGCGTTTGCTCGAATCCGGCCCGGCGGCAGGCGCCATCGCAGCGGCGGAGGCCGGCATGCTTTGCGGCCATCGTGATTTGCTCTCCTTCGACATGGGCGGCACGACGGCAAAGCTCTGCGTTATCGAGGACGGCCAGCCGCTCAAGACCCACGAGTTCGAAGTCGACCGCGTCTATCGTTTTCGCAAAGGGAGCGGCTTGCCGGTGCGCATCCCGGTGATCGACATGATCGAGATCGGCGCCGGCGGCGGCAGCATCGCGCGGGTCGATTCCCTCGGTCTGCTCAAGGTTGGACCGCAGAGTGCCGGCGCTGACCCCGGACCGGTTTGCTATCGGCAAGGCGGTACGGAGCCGACGGTGACTGACGCCGACCTCGTACTGAGTTATCTCGATCCAAAATATTTTCTCGGCGGCAAGATGAAGCTCGACGTGGACGGCGCCAAAGCGGCGTTGGAACGGCTGGCAAAGCCGCTCAAGATGACTGCCGAGCAAGCGGCCTGGGGCATCCATCAAATCGTCAACGAGAACATGGCCAACGCGGCGCGCGCTCATTTAGGCGAGCGCGGCAAGGACCCACGGCGCATGCCGATGTACGCCTTTGGCGGTGCCGGCCCGGTGCACGGCTATTGCGTCGCCGAAATTCTCCGCCTGCCGGCGCTAATCTCGCCCTTCGGTGCGGGCGTGGGATCGACCTTCGGTCTGCTGGCGGCGCCGCTGGCCTTCGACTTCGTGCGCAGCGCTTACAGCCGGGTGGATCAGCTCGACTGGCGGTTCGCCAATGGCCTGCTCGACGAGATGGCGGCTGAGGGGCGCAAGATATTGGAAGGTTCTGGCCTGCCGGCAAGCGCGATCACTTATCAGCGCACCGCGGACATGCGTTACGTCGGTCAGGGCCATGAAGTCGCGGTTGGCTTGCCGGACGGAGCTTTGAGCGGCGCCGATTTCCGGCGAATTACGGCGGCCTTCGAAAAAACCTACGAAACGTTATATGGCCGAAAGGGACCCGATGTGCCGTTGGAAGTGATCAACTGGCGGGTGGTGGCGAGCGGTCCGCGCCCGGCAATGAACTTGAAACTACCGCGCGACCCGGTGCAGCGAACCGAGGCGCGCAAGGGCTCGCGCTTGGCCTACTTTCCGGAGTACGGCCGCTTTGTCGATACACCCGTGTATGACCGTTACGCGTTTGCGCCGGGTACGCGGTTCGATGGTCCCGCGATCGTCGAGGAGCGCGAGTCGACCTTGATCATCGGCGCTCGGGGCCACGCCAGCGTGGATGAAAGGCTCAATGTTATCGTGGAGTTTACAGATGAAAGGTGAAGCTATCGATCCGGTCACGCTGGAAGTGATCTGGAACCGTTTTCACTCGGTTGCCAACGAGCAGCAGGATGCGCTCATCCGCACGGCCTTCAGCACCATCGTGCGCGAAAGCCAGGACCTCGCCTGCGGCATGTTCGACACCAAGGGAAGAATGATTGCGCAGTCGATCAGCGGCACGCCCGGCCATATCAACGCGATGGCGACGTCGATGAAACATTTTCTCGCCGCCTATCCGCCGGACAACCTGGCGCCGGGAGACGTGTTGATCACCAACGATCCCTGGCAGACCGCCGGGCAGATCAACGACATCACGATCACCACGCCGGTCTTCAAGAACGGCAAGCTGGTGGCGCTGTTCGCCAACACTTGCCACAGCGCGGACATCGGCGGGCGGATTCTTTCCGCCGAGGCGCGCGAGGTTTTCGAGGAGGGGCTGCGGATCCCGATCATGAAACTGTTCGACCGCGGCGAGCCGAATCGGATTCTCATGCAGATCGTGCGCGCCAACGTCCGGCAACCGGATGAAGTGATCGGCGATTTTTACGCGCAGACGGCGTGCAACGATACCGGCGGGCGCGCGCTGCTGGAGATGATGGAAGAATTCGCTCTGGACAGCATCGACCCCATCGCCGAGGAAATCATTCGCCGCTCCGAAGCCGCCGTGCGCGCGGAAATCGCCAAACTGCCGAGCGGCGAGTGGACCAACGAAACCTGGAGCGACGGCTTTGAAGAGCCCATCGTGGTGCGCTGCAAGGTCAAAGTGGCGGGCGATGAAATCTTCATCGACTTCGCCGGCTCCTCGCCCCAGAGCACGCGCGGCATCAACGTCGTGCTCAACTACACGCACGCCTACGCGAGCTTCGCGATCAAAGCGGCGATCTGCCCCGACGTACCGCACAACGAAGGCAGCTTTCGCCCGGTGCATGTGAGCGCGCCGCCGGGCAGCATTTTAAATGCGTTGGACCCGGCGCCGGTGGCGAGCCGTCAGGTGATCGGCCATTTTATTCCGAGCGCGATCTTCGCCGCGTTGTCCGGCGCGATGCCGGGCCGGTTGATGGCGCCGGGGGCCGATCCGATCTGGTTGAGCGTTTGGCGCGGTGAAAACCCGCCGTTCACGTTGACGGTCTTTCAGGTCGGCGGCACCGGCGCGCGCCCGTCGAAGGATGGATTGAACGCCGTTGGTTTTCCCAGCGGCGTAGCCGGCGTGCCCGCCGAAGTGATCGAAAGCTTATCGCCGGTGGTCATGAAGCGGCGCGAGCTGCGCGCCGATTCCGGCGGAGCCGGCACCTGGCGCGGCGGGCTCGGCCAGTTGACGGAGTTTACGCGCCGCGGCGAAGGCAGGTGGAGCGTGAGCTCCATCGCCGATCGCACCGCCTATCCCGCGCCGGGACTTCTCGGCGGACAGGCGGGCGCCACCGGCGAAGTGACGTTGTGCGACGGGACCCGGCTCAATGCCAAAGCGCTGAAGGAATTAAAACCCGGCGAAGTCGTTCACGTCAATCTGCCCGGCGGCGGCGGTTATGGCGATCCGATGCGACGCGATTCCGAGAGGGTGCGCTGGGACGTGGTCGAAGGCTACATCACCCCGGAGGAGGCGGAAAAGAAATACGCGGTCGCGGTACGTTACGATGGCAAGCCCGACGAGCTGGTGAAATTGCCGGAGAATTGGATTATCGATCAGGAGAACACGGCGAAGCTCAGGAAAAGGATGAAGGCGGAAGGATGAAGATGGAGGATCGAGGATCGATGATGGAGGATGGGAAGGCGAATCGACGAGGGTCGTTATGGAATTGAACGGTAGAGTTGCGCTGGTGACCGGCGGGGCCGGAGGCATCGGCGGCGCCGCGGTGCGGGCGCTTGCCAAAGCCGGTGTGAGTGGAGTGGTGATAAATTACCGCAAGTCGGCCAAGGACGCTGAGGCGCTGGCGGCTGAGATCGAACGCAGCGGCGTGAAGGCGCTGGCGATTCAAGCCGATGTTCAATACGACGCGCAGGTGCGCGCGACGATCGGTAAGATTCGCGAGGAGTTCGGGCGCTTGGATATTCTGATCAACAACGCCGGCGTCACGCACTGGGTCAAAGTGTCCGATCTCGAAGGATTGACCGACGCGATGTGGGACGAAATTCTCGACGTCAACGTCAAAGGGGCGTTTCGCTGCACAAGAGCCGCCGCGGAACTACTCGCGGCCCATCAGGGAATGGTGGTCAACGTGTCGTCGATCTCCGGCGTGTTGTCGCCTTCGACTATGTCGTCGCTCGCTTACGGCACCGCGAAGGCGGCGCTCATTCACCTGACCAAGGGGTTGGCCATCGCGCTGGCGCCGAAGGTGCGGGTGAACTGCGTCGCGCCTGCTTTCACCGACACGCCGTGGATGAGCGAACACTTCGGCGTGAATTATCAGAAAGTCATTCGACAGGCATCGGCGTCCTATCCTTTGCAGCGCATCGCCACGCCGGATGAGGTGGCGGGAGCGATCCTCGGCTTAATTACCGGCGGGGATTTCGTGACGGGGCAAACGTTGATCATCGACGGCGGGCTAAGTCTAAGTTAGGAGTTGGTTCAAAACGTTCAAGAAGTTCAAATCGTTCAAGCCCTCGGAACCTCGGGAAACGGTTTGAACGGAGGCGCCTTGCGCCGGTTGAACGGAGCGCAGCGGTTGAACGTCTTGAACGTTTTATACTATGGATCGAATCCGACTCATTTCTGAACTTTATTCCAGCCGCTTAGTCGCCGTGGTACGCTCCAAGAGCGCCGATGAAGCTTTGGCTTTGGCGCGAGCCGCCTCCGACGGCGGCATCAAATTCGTCGAGATCACCTTTACCGTGCCGGGCGCCCTGGACGTGATCAAGGATCTGGCGGCGCGCAAGGACATTCACGTCGGCGCCGGCACCGTGCTGGCGCCGCAACAAGCGGAGCGGGCGATCGGGGTTGGCGCCGAGTTTATCGTGTCGCCGTCTCTAGAGTTGAACCTGGTCGGAATTTGCCACATGGCCAACGTCGCCTGTTTCCCCGGCGCGGCGACGCCGACGGAAATCATCGCCGCCCAGCGCGCCCGCGCCGATCTGGTGAAGATATTTCCCGCCGATCTCGCCGGCGGCCCGTATTTCATTCGCCAGATGCAGGGACCATTTCCCGACGTTCGCTTCATGGTTTCGGGCGGGGTCAGCCTGCAAAACGTCACCGACTACGTCCAGCTCGGAGTGACCGGGATATGCCTCGGCAGCGCTTACCTGGAAACTTTTCTCGTAGAAAAAGGCAAGAAACACTTCATCAAGGAAATGCTGCGATTCGTTAAACTGGTTGCCAAAGCGCAGAAAAAGAAACCGACATCGAGGAAGAGCAAGAGATGAAACCGCTTCATTTGACCGTCGCGTGCGAGGACTACGACCGGACCCGTCCACTCAAGGACGGCATCGTCAAGCCGGAGGGTATCGAGTTTAATTATCTCGTCATGCCGGTAGAAGAAATTTTCTGGCGTATGATGAAGTACGAGGAGTTCGACGCCTCTGAGCTGTCGATGGGCGCGTTCTTGACCGCGGCGGCGCGCGGACGGCGGCCCTTCATTGCGATCCCGGTGTTTCCGTCGCGGACCTTTCGCCATCGCTGCATCTTCGTCAATACTGCATCCGGCATCGAGCGCGTTGAAGAGCTGCGCGGCAAGCGGATGGGCGTGCCGGAATATTCGATGACCGCGGCGGTGTGGCTGCGCGGGTTGTTTCAACACGAGTACGGCGTGGCGCCGAACGAGATTCACTGGGTCCAGGCGGGGGAGGAGCATCCCGGCAGAAAAGATCGGGTCGATTTCGAGATGCCGGCGGGTGTGCGGCTGGAAAGCCGGCCGGATACGACGCTCAACGCGATAATTGAAAGCGGCGAGATCGACGCGATGATGTCGCCGCGCATGCCGGGCTGCTTTCTCGAAGGTTCGCCGCGGGTGAGAAGGCTTTTTCCGGACTACCGCCGGGCGGAGAGGGATTACTTCAGCAAGACCGGCTTGTTTCCGATCATGCACGTGATCGTGATCAAGCGGTCGATCTACGAAAGAGATCCCTGGGTGGCGCAGACGCTCTATAAAGCGTTTTGCGAAGCGAAAGAGATCTGCATGCGCGAGCTTTACGACACCAACATTTTGCGGGTCAGTCTGCCCTGGACATCCGCCGAATACGAAAGCACTCGCGACTTGATGACCGCGGACTATTGGCCCTATGGTCTGGAGCCGAATCGCGCCAATTTAGAAACGTTGCACGGCTATCTTTACGAGCAAGGTTTGATCAAGCAGAAGCTGAATTTGGACGAACTCTTCGCGCGGGAAACTCGCGAAGCCTTTAAGATCTGATTTCTTCGATCCCGCTCAGTGATCCCGGTTACCCTCCTTCGCAGAAGGCCACGGGTGTAAACCCGTGGATGAATGCGAGGTGAGTACCCTCCGTAGCCTTGGCGAAGGAGGGTACGCTTCGGAGGGTTCCGCCCGACGAAGCATGTGGAGAGGTGCCACGGCCGTGAGGCCGTGGGGCTCCACCGCCGGGCTCCGGCCAATCCGTTTTTATCAGCCGAATTCCTAGCGTACGGCAGGTGGTGCAATTTTTGTCCCCGTCTTGCTGGTGCGAGACTGCCTAGCAAGCGTATCAGGAACGCTTGAAACACAGGAATAGACGGCTCCGCCGTCGCTATCTATGCAGAGCGGTTCCGATAATACGAAGATAGGTGACGGGTTAGCGGTGGCGCGAATGGTAAAGCCGGTAAGCTTCAAGGTCACTTGGCAACCGTTATCCGCGGCCACTCCCATACCCGCAGGACCGATTTCCAGTACCTTGATTTCGCCTTGAGAGGCAGCCGGATCTTCGGAATCAAGGTCATCTGTGATGGGAATCGTTTCGATAATGGCCGGCGGAGCTATCGTTACCTCGTCTGAAGGAAGGACGCTAGGTCCACAGCCCTTGGGCAGGTTCCTCGCCTTTATCGAAGAAATCGTCATGCTGACCGAATCGTTGCCGTCTACGTTCAGTAACTTGAGCAGCGCGGCGATCCCCGGAGTGGAATATACCCTGCGGGCGAAACTCAAGTTTTGAATCTCGGGCGGATCGGGCTCCGGGGTTACCGTAATGTTCACGGTGGCCGGCGCGCTGTCGGCTTTCCCGTCATTGACTTGGAAGGTGAAGCTGTCCGGGCCGTTGTAGTTCGGATCCGGAGTATACAAGACGGTGTTCAAGGTTGTGGATTGGATGACCGCGGCGCGTGCCCTCGGAGGAAGAGCCGAAGCCATGGTCCCCGGTTTTCTGCTTTCTTTCTGCAGGCGCGCTTTCAACTGACGCCGCGCCCGAGAGATCTGGGCTTTAGTCGCCGCAGCAAACTCCGATAGCGTCCCATGTTGAGGAGGAGTCACGATGCTGAAAGTCAGGGGGTCACCGTCGGCGTCGCTACCGGTGAGAGTAATCGTCTTGGGCGTATCTTCAGCCGTCGTGACCGATTGAGGGTCGGCCACCGGAGGAGTATTGGCCTCGGTCGGCGTCCACTCTTTGGTGACGGTGTTGGAAGTCTTTGTGTTCTCTTGCGAGTCCACGAACGAAGCTTGAATCTGGTCGGTGCCAGCTCCCCCGTCGCCGGTATAGGTAAAGGTGGCCTCGCCGTTAACGTCCGTTGTGTCGGTGCCATTGTCCCCGGTGTTCGGCCCCGAAATGACGTTGAATGTGACCAGCGCGCCCTGAACCGGGACTCCGTTATCGTTACTAACTTTGGCCGTCACGGTGTGCTGCGTTCCCACCGGGTTGCTGACGCCCGTCGGGCTCAGCACGATGCCTTCACCGACGATGGCCGCTCCCGAAAGATGAAAATAGGCAAAGAAGATATTGTCATCGTTGGACGGGTTCTGGCTAAACACAGAGATGCTGGTATCGTTGGCGGTGATGAAAGGCGCACTGTTGACGGAGTTTCCCAGTATCAGCGAATACAGCTCGTCGTCGGTGCGAAAACTGGTGGGGAGGGCGTCGGGATCCGGGTTGGCATTGGAGTCATCCAGTCCTCCGACCGTAATGAGTTGGCCGTTGTTGCACACTCCGGACTCGTCCTGCCCGCCCGCCGATGACGAAAGTCGCCGGCCATTGACGTTCACGATACTGCGTTGGCTGCCCGGTTGACAGCCAAATGAAATCCCCAACGCCATATCAGCGACCGCCCCTGAAGCGCTGGGATCAATGGGCTCGGCAAGCGTTATGGAAAACGTATCGCCCGAAATATTTTGCGCGCCAAAAAGAAGACTGATGGTGGAGTCGGCCGTTTGCAATGGATCGTCAAAAACCACAACCAAAATTTCTCCGTCGATGCCGGTTGTACTAACCTCCGTGAACGTAAACGATATACGGCCCGGCAGAGCTGCGTCGATGATCGGCTTCACAATTGAAGTGACATCCGCACGATGATTAGAATTAAAAATTGCGCCGGGGACCTGTGCGTCCCAGTTTATGGGTGTGCCATTGATGCCGACGTCGCCATTATTGAGCACCCGGCCGCTAAATCCCGTCGAAGCCGCCAGAACAAACGCCTGGCGTACGGTCGCTGAGGCGTTTGGTTTTTCGACCTGGGCGATATGAGACGCGCTGTTTGATCCGGCCCCGTCGGCCGAAAGGAAGAGCTTTCCAGTCGCAGAAAAGAACTCAGTAAGCCCGGCGAACGCCGCGGGCGGCGCCAGGAAGAGCGCCGAGAAAATGAGTAGGGCAAAAAACATTTCTGCAGGAATCGCAAGTTTGTTTTTCACAACCGTCTCCTGGAGGAGGACAATTCTATTGGCGAGCGCGCGCCTGTAAAACTTGCCGCGCTAATCCCCGCCACGTATCTATTCCCGGCGCGTTGGGCCGAATTAGTGAACCTTGACATCAGCAACTCCTACAAGGCGGAGGCAATTTTACGGAATTGACGGGAATCGGGCCTCCGCCCGCGGTGACGGGCGCGATGGTGTTTGATGGTGGAGAGTTGGCCGGCGGGCCCTGCTGGGGACCTCCGCCCGTGACCACCAACGCAGCGTCCGTAAGCACCCCCGTTTCAGCCACGCCGTTGAGCACAATCTGGGAGCCGTTGCCTTCGCCGGTGACGGTTCGAGGCAACTGAAACGACCGAAGTAGAAGGGCGGCGAACTCGTTGGTGATATCTCTGACCGGACTCAGGTTGCAGTTGGCCCCTAGACCGTTAACATCGGCTGCTGTAAACCGGGTCAGGGTGGCGGTGAGAGTCGTTGCCGGCGGCGGGCAGTTGAGCGTGGCGGTACCCGATATCTGCGCGAAGGTGCTTTGACTCGGATCGAGGGATTCAGCGTAGATCATCGATCCCCGTATCGTCGCGACCGCATTGTTGGTGTTGATGATGACCTCATCACCCGGTTTCATGAGCTGGCGCGCCACGTTGACCAGAATGGCGCCCGAGTTGAGTTGGATGGTTGAGCGGGTCGCTCCGCCGGGAAGCGTCTCCTCGCGCACCTCAAAGCGGCTCAGCTCCCGCAAGGTAACGGTGGCTTTGCCGCCGAAAAGCATGCGAGCCGCGGATTTCTCCCTTGTATCCACGACGTCCCGTAGCATGATGTCGTCTTTCTGGCGTAGGAATGTCGGCTTGGCCAGAGCCGGGCGGGTCAGTTGGGCTTGCCCCTGAACGGCGGTTACGACTCCTGGCGCTGGTTGCTGTCCGTAGACCGGATTCTGCGCAAAAAAGTTCAGCGACAGAGCTGCCGTAATAAGGGCCGGGCTAGTAAATCTCACCATCTTCGCCTCCGTTGATCAACTCAGCACGAACGATCGGTTGTCGGGATAGTTACGGTTTCGCTTTTATATGTCAGAAAATGGATTGTCAACAGAGTTAGTATTCCTTACTCTTCCGAGTGAGGGGGCAATACTCAAATCGCGGGCCAACAACGCACTTATACAGGTCGGCTCACGTAAGGCGTTGACTAAATTAAAGGAATTAGTTGTCGGCCGGCCAGCCGTGCACTCGTCGCGGGGAGTTGCAATCGGGCGGTGGCTCCGTATTTCTCGGCCTCTTCGGGCTTTTATTTAACTAACGGTCAGAAGTATCGGCCCTTGCGTTCGACCCTGCTTCTTCTAATGTGATCGCTTGACCCAGCTTCGGAACCCTGGTCAATTTCAATTGACATTTGACCAAGGTGAGTTTAATAATCAGCCCCTAGAGGATTAACTACTTGGCGCCGAACCGAAGCTGTAGGGTGAAATTTTCTTTGGCTGTCCGTCTTCTGGCGGCCTTTTTTCTTTTCCTGGCAACCGTCCCATTGTCCGCCGCCCGAGCGCAGTCCCTCAATGAGGGCGCCATTCAGGCGGCGATCTTCGTGGACCGGGCGGTGGTTGCCTACAGTGACAAGAGATACGACGAAGCGCTGAAGGAACTCCGAGAGGCGCTTCGGCTCGACCCTGAGAACGTTGACGCGCTTTACTACCAGGGGCTTGTCCACGCGGCCATGGATCGTCCGGTGGACGCTCTAGCCGCTCTGGGGGCGGCGCGAAAGCTCCGGCCTGCGGATCCGGATGTCGCGTTTCAAATCGGAGTCCTTTACTTCGGTCAGAAAGAATACGATAAGGCGGAGCCGTTCCTGAGGGAGGTTTACCGCGCTGACCCCAAACGTCCCAACATCGGCTACTACCTGGGCTTTATCGAATTTCAAAAACAAAATTTTCGTGAGGCCCTGGGTTACTTTCGGGCGAATGTCCCGAGCGATGACACTTTCGCACAGCTTGCTGGATTCTACTCAAGTCTGACGCTAGCCCGTTTGGGCTCTCCGGGGCAAGCTAAGGCGGAGATCGATCAGGCCCTCCGCCTCCAGCCCGCGTCACCGCTCACGACACCAGCGCAGCGGCTGGGCGAGATCCTTGGAAAGGCCGCCGAGCAAGAGAAGTTTTTCCGCGGAGAGCTGCGCTTGGGCGTCTTCTACGATACCAACGTGCCCGTGGACCCGGACCGCAGTGGTGATGTGACGGCGCAAGCCATCCGTCGGGGTCAACCGAGACAAAAGAGCGAGGGGGAGATGGTCAGCCTTGATCTTACCTACACTTGGCTGCGGACCGTGGATTGGGAAGGGACGATTTCCCACAGATTCCTTGAATTCTACAACAATCGCCTGACCGAGTTTAACTCACAGAGCAACACTCCTACCTTGAGCATCGTCAAGCGCGGTTTGCTGCCCGGTGCCCTCGGAGATCTTCCGTATACTGCGGGTGCTCAGCTAAGCTATGATTATATTTCATTGGGCAATCGACCCTTCACCCAGCGCTGGATCGTGACTCCTTATGTGTCGATCTCGGAAAACGACTCAAACATTACGACCTTCCAATACCGTTTTCAGTGGAAGGACTTTTTCCATGACGAGGACTTTGTACGGCGGGAGATTCGCGACGCCAAGAATTACATGGTGGGCGCGACCCACTTCGTTCTCTTCGAGAAAGGACGCCACTACCTGAAGCTTGGCTATCAGTACGATGCTGAACCGGCCGAGGGAGAAAACTGGAGCTACCGGGGCAATCGCTTGCTCACGGGCTTTCAGTACACGCTGCCCTGGTGGGATATTCGCTTCCGCTACGACCTCGACGTCCACTGGCGCTCCTACACGGAGAAAAATAGCATTCTCCCAGCCGCGGCGCCCGGCACGGTGCGCCGGCGCGACCACCAGCCCATCCATCTCACTGGCGTCGCTAAGGATTTTTTGGAAAACTTTACCGTTGCCATCGAATATCTCTTCGACCAGGGAAGATCCAACCTGGCGCCTTTCGATTACAGACGCCACATAGTGACTACCAGCTTCGCCTGGCGCTTCTGATTCGTTAGTCGTCGTCAATCGAAGCCGTGCTCGTCCCACCGCCAAACTGCTGGACATTCCCGCGCACAACGCAGAGACTAATTGCCCCGATGGCGCTTTGCGTTCATGGGCGGCTAAACCCCATGACTCGGCCTAGGGCAGACCCTCGCGTCGATGGGGCGACGAACTTGCAAGGAAATTTTTGGGTGGTTGAAAAGTTTCGCTAAGACCCGAAGCCGCGGTTTACTCTCACACGCGATTCCATAGGTGGATCTGACGAACGGTCGGCGCTCTGCGCGTTGCCGCGGGCGGATTCCGCGAGGGCCGGTTGTCCGCACGGCGACCCGGCCTCCTCGTCCGGCGCGGTCGGCCGCGCACATTCGATGTCGTGTCGCCAATCCGGCTCCAGATAATGCTTCAATTCGTGCAAGAGGACGCGCGGGTCATCGATAGAATAGATCCGCTTCTTCTGCCTGTCGAAATAGCCCAGGACCTGCACCTGCTTGCCGCCGACCCTCAGGGCCTCCAAAGTGGAAAGGAGCGGCGGAAGCTCTTGCGCCAGAGTCTCGCGATTCTTGTAGAGCCGTACTTCGAGATCGCCTATCCGGTAGATCTCCGGGCCGGAGGAAATAGCGGCCGCGCATGAGCTCAGCAAGAGGCATAGGGCAGCGAGCAAGGCCGGTTTCATGCCTTCTTGCATGGAGCAGAAAATATGCCAGCAAAGCAACGTCTAGGCGGCGGCGGAAAAAGGCTCTTATGTCGCGGATATGCCTATCTTGGGTGGGTTTGTCGGCCCAGCAGCGGCTGTCAAAATTTTACCGTTTGACAAGGTTCGGTTTAGTTTGACAGGGTTTGTCAGACAGCGGGGCTGGCTTTACTGGAGGTTGGTTAACTGTCTGCTTCACGTCCGGCGGCGCGAATACCATCTGCCGCAGATATTTATACTTCGTAGATAATTTTTTGAACGCAGCCGGCGACCCCGCTACCGGTAGTCTCTCATTCCCCAGGGCGTGAACACGATGATCTGCGTCGGCACGGGCAGAGCGGATTTACTGACGGGAAAGATATAGTTGTTGAGATACTTGTGCGGGTAGCCTTTGACGAACATGTCCAAGAGAGAAGTGTTTTCCCGGTAGTGCATCGGAATGGCGATCTTCGGTTTAAGCTGCTGCAAGACTTCACGCGCGGTGTCCGGCGGCATCGTGAAGGTGCCGCCGATGGGGATCATCGCGATATCCACCTTCCCGAACGCCTTGATCTGTTCCGGCGTCAGCTTGTGCGCGAGATCTCCCAAGTGGGCGATGCACAGCACGCCCAAGTCGAAGACGAAGGCCGCGCCTTTGAGCGCATTGCCGAATTGTTGCTGGTAGACCGGAATACTGTAAATCAAAACGTCGCCCACCGTCGTACTGATCTTGTTCCACTCCGCGCCGTAGCTCCCCAGGCCGCGAAGAATAAGCGGCTTGCCTTGAGCGAGCTCGACGTAGTTGTGATTGGGGTGCTCTCTGCCGACGGTGACGGCGTGGGGAGTGACGAGCGGCGTCGGGTGCATGCCCGGCGCCAGGGGGTCGGTGATGATCTTGGTTCCTTTCTTTGACGTGATCTGGAAAAAGTTGTGGCCGAAGTACTCGATCAGCGCGTCGGGCTCGGCGGCGTGGGCGGGCGTCAACCACCCGCGCGCTACGTCCGGGTCGCGACACGATGAATGGGCCGGCGTCTGCAGCGAAAACGACCAAAGGGCGACGAGTATGACCAGCAGTCTTTTCATTGGCGCCTCTACGAGATGCTGACGCGCTGGCTGAACTGTTCCGCTTTGAAGAAATCCGCGACGTAGCCGTTCGCAGGCTCGCGCATGAGGTTGGCGGCGGTGTCGATCTGTTCGAATTTCCCCCTATGCATCACTGCGATCCGGTCCGCCAACGCGATGCCGTCGGCGAGATTGTGGGTAACGTAGAGCGTGGTGAGCCGGTGCTCGCGGTGGAAGGCCAAAATCTCCTGGCGCATCTTGAGACGATTGGGCGGATCGACATTGTTCAACGGCTCGTCCATCAGCATGATGCGCGGCGAGGTCGTCATCGCGCGGCCCAACGCCACCCGCTGCTGCTGCCCGCCGGACAGTTCGGAGGGCTTGCGCTGAAAAAAACTTTCCTCGATGCCGAGCTTCGACGCCAGCGGGCGCATGAACTCGGAGATTTTTTCCTTCGACCATTTCCGTATCTTGAGCGGTAGGGTCAGGTTGGTGTAGCGACCTTCGTCGAATATCTTCATATGCGGCCAGAGCGCGTAGTTCTGGAAAATCATCTGAACATTGCGCCGTCCCACGGGAACGTCATTGACCGGCACACCGCCGATGAAGATGGTGCCGCCGTCAGGGCTTTCAAGACCGGCGATGAGCCTGAGTGTCGTCGTCTTGCCGCAGCCGCTCTCGCCGACGATGACGAGAAATTCACCGGCGTTGACGTCAAGATTGGCTTGGTCCACCGCCACAACCGAACCGAACGTCTTGGTAAGCGCCCGTAACGAGAGGGAAACCACAAGGTCATGCTAGTAAAGGACAATCTAAAAAACAACAACGGAATCTACCGGCTCGAACGCTGGCCAAGGCAAGGCGACTTGGATATAGTGGTGTGAAGCAAGAGTCCCAGGTACTGTAACGCCTTCATCCGGCCGTCGCTATCGGCGGAAACGATTCGGGAGGTCGAAGGACGGCTGGAATAAAGTTCAAGGTTATGGGCTTGCCCTGAGCATAGTCGAAGGGTTCAAGGTTCAATGTGAATCGGATCGGACATGAGCGATAAAGTCATAGATCTGCGTAGCGACACGGTGACCAAGCCTTCGCCAGCCATGCGCCGGGCGATGGCGGAGGCGGAAGTCGGCGACGACGTTTACATCGAAGACCCGACTGTCAATCGCCTTCAGACCCGCGCCGCAGAAGCCTTCGGGCGCGAAGCCGGGTTGTTTGTTCCGTCCGGCAGTATGGGCAACCTGACCTGCATCATGGCTCAGGCTTCGCGGGGACAAGAGGTGATCTGCGAAGCTGCGGGACACATTTACAATTACGAAATGGCAGCCATGTCCGCTATCGGCGGGGTGTTACCGCGCGTGGTGCCCGCCGAGGACGGCATCATGACCTGGGAGCAGATCGCGCCGGCAATCCGCGAAAAGGCTTACTACCGCCCGCAGACCGCGCTAGTGGCGCTGGAGAACACGCACAACATGGCTGGCGGCACGGTCTATCCGACCCGCTTGGCACACAAGATTTGCGACCAGGCGCACGATGCCGGACTCAAGGTTCATTTAGACGGTGCGCGGGTTTTCAATGCTGCCGTTTATCTTGGTGAGAACGTCGCCGAGATGACGAAAAAATTCGACTCCGTGCAGTTTTGCCTGAGCAAGGGATTGGGCGCCCCTATCGGCTCGATGATCGTCGGATCAAGAGAATTCATCGAGTGCTGCCGCGTGATCCGCAAGACGCTCGGCGGCGGCATGCGGCAGGTCGGTGTGATCGCCGCGGCGGGACTAGTCGCCCTCGAATACGGGCCGAAGCGGCTCCATGTCGATCACGACAACGCCAAAACCCTGGTGGAGGGTTTGGCGAAGCTCCCGAGGATTCGCATCCATGCGGAGAAAGTTCTGACCAACATCGTCATTTACGACATCGGCGAAACCGGTCTCACTTCAAAGCAGTTCCTGGAACGGTTGGCTCAGCGCAAAGTGCTGGGCGGGCCGGTCGACGCGCGCCGGATTCGCATGGTCACTCACCTCGACGTCGATCGCAACGACATCGAGCAAGCCGTCAGCATTATCAGCGAGGTCGTTGGCGCCGGTTTTTGATTTTTTGGTTCTTCAGGCTTCCGTATGGCTCACCTAGCCAACGCCATATCGGTGCGAGGACTCAGAACTTTCACCGCGGAGGCGCTGAGGTCGCGGAGAAGGGAAATAGAAACTCGCCTCTGTGAACTCGGCGTCTCTGTGGTGAATAGTCTTTCACAGTAATCCCAGAAGACCCTTAATTTTTTTAGCTGGCCAACCCCAGCAGCTTCGCGGCATTGCCGCCGAAAATTTTCTGCTTGTCGGCTTCCGGTATCTTGAGCTGCTTCACCGTATCCACCGCGCGCACAAGCGTAATCGGCACCGGCGGCGAGTCGCTACCGAACACGACATGGTCGATCCCGATTGTGTCGATAGCGCACTGCACAGCTGGCGGGTGATAACAGACGGTGTCGAAATAAAGTTGCTTGAGGTAGCTCGCCGGCGGCCGAGTCATGACATCCGGTTCCCACGGGCCAAAGCTCATATCTTTTCTCAGCTCATAGCCGAAGCCGTAGCGCCCCGGCAACATCGCCAAGGCGCCGCCGACATGGGCGCAGACCATCTTGAGCTTGGGAAATCGCTCGAAGCCGCCGGTAAAAATGAACCGAGTGAGCGAGAGTGTCGTGTCGAAGGGCCTGCCGAGCATCTCCGGCAGGCGAAAGATTTCCATCTTCTCGTTGCCGATGGTGAACTTGGGCGGATGGATGAACAGCGGCACATCGAGGTCGCTGACCAGCTCGAAGAACGGCGTCGCCCGGGGCGAATCCAAATATTCGCCGTCGACGCTGGAGTTGATCATGATGCCTTTGAGCTTGTACTCGCGAATCGCGCGCTCGGTCTCTTTAAGAATCTCGCCGCTGTCGAACGGCACGGAGCAGGCGAGGCCGAGCAAACGCTTGGGATGCTTCGCCGTCAGGTCTGCCGCATGCTCGTTGAATTCCTTCACGACCTTCAGCGGATCGTAACCGTCCGGCGAGCGAATCCAGTTGTTGCCGAAGACCGTGATGTCTACGCCTGCCTTGTCCTGTTCCTCGAACAATCCAGGCAGATCAAAGATCGACTTCGGCGACTTCGGATGAAACCAGCTCTGCGGCACCAAGTGCGCGTGGCAGTCGATGATCATAAAATCCGTTCCCTCCCAGGTCAGAACATATGTGGTCAGGTGAGCGAAAGTCAAATTTGCGGGATGCTCTTGATAAAGTCCTCCAAGAAAAGGCTGGGCGGAGGAACGCGGAAGCCAGACGGCCTGGAGTTGCCCAAGCAGAAAAGGAGAGGTTTAACGTAGCCATCAGCGGCGCGAGGTACCAGCGTCCGATTGAATGGCATTGTTAGGCAGGCCAAAAGTGCTGACAAAAAGCTGACGAGAGGTGTGCACGTAATAGCTGCACCAGCCTGCAATGCCCAACCACTTGGCCCCGTCTTCAAAAAAGTACTCCCAATGACCAAGTCGCCACAACCATGGTTCAAGAATCGCGTCTATGACAACAGAAGTCGCGAGGAATCCTAGCGCTAACAACAAGACACCGAAATTCGTTCGCAATATAACCCGTCTAAACACGACGAGATAAACAGATAGGGCAATTCCCAAAGCCGCGTAAACGACTTTTTCGTTCAAACCCAAATACCGAGAAGCCAACGCCTCATGAAATTGAAAGAAATCATCAAACAAGAAATAAGTCGACAAGAGAGCGGAGGAAAGAAGAAACCAGAACGTATCTCTCGGCTTGACATTGCGAAGAGTCACCGCTGCAAAGAAACATATCGATGCAGCCGCACACCACAGGAGAATCCCAAGGCTCGAAAGAATGCCCGAAAGAGGGTGAATCTTCGCAATGGCTGCAACGTCCTGAGTCATGGCAGGCATACTTACTTCAAAAAGTACGCTTACCACCGCTATTGCCACAAGAATAGATAAAGACGGAATAAAGGTAATCAACAGCTGCCATGCAGATACCGTCTTCATTTCAAAACCTCAAATTTCTTGAATGCCTAACCAAGATCATCCAGTTCCGCATAGAACTGTATTCCCTTTATGTTACGGTTTGCGCCGCAGTCGGTTCGCCTGCTTTTACAATGAGGGCGATGGTTTGTAAAGCATTCTGTGATGACCCAATCCGACAAAGGCGAAAGCGGGGGGGCGAGCTGGAATCCAGGAAATTAATTCAAACCTGGATTCCCGCTTTCGCGGGAAAGACGGATGAGATGCCTTTCTGACAAGCAAAGCTTGCATTTTGAGGAAAGCCGCGGACGTAAGTCCGGGGAAATTTACTATCCCGATCGGCAATCAAGGCTTTGGTAAACCATTCCGCTTCGTGCTACTTAGCTCTACATGGCGCGGACCAAGATAGAACTGGAGCGGCTGATTCGTGGGTCGATGGGGGAGATCAAAGCCGACCTCGTCATCACCAACAGCAAGTTAGTCAACGTGTACTCCGGTGAGATCCTCGACGGCATGGAGATCGCCGCGATCGATGGGCGGATCTGCTATGTCGGTCCGAGCGCGCAACATACGCGCGGGGAGGCGACGGAGATTCTGGATGCGCGCGGAATGTACGTCTCGCCCGGTTTCATCGACGGCCACACGCGTATCGGCCACTACGCGCACCGTGTGATAACTCGAAGATCTCGCAAATTTTATTGTCGTGGAACCCGCGGGAGGCGGCCTTCGGTGTTTGAGGACTTTGCCGGTGCGTTTGTTTGAAGGGCGATGGGGTTGTGTTTTGTTCTGCGGCTGCGGTTGAGCGGAAGACCAATCCCCGCATCCCGAGACCTTGCCGTTCAGTGCAAACCGATTCGAGGCGCGGGCCGACCCAACGGCTTTGCCAGTGGCTTAAGTCGGTTACTTGGGGTGCCGGGTCGCGTCAACAGCGACCGCTAGCAACACCAAGGAGACGGCGACTAGCAACAAGGCGACGATGATTTCCATGGCTAAAGCTCCCGTAGACTTTCGATCTGTCGCTCGATTCGGCGGTGCAGCAACACGATACCCACAGTAGTTACTACAATTGCGAAACAACCGCCAAATACCAGCAGCAGAGTGGCGCTTCCGACGTTGGAGAGAACCCAACCAAACAAACTGATATCCGTGACGACGAAGATTCCGAGCCAAAACTTGAGGTATGCGATCTGCTCCTTGGCAACATCGAGTTCTGACATCCACCCTCCGAACTGGCTCTGTGAATAAGTATACACAAAATCGTTTCCGACGCCACCTAGCTATTATGCCAGTTGAAAAAGCGGCGTCATTACTCCGGCCTATCAAGTTATTGGCAAGCTGCCGATTTTCCGTGTTGACGCAAGCATGGATGAACGTCGGAGTTCCAGTTGTAATTGCGGCCAAGCTGGCGGTAGCCGGCGCGAGCCAGAATCCAGGAAGGCTGGTATCCCGTTTTCTTGGGAGATACGGCTGAATCGCTCTTCGGATAAACCAAATTTGTATTCTGAGGAAGGACAACGACCCTTCGACTCGCCTTGGTCGGGGGCTCTTGCTCAGGATTCCGCCCCACGGGCGTACTGGAAGGTGCCACGGGCTTGCTCGTGGGGCTCCACTTTGGTAATCGGTTCGACTTCGTGCTACTTAGCTCGGGATGGCGCTAACAAAGACACAGATGCAGCGGCTGATCCGCGGGGCGATGGGCGAGATTAAAGCCGATATCGTCGTCACCGGCGGCAAGTTAGTCAACGTGTACTCCGGTGAGATCCTCGACGGCATGGAGATCGCCGTGATCGATGGGCGGATCTGCTATGTCGGTCCGAGCGCGCAGCACACGCGTGGGGAGGCGACTGAGATTCTTGATGCGCGCGGAATGTACGTGTCGCCTGGTTTCATCGACGGCCACACGCATATCGGCCACTACGCGCGGCCGTTTGAAAATCTCCAATCGTTTTTACCCCGCGGCACCACCGCGGTAGTCGCGTCGTGCGACGAGTTGTCATCGGTGTTCGGTTATCGCGGCTTGAAGTTATTCTTGGACGAAGTCGAGCGACATCCGCTCCGTGTTTACACGCTGGTCTCGATGGTCGCGCCGCAAGACCCACAGTTGTGCAACACGGCGACTTTCACGGACGCGGAGATTGCCGAGGCGCTTGCCGATCCCCGTGTGTTGGGAATGGGCGAAATTGTCGCTTGGCTGCGCCTTGCGCAATGCGACGAGGAGATTCTCAATCGCCTGGAGCTTGCGCATCGTAACGAACAGGTCATTCACGGCCATACGGCCGGCGCGCGGGATCAGAAACTCTGCGCCATCGCTGCCGTTGGGATTTCTTCTTGCCACGAACCGATTCGATTAGAAGAGGCGCTTGAGCGGTTGCGTCTCGGCTACTGGACGATGCTGCGCGAAGGCTCGCTGCGCCAAGACTTAGAGGCGACGCTAAAACCGCTGATCGAGCGCGGCGTCAACTTGCAGCGGCTCATCCTGGTCACCGACAGTATGTCGCCGGACGACGTCGAGGAGCGCGGCCATATGGACCATGTGGTTCGGCGCGCGATTGCGCTGGGCATGTCGCCGATGCAGGCGATTCAATCGGTGACGTTAAATTCCGCGACCTACTCCGGTCTGGAGCGGGAGATCGGCGGGATCGCACCCGGCCGGTTTGCGGATTTCGCGCTGCTGGACGATCTCGAACGTTGCCGGGTGCGAGAGGTGATGATCGGCGGAAAGGTCGTTGCCCGGGGTGGATCGTCCGTGGTTCGAAGCGCTGCGTATGATTTACCTTCGGAAATGTTTCACGCTCTCGGCCTGCGGCCACCCATTTCTGCCGATGCCTTTAGAATTCCTTGCGCCCGGTCTTCGGCAGAAATCCGCGTGATGGAGCTGGTCAATTCGACGATTACTTCGGAACGCATCATCGAAATAAATTCACCTGACGGTGCCATTGCGGCTGATCGTCAACAGGATCTTCTAAAAGTGGCAATGTTTGACCGGCACCATGGTAGTAATAAGATCGCCTTCGGTTTCTTGCATGGGTTTGGCGCAAAAATCGGGGCGGTGGGGTTGACCACGAACCTAGACGAGAACGCGCCCATGATCATTGGCACCGACGACGGCGACATGGCTCTTTGCGCCAACGTTCTGATCGATGCCGGCGGCGGCATGGCCATCGTGGAACACGGCCGAGTTCTTGATAAGATCGAATTTCCGCTCGGCGGGATATTTTCGCTCGAACCGTGGCGGACGGTTGGCAGCGGTTTGCGGCGGTTCCAAACCCGTCTAAAAGAAATGGGCTCGCCTTTCGACAAGCCCATTTTTGCTCTCAGCTTTTTGCCGTTCGTAACCCTGCCCGCGCTCAGAATCACGGCGCGGGGCCTGGTCAATGCGAAAGAGCGGCAGATCGTTTCGCTGTTCGCTGATTGATCCGCCTACGAGGCAGTTTCTTTTTTTACATCTTGGCGGATCGGCAGCACCCGTCCCTCTTTCTTCATGGAAACTTGGCCTTCGAGGATGGCGCCGTCGCCGATCACCAGGCTTTGGGTGTTGACATTCCCGACCACGGAACCCGGCGGTTGAATTTCCAGTTTCTTTTCAGCCACAACATCGGCCATCACTTTTCCTTGGACGAGCAGAGAAACCGCGTTAATTTTCCCTTTAACCGTGGCTTCCTGTGCGATGGTCACTTGAGCTTGAGCGACGATCTCCCCGTCGACTTCACCTTCGATGGTGGCGGGACCATCGAATTGCAATCTGCCGTTGATTTTGGTCCCGGGTCCCAAATAAGCGCCCACGCCCGCTGGTACGCCCGCTGGTTTGTTCGCTTCTGCCATAAGCCCCTCCTTCAGGGTATAAGGGGTCTAAATATAAAATATAAACCTGATATTGTCCACATTAAAATTCAGCGCGCCTTACCGCCCCATTTTGGCTCCGGCTAGCTTGACACTAAGAAGCTTTAGGATAAATACTTAATACATTAACCATTGGCCCTCCGGCAATGAATTCGGCCTGCCCTAATTTGCGGTTAATTTTGGGAGATCGAAGATGAAAATTGAAGACCTCAGGGACTATCTCGATATTCTGGAAGAGTACGAAGAAGCGCAACGGATTGGCACCGAGGTCGATTGGAATCTGGAAATGGGCGCGATCACCCGGCGCGTTTACGATCTCGGCGCCCCGGCCGCGTTGTTCGAGAATGTGAAAGGTTATCCCAAGGGTTTCCGGGCTCTCGGCGCACCATTGGGTGCGAGCAAACACCCTGGTCACGGGCTTTTTGCCAGAACCGCACTGGCCCTTGGTCTACGGCCCAGCGCGTCGGCCAAAGAGATCATGTCGACTTATCTCCAGCGCAAAGAGAAACTCATTCCGCCGATTTCAGTGGCGACCGGCCCGTGTAAAGAAAACATCCTGATCGGAGACGCAGTCGATGTGCTCAAGTTTCCTATCCCGCTGATTCACGGCGGCGATGGCGGCCGGTACGTCGGCACCTGGCATACTGTGATTACCAAGGACCCGGATAGCGCCTGGGTCAATTGGGGCATGTATCGCTTGATGGTGCATGATCGGAACACCTTGGGCTGCCTGTTTCCCGTGCAGCAGCATATCGGCCAGATGTACCAGAAATATGAAGCGATGAACCGCCCCATGCCGGTAGCGGTCGCCATCGGCGGGCAACCGGTGATTCCGCTGGTGAGTTGCGTGATGATCCCGCCCTACGTCAACGAAGTGGACGTTGCCGGAGCGCTCCAAGGCGCGCCGATCCCGCTGGTCAAATGTGAAACCGTGGATTTGGAAGTGCCCGCAAGCGCAGAAATCGTTATCGAGGGGGAAGTGCTGCCGCGCGAACGGCGGGTCGAAGGACCGTTCGGTGAATATATGGGCTATGAAGCGGGAAAGTCCTCGCCGAAGCCGATTCTTAAAATCAAGGCGATCACGTACCGCAATGACCCCATCCTGCCGTTCTCAAATATGGGGATGCCGGTGCATGAAGGACAAACGGCCACGGCTCTGATAAAAGGCGCCGAAATTTTCGCCGAACTCAAGAAACTCGGTCTACCGGTAAAAGGCGTTTTCTGTCCGCCGTTCGGCGTGGGACATATGGTTGTGGTGTCGACAGAGGTCCCCTTCGTGAACTTCGCGCGCCGGGTGGCGCATGCGGTCTGGGCTACCAAGCCTGGGTTATTCACCTATTACATTGTGATCGTCGAGCCCGATGTCGATCCCACCAACATGGACGACGTGCTGCATGCAATCACTACCAAGTGTCACCCCGTTGACGGCATCTACCCAGTGCCCCACAATCCGGGATTTCCCGTGTTGCTGCCATTCCTACCTCCCAAGGAACGGCTCATAGGGGATGCTGCGGGAGTAATCTTCGATTGCACTTGGCCCAAGGATTGGCCGCCGGACACGATTCCAGTCAAAGCGACCTTTGAAAATCTTTGGCCCAAAGATCTGCAGGAACGGGTGCTCCGGAACTGGCAATCCTACGGGTTTAGCAGGGAATGAATCGAATACCCTCGATTGTTAAGCAGTGGTCAGCGCGCTGAAGGTTCGCTATTTTCGTTTGATCGGCACCGTTTTGGCCTTTTTGATACCCCACGGCGATTCAGCAATCCATCGCTCCAGTTCTCCCGCCGGCTTTGGGCGGCTCATGTAATAGCCTTGAGCGGTATCGCAGCCGAGCAGTGACAGGCGATCCCATATCTCCGGAGATTCAACCCCCTCGGCGACCACTTCGATCCCTAGATTGTGCCCGAGATCGATGGTGGAACGCACGATGACAGCGTCACTTTCGTCCAGGGTCATCTGACTGACGAATGACTTGTCGATCTTGATGCCGGCCACCGGAAGCTTTTTCAGGTGACCGAGGGATGAATAGCCCGTGCCAAAGTCATCGATATAAGCTCGGATGCCCATTTGGCTGAGGCGGTTAAGTGCCTCCGACACATGCGCCGCATCGGCCATGATTACGGTTTCGGTGATTTCCAGTTCAAGGCGATCCGGCGGCAAGCGGTGCTCTCGCAACAGACCCGCGATGTAATCCGGCAGCTGCCGGTCGTGAAAGTTGCGCGGCGAAATATTAACCGCAACCGGAATATCAATTCCATTGCGGCGCCACGCGTGACACTGGCCCATTGCTTCCGATAGCACCCATCGGCTCAGCGCGTGAATCAGCCCGGTGCGCTCGGCAATGGAGATGAATTCATAGGGCGGAACCAGACCCATCTGGGGATGATTCCACCGGATCAAGGCTTCGAATCCGCACGTGCGTTTGGTTTTGATGTCGATTTTCGGCTGATAGTGCAATACGAATTGATTGAGTTCGATGGCGTTTCGAATGCCGCCCAGGTAGACGAGTTTTATTTGGCTGTAGGGGTCGTCCTCCGGTTCGTATACGGCATAGCCGCGTCCTAACTGTTTGGCCTGATCGAGGGCAATGGCTGCGCGCTGAAACAATAAGAGGGACTTCTCGCCATGATCTGGAAATATCGCCGCGCCGATGCTTCCTGAAAGGTCCACGGGGACGCCTTGCGCCATGAATGGGGGATCGAGGGCTCTTAAAATGTCGGCGCAGATCACTTCAACGCCGGCTTTAGTGACGTCCGGAAACAGCGCGGCGAACTCATCCCCGCCAAGCCGGGCTTTCGCGTTGGACCCGTTGGTCACGCGGGCGAATCGACGGGCGACATCTCTAAGCAGGGCGTCGCCATAGTGCGGACCGAAAGTGTGGTTGATTTCGCGAAACCGATCCAAACCCAAAACGCACAAACCGAGGGAGCGCTTCTTACTTCGCGCCTCATCGATTTCCTGTCGCAGTCGTCTCTGGAAGAAGCGACGGGTGGAGAGTTTGGTGAGCGGATCGCGTTCGGCGCCGTTTCGTGCACTTCCTGCCATCTCACTGGTTCCTACGTT